>OLXK01000679.1_pt1 | contig 30864 bp, 28 predicted proteins | sample 1674321 | NCBI WGS metagenome assembly OLXK01 (sample SAMEA103958162, study PRJEB25191) | human gut metagenome | reverse complement strand
CTGAAACAAATCACGAGTGTATACTTTTTCTTTCACATCGTCCAGACAGCTCTCATAGCGATTGGCAATAATTGCCTGTGCTTGCTCCTTGAATGCAGCCAGATTGTTTACCACTCTGCTTCCAAAGAAGGTTTTGCCATCTTTCAAAGTCGGCTCGTAAATGATAACCGTTGCTCCTTTGGCTTTGATACGCTTTATAACGCCCTGGATACTGCTCTGACGGAAGTTATCGGAGTTGGATTTCATAGTCAGGCGGTACACGCCCACAACCACCGTCTTTTCCTGAGAAGCGTCATAAGAAACTGAATCACTATATGCGTAATAGCCAGCTTCTTTCAAAACCTGATCTGCAATGAAATCTTTTCTGGTTCGATTGCTCTCCACGATAGCAGACATCATATTTTGCGGCACATCCGCATAGTTGGCAAGAAGCTGTTTCGTGTCTTTCGGCAAGCAATAACCACCATAACCGAAACTTGGATTATTGTAATGCGCACCGATACGAGGATCAAGGCAAACACCATTGATGATGTCCTGCGTATTTAGGCCCTTCATCTCAGCATAGGTATCCAGTTCATTGAAGTAGGACACACGGAGAGCAAGGTATGTATTGGCAAACAGCTTGACCGCTTCTGCTTCGGTAAAGCCCATGAACAGAGTGTCAATATTTTCTTTTATTGCTCCCTCCTGCAGAAGCTCTGCAAAAGTCTTTGCTGCTGCGTTCAGTCTTTCGCTTCCATCAGTTGAAACGATAATTCTTGACGGATACAAATTATCATACAATGCCTTGGATTCCCGCAAAAACTCCGGGCTGAAGATAATATTCTCACTGTCCATCTTCTCACGGATGCTTGCAGTATAGCCAACCGGAATCGTGGACTTAATGACCATGATGGCATCCGGATTCACCTACATAACCAGCTTAATAACAGCTTCTACCGCAGAAGTATCGAAGTAGTTCTTCTTACTGCCATAGTTGGTTGTGCTGCGATAACTACAAACTCAGCGTCCTTATATGCCGCCTCACCAACCAGCGTTGCGGTTAAATCCAGGTCTTTTTCAGCCAGATACTTTTCAATTAATTCATCCTGAATGGGAGACCTTTTGTCGTTAATCATCTCCACCTTTTCAGGAATAATATCTACTGCCACAACATGATTGTGTTGGGCTAAAAACGTTGCAATGGACAAACCAACACAACATAGCCGGTTCCTGCAACGGCAATTTTCTTATTCATACGTTCCTCCTATACTACCTCAAAGAAGGTATCCGGTCTGTTCGGATCAAACACCTCATTACAGGTCATGACCGTCACCAAATCTTCCGTATCAGACAGATTGATAATATTATGTGTCCAACCGGGGATCATATGAACTGCTTCTATCTTATCTCCGCTGACCTCAAACTCCACCATCTCTCCGGTATTAATGTTTCGTTCCTGAATCAATCCATGACCATGCACCACAATGAACAGTTCCCACTTGGAATTGTGCCAATGCTGCCCCTTGGTTATGCCCGGTTTGCTGATGTTGATAGAAACCTGCCCGCAATCGGCGGTATGCACCAGTTCCGTAAAACTGCCACGGTCATCCACATTCATCTTCATGGCATACTTGAACTTCTCTTTTGACAAATAAGTCAGATACAGAGAATACAGCTTCTTTGCAAAGGAGCCGTTCGGCATCTTCGGCATCAGTAATGTCTGCGGCTGCTGCTTGAACTCCTGAAGTAAATCGACAATTTCACCAAGGGTAACCTTATGTGTCACTGGAACAAAACAGTACCTTCCATTTTCATCAGCAACTGTTTCTACACCATAAAATTCACAGTGCTGTTCCTTACACTCCAGCAGATCGAACATTCCCTCCACCAGATCGTCAATGTAAAGCAACTCCAGTTCGGTACTTCTATCATTGACGGTGAACGGTTCATCGTTTGCTACTGCCCAACAGAAGGTGCTAACCGCACTGTTATACTTCGGTCTACTGTGTCCCATCAGGTTCGGGAAGCGATAAACAGCAACCTTTGATCCGGTTTCCTTCGCATAATCAAAGAACAGCTCCTCTCCTGCCTTTTTGCTTCTACCATATTCACTGTTACCAAATCTTCCTGCCAAAGTAGCCTGAATGGATGAGGACAGCATAATAGTTGCCTTGTTATTGTACTTCTTCAGATTATTGAGCAAATCAGAAGCAAAACCGAAGTTTCCCTTCATGAAATCTTCGGGGTTTTCCGGACGATTCACACCAGCAAGGTTGAACACGAAGTCTGCTTTTTTGCAGTATTCATCCAGCTCCTCCGGGGTGGAGTTCAGATCATACTCATAAATCTCCTCAATTTGAAGATTCGGTCTGGTTCTGTTTTTGTTATCGCGGATATTTCTAAGGTTATTGCAGAGGGCGGTTCCCACCATACCCTTTGCTCCGGTTACTAAGATATTCATAAACTGCACCTCTCTTTTCTCCTGGTGTGTTTATCAAACATCTTTTCTCCACACCATTTTATTGACTACACCAGTATAACTCTGGATGATCTTAACCACCTTGTCCGATACATTCTTATCCACATAGTCCGGAACCGGAATACCAAGATCACGGTTTCTGTTCATCTCAACTGCAACATCCACCGCCTGAATCAGCCCCTTTTCATCAATACCGGACAGGATAAAGCAAGCCTTCTCCAACGCTTCCGGACGCTCGGTAGAGGTGCGGATGCAGATAGCCGGGAACGGATGCCCCACACTGGTAAAGAAGCTGCTTTCCTCCGGCAACGTACCGGAATCGGATACTACAGCAAATGCGTTCATTTGTAGACAGTTATAGTCATGGAAGCCCAACGGCTCATGCTGGATCACACGAGGGTCAATCTGGAAGCCGGTTGCTTCAATACGCTTGCGGGAACGAGGATGGCAGGAATACAGAATCGGCATATCGTACTTCTCCGCCATTTTGTTGATAGCATTGAACAGAGAAAGGAAATTCTTCTCGGTGTCAATGTTTTCCTCACGATGGGCGGAGAGAAGGATATATCTTCCTTTTTCCAGTCCCAGTCTCTTATGAATGTCGGATGCTTCAATTTTTGAGAGATTATTGTGCAGCACCTCCGCCATTGGGGAACCGGTTACATAGGTACGCTCCTTCGGCAGTCCGCAATCCGCAAGGTATCTTCTGGCGTGTTCGGAGTATGCCATGTTCACATCCGAAATAATATCCACGATACGGCGGTTAGTTTCTTCCGGCAGGCATTCGTCCTTGCAGCGGTTTCCGGCTTCCATATGGAAGATTGGGATATGCAGACGCTTTGCGCCGATGACAGACAGACAGGAGTTAGTATCGCCCAACACAAGCACGGCATCCGGTTTGATCTCCGCCATGAGCTGATAGGATTTCGCAATGATATTGCCCATGGTTTCCCCAAGATCTGCCCCCACTGCGTTCAGGTAAACCTCCGGATCGTCCAGTTCCAAATCGTGGAAGAATACACCGTTCAGGTTGTAGTCGTAATTCTGACCTGTGTGGGCAAGAATCGTATCAAAATAAGTACGACACTTTTTGATAACCGCCGCAAGGCGGATAATCTCCGGGCGGGTTCCTACGAGGATAAGAAGTTTCAGTTTTCCATTTTCTTTCCAATTACAATCGTACATCTTACTTATCCTCCGCTAATCTGCCCTGAATGTACTCCAGCTTTGCAATGGTGTCAATGGTTTCCTGCAGATTCAGACGGCTGGTGTTATTACTGTTAAACTCAGTCAAGGTATTTCTCGCTTCATCGCCTTCTTTGAAATATTTATCGTAATTCAATCCCCGGTTATCCGCTGGAACACGATAGAAGTCTCCCATATCCACCGCTTTGGCACATTCCTCGTTGGTCAGCAGCGTTTCATACATCTTTTCACCGTGTCGAATACCGATAACTTTGATATCCTCTTTCTTGCCACCGAACAGTTCACATACTGCTTCTGCCTGGGTCTGAATGGTACAAGCCGGTGCTTTCTTAATCAGAAGATCGCCGTTCTCACCGTGTTCAAAAGCAAATAGTACCAGATCGACTGCTTCTTCTAGGCTCATAATAAATCTGGTCATATTCGGCTCAGTCACAGTAATCGGATTGCCAGCCTTAATCTGATCAATCCAAAGCGGAATAACAGAGCCACGACTGCACATTACATTACCATATCGGGTGCAGCAGATCTTTGTCTTGCCGGACATTCTGGACTTTGCAATAGCAACCTTTTCTTCGATAGCCTTTGTCATGCCCATAGAATTAATAGGATAGGCAGCTTTATCCGTAGACAGGCAAATAACGCACTCAACACCTTCTTCAATGGCAGCGGTAAGCACATTGTCCGTGCCAATGACATTGGTACGCACAGCCTCCATGGGGAAGAACTCGCAGGACGGAACCTGTTTCAGTGCTGCCGCATGAAATATGTAATCTACGTCGTACATGGCATTCTTGACCGATGCAAGGTCACGGACATCTCCAATATAGAAGCTGATCTTGTCGGCGACTTCGGGCATCTTAACCTGGAATTCGTGACGCATATCGTCCTGCTTTTTCTCATCGCGGGAGAAGATGCGGATCTCACCGACATCGGTCTTTAAGAAACGGTTGAGGACAGCGTTGCCGAAAGAACCGGTTCCGCCTGTTATCAACAACGTTTTATTCTCGAATAAACTCATTGCTCAGTTTCCTCCAAGTATTTCCTGAAATTCTGCTTATTCTCCAGTGCAGTTGTTGTTGGCCTGCCAAGGTCATCACGAGCGCCGATTGAACATTTGGCCTCGATCATACTCAACTCATTCCTGTTCTTGGCAATGCTCAATTCCCTATCCAGAGCTTCAAAGGAATCTACGCTCACAGCATTGGGATAGCCGCAAGCTTTTGCAATTGTAACAAAGTCTATGCCTGCTGCAACTGTAGGCATACCGCCGACGGTTTCATGTGCCCCATTATTGATAATCACGTGAACCATATTCTCCGGTTTATTTGCTCCAAGAACAGCCATGGAACCCATGTGCATCAGAACAGCTCCGTCACCATCAATGCACCAAATCTTTTTATCCGGTTTGTTCAAAGCAACACCCAAAGCAATAGAACTGCTGTGTCCCATTGAGCCTACAGTTAAAAAGTCATACTTATGACTCTGCCCATTTGCCTCGCGGGTTTCGAACAGTTCACGGCTCGCCTTACCCGTTGTAGATATGATAGGATCTTCACCGGTCACAGCCACAATATGTTGGATGATTTCTTCCCTCGCCATGGTGTTGGCATTCTCGTATTTCACTTTTCCGCCATAGGACAATGCGCCCTTGCGAATAACAAAAGCTACATCCTTGCCAGAATCAAGCAATTTCTGGAACTCTGTCATCTTTTCGGTCAGTTCTTCCCCAGAGGTTTCCTTGCCAACAACAAAAGTGGCAATGCCCATATCCTCCAAAAGTCTTATAGTTACCTCACCCTGATAGATATGCTGCGGCTCATCGTAAACACCGGGTTCGCCGCGCCATCCTACAACAAAAATTATCGGAATCGCATAAACCTTGTCGTTGAGCAACGATGCAACAGGATTGATAATATTGCCTTCACCACTGTTTTGCATATACACAACGGGAACCCTGCCGGTTGCAAGATGATAACCTGCCGCTAACGCGGTACAGTTGCCTTCATTCGCGGCTATAATATGATGTTTTTTATCAATGCCATATGTTGCAATTAGATAATTGCACAGTGCCTTCAGCTGTGAATCTGGAACACCGGTATAAAAATCAGCACCGAGTATCTTAACAAATGATTCTACTTCCATATTCCTGTCCCTCAAAAATCGTGCGGTAAATTCCATCAATATCTTCTTCGCTCAGTCCCACCGGATTGTTTTTCAATCTCACGGGATTGACAGATTTTTTCAATATTTCAAAATCCTCTTCCCCATCCATATTCGGCACGCCAAGTCCTAAAGTAACCATCATACTCCGCAGGGAGTCAATAGCATCTTTTATGCCTTTGCATCCCATCGCTTCTGCAATTTGCTCAAAATTGGTACGCACATAATCTTGTCCGCGGCGATCAACGCTGTTTTCAAGATGTTCGCTCATATACTCCCACAGAGCAGGCACACACAAAGCGGCAGCGTGTCCATGGGCAATTCCATACAGACTTGTCAGCTTATAGCACATTGCATGCCCCGCCGTGGTCTGCGTAATATTGATTGCTTTACCCGCCATATTGGCTGCTTTCAGCATCACTTCATTCTTCTCATTATTTCCGGCGATGTATTCTCTCCAGTTTTCCATAATCAGTCGTATGGCCACTGCGGAATACTGCTTGCTCTGTTCAGAAGAATTAACCGACCAAAAGGATTCAATAGAATGACAAAGCGCATCCATCAGCGTTGCTTTCTTCTGATACACAGGCAGTGATGCTAGAACAGACGGATCAAAGACAACGGTTGATGGAATAATGCTTTCGTGGGTTACGGATTGCTTTGCATCCTCATAGTAAATAACGGCATACCTTGTTGCTTCACTCCCCGTTCCGGCTGTTGTAGGGAGAGCGAGTAACTTCACATCGTTTGGAACAATCTCTTGCTGCAGATAGTTCTTCGTGTGATCCATGTTGGAGTACAGCTTGATGCACTTGGCGACATCCATCGCACTACCGCCGCCCACTGCCCAAATGGTATCACAACCGTTTGTCAGGAATGCATTTACACCCTTCACAACGGATTCGTACAGAGGATTTGGCTGGAAGTCGCTAAAGCGGAACACATTCGCATCACCAGCACTTTCCAGCCTCTTGAAATACTCGTTGACACGCAAAAACCGAATTGAGCCATCGCATACCAGCAAAATGCTTTGGATAGCGTTATCTTTTATATACTTGTCAATCTCGGCATAATCTTCCGAAGCAAGGAGAATATTTTGCTCCTTCATAGTGCCTCCTTCTGTTAGTTTTCTTCCGGTATCAGTGTAATAATATCCTTGATGGACATGCAAATATCGTCACATTCCTTAGCTCTATGATTTTCAAGAATGAGTTTGGCTGCGTTCTGCATCGCGGGGAACCCGGTTCTAGTGAGCTGGTTCGCATAGATAATCACATTAACACCATGAGCCTTAAACTCTTCCTCCGTAACCGTATTAAAAGATGTGGGAACCACAACAAGCGGAGTGGATGCGTCCTTTTCACGAAATTTTTCAACAAACTCAAAAATCTCGGACGGATCTTTCTTACGGCTATGGATCATAATGGCATCTGCGCCAGCCTCTACAAATGCAAACGCTCTCTCCAATGCATCCTCCATGCCGCGCTCCAAAATTAAACTCTCTATACGAGCACAAATCATGAAGTCCTTGGTCTTCTGTGCTTTCTTGCCGGCAGCAATCTTGGCGCTAAAGCTTTCAATGCTGTCCTGTGTCTGCTCCACTTCCGTACCAAACAGAGAATTCTTTTTAAGTCCAGTCTTGTCCTCAATAATAATCATGGAGACCCCCATACGCTCCAAAGTCTTGACCGTATAGACGAAGTGTTCCGTCAGCCCACCGGTATCGCCATCAAAGATGATCGGCTTAGTGGTAACTTCCATAATATCATCAATGGTGCGAAAACGCGAGGTCATATCAACCAGCTCAATATCTGGCTTGCCCTTTGCGGTAGAGTCGCAGAGAGAACTGATCCACATTGCATCAAACTGATGCGCTTCGCCATTTTGATAGACCACGGTATTTTCAACGATCAAGCCGGTAATGCCACTATGTGCTTCCAGCGCAGTAATTGTGCCCTTCATGGCAATGGACTTCTTCAGCCGTGCTCTACGGATATCGGGAAGAGACAGATTGTATCGAGCGTTGCTCTCCAAAACTTTGTACTTGTTGTCCACAGTGTAAGGATATTCGACAAGCCTGCCGCCATAGGTAGAAAGGATATCCACGACTTCATCACGAACAGGCTTCTGAAACCCGATCTGCCAGTCATCGCCATGCACAACAATATCGGGTTTGTACTTCTTGAGATTCTCGGCGTAGCTAAGTGTTTTCTGCTCCACAACGTTGGATATGCCCTTGATGTTTTCAATCATTTCTTTACGCTCTGCAAAAGGCATTAATGGAAAACGCTTATAGCTTGCAACAGCCTCGTCGCTCAGAACGCCGATAATCAGCTTGCCGAGTTTCTCCGCTTTGCGGATGATCGCAATATGTCCACCATGTAGGATGTCCGTGGAGAAGCACATATAGACAACGCGATTTGTGACTTCTTTCAGCTTTGCACTGACAACCGCCAAATCTTCTGGCGTGTCGATCTCCGCACAGAGTCTATTCTCAACATCAAGTGTTTTGATTACGCAAGCGTCCGAAACTTCATTAAATGCGTTTTCCGCATAGCACTTACGCTTGTCTTCTTCGTCGCTTTCACAGTATTCCACGATCTTGTCAAGCCATACTTTCCAATCGGCAGCCTTGAGTTTATACAAAGGTTGTGCCGCCATCGCTTCTTTGAAAAAGCGAATGCCGACCTTAATAACCCGTCCATCTTTTACAACTGCCTTAAAATCCTTTTCCGGCAAGTCAAGCGTAGAGCTTACTGTCATGCAGCTATCTGCGGACACAACAACATCCTCAAAAACATCGGTCTGAAAAACCAAATCTCCGTGCATAAGTACAATATCATCATCCGCCAAATGCTCACGAGCGCAGTAGATGGAATAGATGTAATTGGTCTTGTCATAGATCTGGTTCTTCACAAATGTATAGTGAAGCGGCAAATCCAAAGATTTGCAGTATTTTACTAAGATCCCATCGTAATACCCAGTGGTCATCACGACTTCGCTAATTCCGCTGTCAGCAATCAGCTTTAACTGATGGCTAAGAATTGTTTCGTTAGATCCTATCTCGGTCATACACTTTGGATGTTCGGATGTAAGGCCCCCCATGCGATGTCCAAGACCAGAATTCAATATTAACGCTTTCATTCCAATTATTCTCCTTTATTCGTTAATGCTCCCCAACAAACAATTCGGATATTGCTTTTTTGATGTCCAAGGGAATCATCTTTTTTATTCTTTTGGGTATTATCATTCGTAAAAGTTCATGATAATAAGCCTTGCTTTTTTTATATTCTCTTACATATTGTTCAGCCCATTTTTCATATCCGACCACATCCACATTTGCATAGAAGGAATCTCTTTCAGCAGGGCGAATCGTTGGCTTTACAAGGTTCGCATTAAACTTAATAGCATTTTGCTTTTCGGTAGGAATCAACAAAATGTGTTCTTTCAGCTCGATATGCAACATTTTTGCCTTATCACTATTCTCAATTAATATTGAAACGCCTGTAGAAGCATTTAATTCTTGGTGATAATTCTCTACGCCCCAATAATCTCCAATTGTAAAGTCTCCCCACCGCTTATCATTCGCAAATTGGCAAACATAGCATGAGTTTCTATAATTTTTCCGATCTAAAAACGCTGCATAATATGCATCCGTTCTTGCGAAGCCATGCATCTGCCTTTTGCTCCCGTAGTCGTAGCTATAATACAAAGAACTATTGCTGTGCTTTTTCGCTCTGAATGAAAACGACCGTAGCCGTTTCCCTGCACTGCTTTCCAGCATAGCAACATGCTTTTCCCACAACCCGGAACTTGGAACACCATGGCACACCAAATCTACCGTGAAAAGCCTTTCATAATCTTTTTGCAAGAACATTTTCAATCCGGCAACTTGACACGGTGTCCCTGTAAACAGCACATACCGATTGTCATCTAACAGTATTTTTACTTTTCTATACACATCTCCGACATCACTTTGGATATACTTCGAGCCTCTAAAGCAACCGTAATCTTCGTCAGGAGATATTATATCGTGTATGGGTAGCATCTTTTCATCAAATCTACATCCGACAACAAATCCGTTTTGAACTCGAATGCACTCGGCAATAGCTGAAAACGCTCCCCCCGACGAACTCTTGTTAAGGATATTGGGATCGCATGATACACCTGCATAATAAATTGCATTTTCCGTAACGTTTGTTGTGCTTTTCCCAATAGGACAAACTTTTTCACACATTCCGCAATTTACACACACATCACTTGATACTTTGGGATAGGAAAACCCCTCCGCATCAAATTCGAAAGTAATTGCGCCTAATTTACAAGCATTGGAGCAAGCTTTACACCCTGTACATTCATCATGAGAGGCTAATTTTACAACTACCTTGTTCATCTCATTTATACCTCATAAAGTGCAGTTTTCAAATATTCCAAGGACGCTTTACGCTGCTCATTTATTGTTGTATTGACAGTCACATAATCAATGTCCTCCATAGCATTATAAGAACATTTGCGAATATCTCTGTCATTTAAACCTACCAAAGATATGATGCTATTTATGCGTGAATTTGTGTCCCATTTGGTTACAGCCAATTCTTCATAAAAAAACTGCTTGTTAAAATTAATGGAAAATGCAACCCCATGAAAACTATTGGTCACAACATACTTTGCCCCATATAATAGCGCCATCCATTCCAAGGGATCAGGATGTACCTCCGCTTTGTATCCGTTCGGGACATGTTGTCCTTCTGTCACCATAACTATTTGACAATCTTCCCTGTTTGCCAACTGCTCTGCAAAACTAAATAATGCCTCCGACGCAGCTTGACGCAAATAAATCAACACATAGTTTTCGCGTTCTTTTTCCTTAAACAACTGCTTCCATTCCGCCGCTGTCAACAAAAAGGAGGGGTCGAGAACATGCTTTGCATTTCCCCCTGAAAGAGTGTTTGCCAAAGCAACTCCGTCAGATTCTCTCACAGAAATCCGACTAAAGCGAGGTAGATATTGCGCAAATCTTACAGCATCGTTATTTTCAACTTCTCCTCTTCCGAAGCTCGCAGCATAAGCAATCTTTTTACGATCTTCCTCCACAAAATCAAGAAGATATGTGTCATCAACTTTTACATTGGTAAAGTTCCAGACTTGATCGCTACCGACTACTATTTTGTCAAATTTTTCAGCCAGGCCATTTAAAGATTCCTTCTTAACTACGGCTCCACTGCACTCAAGATACTCCAATTGGAAAGCCTTAAAATTTTTAAGAAACCGCCGCCTATAAATGCTGCGCACCAACATGTATGCATTCGCTAATGGCCACAACAAACCATACTTTGTTTTTAACTGTTCCTTGTCAGAAACTCCATATGTTTTTCTTTTCCAACCGTCCTTCTGATAATTAATTATCTCGCAATCCGCCGATAATTTCTCAATGGCTCGCTTTAAGGCGTATGCTTGTAAAACGGAGCCAACATTATCCGTATAATGGAAAGTCAAAACCCCAACCTTCATCACAATTTCCCTCACAGTCTCCAGATTGACACCTTATAGATATCTCAGCCGGCCGCATATCATCCGTATAGGTTTTTTTATCAAATCCCTTTCATATGCGTTCATTGCCAAAATCCATGCACATATTGAATAAATTACGACGTAAATCATTATGAACATTAAGTATTCGACCATACTTGAAAACGCAATATAATGTGTAATAACGCCGCCCGCAACAATCGCCGGAAGAATTCCAGCAATAATTCTTATGATTTGTTTCCAAAATCTTGCTACATTTATTCCCAGACGTTTCTGATAATAGATGTTCATAATTAGCCCGTGTGCAAATATAAATGTAATGGCGATACCCATTGCAACACCAATTGTGCCCCCAATCTTACAGGCTATAATGCTGATAAATACATTTAATATAGCCATTATCAGATACACAATGCTTCGGAATTGATGTTTGTTTTTGGCACGTTGTATTTCTAAGCCGATATTCTGAATTAACGGAATTGTGGTCGGCATAATCATCAATAATGCAATATAATAAGCTTCATAATATCCATCTCCTGCCCATTGCAAGACAAAATATTCGCCAAAGAAAATAAACCCCGTAAGAATCAGCATCATAAGCAAAAACTGTATTCGTCCAACTTTGACGAAAAGCTCCGTCAACACCTTGTCACAATCTGGCCTGTTCTTTGCCACTATCAGATTTATTTGCGGGGCAAACACGCTGGATATCGATTGAGAGAAGTTCATATACATGTTGTTAATAGTAATAGCTACAGTATAAATCGCCACGCTTTTGCTGCCTTCCATAACACCAAGAATTAGTTTGCCGCTCTCCCAATTCAGCTGATTTGTAACTTGATTGATAGCTAAAAACAGAGAAAATAGGGCTATTTCTTTAAATAGAGGGACGTTGATTTTCCCAACAACAATACGCATGTTCAGTCGGAAGAAGCAGTAATAGATATTACTCACATCTATTACTATAGTCACTATTGTTGTTACAATCACCATGCCCACCGAACCATATCCAAGTAAAAGGGCAGGCAAGGTCAGCATCGGTCCAACAACAGTCTTCCCAATATTAATCACTTTTTGAAATACGAAACGTTCTTGGCTAGAAATATAGGAGGTAAACAGACTGGTAGGGAATGAAAGCGCCATATTGAATGTCATAAACAACATCAGGACTTTCAATAAATTCAAGTCACTAGCACTATAACCATCCAGGTTTAATCTCTGTATGTTCGACGCAATAACTAAGCCTGAAAAAACCACCAAAGCTGCCAGCAATAAAAACACAACAAGAAACATCCCATTTAATCTTCTGATGCTCTCGTCATCATTTTTCGTCTTAAATCTCGAATAAAAGCGTAGATAGCTTGAACTAAAACCCAAGCTAAATAAGCTAAGGTAAGATATCGTTGACGAAGCCAAACTATATAGCCCATATTCACTCTGCCCAAGAATATTGAGCATAATGGGGGTATAAACAAGCGATATGCAAATAGATAAGGCCATTTGGACATATTGCAATATTGCTCCTGCCTTTTTTTGGCTTATTGCGCTCACAAGTCTTCCTCCTTTCCCCTCATATTTTACGGTATCTCAGCAGACACTTTTCAGTTTCCGATGACCCTTTCCACGATTTTTTCAGACGCTCGACCACATTCATATGTCATGTATTTGTTTCTCACATATGCACGCTTTTCCCCGTAGTCATCATTGCCGGACAGAATATTATCTATCGCAATCAATAAGGTGTCATAATCTGTCACAACGGGTCCAGCGCTGAAATCCACTATATCGTAATACAGCCCAGAATCTTCGTCTTTATAAAACTCGTAATCATACGCGAAATGCACCACGGGACGATTCAACAGTATATAGTCAAGAAACACCCCCGAATAGTCAGAAATCAAACAATCCGTAAACAGCAACATTTCCTGAATGTTAAGTTTCCGGTCTGCAATGATTATGTTTTCCGCTGGTGAATCATCAAAATGCGCTTTTTCTGCCATATGACTCTTTTCTATTAAAACCGCATTGCTGGCTGCAAGAAAACTCTCCAACTTTACTTGCTGACCGTATGTCAACTTTGTAAACGAGAAAACATCTTTAGACAACCGTCTGAAAGTCGGTGCGTAGAGAATAACTCTCTTATTGCTCTCAAATCCAAGTTGAGCAGCATATGCGCTTTTCAATTTCGAGCCAACAACTGGATCATAATTCACTAATATATCGTTTCTTGGTGTGCCTGTATTCAAATTGTTATTCTCTCTGGCTCCGCGGTATGCCAACGCTGTACAATTTGTTCTCCCGTGCAACTCACAAGAAACGACAAAATAGTTATACTTCAAGCTACTTTGTGTCAATGCCGCTACAATCTTGTATATCCATCTCTCGTCCACGGTTTTCTGATTCAATCCGTCCTGCGCCCATTTTTTTATAGGCATACCGTGATGCAAATAGCATGTGATCGCACCACTATATACGCTTGCCGGCGAAATGTCAGCAGAGTGCATTTGGGAAAAAAACATATATTTGCACCTAAGTAGTTTAACATTTGTTCTGAAAGTCCCAATTTCAAGAAATTCAGCCATTGGCATATTTTGAAGAACCTCAACACGTATGTCGTTTACACCTACCCAAAACAGCTTTAGATCTTTACGTTTCGAGTAAATATATTCGGCCAAATATCTAGAATTGTCGGCATATCGCTCGCCACACCACGAGCCTATTGCCACATAATTATCCTTTCTCCGAACAAAAGGATGCAGGATACGCAAAGCAAAAGATTGGAACACATTTTTTGCTGCCACTAACAACGATTTCCCTTGCATGCTCATTTCCTCTCAATGGCACAAAACTTAACGAAGGATTATTTCCTGCGCCCGTCCCTTTATACTTTCAAAAAGGTGATTTTTGCAAGCCATTTTGTAGTTGTTTTCACCTAAATTGTTTAGCTTTTTCCGATCCACATACAATTCCAAAATCCTATCCGCTAAATTGCGAGCATCTCCAGGAACAAAGCACAAACCATTGTATCCATCTATCACGCTTTCTCGATAATTTTCGTAGTTGGGAACAATGATTGTCTTTTTGCAAATTCCAGCTTCATAAACCGGTCTTGCCTGATGGACTTCCCGTACTGGAAACGCGACCAAATCGCATTTATTAAGCCATCGATATACATCCTTCCGATAGCCGATTCTCCGAAATGCTTCGGAAAGCTTATAATGCTTGATCATATTGTTACAATAAGCGCAGTAGCGATATTGCTCTCGATACAGCGACTTCTTTTTGAGGCTGAATGGTTCAAGACCTGTATTCCCCAGACAAATCACCCCAATATCCTGAATGCCCCGTTCTCGAAGCTGATATAAAGCTTCGATTAGCAGATCGGCACCTTTTAGCTTTTGAATACCCCCCATGTAGAGAATTAAAAAACGAAACCCGGATGCGGCTTCCACACCGTCCATTGGTATGTCCTCTATATTGGGGTCGCAAACAATCTCTGGAATGATGCATTGACAAGCACAAGATAAATCCCAAGAATCTTTATCGTATTCAGACAAGAAAAAAGCCTTGTCACATTTTGATAATTCTTTTCGGATCATTTTATTGAGAAGACTATTCTTGCTTCCTTTTAGAGTTTCCCTAACATAACAGTAGCACTCAGCGCCAGTATTCTGAATTACTTTCCTAAGCGGCCACAGAACACTAGTATTCAAGACCACACAGTCCTGCTGATGAGTTGCAAAATACGTCTTCCAGCGGCTCCCGTTTTTTACCAGCAAAAGAATATACTTCAAAAGAAGTCGAAAAACAGAGTTGCAACCGTTAAAATAATCAAAGGTAGGAGGCGTTCCCAGTTCTTCAGAGACAAAATGAACCTTCGACACCTCCGGAAAAGCAAGCCTTACCTCTTTGGCGTTTGGTACAAACACAGTCAATTCAGACGCATCCCGCAAGATGCGAATCATGTCCAGCCCTCCCTTCAAGGATCCGCCCATAATGTCTGTATGCTGGACAAATAATACTTTTTTCATTAGGCACATTCCTCCGGTACGTACAAGAATGCGACAATTGTTGCAATTTCGAGACTGCCAATAATTGTGTTAATAAAACTCAATATAAAAAGCGCAAACATTGCGACGATAAAATACGGCTTCATCTTCTGGGAATAAACATTTTCAGAGAAACTGTACTGTTTTGAAACGCAAATCACGGTAATCACCAAAGCAATGAGACCTACAATGCCGCATCCGCCGAGCAAATCAATTATTTCCGAATGATATCCCAAATTAGTAGGAGCAGAAGAAAATATATTCCCCAAAATAGGATTGTTCAAAAAACCTTGCCAGCTCATGCTATACAGTCTTCCTCTAAACGAAATATCACCTTCCGTTGATTTTGAAACAAACAAATCGCGGAGATTTGCAATTCTCTCCACAAGAATATCATTTCCATCTACAATATTTAATGCCAATTCCCAAAATATGTTTGATGTCAGAATCAACAATGCAAATAAGCCGAGCACAAGCACTGTCAGTAAAGAGCGAATAAACTTATTCCTGCCTGAGCTTTTTATTATAAAAATACTGGCTCCTACACAACAAATAAAAAGGAGAATCGCTGTTGTGTAACTGGATTTAAATATGCATAAACCTATAACCACCAAAGCGAATATATAGCTTGCTTTTTTTTCTTCCCTGAATTTATATATTATCCATGGTGTAGCAATTGTTGCTGCATAGATAAAACCATATCCTCCAATATTCATTATCTGAATTGTTCTGTTTGAGTCAGTATTACCAGATGCAAGCAATCGACTAGCGTCCGGATTGCTGATCAATCCTAGCAGTGTTGTAAAAGACGTCACCACCAACAAAACGAGAAGATACTTCTTCGCCCACGTTATACTAGATGACCCGACATAGGCGGTCAAAATAAAATTCAAGGCAAACGCCATCATCATTAGATACTTGCTTAAGAAATCAAACTCTTGTACAAATCTATATTCTCCAGCATATATGAGTGCGTTTAAACATACAAATGAAGCAAGCAGCGCGAAATAGTGCGTAGTACTAAATCTGCGTCGTTGACCAATAGCAAATATTAGGGAAAGAAAAAATACTGCAACAATTATCAGACCTTTTGCGACCGAAGGGAAAACCCTTGTGATTGGCAGCAAGGAAAATGAAATCAACAAAAAACATGCTATTTTTCGCACAGAAACTTTTGCTATCATCATCACTGCTCACTTTCTTTCAATCAAAGACCTAATAATCCCTTGAAATCTATTTCGACATTTATCTGCATCAAAATGATCTTGTGCGTAGTGTCTGCCGTTTTCCCCTAGCCCCCTTCTATACGAACGGTCAAACAGTAACTTGTCAATATGGTTCTCAATATCAGAAATGGCATAACAGCAACAAGCTGCATTTGTTTCTTCCAATAATTTCATAGAGGCTATACCTGCCGGCCCATATGCAAGAATTGGTTTCCCGGCAAACAGATATTCATATATTTTTGTGGAAACGGATAATCGGGTGGATTTTTTTGCATCAGGGTCAAAAGATTCAACATGAACTAAAATATCCGAACACATTTGAACCTTCCTAACTTCATCTGGCTCTAATTTGCCGCACAAATTCACCGCAGCCGCATTATTTAGTATCTCCAGTGTAGCACCGCCTAACAAAGAAGCGGTATAAATATCCAAACTATATACGGTTCTATGAAGTGCATTGTATTTATTCAAAGCCGCTCCAATCTCTATTAGACTTTTCCAACGATTACTGTGAAGGTTGCCAATATAGGAGATTTTTACATCAGTATGCGATGCACCGCTATCTATGAAGTTTGCTTGGTCATTTTGAGGATAATCAACACAGTTTCCGAATACTACACATTGTTTTGCAAATAACGCATTGTATTCTTGGCTCATGGAATCGCAAACTGTAAATATCATCTCGCTTTGATCCGCACATTTTGTTCCTGCTTTCAGCAATCGTTTACGACGTAGCCAATCGATCCCAACATTGTTCTGGCCATAATAAAATGTGTCATCCATATAAAATAAAACCATCTTGCTACTGACTATTTTCATCACATAACGAACTACATCAAATGCAAGTTCATAATCATTCGGAACAAATAGCACCACCTCTGGTGCAATCTCTCGAAGCCAAGCTCTAAGGGAGTTGTCCTTCCAACTTCCCAAATGCCACATCATATCTCTACAGAAACTAATAAATGGTTTTCTTTTATTCCCCAATATATAAAGCTTCTCTTCAGACGCAGAGCAAGCTCTCAAACCGAAAGCATCAGCTTCAGAAAAACGGACTCCACTTTTTTTGGCTTTTAAAGAAACTAATGCTCTGAGTACATTTTTATCATTAATCTGATAATAGCTGCTACATTTGAAGTCCTGGGGTAGCTCATTTCGGAAGTAAAGAGAAAACAGCTTCTCCTTAGGCCAAGATTCCAAAAGCGATAGCAGGGTTTTACCCACATTGTTTCTGTAGTCAAGCACATTATGTGAAATAACAAGCAATCTTGGATACATTTCATCGCCTTCCATATTCTTACTGAACCCGTTGCATAATTCTCTTAGCAATTTTCTCTCCGCTCATCCCATATTCTGCGCGCAGATACTTCTGATTCCCAACCTTTTCACAGTATCGGTCATTCATACCAATGCGCAACAGTTTTGCCTTTGTAGGATTCTCCGCCATCACTTCAGCCACTGCGCCGCCAAAGCCACCGATTATGTTGTGTTCTTCGCAGGTCACAATCATCTCATGGTCAGCGGCGCATTCTCTAATTGTATTGATATCAAGCGGCTTGACTGTCGGAAAGGTATAAACCGTAGGAGTGATGCCAGCTTCAAGCATTTTTTCGCAGGCTATCTCCACTTCCTCGAAAATTGCACCCGTAGAAAAAATAGCCACACGTTCGCCCCGTTTCACATGAATGGCTTTACCGATTTGGAAGTTGTCAATACCCTTATGTATTCTCTTTTCACCGCCGCGGCCAAGTCGCAGATAGCATGTTCCGGGATAATCTACAATCGCTTTAGTGATTTCTTCTGCCTCAGCCAAATCACCTGGAGCAAAAACTGCTACATTCGGCAATGCTCTCATAATTGCAATGTCTTCCGTGGCCTGATGGCTCATGCCCAATGAACCATATACAAATCCTCCGCCAACACAGATAATTTTTACATTAGCTCTGTGATAGGCACAGTCATTGCGAATCTGCTCAATACAACGCAGGGTCGGGAAATTGCCGATTGAATAGGTGAATACAATCTTTCCGCTAAGCGCCATGCCTGCAGCCAGTCCGGTCATATTCTGCTCCGCAATTCCGGCATTTGTGAACTGATTTGGACACTGTTCAAAGTAAGGCTTTAAAACACCAAAACCGAGATCACCGGTGATAAGTTCAATATTTTGATTTTCTTTTGCCAATCCGATCAGCGTTCTAACAAATGTATCTCTCATCCGCCTTACTCCTCCTGCATCCAGGAAGGATGCCATGTTGCCGTTGTCGTGTGGTCGTTATAAACATCCGCATCGCTTGGGATAGCAACTGGATTTGGTATTCCATTTGGTGTGTACGGATCTTCAACCTCGGAAGGCTTGATTTTGTGAAGCATCGAAACCGCCTGGTCGTACTCCCATCCCTCATGTGGGAATCGATAATGCCACAGAATGTCATTTTCCATAAAGGGAACGCCGAATCCCTTCGTGGTATCAGCGATTATTACAAGCGGTTTGCCATTTTCGAATTCAGTAGCAAATGCTTTCTTGAGCTCATCATGATCATTGCCATTCAATTCGATCGTATTCCAGCCGAACGATTCCCATTTGCCTGCAAAATCCCCAAGTTCAATCGTTTTCTCACAAAAGTCCATGCTTTGCATCCTGTTGTGATCAACAATCGCAACTAGGTTGTCCAGCCTGTAATGATTTGCAAACATTGCTGCTTCCCAGACAGAACCTTCATCACATTCGCCATCACCAAGGACAACAAATACCTTGTAGCGCGCATGATTCTTCTTCGCCGCATATGCCATGCCTGTTCCAACAGACAAACCATGACCTAACGAACCTGTCGATAAATCCACACCCGGTAAATGGTGGGACACATGACCGGACAGACGGCTTCCATTTTGGTAATGGCTTTTCAGCTCTTCGACAGGGAAAAAACCATTTTCCGCCAGTGCGGCATATACCGAGGCCCCGGCATGGCCCTTGCTCAAAATGAATCTATCTCTAGTTTCCATTTTAGGATCGTGGCTGTCAAATCTTAGAACATCAGAGTATAATACTGCCATAATATCTGCCACCGACAGAATCGCGCCAATATGGCTGCCTCCAGAAAGATGTGTCATTTCAATTCCATGTCGACGAATCAACCACGCCAAATTCTCACTTTTCATATTCAGGATTCCCCCATATATAATGGCTAAATAGGCCTTCACTTAGATAATTCGTTTAATTCCGCCATTTCTTCGGAGTCGAGGTTCCACCCCATTGCTTCTATGCTACCAAGAACTTGTGAAGGACGTTTTGCACCGACCAGCGCAACAGAGTCTTTGATATGGTCCAAAATAAAACGAACTGCGACAGCTGCTATCGAAACAGCGTTGCGCTCGGCAATCGGCCGCATCGCTTCAACAATTCTTAAATTCCGCGCGAGCTTGTCCCCGTGGAAATTCACATAAATATCGCGGCTCCTACGATCATTACTGCCAAACACTGTCTCAACCGTATACTTTCCTGTCAAGATGCCTTGTCCCAGGCTTCCCCATGTCATCGGGGTGAGTTGCAGAGCATTCGCCAACTCGACTAGGTCTCGTTCATTACTTCTTTTTGCCAGAGAATACTCATCCTGCATACTCACAAATTTTCCAATGTATGATTTTAGTTCATCTCGATCATTATCGTAAATATTAGACAATCCATAGGCACGGATTTTCCCCTTCTGCTTTTGTGCTTCCAGAGCTTCTATAACAGCAGAAATAGGAGTAATGCCATCTCTATAATGTACCTGATATAGATCTACATAATCAGAATTCAATCTGCGAAGTGTTCCTTCAAGTGCTTTCTCAATGTACGCAGGAGAATTATCATAGAAAGTCTTACCGTGTTCAACTCTAACACCAAACTTAGAAGCAATAACCACATCTTTGCGCCTATTCCCAAGCGCCTTGCACAAAGTCTCCTCTGATTTGCCAAGGCCATATGTATCTGCGGTATCAAACATCGTTACACCGTTGTCCACCGCCGTATTCACCGCATCAATCAATTCTTGTTCCGACACATCGCCCCAGCCATATTGACCCATAGGGCACCCACCCATGCATAGCCGAGAAACCTTTATGTCGGAATTCCTAAGAGTTATATATTCCACTAATTTTTCCTCCGTAAAACCCCAATACACTTTTTAATTACATTCACCACCGTGTCCCAGAACAGTAAAATATCTGTTTTGAGCGATACATCAGCAACATATTTCAACCTGAGTTGGTTTTTCTTCTTTAAGACATACTTCTCATACATTTCGTCCGCATTTTGAGAGCCAACAATTTCATCCAAACTGATAAAGTTGATAGAGCTGTAATCCGTAATACCTGGACGGACATTGAGGATGTTCTTTTCAACGCCTTGATAAGCTTTAGTGTAACGGAGCAATTCCGGGCGGGGGCCAATAAAACTCATCGTCCCGCACAGCACATTAAACAATTGAGGAACCTCATCGAGTTTGGTTTTTCTGAGAAAGCCTCCGACCTTTGTGATACGACTATCGTTCAGTGCTGTGGTGCCTCCACCAATCTTATCGGCATTTTGGATCATTGTGCGAAACTTACATATACGGAAGGTCTTATCTTTATAGCCTCCGCGCTGAGGCCTGTACAACACCGGAAAACCGGTCTCCACAGCAATCAAAACAGAGATGGTAAGAACGATTGGGAAAGTCACCGTTATTCCCACGAATGCCAAGCAAAAGTCAATCACTCTTTTTATGCACCGATTGTATATTCCGTTGTAGCTTCTTCTGAGCTGATCCTCTGTATATTGAATATCCTCGAGTGCTAACTTTTCTTGGATCTCTTCAGAATAAACTATTTCCGTTTCCATATTCTGTTTCTCCAAATCACTATTTCGTAATTGCATTGAACATCTACTTGCTAATAACATCTCCATTATCAAAACGATACTCGCAGGTTTTCCCGGCGAGCAGTGTAAGTCTTGTTGTTCACTTATCCACATGAATTATTGAAAGCCGTATTGTGACAAGAATGGTTTCCTTTTGTCACAATACTAACTCAAACAATTCATCGATATTTATGAAATGTCATGACTTTTCCTGGCGCCGGGATCACTGTAATCTGCAAGACTGCATTTTAAATTTTTAGGAACCTGCCAAAAATCCCGATATTTAAGCACTTTTCAGGGTTGTCCCTATTATCCTTCCATCACCGATGCCGGCGATGCGGTTGCTCATCCGGTAGTTGTAGCCGATCTCCTCGTGTTGATACCAGGGAGCGGCCTCGCGGGACTGGGTGCTCCACTTCCGGACCTTATCCGCATCCTCCCGGCTATCCGTCAGGAACATCCCGCCTGCGCTGCCGGTTATGATCTTGTTCCCGTTGAAGGAAATGCAGTTGTACTGGCCCAGCGCGCCGGTCTCCACCCACTCCCCATGCAGCCGGTATCTGGCGCCGAGAGACTCCGCCGCATCTTCTACGATCAAAGCGCCGTGTTCCTTTGCGATGGCGCAAATCCTCTCCATCTTGCCGGGGGTGCCGTACAGATGCGCAACGATGATCAGCCGCACATCCGGATACAGGGCAAACGCCCGCTCCAGTGCCTCCGGGCACATGTTCCATGTTTCGCGCTCCGTATCGATGAACACGGCCTCGCCGTTCTCATAAGCGACGGGATTGATGCTCGCATCGAACGTCATGTCCGAGCAGAACACCCGCCGGCCCTGCAGCGTGCCACGATCCGGCCTTGCCTGACCGTACAGTTTCTCCCCGGCGAGCTTTGTGGCCAGGTGGAGCGCCGCAGTACCGGCGGAGAGGGCAACCGCATATCTGACGCCGACGTATGCAGCGATCTCCCGCTCCACCGCATCGATGTTTGCTCCAACCGTGGATACCCAGTTGGTGCGAATCGCCTCATCCACCCATCGCTGCTCGTCGCCATGCATGGTGGGCGAGGAAAGCCAAAGTTTTGTCGGGAATGGCTCTATACCGGAAAACCTGGGATCGCTTAAAAAATCGTTCATCCTTCTTGTCCCTGTCGTTGAGATGTGGTTCCGCCGCCTCAGTGGCTTATGGCCGCTCCATTGCCGTTACATCCGGCTTCTCCGGTCCTGCAAGCCCCGGCCGCCTCTGTCCGCCGGGTCCAACGGTCGAACTGCCACCCGTCCGGCTTCCGCAGGATACAACCCCTGCGCGTCAGCCGGCAAGATGCGTTGGGCGGCGGGCGGGGTCGCCCGGAATGACCATCCCGGCGGGAATGCGCGCAAACGCCGCGACGGCGGCGTCCTTGGCCACGGTGGCGGAATCGACGTGCGCAAACTCGCCGATCTGCGCGCCCGTACCGATCACGCTGGCGTTGGAGATCAGCGCGCCGCGCCCCACTACCGCATTGGCGGAAATGCTGCACCGGCTCTCCACCACGGAGGAGCGGCCGATCACCGCGCTGGGCGAGACGGTTGCGCTCGGATGGATCAGCGTCGGGACGATATAGCCCTCCCGCTCCAGAATGTCCATATACCGCCTGCGAAGCTCCCCGTCGCCGAAGCTGGGGATGGCCATGGGGTATTCATCCTGCAGGCCGTAAAGATCGGACAGGCAACCGATGGCCAGCCGGTTGTCCGGATCGTCGTCGAGGAAGGCGATCCTGTGAAAGACGCCCAGCGCTTCCGCAATCTCCTTGACGACCGGTCCCTGACTGCCTGCGCCCAATATCAGCAGGTTCATGCGCCTTGGCGCAGATACGCCGTCCTCGCGCCGCCCGTCCCCCGCATCCGCCACAAATCGCGCCGTAGCAAATACCGCCTCCAGATCCGCCTTGAAATACGGATGGAACCTGCGAATGAGAATATCCGGATGCCTGATCCCGATATAGGCGCACAGGCTGTACAGATCCATTCCCGTTTCAATGCAGCGACGGATAAACGCGTTGCGCAGATCGGTCGCCGAAACGGCCCTGTCCACGCCCTGCCTGCGGCAAATGGAGGTCAGCAGATTCTGTATGCCGTAAAACGACGGCGCGCTTTTGCTGCCGCTCATGAGGAACGCCTCTTCGCCGTCGCCGTAAAGCCCGCGGTGCCGCCGCAGATACCGGCGCACATGCGGCGGCATGGGGAGCGTGCGCGGAGCGTCGCAGGGCAGCAGCGCCGTAGCGCCGTCCTCCACTTTGCCAAGCGCATGGCGGACAAACACCGTACCGTTTTCAAAATCGATGTCACCGACGCGCAGCGCCGCCGCCTCCGCCAGCGTCAGCCCCATGTGCAGGCACAGATAGGCCGCCACTCTGCGCGGCTCCACCTGCGCGGTCAGCCCCTTTTCAATCTTTTCACACTGCTGTTCCGTCAGCATGGACCGGTCTCACTCCTGCCCCTCCAAAGAAGCGGCTTCCTCTATATATTCAATGGAGCACCACATCTTTCGCAACAACCCTTCCCCGCTCCCAATCGAAAGGAGCACCTGCCGGCGATTCTTGTTCACGCGCAACACCTGTCCGTCAAAATCCGCAAGCGGGCCGCCCACAAAGCGGATCTTCGTACCCTCGCGGATCACCCTGGATATTTCGATTAAGCCCTCATAATGCCGGAGCCACTCGACAAACGCGAGGTCCTCCCCCCGGAGGGCGCGCTCGCCGCCATCGTACTGCAGCACGCGAAGGACATCCCGGTCCTTGGCAATCGCAATCCAGTCCGGTTCGGCCTGCGCGCCGAGAAACACATATCCGTCGATGAGGCTGCCGGTCTTTTTCCGCACCGCATCGCCAACCTTCGTCCATCGCTCGGCAAGGGGCGCTATGGCCTCATACCCGGCGCATTCCATCCGCCGGGCAACCTTCTGTTCATATCCGGTTTTACAAAAGAGACAATAATAAGGCAATGCGCTTTCCCCATTCCCCCGACCAGACGGCATGCCTACGGCGCCCGCTGCCAAAGGCAGCGGTGATACGAAAGTCTGTCAGCCGCTCGTTTCCAAAGCCAGCCCGGGCGGGTCAATGGACGTCACGGCATCGCGGTAAGTCGCCGGGGCAGCCCCGGCAAACGGCGGGAAACCTTTCCGGCCATACGGGGATGATGAAACCGTATGACTTCCCGTTGCAACTATTATAGCACAATATGCTGATATTGCAATCACTATCTGTGGGATCTTGCCGATTCCCTGCGCCATTTTAACTGTTTTGTTTATCATATCAATTATTTTTTGACCATTAGCATAGAATCATATGATGTATCCATTCCCCGGTTGCATATCTGCCGGCGGCAGGCGGGTTGGCGGGCCATCGCCGGCCGTGCAGCCTCTCATCGGGGAGCTGAGGCAAACGTCTGGCGCCGGAATGCGGACGGGACCGGCTCGGCAAAGACGCCGGCGGGCAGCGCGACAACCCCGGCGCACGGCGCAGGCGCCGCGAAACGGCAGGGTTCGGAGGGGCTGCGGCGCATGTGCGCGGGCCGCCGCCGGCCCTTCCGCCGCACGGCACGCATTTTCCCGACGGGTCATAGTATGCAGTAAACTCGCATCACACAAGGGGAGGATGATCTTATGGTGCAAAATACGTACTCCGCGGGCGATACGTGCTGCTTCACCAGCAGCGTGCCCGCGGTGGACCCGCTTGCCGCGGACAACATCGTCGTGGCCGGCAACGTCGGCGAAGCGGGCTGTGCCGCGGTGGAGGAGGTCGGCGGCTGTGCGCTGGCGATGGTCTATTTCCCGGTACAGGAATACCGGGCCGGCTATTGCCCGAACGAGGCGCTGCGGCGGGGCACGCTGTTTCCCGAACTGGCCAGCGATTATACCACAAGGGGGTGCTGCTGATGGACGCGCTGGAACAGAGCCTGCTGGAAAAGATCGGCGAGGCACGCTTTGCCTGCGTGGAGCTGCGGCTCTATCTCGACACGCACCCCGACGACGCGACCGCCAAGGCAGACTATCTGGCCTACGCGCTGAAGCTGCAGCAGCTGATCGGGCGGTATGAACAACAGTACGGCCCGCTGCTGAACTTCGGCCAGTCCGCAACGGACGCCGGAAGCTGGGTCTACCAGAAATGGCCTTGGGAACTGTGAGGAGGGCGGCTTATGTGGATCTATGAAAAAAGGTTGGAATATCCGGTCAATATCACCAAGCCGGATCTCAAGATGGCAAAGCTGCTCATGGCGCAATACGGCGGCCCCGATTCCGAGCTGGGCGCGGCGCTCCGCTATCTGACGCAGCGCTTCTCCATGCCGGATGACCGCATCCGCGCCACACTCAACGACATCGGTACCGAAGAACTCGCCCACTGGGAGATGATCGGGACGATGATCCATCAGTGCATGCAGGGCGCCACCTGCGAAGAGCTGAAAGCGGCCGGGCTGGACGGCTACTATGTCGTGCACAGCCACGGCGTGTTCCCGGTCGACCCGAGCGGCGTGCCGTTTACGGCGTCCTACATCCAGTGTACAGGCGATCCGATCGCGGATATTTCCGAGGACATGGCGGCCGAGCAGAAGGCCCGCGCCACCTATGAGCACCTGATGAACATGACGGCCAACGAGCAGGTCATCGAGCCGTTGTTCTTCCTGCGCGAGCGCGAGATCGTACACTATCAGCGTTTCGGCGAGTGCCTCGACATTCTGCAGAACCTGAGCGCCCCGGCCTGCGCCTGCCGCTGCCGCAATCGCCGCTGCCGGTAGGCGGCCTGAACGGGCGGGCCGCATTCCCCGCCGGCCATCCCGCCGTTGCCCCTCCGTCCCCCGACGGCACGGCACAAACAGGGCGAAGGCCTCCGCTTCTGCGGAGGCCTTCGCCCTGGGATGGGATGGGAGGTAATCATTGGGGTAGTTGTTCTCTCGTTCTCTGCTCTGCCTATAAGATACAACATGGTCTTGTCCTTACAATGGATAGAAAGTGAACTTCCTGTGGAGAACCATGAGGAAACTGTAAACAGCGGCAGGGAAACGCCCCGCCGGGATAGAATATACTATATGACGCTGTCATATCGAAATCTGCGTCAAAAGGGAGAGAGTAAAATGCGCATTTCTATCTCGGCAAAGAATCTCGAAATCTCCGACTACCTCCGCGAACTGGTGGAAAAGAAGGTCTCCAAGCTGGAGCGGTATTTCCCGCAGGATACGGTGGTACAGGTCACGCTTTCCGTGGAGCGCAACCGGCACATCGTTGAGGTGACCATCCCGTACGACGGCGGACTCATCCGCGCCGAAGAGGTGACCGGCGACATGTACGCCTCCATCGACAACGTGCTCGACAAGCTGGAAAAACAGATTCTGCGGCATCGTACCCGGCTTGAGAAGAGCCTGCGCAGCGGCGCGTTCAAATACGAACAGCCGCTCTACAGCAGCTCCTACGACGAGTTCGACGAGGAGGACGGTCCGCGCATCGTCCGTGTCAAACGCTTCAACATCAAGCCGATGGACGAGCAGGAAGCCATGTTGCAGGCGGAGTTGCTGAGCCACTCGTTCTACGTGTTCCTGAACGCGGAGACAAACGCCATCAACGTGCTCTACAAGCGCAAGGACGGCAATTACGGCCTGATCGAGCCGGAAAACTGAACGCTCTCCCGCGGCGCTGCGCGCCGCGTCAAATGTCCGGCAACGGCCACGGGGCGCCTCCATCGGAAGCGCCCCTTTTTCACGCCGCCTGCAGGCGGATTCGCTGCGCCCGCTACTCAGCGGGATGCTGCATCCCCCGGGCCTGCATCAGCTGCATGAGCAGCTTCGGGTCGAGGCCGTCCCGGCCCTTTTGCAGCGCCTGCATCAGCGTCAACATCTGCTCCATGCCCGATCCGCCCATGCCTGCCCCGCCGCCCTGCCCGGATGGCTCCTGCGCCGCGCGGGCCGGCGGCGACACGCCGAGCTGGCGGGCCGCCTGTTCCAGCACGTCGCCGGGCAGCAGGGGAGAAAGCGCAGCGACGAGCCGCTGTACGCCGGCGCGCCCGTGCTCCGTGCGCACGTGTTCCCCGAGCGCCACCGCCGCCTGAAGCGGCGAGAGCCGCTGCTGCGCGGGCCCGCCGGGCCATTCCCCGTTGTTCTGCGGCAGTCTGCCGGGCATATATCGCTGCATGCCTCCACCCCCTTCTACCGCTATTGTATGCGCCGGGCGGCGGATGTTGTGCGCCATGCCGGCATCGCGGCAACTTTTCCGGACCGCCCGCATAGGATAGGGCATGAAGCGCAGCTTGCGAAATATGAAAAAAAGCCCGGCGGCCGAACCGTCGGTACAGGAACTGGTGGACGCATACAGCGGGAAGAGCGAGCAGGAGCTGCTCGGGGCGCTGCAGGGCATGAGCGCGCAGGAACGCGCGGACATGCGCGCCTTCGCGTCGGAACTTGCCCCGATGCTCACCGGCGCGCAGCGGGAAAAGCTGGCCGCCGTGCTCCGGCAGCTCGGACTGCCGGGCGATCAGTAACGCACCGGCGGCCGGTAATGCTCGAAGATGATCGCGTCGTACGCGCGCTCAAAGGCGGTCTCTTCGCCGTTGTCCGGCCGCGCCGTCCACACGACCAGCATCGCGCCGCACGCGGCCGCAAGACGGACGGGCCATGGCAACGGCCCCACGCGATAGGCGATAAAATGCGGACGGGCGGCAAAGTTTGACAGCGTGCGGCTCAGCAGCAACGAGCGAAACAGCCCGAGCGACGGGCGGGAAAAGCGCATCTGCTCGGATAGCTGCCCCCGCACGATATGCGGCGCATGGCGGGCGAACCAGCGCACAAGGTACGGGTCGAAGCTCTCCACACAGTACGGGCCGCCGTACCCCTCCAGCAGCGACAGCGTGCGTTGACACAGGCCGTACTTGTCGCCGCCGGTCTTGAGTTCGACGATGACCGGCACCCGGCCGCCCAGCACTTCGAGCACCTCGCCGAACAGTGGAATGCGCTCCTGCGTGCCGAACAGGCGCATCTGCGCCGTCAACTCGTCAAAGGAAAACGCATCCACGCGCGCGTCCACGCCGCAGGCGCGCAGCAGCGTGTCGTCGTGAAACACGACCACGCGCCCGTCGCGCGTAAGCTGCACGTCCAGTTCCACGCCATACCCGGCCGCAACGGCGGCGCGAAACGCCGGCAGCGAATTCTCCGGCACGCTCTGGTCTGCGGCGTACAGGCCCCGGTGGGCATACGTGCGCCCCGCAAGCGGCGCGCGCTGCGCGTCCGCCGCACGCGCCGGCAGGATGCAGAACAGCAGCCCGGCGGCCGCCACGGCAATCAGGGCGACAATCCACCACATATTACGCACCTCCCCCGCGCGATGCAATCCCTCCCTGTGGATTGCACATTCTTCCCTTGTGATTATAGTGCAAATGCGATAAAATGTATAGAGAACGACGGTTTTTGCGTCGTTTGCAAAGGCCGGGGCGCCTCGCGCCCTCACTTCGCGCCCAGTTCCGGGCGGCAGCATGCAACGGGAGGCAGCATGAAACTCAATTATAAGCGCACCATCTTCGTCGGTTTCGCCTTTTTCCTGATCTGCACGTTCTGGCAGGCTTACGACACGATCATCCCCAAGATCCTGACGGACAAATTCGGCATGTCGCAGGCCGCCTCCGGCATCGTAATGGCGCTCGACAACATCCTGGCGCTGTTCCTGCTGCCGCTGTTCGGCGCCGTGTCGGACCGCTGTACCAGCAAGCGCGGCCGGCGCACGCCGTTCATCATCGTGGGCACGCTCGTGGCATGCGTGGCGTTCGTCTGCCTGTCGTTTGCGGACAACATGCAGCGCAACAACATCGAGGCCGTCGTCACGATCGACGACCCGGCCGGCCTCGCCGTGCTCTACGACAACGAGTATGACGCCGAGCTGCTCACGCCGGAGGGCGAGCATTTCGTGCTCTCCGAGCAATTTACGCGGGAGGAGTTCCTCGGCATCACGGCGCAGATCGAGCAGGACGGCGCGCTCGTCACCAACCCCGATTACACCGACTACGTCGTCCCCGCCCGGCACGCCTACGCCTGGCAGCGCACGCAGGCCAATCCCACGCCGCTGATCGTGTTCATGGGCATCCTGCTGATCGCGCTGCTGGCAATGGCGACGTTCCGCTCCCCCGCCGTGGCGCTGATGCCCGACGTGACGATCAAGCCGCTGCGCTCCAAGGCGAACGCCGTCATCAACCTCATGGGTACGGCCGGCGGCATCATCATCCTCGGGCTCGGCATGGTGTTCGCCACGGGCAGCATCGAAAACTCGCTGATGAGTTACACCGTCTTTTTCTCCGTCGTGGCGGGCATCATGCTGGTCGCACTGATCGTGTTCCTCGCGCGCGTGAACGAGCCGCTCTTTGTGCAGCAGATGCAGCAGGAGAGCAAAAAGTATCACATCGACGAGGACGACGACGCGCCGTCGGACGGGCAGAAGCGCCGCCTCAGCCCGGGGGAACGCACGTCGCTCCTTCTGATCCTCGCTTCGGTCGTGTTCTGGTTCTTCGGGTACAATGCGGTCACTTCCAAATACTCCGTCTATGCGAGCAAGGTGCTCAACCTCGACTACAACAGCACGCTGATGCTCGCCAACGTCGCCGCCATCGTCGCCTACCTGCCGGTCGGCTTCATCGCCTCGAAGATCGGGCGCAAAAAGACCATCCTGGGCGGCGTCGTCATGCTGTGCGCCGCATTCTCCGTGGCCTCGTTCCTGCGCGAAAACAGCCCGGCGCTGCTGATGAACTGCATGTTTGCGCTGGCGGGCGTGGGTTGGGCGACGATCAACGTGAACAGTTTCCCGATGGTCGTGGAGCTTTCGCGCGGTGGCGACGTGGGCAAATATACGGGCTTCTACTACACGGCAAGCATGGCCGCCCAGACGGTAACGCCATACTTTTCCGGCCTGCTGATGGACCGGCTCGGCATGACGACGCTGTTCCCGTATGCGGCGGTGTTCGTGGCGCTGGCCTTCGTCACGATGCTGTTCGTGCGCCACGGCGACAGCCGGCCCGCCCCGGCCGGCGTGGTGGAATCGCTCGGCGCCGGCGATTGAGGGAAAACGGTTTTCGTCGCCTCCAAAACGGGCATACTTGCGACTAACCACATTTTTACAGGAGGTGCCGACATGGCGCAATATACGGCGGCCGTCATCACGGTCAGCAGCAAGGGATATCGGGGAGAACGGGAGGAGACAAGCGGCCCGGCGCTCTGCCGGCTGCTTGAAGCGGACGGTTGGGAAGTCGTCCGGCGCGCGCTCGTCCCGGACGACATGGCAGAGATCCGCTCGGAGCTGCTGCGCTGCAGCGACGAGCTGCACATTTCTCTGGTCCTGACCACCGGCGGCACCG
>OLXK01000663.1_pt1 | contig 31438 bp, 30 predicted proteins | sample 1674321 | NCBI WGS metagenome assembly OLXK01 (sample SAMEA103958162, study PRJEB25191) | human gut metagenome | reverse complement strand
CCGCTGATAGTATAGGGGATACCGGCAGTATCCAAGCAATAGGCAATCTGCTCTGCCTGCTTGTGGGTGCGGTAGAGCACCGCGATATCGGACAGGCTATGCGTTTGATCTCCACGCCGCGACCTTTTGTTGTTAAGGTTTCTTTTCCGGGGAGAAAGAAAGCGCGCTTCCGCCCGGCCTTTTCTTTTCGACAAAACGGAAGCAGGGGAAAGCCGACGAAGGGAAAGCGAACGGTCGAACCCGTCTTTTTTGTCAGGGCATTGTTCTGATTTTCCTTTTTCCGGGAGAAAAGGGCGGGGGATCTTTGGAAAATGCGTCCAGCTGGCGGCCATGGCAACGCGGCGAAGGCGCCCCCGTCCTGCGGTTCCTGCCGGAAGCGATTCCCGCATCGCGCTTGCGCGCGCATTGTACCGGACGCATCGTCTGCGGCGCCGGCGCTGTCGCCGGAGGGCATGCGCCCGGCGGGATTTGCCGGATGGTTGCCCCGTTTCAGGTGGACTCCCGCTCGATGATTTCGGAACAGATCATCACGCGCCGGTTGGCATGTTCGCCGGCCAGCACGGTGCGTAGCGTGCGCACGGCGGTAAGGCTCTGATCATAAAGCATGTTGTCCAGGGACGTCAGGCGGGGCGTGCACAGTTCCGCAAAGAAGGAATTGTTCACCCCGATGACCGCCACATCCTCCGGGATGCGGCGATTCATATCCAGAAGCGCGCGCATGCCCACCGCCGCCAGAGCGTCGTCCGAGTAAATGATACCATCCACTTCGGGACGGGCCTGTAACAGTTGCTGCGTTGCCGCATAGGCGCCGTGGCGCGTCCTGTCCGTCTGGGACACGAGCGGCGCATCCTGATGCAGGAAGCGCAGCGCCGCGTACGCAAACCCCTGCCGCTTGGCAAGGTTGCTCGGCGTTTGCCGGTTCATGATAAACGCCGGGCAGCGCTTTCCCTTTTGCGCAATCGGCAATAAAAAAGGAGAGGCGTGCCTCTCCTTTTCGGAAGGGGTGGCGCCGCGGGCATGCGCCCGTCGGCCGTCACTGGGCGGATTGCCGGTCACTTGGCGACATAGGAGCCGCAAAGGCTTTCGTGCTTGTCGCCGGTGTGGCAATCGCAGCAGGGTTTGATCTGGATACGATCCAGGTTGCATTCGCAGCCCTGCCGGTTGAAGCGACAGCTCGTCACTTCACAGCCGATGGTCTGATTCCCACTCTTGCTGTCCATGTTGTGTCCTCCTTCCGGTGTGTCTGCCGCCTGATGGCGACGTTCCTATTCTGTTCCGCATTCCGTGTCTCCATCCAGGCAATTTTTCCCAGATTTTTTGCTAAAAACGGCCTTGGGGGCGACACGCCCGACCTGGCCCGGAAGGCCTTTCGCGGGCCTTACGGGCCCTGTCTGCCCTGGCAGGAGGCGGATTTCGGGGGCGGGCGGTATGGAGGGGGCGGTTTTGATGACATGGGTTTCACGGGAAAACGACATGGAACGGGCCGCCCGAAGGGCGGCCCGTCTCCGGTTGTGATCGTTGGACAGGACGGATCGTTCCGGACATGTCCGGCACAAATCAGCCGTTGCCGCCGTCCTCTCCGGTCTCGTCCGGTTCCTCCTCCTGATGCGGCACGACGGCCACGGCCGCGATGCGGGTGCCCTCGTCCACCCGCATGAGCCGCACGCCCTGCGTGTAGCGGGAAATGACGGAAACCTGCTCCACCGGCATGCGCATGACGGTGCCGTCGTCCCGGATGAGCATGAGATCTTCGTTGTCCGCAGCCATGCGCAGGCAGGCGAGGTCGCCCGTCTTGTCGGTAAGTTGCATCGCCCACACGCCCTTGCCGCCGCGCCGGTGCTGCGGGTACTGATCCTCCGGCGTGCGCTTGCCCATGCCGCGCTCGGTCACGGTGAGCACGCTCCCGCCGTGCGCTACCTTGACCATGTCCACGACCTCGTCGTCCGCCTCGAGCAGCATGGCCCGCACGCCGGTGGCGGTGCGGCCCATCGGGCGCACGTCGTCCTCGACAAAGCGGACACACTTGCCCTTGCGGGAGGCGACGAGAAACTCGTCCTCCCCGCGCGAAAATTCCACGGCGATGAGTTCGTCGCCTTCGCGCAGGTTCAACGCGATGATCCCGCCGCGCCGGATATTGTCGAACTCCTCGACCGGCGTCTTCTTGATGACGCCCTGCCGCGTGGCCATCACGATATAGCCGCCCGCCGGGTAGCGCGGCAGCGGGATGGTCGCCGTGACCTTTTCGCCGCCCTGCAGCTGCAACAGATTGACAATGGGCAGTCCTCTGGCGCTACGACCGGCCTCCGGGATCGCATAGCACTTGATCTTGAGCACGCGGCCAAGGTTGGTAAAGAACATGATGGGCGCATGCGTGCTGGTGACAAACAGCGACTCCACAAAGTCCTCCTCGCGCGTACCCTGCCCGATCACGCCGCGGCCCCCGCGCCGCTGCGCGCGATAGGTATCCGGCGAAAGGCGCTTGATATAGCCAAAGTGCGTCATGGTCACGGCCATGTCTTCCTCCTGGATCACGTCGTCAAGGTCGATATCGTCGATCATCTGCGTGATCTCGGTGCGCCGCGGATCGTTGTACCGCTCCCTCACGGCCAGCGCCTCCTCGCGGATGATGGAAAGCAACAGGCCCTCGTCGTCAAGGATGCTCTGCAGATAGGCCACGCGCTCGCGTAGCTGGCGATCCTCCTCGAGGATCTTGTCCCGTTCCAGTCCGGTCAGCCGCTGCAGGCGCATGTCCAGAATGGCCTGCGCCTGCTTTTCCGAAAAGCCGAAACGCGCCATCAACCGGTCCTTGGCCTCCTGGGGATTGGCCGCTTTTTTAATCAGGTCCACGACCTCATCGATGTTGTCCAGCGCAACGATCAATCCTTCAAGGATGTGCAGCCGCTCTTTGGCCCGGTTGAGGTCGAAGCGCGTGCGCCGCGTGACCACCTGCTTCTGGTGTTCCAGATAGTGGTACAGCAGATCCTTGAGCGTGAGTATCTTTGGCTCGCCATCCACCAGCGCCAGCAGAATGGCGCCGAACGTCTCCTGCATGGAGGTGTGCTTATACAACAGGTTCAGCACGACATTCGCATTGACATCCTTCTTGAGCTCGATCACGATGCGCGTGCCGTTGCGATCCGTCTCGTCGCGCAGATCGGAAATGCCCTCGATCTTCTTCTCGTGTACGAGCTCCGCAATGCGCTCCACCAGGCGCGCCTTGTTCACCTGATACGGAATTTCGGTCACGACGATGCGGCTGCGGTTGGCCGCGTACTGTTCAATCTCCGCTTTGGCGCGCACGACGATGCGGCCGCGGCCCGTGCGGTAGGCGCTGGCAATGCCCATCTTGCCCATAATGATGCCGCCCGTCGGGAAATCCGGGCCGGGGATGTACTGCATGAGCTCGTCGATGCTGATATCCGGATCGTCGATCAGCGCGCACAGCGCATCGATCGTCTCGCCCAAATTGTGCGGCGGAATGTTCGTTGCCATGCCCACGGCAATGCCGCCCGACCCGTTGACCAGCAGGTTCGGAAACCGCGCCGGCAGCACCTGCGGCTGCATCAGCGTTTCGTCAAAGTTCGGGTAGAAGTCCACCGTATCCTTGTCAATGTCGGCCATCATTTCGGTCGCCATCCGGGAGAGCCTCGCCTCCGTGTAACGCATGGCAGCCGCGCTGTCGCCGTCCACCGAACCGAAGTTTCCGTGCCCCTCCACCAGCATGTACCGCATGTTGAACGGCTGCGCCAGGCGCACCATCGCGTCGTATACCGAAGAATCCCCGTGCGGATGGTATTTGCCCAGCACGTCGCCCACGATGCGCGCGCTCTTGCGGAACGGCTTGTCCGGTTGCAGCCCCAGCTCGTCCATGGAGTACAGAATACGGCGATGCACCGGCTTCAGGCCGTCGCGCACATCCGGCAGCGCCCGGTCGATGATGACCGCCATCGCATAGGCGATGAAGCTCGTCTTCATCTCCTTTTCCAGGTGCATCGGCTCAATTCGTTCCAAACTGTTTTCGCTCATGTTGCGCTCCTTTTGTCGCTCCTTTCTCCTTCCCGGAGAAAAAGATGCCAGTAAAAACCTTTCGTGGGCGGGGGAGGGGACGGATCCGGCCCGCGCGCACCCCGGGAACGGGCCTTCGACCCCTTTCCCATTTATATAAAGAAAAGAAGCAAAGCAAACCCGCCTGCGGACGGGAAAAGCCCCTCAACCAGCGCGCCCCTCCTTGTCCCCGCTTCTTTCCTCCCGAAACGGGCAAGAAGCGGGGGAAACCTTCCGCGGGCGACGGCCCGTACCCCCGGAGCGGCCCGGCGCGAACGGGAAACGTCCCGAAGGGGCCGGGCATTCCGCTCCGCCGGACGTGCCTTTATGAAAAGGCGACGCCCGCCGCGCGGGTCACACGTCGAGATTGGCGACGAGCTTGGAGTTCTGCTCGATAAACTCGCGCCGCGGCTCGACCTTGTCGCCCATGAGCAGGGTGAACAGCTCGTCGGCAGCCATGGCGTCGTCCACGGTGACGCGCTTCATGACGCGCTTTGCCGGATCCATGGTCGTTTCCCAAAGCTGCTCGGGGTTCATCTCGCCGAGGCCCTTGTACCGCTGGATGGTGGGCTTGGGGTCGCGGCCGATCTCGGTCAGCGTCTCCTCCAGCTCCTCGTCGGAATAGACGTAGCGCTCAAACTTGTTGCGCTTGACCAGGTAGAGCGGCGGCTGCGCGATGTAGACGTACCCCTCCTCAATGAGCGGCCGCATATGGCGGAAGAAGAACGTGAGCAGCAGGATGCGGATATGGCTGCCGTCCACATCGGCATCGGTCATGCAGATGATCTTGTGATAGCGGAGCTTGGCGGTATCGAAATCCGCATCCAGCCCGCCGCCAAAGGCGGTGATCATCGCCTTGATCTCCGCGTTTTGCAGCACGCGGTCGAGGCGGGCCTTTTCGACGTTCAGGATCTTGCCGCGCAGCGGCAGGATGGCCTGAAACATGCGGTCGCGGCCCTGCTTGGCGCTGCCGCCTGCGGAATCGCCCTCGACGATAAAGATCTCGCACTTGGCGGCGTCCTTTTCCTGACAGTCGGCCAGCTTGCCGGGCAGGGCGGTGGAGTCAAGCGCGGATTTGCGGCGCGTCAATTCCCGCGCCTTGCGCGCCGCGTCGCGCGCGCGCGATGCGGTCACGCATTTTTCGACGACCGTCTTGGCGATGGCCGGGTTTTCATCCAGGAAGGTGGTCAACCCGTCGCTCACCGCGCCCGATACGAGCGGCCGGATATCCGCGTTGCCGAGCTTGGTCTTGGTCTGCCCCTCAAACTGCGGCTCCACGAGCTTGACGGACACGATGGCGGTCAGCCCTTCGCGGATATCCTCGCCGGAAAGAGAAGAATCCTTTTCCTTGAGCAGCCCGGCACGCTTGGCGTAATCGTTCACCACGCGCGTCAGCGCAAGGCGGAAGCCCTCCAGGTGCGTGCCGCCCTCGTGCGTGCCGATGTTGTTGGCAAAAGTGAAGATGCTTTCGGTATAGCCGTCGTTGTACTGCATGGCCACCTCGACCGAAGCGGTCTGCACGCCGTTCTCTTCGCGCGTGGCGGTGAAGTAGATCGGCTCGGGATGCAGTACCTCCTTGTTCTTGTTCAGGTGCTTGACAAAGGAAACGATGCCGCCCTCGTAGCAGAATTCCCGGCGTATCGGGCTGCCCTCGGCGCGCTCGTCCACGGCGGTGATATGCACGCCCGCGTTCAAAAACGCGAGCTCGCGCAGGCGCATGAGCATCGTGTCAAACTGAAAGTTGACCTCGTCGAAGATTTGCGCGTCCGGCAGAAACGAGATCGTCGTGCCCGTCTCCTCCTCCGGCGCCATGTCCCGCACGACCTCCACCTCGCTGGTCTCCTTGCCGCGCGAGAAAGCCTGCCGGTAGACGCGGCGGTCGCCGCTGTAACGAATTTCCGCGATCATCCATTCCGACAGCGCATTGACGCAGCTCACGCCGACCCCGTGCAGGCCGCCCGAAACCTTGTAGCCGCCGCCGCCGAACTTGCCGCCGGCGTGCAGCATGGTGAGGGCAACCGTCAACGCATTCTTGCCCGTCTTTTCATGGTAACCCACCGGGATGCCGCGGCCGTTGTCGCGCACGGTGACGGAATTGTCCGAATGGACGGCGATCTCAATGTGCGTACAGAAGCCGGCGAGCGCCTCGTCGATCGAATTGTCGACCACCTCCGTTACGAGATGGTGCAGCCCGCGCACGTCCGTCGAGCCGATATACATGCCCGGCCGCCGCCGTACCGCTTCCAGCCCTTCGAGCACCTGAATCTGCGAAGCGTCGTATGTCTGCTGTTGTTGCTGCTGTTCCATGTTCGTCCCTTTCCTTGTCCTGCCTGGCGGCGCAATGCGTCCGCCCCCATTCGCGGCGTCGGCTCATTCCGCCGCCGTCACCGTAAGCACGGCTTGCGCGCGCACCTGCGCAAGCGGGTGCGCCTCGCGCCACCGCCGCTCCAGCGTCGCCGCCGCAACGGTCGATTCGTACACCGCCGTATGGCCCGCCGCGTCCGTGGCGATCAGATATGCCCGGGGATGGCCGGCGCAGGCCGTATAGCGCCGCTCGCGCCGCGCATGCTCAAAAAGCCGGCGCGTTTCCGGGCCGAGTTGGCGCGCATTCAAAATGCAGACCACCCGCTCAAGCGGGAGCCCCATGCCGCCGCCGATCTGTAAAAGCATCGCCCTCCGCCTCCTTTGCGTGGACCCGCCGCCGCCCCCTGAAGGCGGTGCCAAAGGCCGCGTACGTCCCGGGCGGCGGGAATGCCCCGTCCCCCAGGCAAGCAGCGCCCTGCCGCCGCATGGCCGGCGCCATGCGGGCGCGCGGGAAAACCCGCTACACCTCGACCACGTTGCCACCGGAAACGTGATACACCTGCATCCGCAGCGCACCCGCCGCCTCAATCTGTTCGAGGTGGGTGGAGGTGATAAACGTCTGGCAACCCTGCACCGCCTCCAGCAGCAGGCGCTGACGGCGGCGGTCGAGCTCGGAAAACACATCGTCGAGCAGCAGCACGGGCGTCTCGCCGCGCAGGCGCTTCATGGTCTCGAGCACGGACAGCTTGAGGCTGAGCACGACCGTGCGCTGTTGCCCCTGGGAGCCGTACACGCGCACGTCACTCCCGTCCAGCACCAGCGCCACATCGTCCCGGTGCGGGCCGACGGAGGTGCTGCCGCGATAAACGTCCCGCTCCGCGCTGTCAAACAGCCGCTCGCGCATGGCGGCGGCGAGCCGGTCCGGCGCAACGTCGGGCAAGTTGGGCTGGTACGCCACGAGCAGCGTCTCCCGATTGCCGGAGAGCCGCAGGTGCGTCTCCGACGCCAGCGCCGCCAGCTGCGAAAGGAACTCCGCGCGTTCGACGGTGATGGCCGCCCCCAGGCGCGACAGTTGCTCGTCCCACGGCTCCATCAGCCCGGCGGACAGACAGGCCTCGTCCTTGAGCAGGGCGTTGCGCTGCTTGAGCGCCGCGTTGTACTGCTGCAGCGTGTAGTAATACGCCGGCTTGAGCTGCGAAATCTCCATATCGAGGAATCGCCGCCGCTCGCCCGGCCCGCCCTTGACCAGCAACAGATCCTCCGGCGCGAACATGACCACGTTCAGGCAACCGAGCAGCTCGCCCGAGCGCGACAGGGGCGCCCCGTCGATGATCAGCCGCTTGCGCTCGCCCGCCATGAGCCGGCAGGAGATCGTGCGCGTGCCGCCGCGCGTTTGCAGCGTCAGCGCCACGGCCCCCGATTGCTGCGCCTCGCGCACCAGCTCCGCGTCGCGCGTGGTGCGATGGCTGCGTCCCAGCGCGCAGAGAAAGATCGCCTCGAGGATGTTCGTCTTGCCGGCCGCGTTATCGCCCGTCAGGACGCAAAGCCCCGCGTCCGGCTGCAGCGCAAGCCGCGCGTAGTTGCGGAAATTCGTCAGTTGCAGTTGCGAAATCCACACGCCCGCTTCTCCCCAATATATAGTATGATTATACCATGTTGCGCCCGCCATTGCAAATAATAAATAAGAAATAACCCCCGTTTCGACCATCTTTGCAGGCGAAAACGGGGGCGTCGGATCGGCGCGCCGTCAGTCCACGGGTACCAGTCGCCCGTGCACAAGGATGCGCGGGTTGTCGTCGTGTTCATAGACCGAGCAGGTCACGAGCGTGAGCGTCGCATAGCCGCGCTCAATCGGGAAGGGCGGCTGCCAATAGGAGTCGCTCACCGCGCCCGCCAAATATCGAATATATGCCGCCTCATCCGCAAACCACACCTCAAAATTGGTGAGGTCGTTAGCGGTCACGGTGCGGCACGCGAACACCTCCACCCGATAGTTCTGTTCCTCCGTAAGCAGGTACAGCACGGGGTGTTCCTCCCGGTAGCTCTCCTTCGTGTACCCTACGATCGAGCCGAACATGGACTTGTCCTTCATGCGATGGCCATAGATGATCAGATGCCGGTCGGTCAGCGAGCGGCTGTTGCGGTAGTCGAAGAACAGCGTGCCGGCATTGTCGTCGCTGCCGTCAAACGCCCGGTACAGATAATAGCTGTTATCCGCCGCCAGCATCACCGGATAGTTGATCGGCGTATCCGCGCTGTACAGCCATGCGACGGCGTCCGGATTTTCCGCCTGCAGCGCGGCAAAATCCACCTGGATCGGGACCTCGGACGGCGCGTCCGTCGGGCCTGCCGTCTCGCCCGGGGCGGTCGGGGCGGCGGGGGCTTCGGCGGGCTCCGATGTGCTCACGACGAGCCCGGCAAGCTCGTCGTACCGCCTGGCCGAGCGGCGATAATCCACCAGTGTGAGCACAAGGCGCACCAGCGCATAGATGAGCACGCAGAGCAGCACAAAGTCGATCAGCAGCAACCATCGCTTGATCCGTTTGCGCTTGCCGGCTTTTCTTCTCTCCATCGTTCGTTCCTCCAGCGCAGGCGTTCAATCCCGCCGATACAGGTCGCGCGTATACACACGATCCGCCACGTCCGCAAGCTCGGGGCTCATGCGGTTGGCGATGATGACATCGCTGATGCGCTTGAACTCGTCGAGATCGCGCAGCACGCGGCTGTTAAAAAACCGCTCCTCCCGGCAGGAGGGCTCGTATATGACCACCTCGACGCCCTTGGCCTTGATCCGCTTCATCACGCCCTGGATGCTGCTGTGCCGAAAATTGTCGCTGCCGACCTTCATCGTCAGCCGATATACCCCTATCACGGGCCGCTCTCTCTGCGGGAAGCCGGCGAGCGACAGCACGCGGTCCGCGATAAAATCCTTGCGCGTCCGGTTCGCGTCCACAATGGCGGCGATGATATTGTTCGGCACGCGGTCATAGTTGGCGAGCAGTTGTTTGGTATCCTTGGGCAGGCAGTATCCGCCGTAACCGAAGGACGGGTTGTTGTAGTGGTCGCCGATGCGCTTGTCCAGACATACGCCCTCGATGATGGCGCGCGCATCCAGATCCCGCACCTCGGCATAGGTGTCCAGCTCGTTGAAAAAACTCACGCGAAGCGCCAGATACGTGTTGGCAAACAGTTTGACCGCCTCCGCCTCCGCCGCATGCATGGTCAGTTGCGGCACCGTCGGCTCCTCCGCGCAGGCCGCCAGCAGCCTGCAAAAGCACGCCGCTTCCTCCTGCAGGTCCGCCGCCGCACGCGGCGCGCCCGCAATGATGCGGCTCGGGTGCAGGTTGTCATACAGCGCCCGCCCTTCCCGCAGAAATTCCGGCGAAAACACCAGCCGCGCGCCCGTCTGCGCATACAGCCGGTCGGTAAATCCAACCGGCACGGTGGATTTGATCACGATCAATGCCGGTGCCGCCGCCGCATGCGCCGTGGCGACCGCCCCCTCAACCGACGAGGTGTCAAAAAAATTCTTCTGCGGGTCGTAATCCGTCGGCGTGGATACGATGATCAGCGCCGCCCCGCGGCACGCCGCCGCCACATCCTCCGTGGCGGTGAGGTGCAGCGCCGGGTCCGCCAGCGCCTCAGCCAGCTCCGGATCGGCCAGCGGGCAGCGTCTCGCGCGGATGGCCGCCGCGCGCGCCGCCGAAATGTCCGCCGCCACGACCTCGTGTCGCCGCGCCAGCAGTACGGAAAGCGACAGCCCCACGTATCCGGCGCCAATGACGGCAATCTTCATACCGAACCCTCCCCGTAATAGGCGCGATACCAGGCTGCAAACCGGCCAAGCCCCTCCGCAATGGGCGTGTCCGGCCGGAACCCGAAATCGCGCTCCAGCGCCGATACGTCCGCGTACGTCCGGTATACGTCGCCGGGCTGCATCGGCAGATACTCCTTCTTCGCCTCCCGGCCAAGCGCCGCCTCCAGCGCGGCGATAAAATCCGTCAGGCGCTCCGGGCGGCTGTTGCCGATGTTATAGACAAGCGCCGGGTCCTCTCCCGCCGGCGGGCAGCCCAGCAACCGCACGAGGCAGACGACAATGTCGTCCACATACGTAAAATCGCGGTACAGGTCGCCGTGGTTGAACACCCGGATCGGTTCGCCCGCAAGGATGCGCCTGGTAAAGCTGAAATACGCCATGTCCGGCCTGCCCCACGGCCCATATACCGTAAAAAAGCGCAGCCCGGTGGTCGGGATTCCATACAGATGGCTGTAGGTATAGGCCATCAGCTCGTCTGCCTTCTTCGTCGCCGCATACAGGCTGATCGGCCGGCTCACGTCATCCTCCACCGAAAACGGCGTCTTGCGCTGGTTGCCGTATACCGACGAGCTGGATGCATACACCAGGTGCCGCACGGCCCTGCCGCAGAGCGTCTCGCTGTGCCGGCACGCCTCCAATATGTTGAAAAACCCGGTCACGTTGCTCTCCAGATAGGCCCGCGGGTTTTCTATCGAATAGCGCACGCCCGCCTGCGCCGCAAGATTCACCACCACATCCGGCGCATGCGCGGCAAAAGCCGCCTCCACCGCCGGCATGTCCGCAATGTCCGCGCGCAGGAACGAAAAGCCCGGCCGTCCCTCCAGCCGCGCCAGCCGCGCGGCCTTGAGCGCCGGATCGTAATACCCGTTCAGATTGTCGAGCCCCGCCACGCGCGCGCCGCACGCGAGCAGCGCATCGCAGAGATGGTAGCCGATAAATCCGGCCGCCCCCGTCACCAGCACGGTTTTCCCCTTGAGTTCAAATTCCGGTGACCGCATGGACACCTCCCGTCGGGTTGCTTCGGCGGCCCATGTGCGCCGCCCCTGTTTCTGATTATAGCAAGCGCCGCGCCGCAATGCAACGCCATGCCGCAAAACCGCGTCCGCCGCCCTTCGCCCCCGCCCTGCACGCTCCGGCGCAGCCCGGACGCTGCTGCGCCCCGTCGCTTCGGTTGCGCGCCCGGTCCCCCTTTCCGCGCCCACCCGCGGCTCCGGCGTCCCGTCGCGGCGCGGTGGCCCCTTCATGCGCCGCTGTCGGATTCGGTCATTTTTGCAGGATGCGGCGGCATGAATACCAAAACTTTCGCAACTTTTCCTGCGGATTTGTGCGCGGCGGCAAAAACCGGAATTGTGGATAAGTTGTAAAAAATGCCGCAGAATGGGACAGGCCGACTGTGGATAACTATGTGGACGATGTGGATAGGTCGCTGATTTTACGCAATTTTGACTGGAATAACATGCAAAGTGGGGGAATACACTGCAAAAAGCAGGCGTATGGGAGGCATCGGCGATGGCGAAACGATGGATCGGTTGGGCGCTCGCATGGGTGGCGGTGGCCGCCTGTGCCGCTGCGCTGCCCGCCCTGCTCGCCGCTCCGGACGACGGCCCCGCCTTGGAAACGACCGCCGCCGCGTTTACCATCGTGGTGGACGCCGGCCACGGCGGGTCCGACGGCGGCGCCGTCGGCTCCGACACCGGCGTGGCTGAGGCCGGGCTCAATCTCAGCGTCGCCCGCCTTCTTGAAGCGGAGCTCACGGCCCGCGGCGCCAACGTCATCATGACCCGCACCGGCGAGGACGCGCTTGCCGGCTCCAAGTCTGCCGATATGGACGCCCGCCGCGAGATCCTGCGCGCATCTGTGGTCGATTTGGTCGTCAGCATCCACATGAACGCGTTTTCCGACCGCTCCGTCTCCGGCCCCATGGTCTATTATATGGCCGGCTCCGGCGAAGGCGAGCAGCTCGCCCAATGCGTGATGAACGCGCTGACCGACGCCCTCGGTCGCAATCGTCGCGCCGCCAATCCGGGCGACTATTTCGTCATACGCGAATGCAGCGCTCCCGCCGTCATCGTGGAGTGCGGGTTTTTGAGCAATCCGGACGACGAACGCCGCCTGCAGGATGCCGCCTATCAGCAAACCCTCGCCTGCGCCGTCGCCGACGGCGTGTTCGCCTACGCCGAGGGTACGCAATAGCCGCGCCGGGTGCGGGCGGCAACCGCGAATCGTTTCTTTGTGTGTGCTCCTTCTTTTCTTTTTCGGAAGAAAAAGAAAAGAAGCAAAAGAAAAAGTCTTCTGTAAAGAAGAAATGGGGGTAATACCAAGCCGCCCACCCATAAGGAAGTAATGGTATCTTGCAGGGCAGCATGGCAAATGGCTATGCTGTCCTGCTTTTTCTTTGCCGTTCAATGGTCTGCTTGTCCTCGTCCTGCTTCAATTCCCCGACAAAGTTCCAAATAATCTGGATTTTCTGCCGCCGGTGGCCACTGGACTTGTCCGGCGCATGGACGATAATCTTCTTTACAAACTCGTTGACAATCGTAGGCGTGAGTTCGGTAATCCCTACATACTTCCGAATGACCGCCGCGAAACTGTCAAAATCCGCTTTGTCCTGCTCGTAGGTGCGCACCATTTCCCTGTCTGCCTTGACCTTTTCCGTCAGTTCTTTCTGCTCCGCTTCATACTCGGCGGATAACTTCAAAAACCGTTCGTGAGAGATTGCGCCGGATATATCGTCCTCATAGATACGCTTGAAAATCCGGTCAAGTTCTGCAATTCTTTTCTCGGCTTGGGCGATTTCCCGCTTACGCTTTTTTGCAGCCTTTTCTGCTTCTTCAAACCGCTGCTCATACACCGCCTTTTGGAAACTCATAATGTCCTCAAAAAACATGGCGGTTACATCGAATATCCGGCGCAGCACAAACCGTTTCAGCGTTTCCTCGCGGATAAAGTGCATGGTACAATCCCCCGTATTGCTCTTGTACCTCGCGCAGCGGTAACAATCCTGCTCCGGGGTCATGTTCTTGCCCGTAGCAAAATGCAGTTTGCTGCCGCAGTCGGCGCAGTACAATAGCCCAGAGAACAGACCTTGCCGTTCCGCTTGTTTGGCGGGGCGGCGTTTGTTTGCCCGCAGTTCCTGCACGCGCTCCCACACTTTTTCATTGATGATTGCGGGTTGCGTGTCCGGGAAGATACGGTAATTCTCCGGGGCGTTTTGCAGACGCTTTTTCAGTTTGTGGGACTTGGAATAGGTTTTGAAGTTCACCGTACAGCCGGTGTACTCTGGACGCTCCAATATCCCCGCAACAGATTTTGGGTCCCATTGATAAAGGTTTTCCGGCATGGGCTTCCCGTCCCGTTTTGCGTAGTACGCTTTGACGGTCAATACCTTACCGGCGGTCAATGCCTTTGCAATCTGCATCGGCCCTTTTCCGGCAACGCACAAATCGAAAATCCACTTAACGATCTCGGCGGCTTCCTCGTCCACAATCCACTTTTTCTTGTCGTTAGGGTCTTTCATATACCCATAGGGCGGGTTGCTGCAAAGATGTTCCCCGGCGTTGCCCTTTGCCCGCATGACGGCGCGGATTTTCTTGCTGGTATCGCGGGCATAAAAATCGTTGAACAAGTTGCGGAATGGAGTAAAATCGTTGTCGCCCTTGTCGCTGTCCACACCGTCGTTGATTGCGATATACCGTATATCGCGCTCTGCAAAGAAACTCTCGGTGTAGTAGCCGACTTTCAGATAGTCCCGCCCCATGCGGGACATATCCTTGACGATAACCGTTTTGACCTTTCCCGCTTCCGCAAGGCGTATCATCTCATTCCAGCCGGGTCTATCAAAAGTTACCCCGGAAACACCATCGTCGATAAAAAAGGCTGGATTGGGAAATCCGTTGTCGGTTGCATATTTGAGCAGGATTTTCTTTTGATTGGCTATACTGTTGCTCTCACCGTCCAGCGCGTCCTCTTGGGACAGGCGGGCGTATAAAGCGGTGATGTTGTCGGGATATGTATTCATGGTTCATTCCTCCTGTAATGAACGCCCGACAAACAGGTTGCTGTCGTTATTATAACGCTCCTTATTTTTCTTGTCAGCAGGTGTTTTGACGGTTTCCGCTTTAATAAGGCGCGTCATCTTGTCGTAGAGCAGTTCGGAGCCGCCGCAGGAAGTTTCAATTTCAAATACCGTACCGCCGATTTTATAGCATACGGTTTCATGCAAGGGATTGCCCTTTTTCGGCAGTAAATCGCTGTGTTCCGTTTCTTGTTTCCTTTCCATTCCTTTCCTGTCCTTTCCGTTGTTTTGAGCAGGGAGCAAGCACAGCAAATGAGTACCCATTTGCCATTTTTGCCTGTTGGGAAAATCCCAAACCCTTTTACTTTCCCTCACTCAATATCCCGTTTGAAAGGCGGTTTTTGTTGCGCTTTTCCTCTCACTATATACAACACGCAGACTTTCATTTTTCCAAAGTAACGAGAGAGGTTTTTTAAAACAGAACGAAGCACATTTGCAGATTGATATACTTCCGCGAATGTGCTATAATTTCTTTAATGAATTGTACTTGTGAGGGCAATTGCTATGGATATTATGACGACAGAGCAAGCAGGCAAATTGTGGGGAGTAACACCCCGGCGAGTATCTGAATTATGCCGGAACGGTCGAATAAAAGGTGCCTATAAAATTGGTACGTCATGGGTCATGCCTGCCAATACGGAAAAGCCGAAAGACGAGAGAGTTACAAACGGAGATTGGATTGGATATAAAAGAAAATGTCATTGTGGAGGAAGTAAAGATGGCAAAAAAGTTTAACGCTTCGCAATTTAAAAGCAAAGTAAGGCAGCTTGAAAACAAGCAGCGGCAGGCAATTAACAACTATAATAACGCTATACGGAAATATAATCGGGATATGAAACAAGCTGTCAACCAATATAACAACGCAGTACGGCAACATAATGCTCGTGTGCGACAGAACCGCGCAAAAATTGAAAGTGAACTTCGCCGCCTTAATAGTCAGCCAATATTTAGAGTAACTACCACCTATACTTCAAGTGTTAGATCAGTAAATAGCGCATATAACAATGTAGCGGCATTTTATGATACATTGCCCATATCAAGTGATTTTGTAGAGCAATTTTATTCAGATGTTGAACAAGAAAATTCAAATTGTTTGGAAACGGCAAATGTTATTTTAGCTAATGACCCGAAACCGCAATCCGATTATTCTTTGCAGGACACAAAAATTATGCGTCAACTTAATTCTATATCCGAAGATTTAGATAACAGGTGGAAAGGCGCGCTGTTTTCTTTAAACCCCTTGAATCCAGATGCCACAAGACATTTTTGCACAAGTGCGCGTGAAATATTTACTGAAATATTCAATCTGAAGGCACCAGATAAAATTGTTGCAGCAAAATACCCGGACTGCGAGAAAACGCAAAACGGAACACCAACGCGTAGAGCAAAAATACATTTTTTCCTTGACAACAAGGGGATTTCAAATAGCGATGCTGTAGAGTTTGTTGAAACAGACATTCAAAACATTTTGGAGTTGTTTCATGTCTTGAGCGATGGTACACATGGAGCCGCCGGAAGATACAGTATCGGACAATTACAAGCAATTAAAGCACGCGTAGAAGATGGATTGCTTTTTTTGTGTAATATAGCTGCATAAGGAGGACAAGCCCCATGACTGATAGATTAGACGGTTTAAGCATGGACATTGAGGCCGAGAACAAGGCACGGCTCGCGTCCGTTTTCCCGGAATGCTTCACAGAAGGCAGATTGGATATAGACAAGCTGCTTTCCCTTTGCGGCGAATACACCACCGACGATTTTGAGAAATATGAGTTTAAGTGGAAAGGCAAAAGCGAGTGTTTGCGGTTGGCGCAGCGGCGCAGTACGGCCACCTTGCGCCCCTGTCCGTCTGAGAGCGTCCATTTTGATACCACCCAAAACCTCTATATCGAGGGCGATAATCTGGAAGTGTTGAAGCTGCTACAAAAATCCTACTTCCGCAAAATCAAGATGATTTACATAGACCCGCCCTACAATACGGGCAACGACTTTGTATATGAGGACGATTTTAAAGACCCGTTGGCGCGATATAAGGAAGTGACGCAGCAGACAACAAAGAGCAACCCCGAAACCATGGGGCGTTACCATACAAATTGGCTGAACATGATGTATCCCCGTTTGCGGCTCGCCGCTAACCTCTTGCGGGACGATGGAGTTATCTTTATTTCTATTGATGATAACGAGGTTGATAATCTTAAAAAGCTATGTAATGAAGTTTTTGGCGAGGAAAACTTTGTAGGAAATATTATTTGGAAAAATGCGACAGATAATAACCCAACGCAAATTGCAATAGAGCATGAATATATCTTGTGCTATGCAAAACAAAAAAGCGAAGCGGAAGCTGTTTGGAAAACAAAAGTATCTGCTGTCAAAGATATTCTCATTGAAATTGGGGAAAAATTGATTGCCGAATATGACGATAAAGCTTTATTGCAAAGTGCATATTCTGAGTGGTTGAAGAAAAACAAATCGTTTTTATGGCCACTTGATAGATACAAATACATTGATAAAGGTGGCGTTTATACAGGTAGTCAATCTGTACACAATCCCGGACGCGAGGGATATCGTTATGATATTATCCACCCCAAAACAGGAAAACCATGTGTTCAACCATTGTTAGGCTATCGTTTTCCTAAAGATACCATGCAAGCCCTTATTGCTGATGGAAAAATATTGTTTGGTAGTGATGAAAAGAAAATCGTTGAATTAAAGGTTTATGCAAAAGATTATGAGGAAAAACTATCAAGTATTTTTGAATTAGATGGGCGCATAGGCGCATACGACTTAAAGACCTTTTTTGGGGAAAAGCCGATTTTTAGCAACCCTAAACCCGTTCAGCTAATACAAAGATTGTTGTCCTTTATAACTACTGATGATGATATTGTTTTAGATTTTTTTGCAGGTAGCGGAACAACTGCACACGCAGTTATGGCATTAAACAGTATTGATGGAAAATCACGAAAAATGATGAGTGTTCAGCTACCCGAGAATCTTGATATTAACCTTTTGACCGCAGAACAAAAAGTAAAGTCTATCATAAACAACGCTATTGAATTTCTTAGTTCAATAGAAAGGCCGCATTACATAACTGAAATCGGCAAGGAGCGTATCCGCCGCGCTGGGGCAAAAATCCTTGCAGAAGTGGAAGAAAGAAACCGCCAAACAAAACTAGGGGAAGAAGAAAAGGCGTTGCCCGATGTGGGCTTTAAGGTGTTCAAGCTGGATACTTCCAACATGAAAATTTGGGATGATACCCTCATTGAGGACGGCGATGTTGCAACTCTCTTTGACCGTATCGACGGACATATCGACGGACTTAAGCCCGACCGCAGCGACGAGGATTTAATTTACGAAATCCTCTTGAAAATGGGCTATCCCTTGACCGCTGATCTAGCTACCGCCGACATTGGCGGTCTGACCGTTTATAAGGTGGCAAACGGCGAAATGCTTGTTTGCTTGCAGGAGGGTATCACCGCCGAGCATATCGAGCAAATGGCCGCCCTGGCCCCGCAGAAGGTTGTTCTTGCTGGGCGTGGGTTAGCCGACAGCAGCACAAAAGCCAATGCCTTTTATTTGTTGGAAAACAGAGGCATTGAGTTGAAGATCGTGTGAGGTGAATAAGGATATGTTAGATGACAATATCAAAAGTATTATCATTGCAGATATTGAACGTTGTAAACAACAGGAGACAACACGAAACGGCTCACAAAAACTCTTTGAATCTCTTATAGCCAGATATAGCACTATCTACGAGGGCTTCAAGGATGAAATTATTGTGTCAGGCAAATTGGCGGCTGGAAATCAAGAGTTTGATTATCGCCCAGAAGTCAACTCAATTAAAGAAAAGCTAGAAATTATATTGGTCACAGGAGTCTTGAAGGAAAAAGCGATGTCTAATCTTTCTATCAATAACAGCAATACAAACTATGTAACGATAAGCGTTTCTTTTGAAGATGTCAAAAAACAGGTTGAAGATATGTCTGCCTTATCCACGGTAGAAACCGAAGAAATACTACAAAAGATTGATGAATTGAAAAATATTGTCAGTTCAAACGAAAGTAAAAAATCCAAATGGGAGAAGGCAAAACCATTTTTGACATGGTTGGCTGACAAAAGTGTTGATGTTGGAATTGCGCTATTGCCGCTAATTTTAAAAATACAATAGGAGGGCGGCTGTAATGAAGCTAAAGTTTAAGCAACAGGACTTCCAAACTGACGCGGTAAATGCGGTTTGCGCCCTCTTTGATGGGCAACAGCGGCAGACTTCCACCTTTAGCATGGAACAAAGCGGCGGGCAAATGGAGCTGTTCGGAAGCGTGGGCGTTTCAAATGCCCTTTACATCGACGACGGACGCATTATAGAAAATATGCAAGCAGTACAGCGGAAAAGCCTTTTGCCGCAGACCGATGATTTACAGGGGCGGCAGTTTTCAATCGAGATGGAAACCGGGACGGGCAAGACCTACGTTTACACCAAAACCATCTATGAATTAAACCGTCTGTACGGCTTTACAAAGTTTATCGTCGTTGTGCCGAGCGTCGCTATCCGCGAGGGCGTCTATAAATCCTTGCAGACGACAGAGGAGCATTTTTCCGCGCTCTATGACAATACCCCTTGCCGCTATTTCATCTACAACAGCGCGAAGCTGTCTGACGTGCGGCAGTTTGCTACGAGTGCCAATATTGAAATTATGATTATCAATATCGATGCTTTCCGCAAGGCCGAAAACGTGATAAATCAGCAGCAGGACAAGCTGAACGGCGACGCGGCCATCAGCTTCATACAGGCCACCCGCCCCATCGTTATCATCGACGAGCCGCAGAGCGTGGACAGCACCCAAAAGGCAAAGGACGCTATCGCGTCCCTTGCGCCCCTTTGCGTTTTCCGCTATTCTGCTACCCACCGGGAAAAGGTTAATCTGCTCTACCGTCTGACCCCTGTTGACGCTTACCAAATGGGACTTGTTAAGCAGATATGCGTATCGAGTAACCAAGCGGCGGGCGGCTTTAACAGGCCGTATGTCAAGCTGCTTTCCGTTTCACATGAGGACGGATTTAAGGCGCGGCTTGAAATCGACGTTGCAGGAAAAGACGGGAAAGTGAGCCGCAAGGCCGTTACCGTCAAACCTGGCGCGGACTTGCATAAACTATCCGGCAATCGCGGGATTTACGAGGATTACGCCGTTTCCGGCATTGACTGTACGCCGGGCATGGAACAAATTGAATTATCCAATACTGACGTTATACGGTTGGAACACGCCATAGGCGACATTGACGAAAACCTTATCAAGCGTATGCAGATACGCAGGACGATTGAGGCGCATTTGGATAAGGAATTGCGCTACACAGAAAAGGGTATCAAAGTGCTGTCCCTGTTCTTCATCGACGAAGTAAAGAAATACCGCGACCCGGAGGGCGGCAAGGGTATTTACGCGCAGATGTTTGAAGAACTCTATGCCGAATTGATGGGCTTGCCAAAGTACGCTCCCTTGCGGGAATGCTTCACCATCGACGCACAGCGCGTCCATGACGGATATTTTTCGCAGGACAAAAAGGGCAACTATAAGAACACCAAAGGCGACACGCAGGACGATTACAGCACCTACAACACCATTATGAAAGATAAAGAATGGCTGTTGTCCTTTGATTGTCCCTTGCGCTTTATCTTCTCTCATTCTGCGCTAAAAGAGGGTTGGGACAATCCGAATGTCTTTCAAGTCTGTACCCTTATCGAGCAGAAAAGCACCTTGACCGCAAGGCAAAAGGTGGGGCGCGGCTTGCGTCTTTGCGTCAACCAGGACGGGGAACGTATCGAGGACAGGAATATTAACCTGCTGCACGTTATGGCAAATGAAAGTTTTGCGGAGTTTGCCGACACGTTGCAAAAAGAGATTGAGGAAGAAACGGGCGTTAAGTTTGGCATTTTGCAGCTTGACCTATTTAGCGGCATGGTATTTGAGGAAACCAAGACCGAGGAAAAGCCGTTGACCGAACAGCAGGCCGCAACGCTTATTTCCCACCTTGCGGGCGAGGGCTTTATTAAGACCGACGCGCCCGCGCCGGAGGCCGCTCCCGAACTGCCGAAAGAACTTGAAGCAGCGAAGCAAAAAGCCGTTGAGGTGATCGCCCGCGATGGGGACATTACCCCCACAGCGATTACGCAGCTTACCGCGCAAAAAACCGTTGTCGTCCAAAGTGCCTTGACCTACGACGACGCGCAGCAGCTTATGACCCATTTTGAAAACAAGGGCTATATCACGAAATCCGGCAAAATCAGAGACAGCATGAAAACCGCCATGCGGGACGGGACGCTTGACTTGCCCCCGAAATTTGAAACGGCGCGCTCACAGCTTATGGCCACCATACGCAGAGCCGACACAAGGCCGCCTATCCGGGACGCTTCCCGCGACGTTACGGTAAGGCTGAAAAAGGAAGTTACTGTATCGCCGGAGTTTTTGGAGTTGTGGGACAAGGTAAAGCAAAAGACTACATACCGCGTCCAGATAGACGAAGCCGAACTGATACGCCGCAGCGTCGCCGCCTTGCAGAGCATGGAGCCGATACCCAAAGCGCGGATTGTTACGCAGACCGCAGATATTCAAATCGACCACCCTGGCGTAACCTACACCGAGCGCGGCATTAAGACCGCCGACCTTGCGGACAGCTATTCTTCTTTGCCGAATATCCTTGCTATACTTGACGGGCAGACGTTGGCGCGGCGCAGCGTGATAGCGGAAATCTTGAAGCAAAGCGGCCGGGGGCAGGACTTTTTGAATAATCCGCAGATGTTCATTGAGAATGCCGCCGAAATTATCCGGGACGCTTGCTATTCCCTTGCTATCGACGGTATTAGCTATAAGAAGCTGTACGGCGCAGAATACTATGTGCAGGAGATTTTCGACAGCGCGGAACTTATCGCAAATCTTGACCGAAATGCCGTAGCTGTAGACCACAGCGTATATGACTATATCGTTTATGACAGCGCGATAGAAAACCGCTTTGCCCTTGACCTTGACGACGACCCGGACGTAAAGATGTTTTTCAAGCTGCCAAGCCGCTTCCAAGTGGACACGCCCATCGGCACATATAATCCCGACTGGGCAGTTTACGTTGAGATTAACGGAACAAAAAAGCTGTATTTTGTCCTTGAAACAAAGGGCAGCACAAACGAATTGGATTTGCGAGGGCGCGAGAACTTGAAAATCCGTTGTGGCAAAGCGCATTTTAAGGCCGTTGACAGCGGCGCGGAGCTGCACACCGCAAGCAGATGGAAAGATTTTAAGGTACGGAATGTTTAAGCGGATATAATAAAGAGCAAGATTGCTGTTTGACAGACAAATTGGAACAAGCGAATACATCGCTTGTTCCCGAAAATATGGTACTTATTTTTTCTGTCAGTGTGGATAATTAGACGGGTAAAAAGCCTTGATTTATACGGCTAGCAAAGTATAAAAATAGGGTGGGTAATACAATATCCCTCGGAAACGCAAAAATGCGGTTCTATTGTTCCACGCAGCATAGAAAAAGCGGGCAAGAAGTTTTTGACTTCTTACCCGCTTTTTGTTGCAACCTGTCTGCCAGCCGTTAAGTTAGTTTGTTCTCCATACTTCCTTATTGGCTGTTGCCTTTTCCTGCACGGCCGTTGGTGGAATTTTCTTTTCGCTTGCCACATAGGGCGCAACGAAGGCAAGGGCGAACAACTCGTTGTATGCCATAGGGTTATCGTCACCGATGTCGTCTGCTTTCTCGACAAGCTCACGATAGACCTTTTTGCTCTTTTTCATAATGTCGGCGGCATATTCCCTGCCGTACTTCTCTGCCAGAACCTTTTTCATCGGGCTTTTGAACATCCAGAAATAAAAACCGTTATATTTCATATCGCTTTTCCTCCCGTGATTTATTTGCAGACCCGAAAAACGCAGCCCAGCCGCCGAGGGGACAGGCCATCATTGCATCCATATACCGCTTAGCAGTCTTGCCTACATAATTTCCACAAGGGAACGGTCAGCTTTCGCTGATGCCACACCGATTACTTCCTTCCCACCAACAGGGTCGAACCGTGCAGCATCAGCCGTTTGGCTTCCTTGGGTGCCATAAACTTGCCCGTGGTCGTATCGATCAGTTCCACGCGCTCATAGCCCATCTCCCTGAGCTTTTGGACAAACGCCTGCATATCCCCGTATCGCCGCTCAGACATCAGGTCGTGGATGGAAAACGTTCCGCCTTTTTTCAGCACCCGCAGTGTTTCCAGCAAAAGCGCCTGCTTATCCTCTCCGGTGATGTTGTTATAGACATAGTTGCTTGTCACCGCATCAAAACTCTCATCCGGGAAATCCAGCTTCACAGCGTTCCCGCGTTGGAACGAAATGTTTTTCACGCCCTCTGCGGCAGCATTCTTTTCGCACAGCGGCAGACTGAAGGAGGCGTATTCCTTGCCCCAGCGGTCGATGCCGATCATTTTTCCCTGGGGATTGCGCTTTGCGCAGGCAATGGTCAGCGCGCCGCTGCCGCAGCCGATGTCCAGTCCCACGCCGCCCTCCGGCAGCGTGATATGCTCCGCCGTGCCGTCAATGATCTGCTTTGAGAGCTTGCGCTCGCCGTCATAGGAAAAGCTCCGATAGGCATACACGCACCACTGGGTGTACTTTGCACAGACGACAAAGGCGACTCCGAATACCACGCCCAGTACGATGCGCAGCTTTCCGCTCACACAGACGCCGAATACGCCGAAAACCAGCAGCAGCGCAAGGGACAGCACCGTTCCCGCGATGAGCGAAACCAGCATTCCCTTGGGGATCCAGTTTTTGTAGTCAGGCTTCATATTCAAGACTCCTTTTTTATTAAGTGTGATTTCTCTCATAAACCGCAGCCGCGATGCACCAGATCACGATGGCGGTATTGGTACTGCTCTGGCTCATTACGGACATCCATGTGGCTGTTGGCACCTGCATGGCCTGTGCAATATCAGGAACAGCAACCAGCAGAAGATTCCATGTGACCGGATGGAAAACGAGCATCCACCTAGGATAACGGGTTTTATCGACAAGCAGCATCACAAAATGGATTCCGAAAACCAGTACCATCGGAACATACATGGGGAGGATCGCGGGGAGCATATCGTCCTGATAGGCCGTAACCGCCGCAAGCGCGGCCTCCACTCCGATACGCGGTCCCAGATAGGTGGTAAACCATGCCATGGTAGCCACCCAGGTGTGGATAGTCAGCGCCACCGCAACGGTGAAAATTCCGCACAGATACTGAATGATCTTTGTTTTTCTGTACTTTGTATCAATGTCCGCATTCAGCGCTTTTACTACGAAGTAATAGAGAAAGCCGCCGACCGCTCCCAGCCCAACAGTAAGCACAGGCTTCCACAGCCCATAAGAGCCGGACAGATAATAGGCTCTGTTGAAAAGACCGGTGTCCGTTTCCTGAAGCGGAATGCACCCCAGCAGCCAGTCCCCGGCAGCCATCAGAACTGCTCCGATCGCACCGAGAATGTACCATCGAATCAGCTTTTTCGGTTTCTCCGTCTTCATCTTTTTTGCCTCCGATTGCAGTTCATGATTCTGCTTTTCATTTGGGCAATTTCCAACTTCTTAGAAAATCAAATGGACAATACCGCCGACAATTGCCGCTCCCGCAACCCAGATCAGCGCCAGTATGCTTCGCTTTTTCAGCACCTGCCTCCAGGTCTGCACGAACGGCGCATCTTCAAGCCCTGGCAGCACCCAAAACTGGCTGTGCCCGACCCATAGCTTGTCGATTACAACGCCGTCATAGATATTCATAACCTCAAGAAACAGCAGCGCCTGCCAATAGGCCTCACCAAAGGAGGAAGCCCCGTTCCACAAACCGATGATCAGCACAAGAGCAGCAAGCATCACGATAAAGAACAGTATCATAAAGCATTTTCGTTTCCGGTTCATCGTATTGCGGTCGATCAGTCCCAGTTCGATGGCGCGATCCTGCACCTCCTTGGGATAAAAGTACAGTCCATTGACAGCACCGCCGATCACAGCGATTTTTACCATTGCGGTAAACAGCAGACAATAAAGCAGCAGTTGCAGTACAATCATTGTTTTTCTCCTCTCAGTCTGCGTGCAAATCGGGCATATGCTCCCGTTTTCTTCGCCTCCTATTGCGGTTCATAAAGTCATTGCACCCCATAGAAAATTCCTTTTTTGAAGGAGAGGTAGATTGGCAGTCCTGCGACGAAGTTAAGAACACCGCCAACGATGAGCCATACAAGCACTGAGGAAACGCCCGCTGTTGTGATCTGAGTCATTCCGACAACCGCCCCTGCCAGTCCGGAATAAACCGTTATCCCAAAGCTCAAATTCTTTTGGAGCTTTGTGGCAATCTCCTTTTCGTGGATCTTGTTCAGATAAATTAGATACGCAGCACCGAACAGGACGCCCGCCAGCGCAAGTAGCGCCGCATAGTCCAGCACATGGCAAAAGCCGTTTCTGCAAAAGTAAATAACACCTGCAATCAAGTGGATCATCCAGCCAATATCGCTGATTAGCCCTAACATCAGGAACGGAATATCCGGCATCATCGCTGTATATCGGACACCCTGTTTCCCCGCCTGCTGAAGCTGCTGGATATGGGCTTCTGTTGTTTTTCTTTTTTCATGCAGGACTTTTTTTATCACACGCATAGAAAATCTCTGCCTCCCAAAACGATTGCTTCTGTCACACGTCCTCAAAGCAGCGCGCAAAGCCACGCTGCCACAGCGGAGGCGGGAATGTAGATCACAAAGTGCCAGATATGTGTTCGCTTGTTATAGCCGAACATATGCGGACCGATCACGCCCTTCAGCTCCGGATAGAAATGCGGAAAGAAATTGGAGTGGCACAGCAGCACCCAGTCAAAGAAAATGATGTCGTAGATCTCCATGGCGTAGAGCACGGCGAGAAACCGCACAAAGAAGTCCAGGAAGCCGAAGCCGTTTCTGACGCCGTCCCATACGCTTAGTGCCGCCGCAGTGAGAAAAAGCAGGATGGCAATGATCTCAATCACCCAGCCGATACTATGTGCGCCGGGAAATCGTTCCTTTGTATCGGGGATTGCATCCAGATTTTCCTTTGGTGCGGATGAGAAAAAACGCTTGTCCTGAATGAAACCCACCCCGCCGTATAAAACAAGAAAGTATGCCAGAAATACCATGAGCGTTACAAGAACCGTGATTTTCATTTTGATGTTGATGCCTCCGTACTGACAGACTGCTGCTTTTCCGCGTCCGGTTTTTTGATCAGGTCATACAGCTTTCCAAATTCGCCGATGTCCCGCACTCCGGCAAGTTCCATGCCCAGATGGACATATTTGTCGCACTTGGACTTGGCATCGGTCTCCAGAATTACCGGCACGCCCAGCCGGTTGCCCTCGGCAAAGGCAATATCCATAACCTTGCGCATATAGCCCTGTCCCTGATACTGCTCCCGCACACAGACAAGCCCTACAAAGATATACGGCTTCTTCTCCTTGTCCATGCGATCTTGCAGGGAAGCGCCGCCCCGCTTGATGGCCATAGCGAAGTGCACGAGCCTCTTCAGGCTGGAATTGCGCAGCATCCCCTTTGCAATGGGCCACAGCGTCCTGACGCCCAGTTTCCGCTTCGGCAGCTTGTAGGCGATATAGCCCTCGCCGCGCTCGCCGGTGGTGTGCAGAAAGCCGCCCCGCAGCACCCCGCGCACATAGGCGCAGATATAGTTTGCCGTGGCTTCTTTCCCGGAAAAGGCAGCGGACATTCCCGTTTCCTCTCCGTAGTCGTAATAGCCGAAAGCGTGACCGATATCATGGATGGATTTTTCGTCCAATGTTGTAACTTTCATTGTATTTCACTTTCCTGATTCTGCTGCGCATCTGCCACTGTCTCGCCGTCTGCCAGAAAGTGCTCCATCTCCGACACAAGCAGTGCCGGATGATTGATGATCTCACCATGACCAAAACCGGGGAAGCAGCGGACGATCAGACCCGGATATGCCTTCCGCAGTCGCTGGATGGCCTTTTTCATATGCCCTTCTTTTTCTCCGTACCAGCAGGCGACCTTTGCATCGGGCTGTACCGGAAAGTCCGTCCGATAGAGATAAAGCCCTGCCTCCCAAGTGGCCCGGACGGATTCCAAGCTGATATGATCCGGGATACGGCGGAGCATAGTCTGCATTCCCTGCTCCGTCTGCCCCATAAAGCGCAGCGCCCATGCAGGCATATACTTTTCGTGTGCCGTTCGATACTGCTTTTGCGGCATGACCTTCAAAATCAGTCGATTCAGCACGCCAAAATCCAGATACTCCGGCCCGCTGAGGATCATCCGACCGATTTGAATGTTTGGGGAAGCCTTCAGAAAAATAGCCGGTCCGCAGCCCAGCGACTCTGCATAAAGCAGGTCCAGCCGTCCGTCCAGTTCTTTTTCAATATATTCCGCCAGCTTGTCCGCCTGAGCCTGAGCGGTCGTGTAGGTCGTTTCACCTGTTCCGTCAAATCCGTCAAAGCTGACGGCATACACCCGGAATTTCTTTTCCAGCAGCGGGATCAGATCCTCAAACTGCCGCCAGCACATAAGATTTCCGTGCAGCAGCATAATGGTCTTTCCTTGTCTATTGCCGAATCGTTTGATGTCCATACCAATCTGCCTCCCGGCTATTTTTCGACCTTCATGCAGAAATCGCAGCGGTCATTTCCACGCCCCAGTGTCATACTTCTCTCCCAGATCAGCTTCGGATGCAGCCCGGTATAGCTGATGTCGTCGCTGTCGCAAAAGCAGCGGCACAGCTCCGGGCAGCCGTATTCTGCGCAGGTGTCGTGATAGGGACACTTCATCATATCCACACGCCAGACGCCGTTACCGGTCTGCAGTTCTTTTGGGGCAAAGCCCGCCGCCGGGCCGAAAACGCTCCGGGTGGATTTGACGAAAACGCCGGGAACAAGGCGGTAAAGCCCCGGTATGTGCAGCAGGGCGGCAAGCTGTTTGTGGCTCGTTCTCGCCAAGTGCTCCACATAGCCGTGAACGGTTTGCAGTGCTTCTTCTTTCGGCATGACCCGCTGCAAGGTCTCGTAGGCCGAAATGCCCGGCAAGATCTGCCGCTTGAGGTGGTATTGCTTTTCCTTGCTTGCATCTGCATTTTCAGCCAGCAGCGCACTCAGGCGCATATCGAAAGCGGTGTTCAGTTCCTTTGCCTGCGCGGGAAAGCGCAGTGCCACAGTCTCCCGGAAATCACGGGAAAGATAGGTTTCCTTCCTCTTCATCGTCCGTTACCCTTTCTTTTTGTACCCGCAGTCGCAGTAGGGTCCGCCGGAAGCAAGGGTATACTGCCGCACAAAATTTGTCACACCGCCCGCTTCGCTCATGGTGTAGTCCAGATGGCACAAAGCAGGGGTCAGGTCGTACAGTCCCAGCTCCTTCATCAGCACACAGATACCGCACCTGGTAAAGCGTCCCTCGTAGCCGCTGCCATCCGGGTACTCGTAAAACTCCATGTTCCACGAGTAGGGGTTGCGGTCGGCGGCTTTCAGGGCGGCAGTGGCTTTCATAGCAGCAATATCCTTTGCGGTGAATTTGCTTTTTCCGCTCTTGCGGCAGAACCACTGCATGGGCGCTGTCATCATGGATTTTGCGTAGTAATCCGTCAGCCTGTCCACCTCCGGGCGCTGCGGCATGGAGAGAATGAATGCCCCGATCATCGCGCAGTTGACCAGATTCATTTTGAAACGGTCAGCTTTTTCGAACTCCGGCAGCCTGCGGATGATCTGCCGGTATTGCGGCTTTGCCTTTTTCGTGATGGCTCTTGCGGTGGCTGCATCATAGCCCAGCACAGCGGTCAACTGCTTTTGAAAGGAGCCAGCAAACAGCGCCCACATCCCAAAGGGCATTCCGGTGTACTTCATTGCAGATACCTCCCGGCTTCCGCTTCCAGTTCCTGCCATACCGGGTAGGCTGCGCCATGCTCATCGAAAAATTTCCTGAGATCCCGGTTCAGTGCGCTCATTTCGTCGATGGCGTTCATTGCGTGGTCGGAGGCGCAAAGCTTGCCCAGCGAGGTGGCGCACATCAGCTTGAAAAAGCGCAGGCAGGTCCTGCGGTATTTTTTTCCTTCAAAGTCTGCATCCTCCTTGGGCAGAATGGTGTGCCCGGCATTTCTGATGGCACGGTATCCCTCGATGTTGGCATCCAGCAGGCGGTTCAGGTAGGCGGTGTCACCCCTGAGCTTTTTCAGGTCGCCGTCCGTCTTATAGCAGGCGAAAGCCGCCGGCATCACGAACGCGGCGTGGCAGAGCAGATAATCCTCCATGTTCGGCTCGTAAACAACCTTGTATTTTGTACCGTAGAAGATGCGCCCGATCAGCTGTTTATTGGCGGCGGTACCCGGCAGCTGCCCGATGGTGATCTTTTTCAGGTCGATGGAAACGACCCGATCCGACTCCCGATGCCCGGCAGAAAGTGCAAAGGCAAACAGGACATTCTTCCCCGGCAGTGCCGCCGCCAGTGCTCTTGCCTGTACGTTGTTGCCCACAAAAACGATGTTTTTCGTCCGGTTCGCCCGCAGCGTGTACAGAACGGAATCCAGCTGCGTATAACGCAGAACCACAAAGATCACATCGTACGTTGCATCCGGTGCAAGTTCGGTCACCACCGGAATACGGCTGACCGAGGTACGGGGCGAAAATTTATCCTTGATCCGCAGGCCGTTCTGCTTGATCTCCGCTGCCCAGTTTCCCCGCGCAAGCAGGGTGACATCCTTTCCTGCGCGCAGCAGATTTCTTGCCAGATTGCACCCCAGAACGCCTGCACCATATACCAGAATTTTCATGTCTTCGTCTCCTTCTGTTCCTCGTTTTCTGTTTCCGTTTTGGCTTCTTTCCGGCAGACAAACCATGCAATGCCCTTCACATTTTCAAGGGTTACGGCTGTGTACATGTGCTCCAGCCGTTTTTTTAAGCTGGAAACTGTTTCATAGGGCGGTGTGAAAAATCCCGCCTTTTCATAAATATGCCGGATAAACCAATCCGTCCGCTTGTGCTCGTCCGCCACATAGAAGCAGCCGCAGAATGTCCCGCCGGGTCTCAAGACCCGGAAAACTTCCCGATAAGCGGCTTCCTTATCCGGGAATGCGTGAAAGCCGTTCAGTGACAAAACGATGTCGAATTCACCGTCTGTAAAGGGAAGCGTACCTACATCTCCCTGCTGAAAGGTTACATTTTTCAGGTGCAGTCGATTCGCCTTTTCCTGTGCCTGCCCCATCATATCGGCCGAGTAATCCAGACAGGTAATATCCGCTTCCGGCAGCGTCCTGTAAAGCGGCATGGTCAAAATTCCGGTTCCCACCGGCACCTCCAGCAGTTTGCCGGAGAAATGTTCCGGGATACCGGACAACGCATTTTCCAGATAGGCATCGCATTCCGCCTGATTCATATCCCAAACCAGGCGGCACACCGCTTTTCCGCTCAAGGTAGAGCAGGTGATCATGCCATCATAAAAATTGTTGCCGCCTGTCAGCCGATAGGCGCTGCGAATTGCTTCTTTTCGCTCCATGTTCACTCCTCCTGCACTATTTCACCGCTTTTTCACCATAACGCACAGACAGCCCTATTTGGCTTTGTGATTCTTCATCGCAACCGGCTCCTTCTTTTCCTGCTCCCGACCGGAAAACCGGATCTTCACAATCTGCATCTTCATCATTCCATCACCGACTTTTGCCAGAAATCGGAAAAAGCTGTTGACGGAAGGGTCTTTCAGGTCGCTGTAACCCAGCATATAGCCCCGGCTGGACACCTGCAAACGGCTGTCCCACGGGGAAAGCTCGCTTTTCGCATCCGAAACGGCAAAATACGCCCCCACATCCTTGATCTTAGCCGTCTTGAGCCATGTTTTTGCGATCATCTTCACCGCTGTCCGATTGGCCGCATCAAAGACCAGAACCCCGCCGGGGAAAGCATCTGCCATCCCCTGCACCAGTTCCCGGACCTGCTGGGTCAGGAAGTAATAGAACACCCCGGAGGCAAAGAACACCGCCCCGCCGGATGCATCGATTTTGTCAAACCATGCGGGGTCTTTCAGGTCGCAGGGGATGTTTTGCTCCCGCTCCCCGGCGGGCAGCAGCTGCTGCCGCAAGGCAATAACATCCGGGAAGTCCAGATTGTAGATTTTGCATCTGCCGTTGTCGCAGGCTCTGCCGGTGTTGTCCAGCCCGCAGCCCAGATTGACCACCGCCGCGCAGGGGTGGTTTTTCAGATAATCCCGCACCTCCCACGCAAGGTCGCACTGCCGCATGGCCACCTCCAGCGCACCGAAGCGCTGCATCAGGCTGCGGGAATTTTTCTCTGCCACTGAAAAGTCGTAGTCGATCTGATCAATCAGGCGTACCGCCGTTTCGTCCCGATAGAGGTTTGGGTACAGTTCCGAACACAGCTTCCGGGAATATAACGGGAGAATCAGCGTTTCCTGCACAGTGTTTCTCTCGATTTTGTATTTCATATCAGGTTCTCTCACTTTCTGATAAACGGCAGTTTCGGCATACCGTCATGCTCAGCGATAGATGTCAGCATTTCAGCGAAGCCCTTCGGATCACGAATCTGATATTGCATGTGATCGTATCCCTCAAATACGGGGTAATTGCCGCAGGGATAGGCTTCTATCACCGCCTGACGGTATTTGAAATGATCTTCTATGCTGCCAAACTCAAAATAGATCTGCTTTTGCAGTTCTTCGGAAAGTGCCGGAAAGGGTTTATCCTCCAGGCTGTCCGAAAGCTGCCGCTGCAAATTTGTGTAGGTCAGATTTTCCCCTGCGGCTATAAAATACGGCTTTATGGAATCATCATCACACCACAGGATCTTTTTCAGTGTGCCACCCTTTGACCAATACAGGCTCTTGATGGCCAGATACAAAAACGGTGCCATCACGCGGCGCGTTCCTTTCCCGATTTGCGCAAACTGCCCGCCGTCGAAGAAAACGTATCCAATGGGCAGCTTCGTACTTGTCAAAAACGCCATGGCAAGATCGGCACCGATCGAAGAAGCCACAACCAGTTCAAGGTGTTCCACTCCCTGCGATTTCAGATATGCTTCCACTTGACGAACCTCGTCCGCTTTGCTGACATATTTCTGCCCTTTGCAGTACACGGTGGAGGTAGGCAGAATGCAGAAATACCGATCCTGTAAATAGTTTGCAACCGGTTCGCTGCTCTCCCCCGTCA
>OLXK01000662.1_pt1 | contig 31441 bp, 26 predicted proteins | sample 1674321 | NCBI WGS metagenome assembly OLXK01 (sample SAMEA103958162, study PRJEB25191) | human gut metagenome | reverse complement strand
TCCAGCCCACCTTCATCACCAACCATCCGGTGGAAATTTCACCGCTGGCGAAAAAAATGCCCGAAAATCCGGCCTACACCGAACGCTTCGAGCTGTTCATCGTCGGCCGCGAGCACGCCAACGCGTTTTCCGAACTGAACGATCCCATCGACCAGCGCGCCCGCTTTGAAGCGCAGGCGGCGCTCAAGGCTTGCGGCGACGAGGAAGCCAACGACGTGGACGAGGATTTCCTCACCGCGCTGGAATACGGTATGCCGCCGACGGGCGGGCTGGGCATCGGCATCGACCGTCTGGTCATGCTGCTCACCGGCGAGCCGTCCATCCGCGACGTGCTGCTCTTCCCCACAATGAAACCCTTAGATTGACCGAAACGCGAAAAAGCCCGTAATATCAAGGGTTTTCGGACACAGAGGAAGCGAAAAACCTTACACCTTACACCAAACTTACACCAATCGATGTAGGAAAACGTGCAGAGGCAAAAAAATCGCATAATTTCAAAGCGTGAATGGGCGATTCCCTTTCGGGGTCGCCCGTTTTTTTGTAAAAAAACGAAAAAATCCCTTGACCTGTACGCAGCGTACACGCTTATACTGTCATCACAAGGAGGTATTAACTATGCTGTTGAATGAAATTGCAAAAGAAACCGGAATGACAAAGCGTGCTGTCAAGTATTATGAAGAAAAAGGGTTGTTGTCAGTGCATAAAGACGGCAACGGTTATCGTAACTACTCCCCGCAGGACGTGGAGACATTAAAAAAGATTTCAGTTTACAGAAAGCTGGGTATTAGCATAAAAGACATACAAAGTCTTTTGAAGAGTGGCGACAAAAGCATTCTTCTTCGTATTTATCAGGAAAAAATGCGGGAAAGCGTTTTATTTGAGGCAGAATGCGAGGCGTTAAGGCAATTCATAGACGATGGCAATGCCGACAAGGCAAATGAGTTACTTGATTATCAAACCGTCGAAAATGCGATTGAGTCTTTGTTGCCGGGTAAAGGGTGGTCAGATTATTTCAAAAGCCACTTCAAGCCATTCCTCAATGTAAGATTGCAGACTCAGGAACAGAAGCAAGCCTTGCAGAATATATTGAAATATTGCGATGAGACCACTTTGAAAATACCTTTTCTTATGCGAATAGGTGTGAAGATAGCAAGCGGGATTACTCAGGATACAAGAACCGCAGACGAGATGACGGCTTATTATCGCGATATGAGCGAAAGCGAATACCGGCGATTGAGAGAACGGGTAATAAAAGGGGTTAAGTTGAAAGCCGGAATTATGAAGTATCACCCGGCGTTTGTCGCTCAGAGAAAAATGCTGAAAGAGTTGCAGGACAAAGGATACAACGATATATTCATTCCCAACCTTATTGCTCTGTCTCCGCCTTATGCGGAGTATAAAAAAGCATTGGATAAGGTGAACGAAAGATTATGCAGGGAACTTGGTTTGTACTATGACAGCAACTACAACTTAGTTGTAAAATAATGAGAGTAGAATTGCTGTATCTTGAAATGAGCAGAAGGTCGATACACGGCAATTCGTATTCTACTTGATTAACCTTTGAGAAAGGAAGAACCCTTCTCAAAGGTTATTTTTTTGTTTCTCCCCATATTCGCAAACTACCCCAATTACCCTTTCCTCAATATAATAAATGCAAAACAGAGAGGAAGGAGCGGTTTTGCTATGAGTAATAGTTTGGCGAAAGTACATCCGGAGCTTGTTTCGGAATGGGCGGAAAGGAACTTTCCGCTTACTCCTGATGATATTACATATGGCTCAAACAAGAGAGTTTGGTGGAAAGGGAGTTGCGGTCACGAATGGCAGGCGAGCGTGAAGGCTCGTTCCAAAGGCGAAGGCTGCCCCATTTGTTCGGGAGCAAGGGTTGTTGCAGGTATTAACGATTTTGCTACCATAAATCCGAGACTGGTATCAGAGTGGTCAGAGAAAAACACGATTAAGCCAACAGAGGTTACTGTCGGTTCTCACAAGAAAGTGATATGGAAGTGCGAACACGGACACGAATGGACGGCTACTGTCAAAAGCAGAACAATCAATAATACAGGCTGCCCGTACTGTTCTCATAATAAGGTTCTTGCCGGATTTAACGACCTCGCCTCGCAGTTCCCGCAGATAGCCGCAGAATGGTCGGATAGAAATTATCCGCTCCTGCCTACTATAGTTACTGCTTTTGCAAACAGTAAGGCTTGGTGGAAATGTAAGGATTGCGGACACGAATGGTACACCCTGATTTCCACACGCTCAGGCGGAAGTAAATGCCCGTATTGCAGCGGATATACCCTGTTGAAAGGATTTAATGATTTGGCGACTACTCACCCACAGATAGCCGAAGAATGGTCTGAGAAAAACTTTCCGCTGACGCCGGAAACAGTAAATCACAAATCAAGATTAAATGTCTGGTGGAGGTGCAAGACCTGCGGGTATGAGTGGAAGTCGGTTATCAACGCCCGTGTGAAAGGAACCGTCTGCCCTGTTTGCGCCGACAGAGCCGTGCTTGCGGGGTATAACGACTTGGCTACAACGGATAAGGAACTGTTGAGTGAATGGGATTATGAGAAGAATAATATCCTACCCACTCAGGTATCGAGAAATTCAATGAGGGTGGTATGGTGGAAATGTTCTCTCGGTCATTCTTGGCGAGCTAAGATAAGCGACAGAACAATCCTCAAAACAGGCTGTGCGGTCTGTGAAAAAGAATATAAAAGCGTATTCCCTGCATTGGCTGTCAACTACTACGCAAGTAAAAAAGGAATGAGAGTTCAGCTCGGCTCGGATAAGCTTTTGGGAATACCGCTTGAAACATATATCCCCGATGAGAAGCTTGCCGTTGAATGGTCTAACTCCACGGAACAGATTGAGATACTGAAAGAACATCTTTGCCGACAGCGAAATATCACCCTGATAAAAATCCCGTTCAAGAGGCAGGAAACATACATAGATTATGCCGAGAGAATAAAGGCAGCTTTCAGAAAGCTGCATATCTTTATCGCTTCCGATACGAAAAGAGATACACAGATAATACGCAGTACATTTACAGAGTGGAGAAAATCAAACTGAAAATCGAATAAGAAAGACTTACATTGCCGTCTGCTTCACCGCCGAAGCAGGCGGCTTTTTTGTGCCTGAAAAAAATTTTTTGAGAAATTTTTGAAAAAGGGTCGATTTTGGGTGTCCAAAACGCACCCCCTTGTCCAAATAAGTGAGAGGACAATTTGAGCCACGGTTCAAAACCTCTCGATTGACCCTTGAAAATTGAATAAGTCATTCACTAAGAACTTCAATTCCGATGATAGCTACCTTAACGGGTACGCCGAGACCCTCTCGCTGTTAGAGGCTTAGCGAGAACTCCCGTTATGAGTGCCGGATTGCCACCGGCACGGCGATGACAGTCGGAACTACAATGGTACTTCCCTACGGGGCTGGCGGAGAACCCGGCAGAGGTGAAACTCCTATGAGGCGGATAAGCAGTCCGCTACTTAGTGACTTCCCAAAAGCAGACAGCTTGGCGAGGGGTGTTGAGAACAAATATTGCCCGACCGGTTAGGAAATGAGCCGGTCAAGTACATAGCCATACTGCGATGGCTATGAATTTCACGAAAGGAGGACGCACAAAGTGTCGAACTGCAAAACGATTGCGATATGCAATCAAAAAGGCGGAGTTGGAAAGACGACCACTACGGTAAACCTCGGCGTCGGTCTTGCAATGCAGGGAAAGAAAGTGCTGCTCATAGACGCAGACCCACAGGGCGACTTAACCACTTGTCTCGGTTGGCAGGATACAGACAACTTGGGTATCACGCTTGCAACGAAACTCACAGATGTCATAAATGAAACGATGAATGACCCTACGGTCGGTATTCTGCACCACGACGAAGGTGTTGACCTTGTTCCTGCAAACCTTGAGCTTTCTGCAATGGAATTTAACCTTGTCAATGCAATGAGCAGAGAGACGGCATTGAGAAACTATCTCAGCGAAGTGAAGGACAAATACGACTTTATCCTTATAGACTGTATGCCTTCCCTCGGAATGGTAACAATCAATGCGCTATCTGCGGCAGACAGCGTTATTATTCCTGTTCAGGCTCAGTATTTACCGGCAAAAGGAATGACGCAGCTTGTTCAGACCATTTCACGAGTAAAGAAGCGTATCAATCCGGGCTTAAAGATTGACGGTATGCTTCTCACTTTGGTGGATAGCCGTACCAACCTCGCCAAAAGCACGGTAGAAGCTCTGAGAGAGAACTTCGGTAGTCAAATCAAGATGTATAGAACATATATCCCGATTGCCGTAAAAGCCGCAGAGACTTCTTCCAAAGGCAAGAGCATTTTTGCCTATGAACCCAACAGTACGGTGTCAAAGGCGTACACCGAATTTACAAAGGAGGTGTTAGCCGATGGCAGGAAGAAAGAGCGACTTCACTCTCACGAAGCTCGATGACTTATTCTCGACGCAGGAACAGAGAGATGAAGAAAAACTTTCAAAAATCCGAGATATTCCCTTGACTGAGATTGACGATTTCCCCGACCACCCTTTTAAGGTGCGTGATGACGAGGATATGGCACAGCTCATTGAGAGTATTAAGGAACGAGGGGTAATCACTCCGGCGACGGTAAGGCAGAAAGAGGACGGCAGATACGAACTCATATCGGGACACAGACGAAAGCGAGCCTGTGAGCTTGCCGGGTTTGATACTCTCCGTTGTGAGGTCGTTGAACTGAACCGAGACGCAGCCACGATTTTAATGGTTGAGAGCAACTACCAAAGGTCGCAAATACTTCCCTCAGAAAAAGCCTATGCCTACAAAATGCGTTTGGAGGCGATGAAAAGGCAAGGAGAACGCACGGATTTAACTTCGTCCCCAGTGGGGACAAAGTTGAGAACTTCTGACGAGCTTGCTCAAGAATGTGGCGACAGCCGAAATCAGATTCACAGGTATATTCGCCTTACAAACCTTGTTCCCGAACTTTTGGATTATGTTGATGAGGGGCGAATTAAAATGCGACCGGCGGTTGAACTGTCTTTTCTCGATGAGGACAGTCAGCGTGATGTGGTTGACGAAATTGACCTGAACGACGCAACCCCATCCCACGACCAAACAATCCGTATGCGAAAGTTCTTTGAGGAGGGCAAACTCACAACCGAAGCAATCCAAGCGATTATGTCGGAGGAAAAGCCAAACCAAAGGGAGAAAATTGTTTTGAGGGGCGACAGAGTTCGACAGCTTATCCCGAAGAACATTCCCATAAGCCAAACGGAGGATTTTGTGTGCAAGGCATTGGAGCATTACAACAAGTTTCTGCGAAGCAGAGCCGACCGTGACAGCCGATAGCCTTCCCCCTTTCTCACACTCTAACCCCTATATATACCGGCTATTAACCTGCTGAAAAAAATATACTCTATCTCCCTTGAGTATATCTATCTCTAATAACATATAGCTGTCTATAAAAGGGTTCGCACATTTGGAGCAAAAGCAAAATGTCTGCTACGATAAAAAGTTCAGCCAATCGCACCTTTGATGTTTTGACCGGTTTTGATTACGATTAAAGCAGAAAGGAGCGATGGATATGAAAAACAGGCTGATACCTTGTGTTCTTGCCTGCCTGATGATTTTCCTTGTAGGTTGTAACGGTAACACAGCCAAAGAAGCTGCACAGGAGATAACGAAAACGGAGACTTCTTTTCCGGCTGGTAATACCGAAACAAATTCTCAGGAAGATACGGCAGAAGAACCGGAAAGCACGGCAGTTCAGGAGGAAACACCGATTACGGCAGAAGAAAGCAAATCAACCGCTGAAAGTCAGACTGTTACGACGGTACAGACAAAACCGGCGGAAGAAAAAACGGCTGATACTCCTGCAACCGAAAAGCCAAAGGCAGAGCCACCGAAGCAGACAACCACGCAGGCTGAACCCGAAAAACAACCGGAACAGCCGAAAGAACAGACAACTGCCGAACAAAAGCCGACTGAAAAGCCGGCAGAACCGAAACCGACAGAGCCGCCCACACAGACATTCGATGTCAGCCCTTATGTTAGTTACGCAAAAGAGTATGCGGTAAGCATAGGGCTTTCTCTTGACAGCACGGCGACAGAATGTTGGGACAACCCCATATCCGCAAATCCTAACCGAAGCGGTATCAAGTCTGATATTGAAAGCAGACTGAACCGATACAAGAACAGCGAGGGTTTTACCGCTGTGTGGATATGGACAGAAAAGCTATCCGATACGGAGTACAACATCTATATCGGCTACTGCTAAAACAAAATAATTTTAAGCGGACGCACTGAGTAAAATCGGTGCGTTTTTGCATTTCAAGGAGGAAAACGCAATGGTTAAAACAAAATTCAAGAAAGCCGTCTCGCTTATGTTGGCGGCGGTTATGAGCCTTACTGCTTTTATGGGCATTGGGGCAACGACAGCCTTTGCAGCCGTAGGCGAAAAAGCCGATGTGTACCTCGTCGATTATCCCCGAAGCGGAGATACCAATAACAACGGCGAATGGGGACACGGTAATCTCAACTATATGAACGGTTGGAAAGGCTTGTCCACGAAATATACAGGACTTCGTGCAATGGGTTCGTATTCGGGCAATATCGCCTACTGTATTGAGCCGGGTACAGGACAGCGGACAGGAGATACTCTCACCGAAAAGGACGAGAACTTCTTTAATAACATCAGCCCGAACGGAACGATTTCCGGCGATGATATTCGCCTGCTTATCGGTCGCATCTTGCAGTACGGCTACCGTGGAGGTATTTCGACAAGCTGGAAGTCGCAGAATGAAAGCGACGCAAACTGTATCGCCCACGCTTATGCCACTCAGATTTTGATTTGGGAAACGATTGTCGGCGAAAGAGACGCAGGCTTCAATCACGTTTCTACCGGCGGTTACAATGCCGTGCTTGAATGTGTAAGCTCTGCACACCCACTCCGAAGTAAAATCCTGTCGTACTACAACAGTATGGTAACAAGTGTTCAGAATCACACCAAAGTACCGAGCTTCTGCACAAGGTCAAGCGGTTCTGCCAAGGTGAACGAGCTTGAATGGAACGGAAGCAAGTATGTTGCAACTCTCACCGATACAAACGGTGTGCTTGGCAATTACAATTTCTCGGCAAACATTGACGGCGTTTCGTTCTCTGTCAGCGGAAACAAATTGACTGTTTCGATGGAGAAAGCTCCAAGCAAGGAATTTACCATCACAGCCGCAAAAAAGAACGGCGTCCGCAGAGGTGTTGTCGTATGGTCTGACGGTATCCATCAGAACGGCAACGGTATTCAGGACGTGGTTACTTATGCTCAGGAGGTCAGCGACCCTGTCAGCGGCTTTGTCAAAATGAAGGTAAGCTACGGCTCTTGTCAGATTGTAAAGACAAGTGAGGACGGAAAGGTTGACGGCATTCAGTTTACTGTCAGCGGTAATGGTGTCAATCAGACTGTAACAACCGCAAACGGCGGTAAATTCCAACTGGATAACCTTATGCCCGGTGTTTACACGGTCACAGAGCAGTCTATCGACAAATATGTTCCACAGGAGGTTCACAGAGTAACCGTTGTTGCCGGTCAGGTGTCAAAGGTCAACTTCAATAATGTTCTCAAAAGAGGTAATCTTCAGGTTATCAAATCTTCGGAGGATAATCTGGTCGAGGGTATAACTTTCCACCTTTACGGAACTTCGCTTGCGGGTATTGCCGTAGATGAATATGCAGTGACAGATAAGAACGGTGTTGCTTCTTTCGATGATGTGCTTATAAGCGGCACTACCCCATACACCATTGAGGAAGTGGATACCGCAATCCGTTATGTTGTGCCTGCAAATCAGACCGCACCGATTAACTGGAAAGAAGTAACCACAAGAAACTTCACGAACATTCTCAAAAAGTTCAGCGTAACCGTAACAAAGAGCGACCGAGAGGAAGGCACACCGCAGGGCGACGCTACCCTTGCCGGAGCAGTTTACGGCATTTATAAGGGCGAAACCCTTGTGGACAAATATGTTACGGATAAGAACGGGCAGTTTACCACAAAGGAATATATCTGTGATGATGACTGGACAATCCGTGAAATCACGCCGTCCGAGGGTTATCTGCTCGACGGTACAATCCATAAGGTCGGTGCAGAACCACAGCTTTATACGGTGGAACACAATCAGACAGCAAATGATGTTACCGAACAGGTTATGAAAGGCAATATCGCCATTATCAAGCACACCGATGACGGCGAAACAAAGATTGAAACACCGGAAAACGGAGCAACCTTTGAAATCTATCTCAAATCTTCCGGCAGCTTTGACGCAGCAGAAGAAGATGAAAGAGATGTGATTGTTTGTGATGAAAACGGCTTGGGTCAGACAAAGGATATGCCTTACGGCGTATATACCGTTCATCAGACCTCCGGTTGGGAGGGGCGTGAGTTAATGGACGACTTCGATGTGTTCATTGCTCAAAACGGACAGACCTACCGCTATCTTATCAACAATGCAAACTTTGAAAGCTATATCAAGGTGGTTAAGGTGGACGCAGAAAGCGGTAAAAACATTCCGTATGCCGGTGCTGGGTTCAAAATCTTTGACCCGGACGGCAATCAGGTAACAATGACCTTCACTTATCCTACTCCGACAACGATAGATATTTTCTACACCGATGCAAACGGACAGCTTGTTACACCGGAGAAACTGGAATACGGCAAGGGATATTCTCTTGTTGAGGTTCAGGCTCCTTACGGATATGTGCTTGACAGCACACCGGTGTACTTTGATGTGGCAGAGGAACATTCTTCCGATGAGGGTGGTATTACCGTGATTAAGGTCGATAAGCCTAATATGGCACAGAAAGGTACTGTCAGCATTGAAAAGACCGGCGAGGTATTCTCAGGGGTAAATATCTCCGGAGAGGAAAATGCCGATGCGATTTATCAGCCTGTCTATGAAGTGAAAGGTCTTGCAGGTGCGATTTATGAGATTACCGCAGCAGAAGATATTATCACTCCTGACGGAACACTCCGTTATGCAAAGGGCGAGGTCGTAGATACTGTTACCACAGATGAAAACGGACTTGCCAAGAGTAAAGAGCTTTACCTCGGCAGATATACGGTAGTTGAAATTACTGCACCGGAGGGTATGGTTATCAACAAGGAAGCACACGAGGTCGAGCTGACCTACGCAGGTCAGGAAGTCGCCGTAACGGAAACCGCAACCAGCTTCGTAAACGAGAGACAAAAGGTTACGGTAAGTCTTGAAAAGGCTATCGAGAAGAACGACATCTTCAATATCGGCAATGGCGATGAAGTGAAGAACATCAGCTTCGGACTTTTTACCGCCGAGGAACTTGTTTCAGCAAGCGGTACTTCTATCCCGGCAGACGGTCTGATTGAGATTATCTCACTTTCCGAGAACGGCAAGGCTGTTATCAAAACCGACCTTCCTTTCGGAAGCTACTATGTAAAGGAGCTTGCAACCGATGAGCATTATATCCTTTCCGACAGCAAGTATCCGTTTACTTTCAGCTATGCGGGACAGGATACCGAAACTGTTGAGATTGCAGTCAATGACGGCAAGCCGATTGAAAACAAGCTCATTTACGGTTCTGTTTCCGGTAAGAAGATTACCGAGAACGGCGAAGAACTCGGCGGTGCAGTTATCGGTCTGTTTAAGGCTGATGAAACCGAATTTACAAAAGAAAATGCTTTGATGACTGCTACCTCTGAAAATGACGGTAGCTTTTCTTTTGACAAAGTACCGTATGGAAACTGGATTGTAAAAGAAATCGAACAGCCTGCCGGTTTCGTGCTTGACGATACTTCCTATGAGATTATCGTGTCCGAGGACGGTCAGGTTATCGAGGTTGAAATTGTCAACGAGTATGTTCACGGCAATATCAAGTTGACTAAGGTCGATGAAGATTACCCGGACAACAAACTGACGGGTGCAACCTTTGAGGTTTACAAAGATGTAAACGGAGACGACAAATTGGACGACGGCGACGAGCTTATCGGAACGCTCTCCGAAACCTCTACCGGTATTTACGAGATGAAGGAGCTTCTCTACGGAAAATACCTTGTAAGAGAAACCAAAGCACCGGAGGGCTTTGAGCTTGATAAGGGCGTGTACTCCGTATTCATTGAGGAAGATGAAATGACCTATGAGGTTGAAAACAAAGCGGGTGTCGGATTTATTAACACGGCAATGAAAGGAAATCTGAAAATCGTTAAGACTTCCTCTGACGGTAAGGTTGAAGGCTTCACTTTCAGAGTTACGGGAGCAAACGGTTACGACCGAAGCTTCACGACCGATAAGAACGGCGAAATCGTTATTGAGGGACTTCGTATCGGCGATTACACCATTTCCGAGGTTCAGGATAGTGTTTCTGCTTCCTATGTGCTTCCTGCGGATAAGATTGCAACCGTAAAGGTCGACTCTACTACCGTTGTGGAAATGCACAATGAGCTGAGAGACACACCAAAGACCGGAGATAACAGCAATGTGGGCTTGTGGACGGCACTTGCGGGACTTTCTGCCCTCGGTATTGCAGGCACAGCCATTGTTGCGTATAGAAAAAAGAAGAAGGAGGACAATGAGTAATGGACGCTAAAACAATCGTAGCAGTTGTATTAGTCGCCTTTATTATCGGCGGCTTTATCTTCTTGCAGATTAAGAACAGAAAGAAATAAGGAACACGAAAGTGGGCGGAGTGAAAACTTCGCCCACGGTTCTTTTACGGAGGTGCATTATGAATAAGCAAAAGACGGTTGACAGCAAGGTGCTTGCAATACTCAGAGAATGCCCCGAAACGAGGTATGACGATATGCAGCTTATCCTTTGCTATTACAACCGATACAGCTATATGAGAGTCGGCGATTTACCGCTTGAGGATATAGTCAACAACTATAAAGGCTACGGCTTGCCGTGCTTTGAGACTATCCGCAGAGCAAGACAGAGAGTGCAATCCCTATTTCCCGAACTGTCAAGGCAGTGCAGTGGCTGCGACTGCGGAAACATCAGAATTGTGATTGAAGTAAGCTGAGGTGTGGATATGAACGAGGGAAAAAGAAGAATCGGTGAATACACTGTTCTTTGCTCGGTCAATGTGGGCGAAAAGGAAGTTATCTTGGCTTCCAATGAGCAAAGCACAAACGGCGATAAATTTATGTGCGGCTTTGCAGAGCGAAATGAGCTGTTTGAACTGTGTTCGGAATGTATGGTAAGCGATGACTATATCGAAATCGTACACCTTTTCGGAAGCCGTGTAGCAAATGAAGCGGAGCTTTTCAAGGAACGGGTCGAGAAACTGGATATTCCAATCACGCTCATAACCGAAGCCGACTGCATCCCAGACCACTATTCCAAAGACATCAATGGCAAAATCATTGCCATTGACCCCAAAGTATTAAAGCCCGAATTTCAGAGAGCCGACAGACAGCTCTACTATGTTACGGGCGGTTTCGGTGCGTCGGCAAACAGCCGAGGAAGTGCCGTATTCTGCACAAATCTTCACACCGGAAAATCAACCCGATATGAAAGAATGGATGTTATGGGCGAGGTAAAGCCTGAGTGTCTGCCTGAATGGGCAAAGGAAAAGGCACAGGAGCTTTTACACAAGAAGCGAAACAAAGACAAAGAACGATAAGGAGGACAAAGCAATGAAGGAGAAATTCACTTTTCAGCAGAAAACAAAGCTTCTGACAAAACTGTTTGACGCAGGCTGCAATACAGAAAAGAAATTACAGCAGCTTGATATGGAAAGCATTTTGAAAATTCCCGGTATCACTATTCCGGATATGAGCCTGATTATCGAGCTTCAGAAGCAGACCAAAGCCAATAAGCTGTTCTCTTATTTGGGAGGTGGCACTGATGAGCAGTCAGGAACAGAATGACCGTCATATCATTTGGAGCGACCTTAACCTTGACCTTGATGATTGGCGAGAGTCGTTAGAGGAACTTTACCCTAACTACCCGGAAGAGGAACTATACGACATTATGGTAAAATCCAATGCCGCAAACCTATATGATGAACGAGTAAATCTTGATATTCAGCTTTCACAGCCGATTATCGTTATCGGCGACCTCGGCAGATGGAACGGCAGAGTGTCGGGATACAAGATGATTGATTCCGGCAACATAAAGGACTGCCTTTACTCCGATACCGATTACACCGAATGGTATGTGGACAAGTACGGCGACCTTCGAGCCGACGCCGTTCATCACGACGGCACAAACCATTATCTTTACCGTGTATTCAAAGACGGTGTTACCGATACGCAGATTGAAAATCTGCAAGATAAAATCTACAACGGAAAAGCCACAAGAGCCGACATCACACGAGTTACCAAAAGACTCGGCGATGATATTGCCGGAGTATATGGCTTTTCTATTCCAAAGCAAAGACAACCAAACGAACAAGCGAGGTGATGAAAATGGATTACAGAGTATTGACCGAAGCAGAGCGTAAATACACCTTCAGCCAAAGTCAGCAGCTCTCTATGCAGACCGGTCTTATCGGATATTTGCGAGCCGACTTCGGTTCTGCCGGAAACGAGTTTTGGACGACTTGGAACGATTTCAGAAAAGACCTGAAAACCGATGAATTTAAGGCTGAATTTGACGATGTGATAAACGGATTGCGTGACGGCGATGTTTTGTCCGGCAGAAAGGCTATGTCCTCTTACTGTTATTCCACTCCCGACAGTTCCTTCAATGATGACCGCAACCACTACGGCATTCGTCTCGATACGGAAAAGTACAGCTATCTTATGAGGTTTAACCCCAACAGGGGCGAGTACAATCTGTACTGCTATTGCTATCAGAAAGAGTGGCTTAACGCCCACTTAAAAAATGCCGAGCGTGGTATCCGATTTATCGACCCGCACTATCAGGAGCAGTTTCGCATTGCGGACGGAGAGAAAATTTCAATCAAGCTCGGCGACGGCAAAACAATGGAAAGGACTTGCAGATATATCGACGACTACCACTTGGAGGTTGGCACAAATCTTTACCATATCTGTGAATTTGCCGAGCTTTGTGAGAGAAACGGTCATACCGTAGAACCAGCCGCAAAAGAGAATACAAAACCTGCAAAGGACAAAGAAAAATCACGATAAGGAGGTGCAGACGAGGTGGCAAGAAAATTTGACCTGATTTCGGAGCTATATGAAAGAACCTGTTTAGCGGTGACAAGCAATCCGGTAAACTGGCAATCGTTTCTGAAAACAGCAGGCAGGAATTTCAGGCTTCGATTTGATGAACAGCTTCTCATTTATGCCCAAAGACCCGACGCAATAGCCGTACTTGAAATCGAACGATGGAACGGCACTTTCGGTCGTTGGGTAAACCGAGGAGCAAAAGGTATTGCCGTATTTGAGGACGCAGACAGAAGCCGTCAAAGGCTGATTCATTACTTTGATATATCGGATACCCACGAAAGCAGATATTCCCGCCCTGTGCCGATTTGGGAGATGAGACCCGAATATGAAACAGAGGTTATTGAAACGATTGAAAATACTTTCGGTGCGGTAAACGATACAACGAGTATTGAAAATGTCGTCAAAGAGAGCATTTCCAATGCCGTCGAGGACAACATCGCAGACTATATCTCCGACTTTATGAGCTTAGGTGCAGGAAGCGATATTGAGTATTTGTCTGCCGACGAAGCAAACGCCTTGTATTTGGAACTTGTCAGAAACAGCGTGTCATATATGGTTATGGCTCGATTGGGACTGGACGCAGACAAGGTCTATTCTCCAGATGACTTTGCCGGTATTTCAAGCTTCAATTCACAGGAAGTTCTCAATGCGGTGGGTATTGCTACAAGCGATATTGCAGAAATGGCGTTGCTCCCTGTTAGCAGAACAATCAGCACGCTCAGCAAGGAAAATCGCATAATTGATGAACAGGAGCAATCCGAATACAATAAAGACATCAAAGACGAAAGGAGTCAAAGCAATGAGCGAAATCACATACACGATGGTGGGAGATTACAATCTTCCGAACCTGAAGCTGCCGGAGCAGACGGAAGTGACTCTCGGCAGATGGTCGCAGATGAGGAGAACTTATCTGAAGGAACGTCACAAAATCCTGTACTACAATCTTCTGACGAAAGGGATTCTGAACAGTCACTTGGCGGAGGTTCAGCAGAGAGCGAGCGAACTGGAGGAAACTCTCGTGAAGCAGATGGCACAGAAAGCCGGACTGACGGAGCAGATGAAAGCGGAAGATATGATGAAATGGGTTCGCCTGATGAACAACATCAGGAACTCGGCACAGGAAATCGTGAAGAATCAGGTAATATTCGCTTAGAGTATTACGACAGAAACCACGATGACAAGAGCCTGCCGTTTTTCGGTGGTGACGATACTATCCGAGAGATACTCGGCACTACCCCGCATTTGTCCGCTTCAAAGGAAGAAATCAAAGACTTCTATGAGAGAAATACAGACAATGCGACCCGTACCGAATATATCAAGGGTATTTTCAACAACGATTACACACAGCTACCTTTAAGCGACGGCAGACTTGTCGGCTACAAAACATTTCAGAATGTCCTCCACTTGTGGGAGGGCGAATACGAAAACAGAACAGCTCAGAGCTTCTACGACTGGGGCGTTATCGCACAGCATTTTGAAGCAATGAGACTTTTGGGAGAATTGACCGATACAATGAAGCCGCTTCCGTCTATGGACGGTCAGTTGACTCTCATAATGAGCAATCAGGCAGAGGAACAAAAAACCTCTGCCTTTACTTTTTCTCAGGAAATCATAGACGCAGTTCTCACTCGTGGAAGCGGAGTTTCCGAGGGTAAAATGCGTATCTATGAGCAGTTTGAAAAGAGCATTTCCGCAAAAGAGAACGCCGACTTCTTGAAAAACGAATACGGTTGGGGCGGCTCTTATCCGGTCATCATCGGTGCAGGCATTGACGAACAGCACGACGGAAAAGGTATCACAATTTCAAAAGGTATCGGAAGCGACAAGCCGCACATTACGCTTTCTTGGTCTCAGGTTGAAAAGCGTATCGGAGACCTTATCCGTATGGACAGATACCTAAACCCAAAGGAAAAAGAAAAGTACCCGGAATGGCTTGAAAAGCAGGAAGAAAGGCGAGCCGAGCTTGCAGAGCAGAGAAAAAACCGTGAGATACTCTCTACCGCACCGCCTGAACCTGAAAACAAAGAGGACGAACCGGAAGCAAAGTATGAATATCATCTCGGCGACAGCGTGTATATCGGGGCTTCTCAGTATGAGATTTTATCCTTTGACGAAAACCGTGTAATGCTCTATGACTTCGATATGCCCCTTTTCAACAAGGAGCTTTCAAGGGAAGAATTTGACCGAAAAGTGCGTGAAAATCCAATGAACGACCACTTATTACCGGCAGAAGAAAAAGCCGTTACAGGCGAAAACGAAGCTCAAAACGATACCGAAACCGTACAGGATTTCAGTCCGAAAACCGGTTATGACGACGCCTTCTATATTGACCGGGAGAATGAAAGTGTAACTTGGATATATTATAACCCCGACAGCAATGCCGGAGGTCAGTATGTTACTAATACGCTTTCTTTTGACGAGATACAGCAAGCTGCACGGGAGTATGACTCGGCTGAGGATTTCTTTGATTACCTTGGCAGTATTGCAAATCAGGAGCTTGCCGATGTAGGTACTGAATGGTTTGAGGACGCAGAGCGAGAGTTTCACAAGACGCCGGATTTGACCGACTGTACCTCTGCCACAATGGAAGCTCTCATTGAAAATGCTGAAAGAGCTGATATGGTGGCAACGAATATCGGAAATGTGCCGATTGAGGATTACAGAGAAATCGTTGCAACTCAAAACGGCTTTGACAGTTATGAGGAAATGTATAACGAGGGTGTCCGTATCGGCAACGGTTACGACAAAGAACCTGAACCGATTGTTACCGCTTGGGAGCAAAAGAAAAAGTCGAAGGTAAAGAGCTTTGACCTCCACCCGGATATCCCGATGTCCGAGCGACACAACTTTGACCTTGCTAACAATCAGGTTGAAGAAGTGAATAAGAAAGAGCGTTTCCACAGGAACTATGCGGCGATTAAGGTCTTGAAAGATTGTCGAAGCGAAAACCGTTTTGCGACACCCGATGAGCAGAAAATCTTGTCGAGATATGTCGGTTGGGGCGGTATTCCCGAAGCCTTTGACGAACGAGCAGGAGCTTGGCATACCGAGTATGCTATGCTAAAAAATATCCTGACGCCGGAGGAATATGCGTCGGCAAGAGAAAGCACCCTGACTGCCTTTTATACTCCGCCCGAAGTATCAACTGCCATTTACAAGGTGTTGGAACAGATGGGATTTCGGGAGGGCAACCTGCTTGAGCCGTCCTGCGGTATCGGTAACTTCATCGGTATGCTGCCTAAGTCAATGGAAAACGCAAAGGTTTACGGCGTTGAACTTGATACCGTTTCAGCCGGTATCGCTCAGCAGCTTTATCAGAAATCTTCCATTGCGGCACAGGGCTTTGAGGAAGTAAATGTCCCCGACAGCTTCTTTGACGGCGTTATCGGCAATGTACCTTTCGGAGATTTCAAAGTCTCCGACAAACGATACGACAAGTACAACTTTCTCATTCACGATTATTTCTTTGCGAAATCGCTTGATAAACTACGCCCCGGCGGTGTGATGGCTCTCGTGACAAGCAAAGGAACTATGGATAAGGAAAACTCCAATGTCCGAAAATATATAGCACAGAGGGCGGAGCTTCTCGGAGCAATCAGGCTCCCGAATGACACTTTCAAAGGCAATGCCGGAACAGAGGTTGTATCCGATATTCTGTTTCTGCAAAAGCGAGACAGACTCATAGATATTGAGCCGGATTGGGTTCATCTTGACACCGACGAAAACGGTATAAGGATGAACTCATATTTTGTTCAGCACCCGGAAATGATACTCGGCGAAATGAAAATGGTAAGCGGTCGTTTCGGACCGGAAGCAACCTGTGAGCCGTTTGAAAATGCCGACCTTTCGGAGCTTTTGAACGAAGCTGTTTCAAACATTCACGGAGAAATCTCCGAATACGAAGTAGCCGATGAGCTGGAGGAAGAAGATAATTCTATCCCGGCAGACCCTACGGTAAGGAACTTCTCTTACACGGTTTTGGACGACAAAATTTATTTCCGTGAGAACTCCCGTATGTCCCCGGTAGAGGTATCGGCAACCGCAGAGAACCGCATTAAGGGTATGATTGGGATAAGAGATTGCGTCCGTAACTTGATAGAACTGCAAACCGAGGACTACCCCGACAGCGAAATCAAACAAGCACAGGAAAAACTGAACACTCTGTATGACAGCTTTACAAAGAAGTACGGACTGATTAACAGCCGTGCCAATACTTCTGCCTTTTCCGACGACAGCTCCTATGCTCTGCTCTCCGCTCTTGAGGTTATCAATGAAGATGGCGAACTGGAACGCAAGGCGGATATGTTCTTCAAAAGGACGATTAAACCGCACAAGCCGGTAACGGAGGTTGACACAGCAGACGAAGCTCTCGCTGTTTCTATGGGCGAAAAAGCAGCCATTGATATGGAATATATGAAGGAAGTTTCCAGCAAAAGCGAGGAGGAATTATTCGCTGACTTAAAGGGTGTAATCTTCTTAAATCCCCTTTATGAGTACGGCAATTCTTATGAGCCGAAGTATCTGATGGCAGACGAATATCTGTCGGGCAATGTTCGTGAGAAGCTGGCAACAGCCAAAAGGTCTGCGACTCTGTATCCCGAAGATTACACCGTCAATGTGCAGGCACTTGAAAAGGTTCAGCCAAAGGATTTGACGGCAAGCGAGATTTCCGTAAGGCTCGGTGCTACTTGGATACCACCCGAAATATTCCAACAGTTTATGTTTGAGTTTCTCGACACCCCACGCTATGCACAGTGGAATATCAAGGTTCACTACTCTCAGTTTACCGGAGAATGGAACATTGAGGGAAAGAGCTATGACCGTTCCAATGTTAAAGCGTACAGCACATACGGCACTTCCCGTATCAACGCATATAAGATAATTGAGGAAACGCTGAACCTGAAAGATGTCCGTATCTTTGACTATATCGAAGATAAAGAAGGCAAGAAAAAAGCCGTTCTCAATAAAAAGGAAACGGCAATCGCACAGGCAAAGCAGGAACTCATAAAGCAGGGCTTTCAGGACTGGATATGGGCTGACCCGGCCCGCCGAGAAAAACTCACGAAGATGTATAACGAAAAGTTCAACAGCATAAGACCCCGTGAGTACGACGGAAGCCACATTGTTTTCAACGGTATGAACCCGGAAATCGAACTCCGTGAACATCAGAAAAATGCGGTTGCACACATTCTGTACGGCGGCAATACGCTGTTGGCACACGCAGTCGGTGCGGGCAAAACTTTTGAGATGGTGGCGGCTGCTATGGAGTCAAAGCGATTGGGACTTTGCAATAAGTCGCTGTTCGTAGTCCCAAATCACTTAACCGAACAATGGGCGGCGGAGTTTTTACAGCTCTATCCGGCGGCGAATATTCTCGTGGCGACAAAGCGAGATTTCGAGGCGAAGAACCGCAAAAAGTTCTGCGGTCGAATTGCTACGGGAGATTATGACGCAGTGATTATCGGTCATTCTCAGTTTGAAAAAATACCGATGTCCATTGAAAGGCAGAGGGCAATTCTTGAACAGCAGCTTGAAGAACTGACAGACGGTATTATGGATTTGAAGCGAAACCGTGGAGAAAACTTCTCCATTAAACAGCTTGAAAAGTCTAAAAAGTCCGTGAAGCAAAAGCTGGAAAAGCTCAACGACCAAAGCCGCAAGGATGATGTTGTTACCTTTGAAGAACTCGGTGTGGACAGACTTTTTATTGATGAGAGTCATTATTACAAGAACCTCTACCTTTACACCAAAATGCGTAATGTGGGCGGTATTGCTCAGACGGAAGCACAGAAATCCTCCGACCTGTTTATGAAGTGCCGATACCTTGACGAGCTTACAGGCGGTAGAGGAACGGTATTTGCAACCGGTACTCCTATCTCAAACAGTATGGTGGAACTCTATACCATTCAGCGATACTTGCAGTACAACACGCTTGTAAAAAACAACTTGCAGCACTTCGACTCGTGGGCAAGTACCTTTGGAGAGACAGTAACTGCGGTTGAGCTTACCCCAGAGGGAACGGGTTACAGAGCGAAAACCCGCTTTGCAAAATTCTACAACCTTCCGGAGCTTATGGCTATGTTTAAGGAGGTTGCCGACATTAAGACGGCGGATATGCTGGAGCTGCCTGTGCCGGAAGCACACTTCCACAATGTTGCGGTCAAGCCGTCGGAAATGCAGAAAGAAATGGTTGCTTCCCTTGGGGAGCGAGCCGAGAAAGTTCGTGGCGGCGGTGTGGATTCGAGTGTAGATAATATGCTCAAAATCACAAACGACGGCAGAAAGTTGGCTCTCGACCAGCGTATGCTAAACGATATGCTGCCTGATTTTGAGGGCAGTAAAATCAACGCCTGCGTCGATAACATCTACCGTATTTGGGAGGAAACAGCCGATAAAAAATCGGCACAGCTTGTGTTCTGCGACCTCTCAACGCCAAAGAATGACGGCACATTCTCGGTATATAACGACATCAGAAAGAAGCTCATAGAGCGTGGTGTCCCAGAAAGCGAAGTCCGCTTTATCCACGAAGCAGATACCGATGTGAAGAAAAAAGAGTTGTTCCAAAAGACCCGTAAAGGCGAGGTCAGAGTGCTTCTCGGTTCTACGCAAAAGATGGGAGCCGGCACGAATGTTCAGGACAGACTTATCGCACTTCACGATGTGGATTGCCCGTGGAGACCGTCAGATTTGGAGCAGCGCTCCGGTCGAATTATCCGTCAGGGTAACTCAAACCCTGATGTAGATATTTACCGTTATGTTACAGAGCAGACCTTCGACGCATATCTCTATCAGCTTGTAGAGGGAAAGCAAAAGTTCGCCAGTCAGATTATGACGAGCAAATCCCCGGTGCGTTCTGCCGAGGATATTGATGAAACCGCCCTGTCCTATGCAGAGATTAAAATGCTTGCCACCGGCAACCCGTATATTAAGGAGAAGATGGATTTGGACATTCAAGTCCAAAAGCTGAAGCTCTTAAAATCCAATTTTCTCTCTGAAAGATACGCTTTGGAAGATAAGATAATCAAATATTATCCGCAGCGAATTACAGCTTTGGAAAACCGCATTGAAGGTTTGAAACAAGATGTAGAAACTGCGAAACAGCACCCGAAACCAACGGACGACCGCTTTGTCGGTATGGAGGTTAAGGGTGTTTTTTATTCCGAAAAAGCCGATGCCGGCAAAGCAATCATTGAAGCCTGCAAGCAGATGAACAGCCCCGACCCTATTCCTCTCGGCAAGTACCGAGGGTTTGAAACGGAGCTGCTTTTTAATACCGCAGAGCGAAATTATGAGGTTCGACTGAAAGGTGCGACAAGCAGAAATGTTCCTCTCGGCGATGACGCACACGGCAATATTATCCGTCTTGATAACGGAATTGAGAGATTTGCCGAGAGCTTATCGCTTGCGGAAAATGACCTTGAGAACACCAAAAATCAGTTGGAAACCGCAAAGAAAGAAGTCCAAAAACCGTTTATCCAAGAGGAAGAATTGAAAACAAAGCTTGCCCGATTGGACGAGCTGAATATTCTGCTCAATATGGATAAGCGAGAAAACGAAATTGTCGGCGGCGAACCCGATGAGGGCGAAGTGCCGAACACACGAAAGGAGAAAACCTATGAACGATAAAATGACACCCGATAAGGAAAGAGAAAACTGCTCTTGCAGAAAAGCAATCATTAACCCTTTTGACGCAATGATGATGGTTGTGGTCAGGAGACTTGATAAAGCATATCTCGAATTGAAAAGAAGCAAACCGCCCGCAAAGGAAGCAGAATTTGCCCTTAGAAATGCAAAGCTTTCTTTCTACGGAGAGTTGGTTCGACAGAGCATTGAAACGGTGTTTTCGCCGGAAGAAATCATTGCTTTGTATGAAAACGACGACCTTGCGGGAGGTGCTTGGACTGTTTGGAATGACATCGGCTGCCCTGTTGATAAGATACTTATTATCATTGCAAAGCTCAGTATCAACGAACCGATACAGAAAGCGGTTGCCGATTTGCTGATGTAGAACGGCGGTGATAATTATGCCGTATATTGCACCGGAAGTCATAACAGAAGCCAAACGAATGGATTTATTAACCTATCTCAGAGAGTATGAACCGGGTGAGCTTGTGAAGTTTTCAAGCAACACTTACACCACAAGAACCCACGACAGCTTGAAGATTTCCAACGGCAAATGGATGTGGTGGTCGAGAGGTATCGGGGGCAAATCCGCCCTCGATTACCTTATCAAAGTCCGTGGAATGGATTTTGTCGGGGCGGTTCAGACCATTATGGGAAACGGTTCAGTCAGCTTTCCGACTTGTGAAAACATCAAAAGCTATGAGGAACAGCCCTTGCTTCTGCCTGAAAAAAGTCCTACTGCCGATGTGGTATTTGATTACCTTTTCGGGCGTGGGATTGATTATGAAATCATCAACTACTGCTTGGAACAGGAGCTAATCATTGAGTCGCTCCCATATCACAATGCTGTGTTTATCGGCTATGACGAGAACAAAGAACCTAAATACGCCGCTTACAGAGCAACAAATCAATCAAGGATTATGGGCGACTGCACCGGCAGTAAAAAGCAATATTCTTTTCGTCTGACTGCCGAAAACACCGGAGAGGTTCATCTTTTTGAGTGTGCCATTGACCTGCTTTCCTATGCAACCTTGATGAAGCTGGAGGGCAAAGAATGGCGACAGCTTAACCTTGTTTCTCTTGCGGGAGTGTATTCCCCAAAGCAGAAAATTGAGGACTCGAAAGTGCCTGTTACACTCGGCAGGCTGCTTGAAAAGGACAAAACAATCAGGCGAATTATTCTTCATTTGGACAATGATATTGCCGGTAGAAAAGCTACCAAAGCGTTGCAGACAATTCTTTCAGATAAGTATGAAGTCGTTGACGACCCTCCCCAATACGGGAAAGATGTCAACGACTTTCTTTGTAAACGCTTGGGAATAAAAGAAAAAACCGAAAGGAGTTTTGCACGATGAAACTAAAAGAAATCAGAGAAATGTACCCGGAGGGTACGCAGATTGTACTCACTGAAATAGCTGGCGAAAGTCAAATGCCCTATGGGCTAAAAGGAACAGTTAAGTTCGTTGACGACGCCGGACAGATTCATATGAGTTGGGAAAACGGCAGCTCTCTTGCTTTGAATATTCACGAGGATACCTTTGAAAAGGTCGAAGCACCGGAGAAGATTTCCGTCATTCTTGTTGAGCCGGGCAGGTATCCGAAACTTATTGAAATCGAGGATACCCTTGAAGCAATGCAGTCTCTTGTGGAGGGAGATATTGAAGAATATATGCCCTTTGAGGACGAGGTTGCCATCATCTGCAACGAGGAAGGAAAGATGAACGGTATGCCTCTGAACAGGGCTGTTTATTCCGAGCCTGAGAATGTTGAGATGAGTTATCCGCAGTTGAAAGCTCATTTCCGGCAGGCAGAAAAAGAAAGAAACCACACGACCGGATATATTGTTTTTACGGCTGACAGCTTTGACAAGCCTTACACAGAGGAACAAAGAACCTATGTTGTCAGCAGTAACAATAAGGCTTTCATTGAGGGTATGGGAGGATATTCTATCTATGCTTCTTCCCTTGAAGGCTCGGATAAATGTGTGCGACTGGAAGCGTATATGGCTGATGAACACGGCGGCAAGGACGGTTGGAAGATTGAAAAATGTTATGTGAAAGACGACAGCAACCGTGAAATGCTCGACATTATTGCCGGCAAGTTCTTCATTGCATACGCACCGATTGAGTCGGAAAAGTTCCTCAGTATGCCGAAAGAACTGGCTCGTAAGTACGAGGAAAAGTTCAAATACCCGGAGAGATTTTATAAGTCCTTGGACGGTATTGAAGCAAAGCCGTATAAGCCTGTCTCAAAGGATATGGAGAGATAAGAGTCAATCTATGGGGCAACCCTGAGTGTCTGCATAATCTTAGCGAGCAGACCATTTATGGACAGGAATGTCCAAAACGGTACACTCGTTAGGGGTTGCCCCTAATACCCCCAAGTAAGAAAGGAGCATAAGCAATGCGGGAGATAGTATTGGTTGCCGCCGGGTTAATTATCGGCGGCTTTTTCGGAGTAACAACAATGTGCCTGTTTCAGATAAATCGGGACAGGCACTATATTTACAGAAAGGACAGCGATAAAAATGAGCAAGAGAAACATTGAAAAGCACATTCTGATGAACAAGGCGGAAGCTCAGGATTTGCAGAAAAAAGCAAAGCGGGCGTGTCTTTCCGAAGGCGGTCTTATCCGTTTGCTTCTCAAAGGCTACGAGCCGAGAGAAAAGCCCGACGAAAGATTTTACGATGTTATGCGTGAGCTTTCTGCTATCGGCAACAACATCAATCAGCTTGCTGCGAAAGCAAACACCCTCGGATTTGTGGACGCACCGCAGCTCAAAAAGGAAGCTGAGCGTTGGCACAAGTTTCAGTCTGATGTGGAGCGTACTTTTTTAAGACCCGATAAGAGCGATATGAAATGGCAGTAAGTAAATTGTGGTCTGTCACATCAAGGCTCGGTCAGGTAATCGACTATGCCGCCAATCCCGAAAAGACTGCGGCAGATATTTACACCGAGGAACAGTATCAGGCTCTCCGTGATGTTCTCAGCTACGCAAAGGACGAAGAAAAAACCGAGCGTGAATTTTTCGTTGAGGGTATCAACTGCAACCCTGCGACCGCAAGAGACCAGTTTGTATCTGTGAAAAAAGCATACGGCAAAGACGACGGCATACAAGCCTATCACGGATACCTGAGCTTTAAGGAACAGGACATTTCCCCGGAGCTGGCACAGAAAATCGGAATGGAATTTGCAAACGAGGTGTGGGGCAAAAGATTTCAGGTGGTGGTTACTACTCATCTGAACACGAAGCACCTGCACTGCCACTATGTAATCAACTCCGTTTCCTTTGTGGACGGCAAGCGGTTATGGGGCGATGAAAAAGCGTGGTTCAAGTTTCGCTTGGTTGCCGACCGTCTCTGTGAAAAATACGGACTGTATTACAATCCGAACCCAAACCGCAGTAAGCAATCCTCTTATTACTATAAGCAGGAGCAAGCAGGTATGCCGAGCCGATATTCAATGACCCGTGACGCCATTGATGAAGCGATTGCACACAGCACCAACTTAAAGACCTTTGATTATATCCTGACTCAGATGGGCTATGAGCATTGTCTCAGCGACAGCCGAAAGTATTGGACGATTGTTCCGAAAGGATACAAGAAGCCGATACGACTTAAATCCCTTGGAGAGAATTATACCGAGGAAGCAATCAAGCGTAGGTTGACGGAAAATCAAAAGGTTCTCATCGTTCCTTTTGCAAAGGAAACGGTAAGAGTCAGACAGTACCGATTGCCCACAAGAGAACACAAAGTCAAAAAGGTCGGCGGACTGTATGGGCTGTATCTGCATTACTGCTATAAGCTGGGTTATCTGCCGAAGTACGAAAAACAGAATACCGCAAGGCTTCACTATCTTTTGAAAGAAGATTTGCTGAAGCTCGACAAAATCACTCAGGAGACAAGGCTGCTTGGACGGGAGAACATTTCTACCGACGAGCAGCTTTTCTCATATAAAGAGTCCGTGTTGTCGCAAATCAAATCCCTGACTGACGATAGAACGCACCTGCGAAAACAGTTAAGAAGAAATTTGAGTGACGATGAGCTATCAAATGTCAAAGAGCAGATTACGGCAATCACGAGCAAGCTGTGGACTCTCCGCAAAGAGGTCGGTCTTTGTGATGACATAGCCGAAAGGTCAAAGGTCATTGAAGCCAACCTTGAAACGGTTAGAGTTTACGAAGAAAAACAAGAAAGAAAGGAGCAGAACCGTAATGACAAACGGAGGTGATGCGGCAGAACAGGTCGTCAGGCTATCGCTTGAGGGCTTTGAAGTAGCCGCAAAATTAAGCGGAGCGGCAGCAAAGAATATTGCCGTTCTTTTAGTCTCTGTTCTCAAACAGGAACAGAAAACAAAGGGCAAGGCTCGACTTACCAATATGATTAAGTCGGGCAAGGAGCTGAAGGTGTTTTCTATCCCCAACAAGGACTTGAAAAAGTTTACCGAGCAGGCAAAACGCTACGGCGTTCTCTACTGCGTACTCAGGGATAAAAACACAAAGGGCGATAATGTACCGATTGATATTATTGCCCGTGCAGAGGACGCTTCCAAAATTCAGCGAATCGTTGAGAGATTTGAACTCGGCAAGGTTGATAAGGCTGCGATTGTCACCGAGTCTCAGAAGGCTGTCGAAAAGCGTGAAGCTTTGGAGAAAGACAAGCCGACGAAAACCAAAAACGAAATCATCACTGAGGAAGCCGTCAGAAAACCTATTCAGAAAGAGGGGTATTCCCAGTCAAACCCCACAGTCGCCAAAACGGACAAAAACCCTCCGTCAAGGCACGACTCCGAGCCGGTAGATATGCAAACTGATAAGGGTACTGTAAGCGACAGACAGAGAAAGCCGTCGGTAAAAGCAAAGCTTGACCGATATAAGGCAAAGTCCAAGCAGCAGAAAGAAGCAGAACGCAAAGAGCCGGAGGTATCAAAGCCGGAGGTCAAGAACGCCCCGGCACAGACCGTACACCAGCAGCCGAAAACCAAAAGCAAAAATATGAAAGAGAGGTAATCACAATGACAAACAATTTTACCCCTGCTAAGGCAGGACAGCAGAGAAACAGACTTTCCAAAGAGGCATATGCCGAGAAAATGAAGGCTGAAAAGGAAGCCGTATATCAGATGGCGGACGACACCGCAAAGGCTATCGTTTCCGACCCGGAAAAGTTCAAAGCCTTCCTTGATACGCAGAGCCGTCTCGACCGATACTCTGCGGTCAATGCACTTCTGATTTTTAAGCAGCTTCCCGAAGCAAGCCAGCTCAAAAACTTTGATGACTGGAGCAAGGATAATGTGAAAATTCAGAAAGGTGCGAAAAGCATTTCCATTCTTGAACCTGTCGAGTATGCCAAGAGAGACGGTACAACCGGCATTTCCTACAATGTGAAAAAGGTCTTTGATGTTTCGCAGACCAACGGCAAGAGACCGCCTGCACCGACTGTCAACCGTGACCCGAAAGCACTCATTACCGTTATGCTGGATTCTTCCCCGGTTGAAGTGGAAGCAACAAATGAGCTTCCGTATCCCAATATGGCAGCGTTTTATAACAACGAGGAACAGACCTTGTATGTAAAGCGTGATGTGGGAGACAGCGTAGCGGTCGCTCAGTGCGTAGCACAGGAGCTTGGCCACGCACAGCTCTCCATCAACAGCGACAGTTACAGCAGAGCGGATATGGGCTTTCAGGCGGTTTGTATCGGCTATATGCTTTGCAAGAAGTACGGTGTCGATACACAAAATTTTGCTATCAACCGTATCCCTGAGAAGCTCTCCGGCAAAGAGCCGAAAGACATTCGCTATGAGCTTTCCAAAACGAGAAATGCGATGGCGGATATTCACTCCCGTGTTTCCGATGAGCTTTACAAGAAAAAGCAGGAACGAAGCAAAGACTACGAAAGATAAGGTGAGATTATGGCGAAGGAAGAAATGTATCATATCGCATTGGACGATTATGAACACGGCATTATTATCCGTTCTCTCAATGACGAGAAAACAGATTTGATGAACGAGGGTAAATCTACCGATGCGGTGGACGACCTTATCATCAAGGTCGGAACTGCCCCAAAGAAAAAGTTCAGAGTTATCGAAAAGGAACGCTCCTGTGAATCGAGATAACGAAAGGCAGTCTGCGATTATTCTTTCCGTCATCGGTATTATCCCGGTCGTATGGCTGGCACTTCTGATTGCACCCTCTGTAAAAGGAGGATTGCCGGAAATACTGCCGAGCCTATTAACTGCGTTCAACAACCCATTTCATATTGAGCTATGCGAGGACAGCCTAAAAACTGTCCTCGTTTTGCTTCTCTGCTATGCAATGGGTATCGGGATTTACTTCTCGACACAGAAGAACTACCGAAGGCGTGAAGAACACGGCTCTGCGAAATGGGGCAATGCAAGAGCCGTAAATAAGAAATACAGACAGTCTCCGGCTTCTGCAAATAAGCTGATGACGCAAAATGTCTGTATCGGACTCAATGCGAAGAAACACCGAAGAAACTTAAACACCCTTGTGTGCGGCGGTTCGGGAGCCGGTAAGACAAGGTTTTACTGCAAGCCGAATCTTATGCAGTGCAACACATCATTTGTCATTCTTGACCCAAAGGGCGAAATTCTCCGAGATACCGGAAAGCTGCTTGAAAGCAAAGGCTATGAAGTCCGTATTCTCGATTTGATTTCAATGGAGAAAAGCCATTGCTATAACCCGTTTGTCTATTTGCAGAATGACAACGATGTGCAAAAGCTCGTGACGAACCTTTTTAAGAGTACCACTCCGAAAGGAAGTCAATCACAAGACCCCTTTTGGGACACCTCGGCTTCAATGCTTCTGCTTGCACTTGTATTTTATCTTCATTATGAAGCACCCGAAGATGAACAGAACTTTGCAATGATAATGGAAATGCTCAGAGCCGGTGCGATTGAGGACGAGGAGGACACAAGACCTTCTCCTCTTGACGAACTGTTTGCGGAACTGGAAATGTCAAATCACGACCACATCGCTTTGAAGTATTATCGTTCCTATCATTCAGGTGCGGCGAAAACCTTAAAGTCCATACAGATAACCCTTGCGGCAAGACTGGAAAAGTTCAACCTTGAAAGTCTTGCTTCTTTAACTACCACAGACGAGCTTGACCTCCCGTCACTCGGAGAGAAAAAGGTCGCTCTGTTTGCTTTGATACCGGATAACGATTCCAGCTTTAACTTCTTGGTATCTATCCTTTACACACAGCTTTTTCAGCAGTTGTTTTATGCTGCCGACCATATTCACGGAGGCTCGCTTCCCGTTCCCGTTCATTTCCTGATGGACGAATTTGCGAATGTGAGCCTGCCCGATGACTTTGACAAAATACTGTCGGTTATGCGTTCCCGTGGAGTGTCGGTAAGTATCATCTTGCAGAACTTGGCTCAGTTAAAAGCCTTGTTTGAAAAGCAATGGGAAAGTATTGTCGGCAACTGCGACGAGTTTTTATATCTCGGCGGTAACGAGCAAAGCACCCACAAATATGTGTCCGAGCTTCTCGGTAAGGAAACCATTGATACCAACACTTTCGGAAAGAGTACCGGTCGAAGTGGCAACTACTCCACAAATTATCAGATTAGCGGTCGAGAGCTTCTTACTCCTGATGAGGTTCGTATGCTTGATAACCAATATGCAATTCTGTTTATTCGTGGAGAACGCCCCGTTATGGACTTCAAGTATGACATCTTGAAGCACCCGAATGTGGCACTTACAACCGATGGAAAGGCTTCTGCATATAAACACGGCGAAGTGACCATCAAGCACTCATCAATTTCCGTTCTTTCTATTGACCCGGAAGAACTTCCGGAGGAAAGCTACGGAGAAACCAATTACGAGCTTCTGTCCGATGAGGATTTTGAAGTAAATAAAAACTTATTTTAACGGAGGAAAACACAATGAACACTTTTAAGAAGAACAACGAAAAGAAAACTACTCAGAAGCTGCCTATGACCGGAAAGGTTCAGAAAGGCTTCCGTGCTTACTGCGCCGTAATCGCAGCAGCAACTCTTGTTTGCGGCATGAGCGTTACCGCTTTTGCTGCAAGCGACCCAATTACCGTAGTCAACAATCTGTCCGATTTTATCTTCGGACTTATCCGTGCCATCGGTCTTATCCTGCTTGGCTTCGGTATCGTTCAGGTCGGTCTCTCTTTGAAGTCTCACGACCCGTCTCAGAGAGCCAACGGTTTCCTGACTCTTGCAGGCGGTATCATCATCACCTTTGCAAAGGAAATCCTGACCCTTATTACCGGTTAAGAGAACACAGTTATCAAACGGGGCATACCTGGCATTTCAGGTATGCCCCTAATCTTAAAGGAGGTGCAAACAGATGAGTGATAACTGGGTAGTTCAGAACCTCGAAAATGCCCTTGAAACTTGGAACAGCAAGCTATCGGAAATATGGCAGTTGCTAACCACTTCACCGCAACAGTTCAAAGGCGGCAGTATTTGGTCGGTAATGGTGAATATCAACGGAGCGGTTCAGGCTATTGGTCTTGCCTTACTCGTTCTGTTTTTTGTTGTCGGTGTGGTTCGCACCTGCGGAAGTTTTACCGATGTAAAGAAACCGGAACACGCATTAAAGCTGTTTATCCGCTTTGCCATTGCCAAAGGTGTGATTACCTACGGGCTGGAGCTTATGCTTGCCCTGTTCGACATCGTACAAGGTACGATTTCAACCATTATGACATCTGCGGGATTCGGTACGCCCAATCAAACAACCTTACCTACTGAAATGGTAACAACCATTGAGAGCTGCGGATTTTTTGAGAGTATCCCATTGTGGGCGGTTACTCTTATCGGCGGACTGTTTATCACGGTTTTGTCGTTCATTATGATAATGACGGTGTACGGACGATTTTTCAAGCTGTATATGTACACGGCTCTCGCTCCGATACCGCTTTCCACTTTTGCCGGAGAACCGTCGCAGAATGTGGGTAAGAGCTTTATAAAGAGCTACTGTGCTGTTTTGCTTGAGGGAGCCGTAATTGTACTTGCTTGTATTATCTTCTCCCTATTTGCTTCTACGCCGCCGGTAGTGAACCCTGACGCAGCAGCCGTTACTCAGGTATGGGCATATATCGGCGAACTGGTATTCAATATGCTTGTGCTTGTCGGTGCGGTTAAGATGAGCGACCGAATTATCCGTGAGATGATGGGCTTATAACGGGAGGTTCTCTGATGAAGAAAAACAAGAATAATAACGATAGATGGCAGGGCTATACGCCTGCCGACTGCGACTGCAAATATTGTGTGTACTACGGAGGAAAGAAAAACGGCAATGTAATTTGCCTTGCGGACACCTGCGTCTGCTCTGATGAAATCCGTCACGCAAAACAGGCATATCGCAGAGAAAGGAGCTTTTGATGGAAGTCAAAATTAACCGAGAGATACGAAATTACACAGAGTCAATGTTTTTTGGACTGTCGCTCAGACAGTTCATTTTTTCTGTCCTCGCCTGTGCGGTAGCGGTAGGACTTTACTTCCTCCTAAAACCGTGCCTCGGAACAGAAACCGTATCGTGGGTGTGCATTTTGGGAGCTGCCCCTTTTGCGGCTCTCGGCTTTGTGAAATACAACGGAATGACGGCTGAGAAATTTATATGGGCGTGGATAAAGTCCGAGTTCCTTATGCCGAAAAAGCTGGTCTTTCATTCCACCAACACCTATTACGAATTGATGAAACCGACAATCGAACAAAAACAGAAGGAGGCTTATAAGAACAATGATTAAAACCCTTACAAACCTGTTAAAGCAGGACAAAGAAAAGTTTGTAGTACCAAAGGGCGTACAGGATTGTATTCCCATTACCGCAATCTATGATGACGGTATTTTCCGTGTGGGCAAGGACAAGTATTCCAAGAGTTTTAAGTTCACGGATATTAACTTTGCCGTAGCAAGCCGTGAGGACAAGGAAGCAATGTTCCTTGAATACTCCGAGCTTCTCAACTCTCTTGACAGCGGAGCTACTACAAAGCTGACTATCAACAACAGACGGCTTAACCGTTTGGACTTTGAGAAAACCATTCTTATCCCCGAAACCGGCGATGAGCTTGATGTTTACCGAGAGGAATATAACAAAATGCTTCTCGACAAGGCGACCGGTGCAAATGCCATCGTTCAGGATAAGTATGTTACTATCTCTATCAACAAAAAGAGCGTGGAGGACGCAAGAACCTATTTTGCCCGTGTCGGCGCTGACCTGATTGCCCACTTTGCAAGACTCGGAAGTAAATGTGTGGAGCTTGAAACCGATGAGAGGTTGAGAATTGTCCACGATTTCTTCCGTGTCGGGGAGGAAACCGCCTACCACTTCAATATTAAGGAAACGAGAAAAAAGGGACACGATTTCAAGGATTATGTTTGCTCGGATACAATGGAATTTGAAAAGGACTACTTCAAAATGGGAAACCGTTACGGGAGAGTCCTTTTTCTTCGTGAGTACGCTTCCTATATCAAGGACAGTATGGTAGCCGAGCTTACCGACCTGAATCGCAACCTGATGATGTCTATTGATATTGTACCCGTTCCTACCGATGAAGCCGTGCGAGAAGCAGAGAGCAGACTGCTTGGGGTTGAGACGAACATTACCAACTGGCAGAGAAAGCAGAATCAGAACAATAACTTTTCCGCTACCGTTCCTTATGATATGG
>OLXK01000658.1_pt1 | contig 31661 bp, 22 predicted proteins | sample 1674321 | NCBI WGS metagenome assembly OLXK01 (sample SAMEA103958162, study PRJEB25191) | human gut metagenome | reverse complement strand
TGTACATCAGCGTGGAGCCGAACTTCACTTCCGTCACACGGTCCAGCACATCGTAGGTGTAGTGGATCGTGAGCCCGTTGCCGTATTCCGTCCGCGTCAGCAGGCTACGGAGCCTTATAACACACAACAGAGGGCTCAATAGCCCTCTGTTGCATGCACATTTGTCTAGATCATTTTAGAAAGATCGCTGTCTTTCAAGTTAAAATGTTTCCTGTTCTTTTGGGAGTAAGTATAAGGGATCGTCAGGCAAGGTGTTAAGTCACCATCAGCAACATCCATGCTAAACGCAAAGGTTTTCAATTTGCCCATGCCAGTGATGAACTTAAGGTTGGGAAGTGTATTGCCTCCATAAAGTTCTAGATGTTCCAACGCATATAGGGATGATAATACGGAAAAATCCGATATTTTCGGGCAGTTTTCAATTGTCAGTGATGTCAGTGTAGACATTGCATATTCCAATGCCGAAATATCACTGAGTGAGCGCAGATAGGATAACTCAACGCTTTGGATTGCTGATGATCTTTCCAATCCGTTCAACGAACGTATCCGGCATTGCAGCAAACTCAATTTTTCCAGATGACTGCTGCAAAAGAAGTCTCTTAAGTCTCCTTCTTTCCCCGATGCATCTGCTATCGTCAAAGACCGCAAAGATGGAATTCTATTGTAATTAATGCTCCCCTGCCCATCGGGAATTACCAACTCGTCAATCTCCCCTATACAAGAATAATCAATAGTGCTCTTGTGCATACCGCATGTTCCGTAGGTCGTATGGCACTCTAGCTTCTTTATGGATGGGATATCATAAAGGGGTGAAAAATCAAACCCATCTCCAGAAGTATCAGATGGAATGATTCGTAAGCATTTCAGCGATGGGCATTGACAAATAAACGATATATCCTCCGCGATAATAACCGCTTTCACTATTTTGTTCCCATTCACATAGTCTATATGTTCGGAAACTGTCCTTGAAGACATACCGAGTTTTGGTGTCCAACTATCTGCCGTTTCCGGTTTGCGAATCACAATCGCATCGTGAATATTAGAACGGTCAAATGCTGTAAAAACATATCCGTCCCTGATAGAATATCCCTTCGCCAAATCGTTTTGATTCATTCGCTCCATCTTCACTTTACCATTGCCTTCATATACTTTTTCCCGGGGCTCCATATTCTGTTATATGTAGTCGAGTTATTTACCCCTCGTTTCATTTGCATTAAGGCTTCTTCGATGAATGCAGCCTTAGAGCTTGGGGCAGATTTCCATCTGATAGATGTAACTTGATCTCCAACAAAGTCATTTAATCTACTTGGTTTTGCATGTTCAGTTGCAGATTGAATAGCTCTTTTCAGTCCTCCTTTGCCTACATAGTTTTTACCACTTTCATATAGTATTTCATATGTTCCTGTAGCCTTTCGGATGTTGCTTGCTGCATCGGCTGCTTTATAGGTTGCTTTAGCCGCATCTATAGCATCGTCCGTATATTCTATTGCTTTTTTTGTTGTTCTTACTGCTCGTGTGACTTCACCGACTCCTGTGACAAAAGGAACCAAATCGATAACATCTCCAGCCAGACCAGCCCATGCCCATGGGTCGGTTGGGTTGCATGCAACCTCAACAATGCTCATACCCAAGGAAAAAATATCAAAAATTGTCTCCCAAACTTGGCCCTGATCATCGTACCTAATAGCCGGATTATTCCCACAATACGCGAACATGTTTCCACCAAGCACACCCTGCCCGGTGGTCATGTAAACGTCTGCAGAAATGAACCTGCAAACCTCGGGGTCGTAATACCGCGTCATCAGGTAGTACAGCCCGGTTTCGGTGTCGTAATAGTATCCTCTGTAGCGGAAGGGGTTGTCTGCGCCCAACGTGTTTGCCAGGGTGCCGGTGGTGGAGATGAGCTTGCCCCACGCATCGTAGGTATATTCTACCATCTTTGTGCCGCTGCCGTCCATAAGGCCGACTACGTCATTTTGGCCGTTGCGGAGGTAGAAGTACTCCGTGCCGTTGTAATTGATGCTGATTACATCGCCGTTGGCATCGTAGGAATACAGCTGCTTCACCTAGTTCGAGCCACTGCCCTGTACCTGCGCCATGAGCAGGCTGCCGTTGTAGCTGAAGGTGGTCATAACGCCGTTTACCGTTTTGCTGCTGCGCACGCCCTGCTCGTCGTAGGTGTAGCTGGCGGTTGTGCTGTTGCCGCTCAGGCTCTGCAAACGCTTGCCTTCCCATGCCATCGTGTAGCCCCGGTAGCTGAGCGGGCTGCCAATCTCGTCATAGGTGATGGCTTCACCGTCATAGCTGACGAGCTTGTCCTTCCATACGCTGTCGTAAGCATAGGTGACGGTGTCTGTCGGCGTACCCAGCGCGCCGGTGGTGTAGGCGTACTCCTTCTTTTCCAGGAGGTTGCCCGCGTTGTCGTAGGTGTAGGTCGTCGTCTTGTTCGTGAAGCCGTCGTTCACCCGAGTAAGCTGGCTCAGCGCATCATAGGTGTAGCTCGCGTTTGCGCTGCCTTTTGTGATCGACGTCACGTTTCCGTTGTCGTCATAGGCATAAGTGTAGGCGGCCTCGCTGCCGTTCTTGTAGCTTTGCAGCATGCCGGTCTTTGAGCCGTTCGCGCCCGCAAGGTATGTAAGTGCAACCGTGTACGGCGTACTGAACCCGTATACCCGGCTCGCCCGCGTGCCCGTGGCGTTGTAGCTGTCGGTGATCGTCTTCCCGTTCACCTTTGCCGTCACAGGCCGGTTGTCCTTGTCGTAGGTGTATTCCGTTGTCCAGCTGCTTCCACCCGCGGACTGGCGCAGCTTCGTCAGGTTGTTGTTCAGGTCGTATTCATACTGGTACTCGCTGCCGTTGTCGGAAGCAGAGCGGATCAGCCGTCCCGTCAGGTCGTAATAATAGACCGTCGTAACGTCCCTTTGGTGGTCCACCATCCGCTGCAAATTGCCTTCCCCGTCATACGAATAGCTGTACATCAGCGTGGAGCCGAACTTCACTTCCGTCACACGGTCCAGCACATCGTAGGTGTAGTGGATCGTGAGCCCGTTGCCGTATTCTGTCCGCGTCAGCAGGCTACGGCTGTTGTCGTAGGTGTTCTCCGAAAGCGCGGTGGAGTTCACCTTCGTGGCAAGCGTGTGACCGAACAGGTCGTAGGTCATGCCGTAGGTGAAGCCGTTGTGGGAGATCCCCGTCAGGTCGTCGTTGGTGTAGGTATAGCCCACCGCCGCTTCGCCCTGCGTCAGCCCGGAAAGCCGGTTCATGGAATCGTAAGAATAGGTGGAAGTATTGTTTTTCGCATCGGTCACGCTTGTGCGCAGGCCCTTGTTCGTGTCGTACCCATAGCTTACCGACTTTCCCCGTGCGTCCGTCATGGAGGCAGTGAAGCTCCCCACGTCCGTGTAGGTCGCGGAAGTCTCTATGTACTCCGTGTCGCTGCCCACCCTGGAGGTCAGGGCGTTTCCGCGGCTGTCATAGGTGAAGGTATACTTCATCCCGGAATCGCTCGTGGCCGTAAGCAGGTTGTGCTTGTTGTCGTAGGTGTAGTTGAACTTGTTGCCCTTCGCGTCCGTGGCCTTCACAAGGTCGTTCGTGCCGTTGTATTCAAACGCGTTGTTCTGCTCCGCAAGCCCCTGCACGCTCACCACGTTGCCGTCGCTGTCGTAGGTATAGCTCTCGCAGAATTCCTCCCTGAACACCTGCATTCCGTCAAAATAGGCTTCGTTGCAGTTGAAATTATATTCAAAGCTGAACACGATGGAGCTGTAGTCAAACGGAGCCACCGCAGCGCCGCAGATATACTGCCACTCGGTGCTGTCCGGGTTGAAGCTGACCTCGTAATACTGTGTCCCGCTTGCGCCAACAAAGCCAAGCCGCAGCTTGCGTTGGCCGTAATTGACCTCCGTGCTCGTGCCCGCGTTCTTCGTAAAGGCGGGGATGGTGTTCATCTGTGCCCAGCCGCCAAAGGTGTAACAATCCCCGGTAGAGCCGGAAACCGGGATCGTCTGGGAAACAGCCTTATCCGCCGTGCTGCTGCCAATAAGCTTATAAGCGCTGCCCGTAAGGGCCTCCGGATGCAACGAACCGGAAACCGTCACAAGCGCGTCGCTCGCCGTGAGGCCGCTCCCGCGCGTCCAGCCGGAAGCGCTGTCAAGGTCGCCGTTTTCCAACAGGTTATAGCGGTTCATGGCGTCCGCCTGCTCAAGCATGACGCAATCCGCATACGCCGTTCCGCTCACGGTGCCTGGAAGCTTGACCTGCACCGTAACGGAAGAACTTGCGGAGGCGGGCAACGTAAACGTCAGGCTTTCGCGCTGCCAGGTAAGCGCCGCGCTGCTCACGCCCGTGCTTTCCACAGTCGTACCGCCGTAAGCCGCAGAAAGGCGTGCGCCATCTACCCCCTTAAAGTATGCAGAGAGTGTGTACGTTTTGCCCGGTGTGAGCGTCACCGCCTGCGAAGCCGCCGCATTCGCGCCGCTCAGCTTCAGGCTTTTGCTTCCCATGAACTGATCCGCCGTGCTGTAAGAAGCGCCGGTTCCCATCGTCCAGGAAGCGCTGCTTTCCATGTTATGGTTCGCAAGCAGGTTAATGGACGTTTTTTGCAGCTTGGATACGGTTTTAAGCTGCGTCACAGTGCGGTCGCCGTCATTGAACGCACAGTATTGCGCACTGCCATCCACATCGCGGATGGCGACTGTCTGCCCATGGTTGTTGAATTGGTAAATGCTCTTGCGATCCTGATTATCGGTAAACGTGGTGCTGTTCCAGCCGTGCGAGATGGCAAGGCTGCCGCCCGCCGTGGAACCCGCGTATTCGGAGATGCTGATCACGCGATACGGCGCGGCGTTCGTATAGCCGTACTGCACCTTGTATCCATCGTAATTCTCTGCCGCAGTCAAGTTCCCGTTGGCATCGTAGCTGTAGGCGCTCGATTTGTTGTCGGCATATGTAATGCCGGTAAGCCGCCCGGCAGAATCGTAAGCGTAGCTGACATCCAGCCCGTCCGGCGCGTCAATTGCAGCGAGCCTGCCGCCAGAATAGCTAAGCGTCGTCGTGCGGCTTGCCCCGTCTACAATGCTCGAAACCTGCCCGCTGCTGTTGTAATTGACGTTCAACGCATTGCCGTTGCTGTCCTTAAGCTGGCATAGCTGCCCGGCACTGTTGAAGATGAGTTGGTTGCCGAGCTTGTCCTGAATCGTTTTCGTGCTTCCGCTGACGGTGAGCGTGGTTTCTTTGTCCAGCTCATTCTCGTATAGCGTGGCGCTGCTTGCAGACTGCCTGTAATAGTGCGCCGTTCCATCCCCGTCGATATGCTTGTAATAGTTCGTCCCGCTGATCGTAACCGGAACAGCCGTCTGCGCATAATTCAAGCGCCATCCGCAGCCGTAGCCGAGGTCAACATCCTTGTCATGCGTATTAAACACATGATTGAGTGTTATGGGCATAACGCCGCTTGCAATGCTTACATCGCTGTGCGTCAGCACCAGGTTCCCGTTGTAGTCATTCACGGATACCGTACCTGCCCGGCCTACGCTCTGGCTATGATAGGTCCATGTATCCTCAAGGCCGGTCGCATTCACATATACGATAGAAGCATACGGGTGCGAACTGTAATAATACTGCGCATCCACGGAGTGGTATTCCATATAGCCCCACGTTTCGTCATATGCCTTGATCACGCAGCCATAGTTGGGCGTTCCGTCATACCACTGCTTCACGAGGCCCGTAATATCCCATGTGTTGAACGAGCCGGGCAGCACGGAATAGGATATGCTTTCAACTTTCGTTGTGTCATACGCTGCGCGGTTGTTCCATACAAGGGTAGAGCTCGTCCAGTCTTCCGTGACACGGTGCACATCAAGCCGGAGGTCATTGGAGGAGTTTGAATTCCTGCGCGCAATATTGAGCGACGCTTTGATCACCATGTCGCCCGCGCCAAGCACCGGAAGATTTGGGAATTTGATGTAAATGCGGTTAATGCCGCTCGATTCTCCGTATCCAACCTTCAGTTTTGAAAACAGATATGTGTTTTCATTTGGATCAAGCGAGCTGATAAAGGTATCATGAACCTGTGAAGAGTCCAGCGATGTCTGCACGTCAGGGTCGATCGTGACAGGGAACTCGCGTTCCGGCGCTTCCAGCCAGGCGCGGGAGGGGATCATCGTATAGGTGAACGCAACCGTGCCATCCGCCGCTTCCATGCCGCTGATGCGATCAATTGCAGCGCCCGCCTCAAGCTGCGCCTGCAATTCCTGCAGTGCCTGCAATTGGGCTTCCGGAAGGGCTGGTTCTGTTGCCTCCGGCCCTTCCTCAGCCCAAATCCCGCTCGTTTTGCTCTCCGAAGCAGCTGCTCCGGTTCCTTCGGCGCCTGCTAAGACCGCGGAACCTGCTTCTTCTTCGTTTGGCTGTCCGGCGGGAACTTCAGTATCGTGTTCTTCTTTCGCTGTTTCGCTTCCTGTTCCGGAAAGAAGCACCGTGCCGGCCGTGCGCCGGTTCGCCAGTCCTTCACCGGTTGCCGGAGGTTCGCTTTCCGATCCGGACTCAGGTGCAAGCTCCGGTACAGGCTCAGATGTAATTTCCGGTGTGGGTTCGGTTTCCGGGTTTGGTTCAGGTTCGCCTGTGGTTTCCGGCCCGGCAGGGGCTTCGGGGGTCTCCTCAGGAGCGGGAGATTCTACCGCCTCCGGGGGAGTCAAAGGTTCCTCATTCCCCGGCAGCTCCGGGGTTCCTTCAATCCCCGAAACAGGTATTTCAGCCGTATCGGGTTCAGGCGTCCCGCCTTCAACGGAAATGCCACCGGAAGGCTGAAGCTGAACGGTAAAGCTGCTTTGCATCTCTTCCAGCATCTGAAGCTCGGCGACAGGCACCAGCTGCAATGCCACCTCCGACGTTGCTTCGCCCGCTGCATCCATAACAAACGGCGCGCCGATCTTAAATACTTCATCATCTGAGGCATCTATGAACTTGATTTCATTGCCGGCTACCGTAGGCGTGAGCCCTGCGCAGGTTACCTCCATGGTATAGTCGTCCGCAAGCTTTGCTGCGCTTTCGATTGTAACCAGCTCGCGCACCCCGGTCGGACCGACGACATATGAAATGTCCGTCCCGCTCAGCGCATCCGCGTATGTGATAACAGAAGAAAGGTTTGGCAGTTCCCGCATATCTGCTGCAGTGGAAGCATTTTGTGCTGCCGCCGCATTTTCCGGCGTAACAATCTGCGCACTGGAAGAGACGCTTCGGTCGGACAAGCGCCAGGAAATGGTGTATCCGTCCTTTTCCACCCTTACGAGTTCTTCGCTGTTGGCGTTTGTTGCAAAGCTGACTTGATATGTACCTTCCTGATTGGTATATACCTGCGTTCCATCCGCCCGCGTCTGTAAGGTCAGCCGGTTGTCGATATCCTTCCATTCTCCGTTTTCCTCGTAATGCACGGGGTAGGGATAGATCACCGCCTCAACAGCGCGATCCTCCCGAACGAACCGCTTGATATTTTCCTCGCGCCCGCTCACGTCTTCATACAGAAGGGGGCTGTCCGGCAGAATTTCAGAGGGCTCTTCTGCAATTTCGCCTGCAATGTTCCTGATGTGAGCCCGATGCTGGAGTTCATTTGACAGCGCATATGCCGTGTCCCGCAGCGTATAGCTGAACAGGCATACAACCGTAAGCATAATGCTGATGATACACTTTGTCGCTTTCTTCATATGCTTGATTTGAGATGCCTTTGCATCTCACTCCTTCCTGTAAAAATGTTCTGTTGTTTTCGTCAGCATGATATGTTTTGTCCAAAACGTCGGTTGCCTGGATACGGAAAACTTTAGGCCGCATCACCTCAATCAAAAAATGATTTTATTCGACAATATTAGTTTAGCCGATCTCAATCAATGTATTACAGTGTCAATTCCGTGCCAAATCCATGTCAGTTCCGTGCCACAGCGTATGCTGTGGCACGGCCTTTTTCAAACATGAAAAAAAGTGGCCTTTCTTTTTAGATAGCAAACCCCATAACATCGATGTTATTCGCAATGACGCTCGCGCTCTGCGCAATTCATTTCCTCACAAGGAACTTAGAAATTGTCAATGAACAGGGAATTTCAAGGGATGGGGATCAGATATTGCTTTATTCTCTTTAGCCTTCTGTTTGGAAGGGTAGGCGAGATACTTCCGAGAATTATTCAATGGAAACACCTCCTTTCATTTTCTATGCATTGTCATCTTTATAGGTTTTCATTCATATATGGCCAAATTTGTCCAAGGTAACGCGCGAACAATATATTTTTCCATAAAATATCATTTCATGTTACCTTATGGATTTTTGTGCTGTATACAAACAAAGGTCATGTCCAAAACATAATAAGTAAATTAAGCAGAGAGAGGGGGCCTCTCCGTTGGTTCGCGAAATAAATGCCATTTGATGTGGTAACGCTGCAAATTATAATATCCCACTTTATTAATCTTTTTTCTCTATTTCGTTAATCAGGAGGAATATATCAAAATGAAAAAAGTCAAGGTTCTTGCATCGCTAATGCTGGCAGCAGTCATTGCATTGAGGTGGACGCAACCCGGTATCCAAGATCACAGATGAGATTCTGCCGGTGATTCGTGAATGGCAGAATCGCCCGCTGGAAAGCGTATATGCCATGGTCATGCTGGACGCGATCTACTACAACAAGATGCGCAAAGACGGAATCGTTGTCAAGAAAGCTGTATACATTAGCATTGGCACCGACCTCGAAGGGAAAAAGGACGTCCTTGGAATTTGGATCGGGGCCACTGAAAGCGCAAAATACTGATTGAGCGGGCTGAAAAGCCGAGGCGTTCAGGATATTTTGATCGTATCGGTGGACGGATTGACCGGCTTTTCGGAAGCTATTGCCGCGGCATATTCCAAAACAGAAATCCAGAAGTGCATCATCCATCAGATCCGCAGCTCCACCCGTTATGTATCGTGTAAAGACGTAAAATTCTTTACCGCGGCGCTCAAGCCCATTTACTGAAGAACTTGCTCTGGAGGCTCTGGACGAACTGGAATCCACCTAGGGCAGCAAGCATCCGATTTCGATCAGATCCTGGCGGGATCACTGAGACGAGCTTGCCACCATGTTCAAGTATCCGAAACAAATTCGACGGATCATCTGCACGACCAACGCCATCGAGAACCTCAACCGTCAGTTGCGTAAGATCACGAAAACCAAGAGCGCGCTTGTAAGCGATGGCGCCTTGCTCAAGCAGCTTTATCTTGTGACCATGCATGTCACGGAAAAATGGACGATGCCGATCAAAGGCTGGGGTAGCATCCTGATGCAGCTTATGATCTTTTTCGGCGGCCGAGTCAATGTGACGCTTCGACAATTACCACAGCGATCCGAAGCCGTAATGGCATGCTGCGCTTTTTGCCTTCACGGCTCCGGCTTCGCCGTGGTACGGTATCGACACGGGGCAAGGTGATACCTTGCCCCGTAGGTTCAACTTCAATCGTCTGCCATTTCGCCTTAACACAATACTTTAGGCGCTACCTCCGCTGATCGAGAAATGGGGGATCAAGGACATGGACGACGTACATGCACTAGCTTGACTGCCTGAACCTTATATTCCATATCATATTGTTGTACCATCTTGACTTCCCCTGTTTTTTCTTTAATCGTGCTCTTTTTGCTTGCGAAGGGAGTGTCAACTTTTATGGTACAACATCACCCCCACGAGCCAGTCCTCGTCACGCTCCTCTAATTTGTGTATTATGGCCTCACTATTATGCGCGCTTAATTAGATTTACACCTCGCAGAGCTTTGCCCAGGTAGCTGCGCCGCATATGCCATCAGAGGTAAGACCGTTTGCAGTTTGAAACTGTTTCAACTTATTCTCACTGCCTGTGCCAAATAGACCGTCGGGCGTGCCAACACTGTAGCCATTGAGGTTGAGCAATGCCTGTACAGCTTTAGCGCCTTCCTGCTGGCCAGTCTGCTTCCTCACAATCGGGAATAGCAGGCTCCACGTTGCAGGGCCAACTAAGCCATCCACGCGGATATCTTCACTTGCCTGGAATACCTTCACAGCATAAGTAAGTTCGGCATCAAAGGTTGCGTCCACGGTTCCAGCAAACATATTTTCAACAGCCATGCGGCGCTTGATCTGATGAACTGCCGTGCCAGTATCGCCCTGGCGGTAAATCGTGTTGGAACCGCTCGAACTGCCGCCTGTACCAAAGTAAAGCGTGTTTCCTGCAGGTGGAGTAGCCAAACACAGAGAAGCCCATGTATTAGCACCAACAATGCCATCTGAAGTCAGGTTCCGCAATGTCTGATATGCTTTCACCGCAGCTTGTGTTCCGGAACCAAATACTCCGTCAATGAGAAGCCCATGCTTCTGCCGGTAAAGCAGCATCTGCAGCGCCCGAACCTGATCTTTGGTTCCGCGCCCCATTTTAAGAATGGGGAACAGTTTATTCCAGGTGATTGGACCTACAATGCCATTTGCCGTGATGCTGTTTGCCGTTTGGTACGCACGCACATATTGGTCCGTTGTGTTGTCATATGTGCCCGTTACATCCAGCGCATACTGCGTTGCAAGCCTCTGCTGGAGCTGCCGTACAACATCATTGCTATCGCCCAGCTCACAGAGGGCAGTAGAATCTCCGTTCTGATCGATAAGCACTTCCGTTTCAAACGGTTCTTCAAGTGTGAGAGACTGCCAAGTCTTATCTCCGCAAATACCATCTGCATCCAGCTGTCGGGCCTGCTGATAGGCTTTCAGAACGGTTTCCGTCCCTGTTCCGAAAAGCCCATCCGGGGTTCCAACGGGATAGTTCTGGTAGTTGAGGAGCGCCTGCATTTCGCGCGCGCCCGCTTGGGAGCCGGTGCGCTTTTTCAGCACTGGGAAAAGCACTTTCCATGTGCCGGAGCCCACGATGCCATCCGACGTAAGGCTGTTTGCCGTCTGGAACTCTTTGATTTTGGCTTCAAGGACATCATCAAAGAAATTGCTGACAATAAAGCTGCTATCCGTTGCCCAAAATCTGCGGCGGATCATCTCGATTTTGTCCCCGCTGTCGCCTTTTCTATAAACCGGACTGTTGTAGCTTCCGGTGTGCTGTACAACCTCTGCTGCGGACGAACGGATATCCGGATAGCCCGGTAGCGGGCCGTAGGTGAGTGCATCATTTACAAGAGGGAGCTGTTCTACATCACTCTCTTTCAAATTCAAGTCAAGCCAATCGAACATTCCCCAGGCATTCCATCCGGAATCACTCGAAAACTGAGTGACAACAACGCCGTACATTTTTCCTTTTGCTTCAATTATTCTGTCTTTTCCCACATATACGCCTATGTGCTTTACTCCAGAGCTTCCCCTTTTAAATACGATAACCCCTGGAATTCTAGGCATTGTACTCATGTTTGTTGACTTATCAGAGCACCATTGCTTATACATGCCACCAGAATAAGTATCGCAATTTGTTACTCCTTTTTTGAGCAAAAACCATTCGATGAGCCCTGAACAATCCGTCACAAGTTTGCCTATCCATCTAGTGCAGCTTCCAAGATAGTCAGCATCTTCATTGTTCGGATCATCTGCCATTCTTTTTTCAAGCAGGTCTTGGGTGCATATTTGGCCATATGTTCCAAGAGTATAACCGCAGCCAACACGTGATTTCAGGAATTCCAGCAGTTCACCGGCTGTAAAAGTCGGAATTCCACTGTTAGTACTTGGATCCCCCGTGATTGGAAGATATCTATTACAGATGTCATTTCCAGCAGAGTTTTCGTCATTGAAAAAAATCGATGTCCCCATAGAAAGCATCTGGTATGCAGTCTTACCTTTTACGGTTCCGCTTGCGCGTGTTGCCCCGTTAATATCAGCTGCGTCCGATAGGCCCATATCCTCCAACAGATCAGCCATTTGCGAGCGTCTGTATCCACGATGATACATTTGGTCATTTATTGCAGGGTTGCAGCTGAGCCGACTTTCATAGAGCGTATCCATGTTGCACAATTCGACAGCAAGCTCGCAAGCTCGTCTCCACTGGGCTGAAATAGGCGTATTAGCTATTGTATTGCCCGCAGATACTTCCATTGGATTTGCGGTCAACGGATGATAGCCATCCGTTAACGATGTATAAGCCATGTTGACATAAAGGACTTCTCGCCAAGAAGCCCATTCAACAGAATGGCCTCCAACAATGCTCCAACTCATATGGTCGCCACCGAATACGCTACGAAAACGTTTGCGATTTAACATCTCCTGCGCTACACATTCTAAGGCTTGCAAGTCGGACTCTTCTGCACGTATTGTTCTTGCAAGAAGCTCTGCATCTGAACGTGAGTTCGTCGGGAGCCCCAATTCAGTATTATAGTCTTCTTCAGGAATGATTTCTGCCCATTGCCGTATAAGGGCATCGGTCAATGCTATCGACATAAGTAAGTTACCTCTTTCGTTTTATAGTCTTGCTGCTAGCATTGAGCACATTTTACATGAGGCAACCAATTATTTGTAGTGACACTCCCAGGCCACCTGCAACTTAGCTATCAAACATAGGCAGGTATTCCTGCAGGCTGATTGGATTCAACTGCAGAGGAGAAAGAAGATAGGCTTCAGGAGGCAATTTAATATAGAAGCCACCTGTTTCTGCGTCATAATATATAGCCATATCAGTTTTCTTTTCGGTGCGGCTTAAAGTATTGCTTTCTGATGAGAGTTCAAAACACATTGCCACCTCCAAGCGGAGGCAATCACCCTCTATGCTCTGCAAGGTACTTTCGATTGTCTGGCTCGGATGGGATTGGTTGATAACGCTTCCCTGTTCGGCTCGATGCTCGGCATAAATAAGCTCATGCTTCCCTTTAGACAGGTTCAGCCAGGAAACAGTAGTTTCTGACACGCCGGTTCCTCTTTCGCTGGTTGAACGGTAAACGGCCCAATCCATCCCAGAAAACGTGGCATAAGCAAACGCTTCCGCTCTTTCGCAATTATTCACTAGAACATAACGGGGAATATAATTTGAGGCCATCTTTTGGAATACGACGTAGATCGTATCGACAAGGCCACACGAAAGACGCAAATGGCAGTATTCCATGCCCGGCTCTCCGGCGTCATCAAAGGCGGCGCTTGTGATAGAACGGTCAGGCCAAAATTTCGGCTCGATCATATCAATACCATGATTCCCCCAAAAGGCCTTCAGAGTATCCGGCATTTGTCCCACTGAAGTTTCCCCCAAAGACAGCACACCTTTCTCATCCAGCGCTTCACCGGAAAGAAGGCCCAAATTTCCATCGGCCGAATCCGGGAGATAAGCATCGGAAGTAAGGCATGTAATCGCATCAGTTTCCGCTATCTTTAGCCGGTCAAATGATGTGGCATCCATAAGCGCCAAAGCAGGGAAGAGCGGAGTGGTTTCATTTTCCCCCGAAATGGGCTCTGAGACGCCCGGTTTGCTGCACCCATATAGCATGAAAACCAACATGCAGGTAAATATGGCAATCATGTTTTTGAGTTTGCGGCACTCTGATTTTGCCACACAGCTTTTTCGTGCTCTCAAATTCGCAAATCGTTTGTTCCGAATACTTTGCATGGTCAGTATTCCTTTCGAATGATTCAGCTAATCTGCATTGAAATAGTATGGCACTGTTACTTTTTGCTAATTCAAAAAATCAATATTACAGCTACCCACATGATATTTGGAGTGACAGTATGAAGCCCCCTAGTAAGACCACGACAAATCAATCGTTGACTGATGCGGATCCTTCCAACATATGTTTGAGGAGCATCGCAATGTAAAGTTCTCCAAATCAAGCCGCAGATCATAATAAATATAGTGATCCATATCCCAGTTCCTCGCATCAAACGCTTCAACTCCTAATGTATGTGGATCGACATCCGAGTCACTTGGAGTAGCGGAGCAGGCAAGGAACGCATCGTAAATCTGCAGGATAATATCCTTTACTGTATCTGCGCTGGCATTTGTAATGTCGATCTCATAGCCCGCATGGTAGAGCTTTCCGGAACCGGATTCGGATTCTCTAAATACAAAGCGTGCGCTTTGGCCGAGATAATCAATCCCATCCACGACGTAACTATACTGGTAACTATAGTCGCCCGGATATCTGCGGGACCTTTCACCATCATATGCGTTCGTTACCCGGTATTTTTCAAAGATTTCTGCAGCATCGCCCCGGAACAGCTCCGGCTCCATAAAAATGCATTCCTCCGTAAAATGGAAGTTCGTTTCATGCGGGCAACAAGGACCTTTCTGTTCGTAGAAGAAGCCAGACATTTCATAATCGCACTCGTCACCCTGGAACGCTACCAAGTAAAACCCTTGTGCCATGTTGCCCGGTGGATTTACGCCAAGCTCCAACGTATAGTCTCCCAATTTCCAGACGGCAAACGGGTGCTCGTCCGAATCATACGCCTCGATTGGGACGCGATTATAATAGTCATCATATATAGAAAGCTCGTCGGCATCACCCAGCACGGCAATAATTTCACTATACAACGCATCATATACGCGTGAATAATACAGGTGCGCAAGCATCGCTTGCTTGATTCTCGTGCTGTCTTCATTGGTTTGAAGCCACAGTCGGGCATCTCTGCCATCGAGATAAACGTTCTTGACTTCGTATAGGCCTGCTACCCTTTCATATTTTGCGTTGTACTTCTCGGCTGCCAAATCCGCGGTGAGACCTTCTTCCTGTTGTGCTCTGTAAAAGCCCAGTGGGTCGATTGATTCCGGCAGCGCCACAGGTCCTGCAGCTGGCTCTTTGGTGGCCGCTGCTGTTTCTTCCTGCAAAGGCAGCACATCTGCCGCTGCGCTGTTCATGACGTCGCTCACGTCTGCCGGCTCCACTTGCTCTGCGTGCCGGCAGCTGGTAAACAGCATGACAGCGCACAGCGCTGCTGCTATCAAGCCCGATATTCTATGCTGCATAGGATTCCTCCAAGGTTTTTTTTTTCTTCGGTGTTTTTGATTTCAGTATAGCTTGCTTCTTCATCCGAGTCCATTCGCCCTAATGATTTTTACACTTTGGTAACAAAAGCGGATGTGCCTTAAAGCTATGCCTGGCACACCCGCATCTATATGCTCTCCCGGCCCCACCCCTACCGTTCATATGAAGATATTTACCCATCGGGTTTTACATAAGTAGTACCCGATACCAAACACTATTTACTTTTTCTTCTTGCTCTTTAGTTTGCTTTCATGGATCCCTAACTGCGCTTGTTTATAGAGTTGATTCCCCAACACCGCAATTCCGCAGGCTAGAACTCCTTGTATCGTTGAGGTCACACTCCAGCCAAGCAGAATATTGGCGGCAAGCAGGGAAATAAGCAACAATATCCACGGTATACACCAATCGACAATCTTGGGCGTTGCCTTTAGAAATATACCGATTACATAGAGCGCTACGGCAAGAGGAATCAATGCCTCGTCAATTTGAGCTGTGATTTCAAAATCCATCACTTCACCTCTTTCGTTTCGGATTGGGATAACGATTCAATTTGGTTCAGGCACGCAACGATACGATCAACAGCCCTGGATTGAATTCGTTTTAAGGTGCGCTCAGAGCGTCCATTCATTACACCCCACATCTTCTCGTGTTCCACGATTGTCTTTGCCCAGTCTAGCCCTTGAATCAGGTGCGTCGCCACAAGAAATCGCTCCTCTGTAGGCAGGATTTGCAGCCAACTCTCTACGGCCTTTTTTTGGTCGTTCAATGCCTGCCGCTGCATTTCCAGTGTATGAAGATTATATTGGCAGCGGGCTGACTTCGCTTGTTTCAGAGTGTTTTCAATAATCGCGATTTTTGCGCACGTTTGGCGATGATTTCTCAGTTCGTTCATCACATCTGCGGTTGACCACATATTATTTCCTCCTTTTTTCAATCATAGCAATAGGCAACAAGCAAGAACAGTGACAGTTCGGTTCCATCGCCATTGCTGATTAAAAAGGCATATTCTGTTTGGAATCAATACCGGCACTGCTCCACGACAGAGTGCGGTATATCTTTTGACTATTATTGTCAGATCATGGATGTTACCCCCTTTAATTCATCTAGTGCGTTATGCGCGAAATATTGCGTTTTGTACACGAACTATACATCGTTTGATAAATCACTTGGTTCTGCCAAACTATAACGCAGGAGGTGAATGATAATGCGTGAAGACTGTGTAGAATCCAGCAAACAGCTTCGAAGCCTACGAGAAACACATAAAATGACTCAATCCGATATGGCGGCTGCGGCTGAATGCAGCTTGCGCAACTATCAGAATTACGAATATGGCAAATCACAGCCGGGATATATTATTTTGAGCCATATTATCCGCAACCTTCCAGCCGACCCGCGCGAGTTGTTCGAAAGTAGCGTTTACGATGTGAACGACACAACTCGGGAGCATATTAACCGCCTGTTGGATAAATGTAATGGCGACCAGCTCCGGCTAACGCTTAAACTCGTACAAGGCATTCTCGATGAGTGGCCGAAATAAAATGAGAATAAGATGATGGTTATGAAGTTATGGCGAAAATTTCAACTAATGATGAAATAGCAGAGGTCTACTTAAAAAGCCAACATGCATTGTTCCAATTGGCGTTGACTTATGTCGATACGCTCTATTTGGCCGAAGAGTTAGTTGGGGACGCTATTGTGGCTATTCTAGATAAATCACCCACTTTTGAGAGCGAAGCATCTTGCGTATGCTATCTCAAGCAAATTGTGCGCAACAAGGCTATAAGCCTTTTGCGGAAGAAATATAAGATCGAACCGCAGAAGGATGAAGATATCGAAAAGCAGTTTATAGAATTAAATGACTATACACTGCCATTCAACGAGGTTGAAGTCCAGTTACTGTTACACGAACTATTGACAGAATATCCCAAGGAAATCAGAGAAGCCTTTATTGCCCATGTAATCGACCAGGAAACCATCCCTGTACTTGCCGCTCACTATGGCATTAAAACCGATACGTTAAAAAAACAGATAGGTCGCATGAAATCGCGTATTTCGGAATCAATACCTAAGACGGATATGAGAAACTTCTTGTTTATACTTATGTTGCTTTCATAGTCAAAGGAAGGAAGGAGCCTTATGAGCTGGCACACAGCCAAGAGATTACTCCAGCGCAAGCCCTATTTGCTGGATCCCTATCGATGCAGAAGCGCAAACGCTGCAAAAAGAATGCTTGTTGCCGAAGGAATTCCATCGGCAGAGAAGGTGTTATCTGGCGCGCGAATCAGAGCAGGTAAGAGCGCTTCGGAATGGGAAGCCTTTACGGGCATGCAAAGCAAGATAATGGAGAGCAAATGCAAGCAGGCTACGCCAGTTCGTTTCGGCAAACTGTTTATGCTGTCCCGTCGCGCGGTAATTGCTATATCTATTTTGATTGTTCTTACGACATTCATAGCTTGTACACCTATAGGGCGTGCTTGGGCTGTAGCGATATATAACGAGGTTGCTGAAGTGATTGGCAACATCCTTTATGTTGGATCAGAGAAGCATAGCGAAGTTCCGAATGAAGTGGAAGAGTTTTCCTATTCTTCTGATTCTGTTATGGATTGCGACTCACTGGATATAGCCCGCGCGCAAATGAATCAACCGCTTTTTTATCTTGCTGACAGCACGGATGATATAATAGGAATACAACTATCCCAGTCCTCTATATATGGAAGTATCCTCGAAACAACTTACCTGCTGCCCAATCAGGTGACAGTAATTATTACGCAGTCTTGGGGCAATAAGGAGGCAGATGCTGTTATCCTTGATGAGAATAAAGAATATGTTCGCATTGAATTGCCAAATGGAATTATTGTGGAAGGAGCATTTTCGGAGGATGATGGTGGTTTTATTGGAACAATTGTTGCAAACAGCACTGTTGCGAATGTGTTGATACCCGATATTAGAAGCATTTCAGAAATTTCGGAGCTTTTAGTTGCATTGAACTTGAAATAACAAGAAGTCTGCTGATTGGTCGGCAGACTTCAAAACATATAAGCCTATCTAAGCAGGACAGTCTATATTGAATAATAGTAAGGAACTGTGCCGCTAGAATTTCCAGTTGTACCAGTTACGGCAACCTTGTATTCGCCACTTTGAGTGATGGAAACATATTTATCCGCACGCACAATTGAGATCGTATCCGTATTGCTCACAGAATCAACATATATCCAAGAGCTTCCGCTCTTTCTGTACAGAGTAACCGTAACAGTTTTTTCCTCGACTATTCCAATGCATTGGCCATAAATGACGTATTTTCCGCTGGTCGTTTCGTATTTCATACCTCCGCGAATGGATAACGAAGCACATGGCATTATTTCGTCATCCTGCGGTGCAGCTAACGCCGGGACGGCAAACGGCAAGGACAGGCAAAGGATAAGCACGATAGAGATTAGTTTTTTCATGGGTATTTCCTCCTGTAAATTACGCATATATGCGGTTAATCTTTTATACGCATAACCCATACCCTAAAGGGACATCAAAAAACAAAAATCTAAAAAAAACATGAATTTTATTAGCTCCGGAAAAATACCCGGGGCTTTTCCTTTTTGGTGCATTTAACACTAAAAGGAGAATCTATGCATTTCATTCTTGCAATTGTTCATGTTAGCCCGTTCAATTCAACGACCAAACTGACAATAACGTTTCAATATATTTGCATCAAAAGCTCAATACGAATGCTCTTTGGATCAAAAAGCCAAAGAGCATTTGTATTTGGGGCAAAGGCACCATGCCTCCTCATAACTAACGCTGATGTAATGCGTTGGGAAACGTATATATCACGCTACCCCTGACTCTCGGATTCCTGATTCCACTTAAAAAATCAGCAATTCGGAGGTTAGGAAAAATGGCTAAAATAACAGAAGTTTACATGCTGGTCGATGGACAGCAAACAGGCTTTACTATGCAACAATTCCAAGCAATGCGAGATGCTGACCCAGCCATCCGCAGCCGCAGGTTTATCGCCGTGGACAATCGGCTATATGAGGCCACGCCGGAGCAATTCCGTGAATGGAAGCGAGAGCAGAACCGCAAAGCATACCAAAAGTCCAGTTTCCCGGAATACGGCGTGGTCTCGTTTGATGCTCTTGTAAAAGAGGATGGTACTTCTGCATGTGAGTTTATCCCAAACGAAGCGGCCGATGTAGCCGAAGAAGCAGCGGCGGAATTGATGATCGAAACGCTCCATAGGGCGCTCGAAAAATTGACCGTTGAGGATCGGCATCTCATCCAGTCGATTTACTTCAAGGGCATGACAGAGCGGGAATATGCCGGAATCATTGGTATTTCGCAGCCTGCGGTACATAAGCGGCTGTGCAGGGTTATCCGCCAGTTAAAGAAATATTTGGAAAATTAGAATCCGTGGTTATCAAAGCGGCAAATATTCAGCGGACAAAAGGTGAGAGAGTTCATAAGGCTCTTGCGCTCTTTGAAAACTGAATATCAGCATTGCGGATCAAACCTCCTTCCTGCTCTGAACGAGCAAGCCCAGCGGCGGCAGCGCCATGACGCTCCCATATAGGGAGCCGAGCGACAGGATGCCGGCCGCGGAAACGTGATAGGCAAAGCGCTTCGGCCATGACAAGGAAGGTTGAATAATAAGACTCCCGTCAGGGCCTCCACAGATAAGAGAGGCGGGCCGTCCAACGGTTGTAAGCAGTAAGACCAGTGGACTACCCGAGAAGGGTCCATACGCCATGGCCTGCCCGCAATGCTCCCTACGCCATATCGTCTGATATGGCATACCGGGGGTGCGAGCTGCGAATACGGTAAGCAAATAAACAAATCCGGACACGGCAGGGCGTTCTCGGCCTGCTGTGTCCAATTTAAGCAAAGGATTTTATGATGAATATGACTAGTGCAAACAGTAAAATATCGTGGCTTAGTGACGCGCACGAAGATATCGAAAAGATTTTTAGGATCATTCTGCCGCAGCATGGCAGAGAACCGAGAGATGGCCAAATCGAGCTTTGCCATAAGATGCTCGATTCACTTGCCGGGAAAAGGATTGCCTTGTGCGACGCCGGTGTTGGCGTTGGAAAGACCGATGCATATATCGTCGCAGCGCTCATGCTCCATAAGCACAAGCCAGCCCTTCTCTGTACGGGAAAAGGGGATGACCTCAACGAAAACAATTCGCCTTTTGTGATCTCCACCTCCAGCATACAACTCCAACGGGCGATCATGGACGACTATATTCCCTTCCTGTCCAATACATTGCTAGAAGCAGGCATGATAGCAGAACCATTCACGGCACAAGTGCAGAAAGGTAAAGAAAACTTTGCCTGTCGAGACAGGATGCTGTACCGCCTTTCAACAGTAAATATGGAGCGGAAAAACCCCATCCAACGAGACGCTCTTCTCATGCTGAAAACCGAATACGACCTTGACCGCATCCCCGGACTGAGCGGGTATGACCGCGCGCGGGTGTGCGTGCCCAACACCTGCCTCGATCCTTGCGAACATTCAGACGTTTGTCCCTATATGCGGCACGTTATGAACTCTCGAGTGCATCCCGCTCTGTTTCAGATCTGTAATCATTACTACCTTATGGCGGACGCAGAGCATGAGGCAAACGGGCGCCGGGCGTTACTGCCCTACTATCGTGGACTCATCATCGACGAAGCCCATCGCCTGTATGACGCAGTGCAGAGCATTTGTGGGCTTGAAGTATCCGAAAAGCAAGTAAAGTTGCTACTGAACGACCTGCGCACCGCTCGCATGAATACACTCGCCAATGCACTTTCCGTCTCTTTCGACCAACTGTTTCGCGCGTTCTTCTCTCAGGCAGGTAGAGGCGATCTGTATAGACGCACCAACGATTGCCGCAATGCGCTTAGAGAAACGCTTGGCGCATTGGAAACCGTCCGCAGAAGCATGATCGGTTGGAAGCGGACCGGACATATTTCCGGTAGAATCAATTCTATGGTCACCGCTCTCAAACGATTTGACGATGGTGATAACACCTATTACTGTTTTGCTGAACTCGATGACACTGGCTGCGCGAAGCTCTGTGCCGTGAGCAAGAGTTACCGTGCTCATTTGGACAAGCTCCTCTGGAGCCGTGACATCGGCATGGTGTTAACCAGCGGCACGTTGGCAGCTGGCAAAGACCTGAAGTTCTTTAAAAAGCATCTGGGGCTAGAGCACAATAACCGCGTGACGGAAAACATCACCCCCTCACCCTTCGACTATCAGCACCACTGCCTGCTGTACTTCCCCACGGACATGCCCAGATGCAGCGATCACCTCGCATTCCGCGAAGCAGCTGCAGAGCGAATCGCGGGCCTGATACAGGCCACGCACGGTCACGCATTGGTGCTTTTCACCTCCTATACCGAGATGAAAGACATCTTTGACCGGCTGGAAGCAATGGAACTCCCGCATAAAGTATTCGCCATGTTCAAGCGTGGTGATGAATATCTGGCGGCATTTCGTTCTTCCAACGGCGGCGTTCTCCTCAATACCAAATGGGAAGGTGTGGACTACCCCGGCGATCAAGTATCGTCGCTCATCATCCCCCGTCTGCCGTTTCCTCGCCGGGACGCACTGCATAAGGGGAAGCTCAACGACTACCGCGAGGTCAGCCAGTTTATCCGCGAAGTTGCTATCCCCGAAATGCAGGTGAAGCTCCGGCAAGGCTTTGGCCGCGGCATCCGTCTGGTCAGTGATACCTGCGCCGTGTCCATCCTGGACGGCAGAGCGGCACCGGGTGGCAGTCACCACGATGCTGTGCTTGCAGCTCTGCCCGCCTGCCCCATGACGCAGGAGCTTGCGGATGTAGAAGCCTTCATTCGCCGGAACAAGCCATCCGACTACTTCCGCACGGGGGACGCCGACAATGAATGAATTGAACTACAGCGTGTCGATGCAGTTTCTGAAAGGGCTCCTTCGGGACGGTCTCCTCTCTCAAGAGGAATACGAGGCGGCGGATCGAGTGCTGGTAGAGCGGTACAAGCCGCTCCTTGCCTCAGCGTTGTGCCAATAAATTTTCGGCGGAGTGTTCGTAAAATGCCGTAGATACATTGAGATTTTTGTGGTAGTGTTGTTGCTTGAAAAAGGGCGAAAAGCCTGACAAACAGTGTGAAAGGAGGAAGCAGGATGCGGGAAGTCATAGTCATAAACCCCAACGCGAAGCCGCTGCATGACAAGATACGAACTGCAGCTTACTGCCGTGTGAGTTCCGACTCCGACGAGCAGCTTGCTTCCTTCTCCTCCCAGGTCAGCGAATACACAAACCGCATATCGAAGAACCCCGATTGGGTGATGGTGGACATTTACGCGGACGAGGGAATCTCCGGCACCAGCGCTGCAAAGCGCCCGGAGTTTCAGCGCCTTATGGCAGACTGCCGTAAAAAGAAAATCGACCGCATCCTGACCAAATCCATTTCGCGCTTCGCCCGAAACGTCAAGGAATGCATCGCCTATATCCGCGAACTGCAAAGCCTCGGCGTATCCATCGAGTTTGAAAAGGAGGGCATAGACACCGCCTTCCTCTCGGGCGAGATGATGGTCGCCGTGTTCGGTTCTCTGGCGCAGGAAGAATCGGCTTCGATATCCGCCAACATGCGGTTAAGCTATAAGGGCAGGATGGAACGAGGCGAGTTTATAACGTGCTGCGCCCCGTATGGGTACAGACTAAATAACGGAAAGATGGAGATCATACCTGAACAAGCCGAAATTGTGCGATGGATTTTTGAATCATATATAAATGGGATGAGCCGCGAGAAGATAGCAAATCTGCTGACAAAACGAGGTGTTAAGACATCCGCAAATGGAACCATATGGTATGGGGCGGGCATCGGGTATATACTGTCCAACGAAAAGTATGTTGGAAACTCTCTATCCCAGAAACGCTTTACACAAAATGGAATATGGACAAAACGCATCGTAAATCACGGAGAACAAGCACAGTATTTCTGTAAAAATTCACATCCGGCAATTATATCTGAATGGGTGTTCGAGCAAGCGCAACGGCTAGTTAAAAGGCGTACAAACGACCATGGGCAGCCGCATGTAACATATCCCCTGAGTAAGCGTATTCAGTGTCCATATTGCGGAGCATCCTTTAGACGTAAATCATATGCAAATGGTGTGGTAAGGTGGTCTTGTTACACGCATGATAGGAATAGTGCAAAATGCTCTAATCCATCAATCGAAGAAAGCATTATTAAAGATGCCTTCTGCCAAGTATTTTTGCAGCTAAAATCACAATTTATTTTACAGTCCACAGCCATTCAGCTAAGGCAATTACGGAATATTATGCTGGCACATGAGCCCTCGGTGACAAACCGAAACCGAGAGATCGCATCCATTACCGCCCAACTCCACATGCTTTCACGCCTTCGGTCGAAGGATTTGATTGATGACGAATCTTTTCTTAGCCAGGCCAATGAAATGAATCGAAAGCTTCTCACTTTGCGTGAACAGCGGCAGATAGCCATTCAGGAACATCAGAAAGATGATGTCTTAGAGAAAACACTGGAAATCATTGATATTCTACAGGATGCTCCCGAAAGCATTGCCTCGCTTGAAGATGGCGGGGTTTTTGCATCTATCGTAGATAAAGTTATCATCGATAAGAGCAAGAATATCACGTTTCGACTAATCAATGGTCTGGAGCTGGGAGGTGTTCATGGGTAAGAACAGGTATTTGCCCTTCGGATATCGGATACGCAACGGCGAGATCGTCATCGAGCCTGTGGAAGCTAATATTGTGAGAAAAGCCTTTGAGGAATATGCTGCGGGCGCTTCGTATGCTTCTATCGCAATGGCATTCCAATACTCTGGCGTCCGTTATCATGCCGACACGCCCGAATGGAACAAAAATATGGTGAAGCGAATGTTGGAGAACATACGTTATGTCGGAGACGTAGATTACCCACAAATCATCGAAGCCACTCTCTTTGGCCGAGTGGCTTCGATGCGGGAGAGCAGGAGCATCAAGATTGAGCGAGCGGAAAAGCCTGTGCCTACCCTCTCCATACCTGCAGAGCTCAAAAAGCCACAGCCGAGTATGACCGTGGCTCGCCTACAAAATGAAGTCACGCGAGCTTTGAGCATGCCGATCAGCGATCCGGGCCATGTAAAGAAACTTATATTTGAGCTTGCAGCAGAACGATTCAAGGCCTGCTTGGAAGCCCAGAAACCAATCAATCGTAATTCAGGGAGCGACGATATCGTCGCTCCTTTTGAATAAGTAAAGGAAAACGAGGATGAAAAGATATGGAAGTACGGGTACCCTCCCCGAAGAAGCGCGTCGCAGTATATGCGCACGTGGTGTCAAAGCCGCTTGATGATCTATGGCTGGTACAGCAGGTTGAACCGCTCAAACGGTTCGTAGAGGCACATGCGGATTGGGAATGGCATAAGGTTTACGCCGACGCCGGCATCCTGGTCTGCCAGCCCCGACCGCAGATTAAAGCACTGCTTCAAGATTGTGATGCAGGCAACATCGATATAGTGATAACGGCTTCCGCCTCACACCTAGCGCGGGAAATGAGCGGGCTGCTGCGGATCATGGAAAGGTTGCTACATTTGAACATAGAGCTGATTCGTTACCAAGAGGCAATCAGCTTCAATGATCCTGTGTTAACCTTCCTGTGGGAAGTGGCAAACGTAAAAGGAGGAATTGAGATATGAGCAGCACACCTGAATGCACCGTAACTATGATTCCCGCCAAGCTTTCGCCCCAAGCTTCGGCGGGCAGAAGACGAGGGCCGCTGCGTGTAGCCGCCTATTGCCGTGTCAGCACGGATGATAAAGAACAGTTGACAAGCTATCAGAACCAAATCACCTACTATACTGAAAAGATCAACAGCAATCCCGATTGGACACTGGCGGGAATTTTTGCTGACGAGGGCATAACGGGAACCAGCACGAAGAAGCGCAAAGAGTTCAACAAGCTCATTACCCTGTGCAAGCAGGGAAAGGTGGATATCATACTGACCAAATCCACATCCCGCTTCGCCCGCAACACAGTAGACTGTCTCGAATACACAAGGATGCTGAGAGAGCTGGGCGTAGCAGTGGTTTTCGAGAAGGAAAACATCAATACCGCCACCATGAACAGCGAACTGGTACTGAGCTTCTACGGCAGCTTCGCACAGGCGGAGAGCGAATCTCTCAGCAAAAACGTATCGCTAGGCAACCGCTATGGATTCAAGCAGGGACGGGTCAGGATGAATTACAAATACCTTCTCGGGTATAGAAAGGGTGATGATGGCAAGCCTGAGATCGTCCCAGAAGAAGCTGTGGTCGTCCGCAGAATATTCCATAGTTTTCTTGCTAAGTACAGTATAGGGCGCATAAAGGCGGAACTGGAGCAGGATGGCATCCCATCACCATTAAAAAAAAGTCAATGGTCACGATCGGCAATAGAGAACATACTGCGAAACGAAAAATACATTGGGGACGCCCTCCTACAGAAAACCTTTGTGACAGACTGCATCAGCAAAAAGGTCAAGAAGAACAATGGAGAGTTGCCACAATATTATGTGAAGGATAATCATCCCGCAATTATAGAGCGGGAGATTTTCAACCAGGTACAAGAAGAATTCGCTCGCCGTAACAGCAAGCCCAAAGCTTCACCTAAAGCAAATCGGGGTAAGTTTTCTAGCCAATATGCTCTGACAGAGCTTCTCTATTGTGGAGAATGCGGAACACCCTACCGCCGCTGCACATGGGCAAGAAGCGGGCGGAAGAAAATCGTCTGGCGATGCATCAACCGCTTAGAAAACGGAAAAACGGTTTGCAAGAATTCGCCCACCATCCCCGAAGGTGAACTTCATGATGCGATACTCCGTAGCCTCCAATTACTGGCTACCCAGCAAGACGAAATACAGGAAGGGCTGCAGGATGCGTTGCGTGCGGCCGTCATATCGCAAGACGGCAACTCCCCGGACGCCATCGACCGCATGATAGCGGGGCAGGTGGATAAAAGGAAGAAGCTTATGCGGGACGTGATCGAGCAGGGCGAAACAGAGGAAAGCCATATAGCCGATTTTGCAATGATAGCCAATGCGATCAGCGTCCTGAGGCTTCAGAAAGCGGAGGCCGAACAGGACGCAGTAAAGCATGAAAATACCAAAGCGCGCCTTGCCGCCATGTGGGAGCGGCTGAACAGCGCAGATATCAACCTCGAAACCTACGACGATCTGCTGGTCAAACAGATGGTGGAAAGCGTGAAGGTACTGTCGAGAGAAAAAGTGCAGATACGGTTTAAGATGGGAATCGAGATAGGGATGGAACTGAGCCTATTATGATATGAATAGAAACATCGAAAAACCTCCATACATGAATTGTGCGCACGGACTCATAGTATATATTGCATTGCACCAATTATGAAGATATAATGAAATTACTTAAACACTACAGTAGGGCGAATTCTATGGAATATAGTGATTGAAGATGTCTAGATGGAGAATAGAAGGCATGGACATAAATCAAAGGCATTTATCTGGCAAAAAAACATCCTTAGCCGATAAAACAATCACCAACTATATAAAAGCACATATTAAAACAGTCGTTGTACTATCAACATTGATCATTCTGATGGCTCCGGTTGCTGTATGGTTAGCATACTACTTTGGCAATAGATATGGTGGAGTATATACTGACATTTCTGCTGATGGCTTGCTCGGCTATATAATAGGAGCAATAGGTGCAATCGCCTCCGCAATAGTCAGTATTATTGCTATCACCCAAAGCAATCAAGCAAACAAAATGAGTCAGAGACTTATGGCAATCGAGGAAGCAAGATATAAATTAGAATTGCGTCCTTTTGTGCTTGTGACGGGTTGTTCAGCCTATGGAATGTCAGCAGAAGATCTAGTCCTGCAGCAAGATATGGCATATATTCACGTCGGAAGTCACGGAAAAAGTGTAACCTGCTTGGCAATCGAACTTACCAACACAACACAGTCGTTCCTAACGGTGAAATATAAAACAGCTCAAGACCAAGATAGTAAAGCCATGTGGGATAGTTCAGGAATGATAAAAGCTCACATCGGCATAGGCATAGAATCGGGGAAATCCAAAGAAATTGTTTTTTATGCTGACGAACTTTTCTTCACTAATTCTACATCTCATACAATAACTGTTGATTTAATACTCGAAAACCGCTTCGGAGAGCGTTATTCTGAATTATTTAACATTACATTACTTTACTATGAAGACGCCTTCCTGCAAGGGCTAAAAGGTGGCGATAAGTGGAATGCCTATATTATGGCGCAGGATTATAGAATAGGTAAATACGTTAAACAATATGATGGCAGTATGCGGGTGGAGTATGAAAGCATTTAGGCGTGAAGGGTTATTATTGAGGGAGGTCTTTCCTAAAGTGAGGAAGTGACAATATAAGGTGCTATTTAGTTATAACGGTAAAATTAAGAGGTTGATAGTTATAAGAAAAACTCATGGACAAACTTACTCCGGAGGATGTGTATGGATTGGCATAGCATAAGAACCGAAAATGGCACACGAAACAACGCCTTTGAATCACTTGTCTGCCAACTTGCTAAACATGAGCCCATACCAAACAAAGTGGATTTTGTCAGGTTAGCACCTCCAGACGGTGGCGTTGAAGCTTATTGTACACTCAGCGATGGCTGCGAATATGGTTGGCAAGCAAAGTACTTCTTTTCTTTAGGCGAGGCGCAGTTGAATGAGCTTGATCAATCCGTAAAAAGAATGTTATGTACACATCCTAACATGGTGAAATACTATATATGTATACCTATCGATAGAAATGACGCAAGAATTCCTAACCGCAAATCAGCTTTAGATCGTTGGTATGCACGCGTTGATAAGTGGAAAGGTTGGGCAGCCGAAGAAAAACGCGACCTCGAATTTGTTTACTGGGGTGATTTTGAACTAACAGAGAGGCTTTCGCTTGAAGTACATGCTGGTCGTCGGAACTATTGGTTTAGTGGTGACGAATACACTAATGCCTGGTTTGCAAGAAATGCGCAACGAAGTATTAACGATTTAGGCAGTCGATACTCGCCGGAACTCAACGTCGACATAGAGATTAGCCGATATTTTGATTATGCTAGCCGCAGTGATGCATTTCGAGATGATGTCAAAAAAAACTTCAACTCAATGGCGGTTGCGCTTACAAAAGTTATCGACTCAATTCATAACTGTGAATTATCATCGCAAAAAGCGGAGTTAGCGTGTATCAAAACAGAGTTGTTGGAATTATGCTCAATACTCACTAATTCCGATATGCTTAGTACCGTGAATAAAAAGAGCGTAGCTAGCACTCTCGATAGACTAGATACGCAACTGGTTATGTTTGACGAGTATTATAAAGATAAAAAAGGCGATACAGGAGACGGCGCAATTTTATACTCGCAATGGTATATTAACAAACTTCATATAGCATCTCGAGAATTCAGGATGTACATAGAAAGCGACCTATTCTCCGCATCTGAAAACCCTATATGCATACTAAGCGGTGTCGCAGGTGTGGGCAAATCTCATATTATTGCACATGCAGTCGAAATGCGCTTGTGTAATAACAAGGCTTGCCTTTTCTTGCTGGGTTCTTATTTCCAAACGAGGGAAGATCCTATCATTCAAATTCTTAGGCAATTACAGGTTAACTGCGGCCAAAATGAATTCTTCAGTGCTCTAAACGAAAAAGCAGAAACTCAGCAAGAGAGAGTTGTTATTTTCATAGACGCTATCAATGAAGGTTCCGGAAAATATGTCTGGAGAGATTACATTAGAGGTTTGATTTCGTTAATCAAACAATATAAATGGCTTGGTTTAATACTAAGTGTAAGAGATTCATATGAAGATGTTACTGGAGTTCGCTCACTTGTTGACGAATCATCAGTAGTATATATTAAACATACTGGATTTGAGATGATAGAAGACAAAGCATCTTCGCTATTCTTCGTACATTATCATATTCAAGAACCTGCAGTGCCACTATTGACTCCAGAGTTTGGCAATCCACTTTTTCTTAAGTTGTTTTGTGAAGGCTTGCATAATAAAGGCATAACGGTTGTGCCCAAAGGCACCTTTGGGTTATCATTTGTTTTTAATGCCTATATTGATAGCATTGAGCAGAAGCTCTCACGCCCAACAGAATACGACTATCCGTCGAATTTGGGCTTGGTGGAAAAATGTAGAGATAGAATCATACAAGATCGAGTCATCCACGATACGACATATATTACCTATAGCCATGCTGTTGAGCTAATTGATCAAGTCGTCAAACCATATAATATAACAGCTCACAAATTCCTTGGATCACTCATCAGCGAGGGGCTTTATGGGATACTTCCCCAAGGAACGGACAATAAGGAGGACTTAGTATATACGACATATGAGCGAATGGATGAATACTATCTTGCGGAGTATCTTGTCAATATTAACAGCAAAGATATAACCAGTGGTCAAGCTTTCAAGCCAAATGGCAGTATGGAAAAATACGTTAAAGAATCCGACTACTATCAAGGAATTAATGAGGCGTTTTTCATTATTCTTTCCGAAAAATATGGTTTTGAGCTAATGGACCTTGTTGATGCTTTGCAAAGAGGCCATTCTCTTACCGAGGCCTTTGTGGGTAGCTTAGTTTGGCGAGTTCCTGACGCTATAACACGAAACACAACACAGTTTGTAAACGAATACGCAATGAAATGGAATGGCACATGGGATAGATTCTTGAATGTTTTATTTGAAGTTGCTCTTGATCCCGAACACCCTTACAATGCGGATACAATGCATAAATGGTTGATGGCACCATCGATGAGTGATCGCGATGCCTTCTGGGTCCCCTTTATTCGCACTAATGCGATATATTCGAATCAACCCATATCTCGTTTAGTAAAATGGGCTGAACGCATTGTACCTAAGAGTGATCAGGATATTCCAAATAAAGTTAGATTACTTGCATGCTCAGCGTTGGCTTGGCTTTTAGCCACAACAACACTTGATCTTAGGGATAGGGTTACATACGCAATTAGAAACCTACTGGTAGATCATCTTGACGTTGCGAGAGATGTTTTTAATAGATTTATTGAAGTGAACGATCCGTATGTAGTTGAGCGGGTAACAGCAGCAATATATGGCGCTATATTATGTTCAAGCAGCATTGCGGGAGTCTCCGAACTAGCGCAGGATATTGTTGACAAAGTATTTGCAAATAATGATGAGGTTTATACACATATACTTGCTCGGGATTATATGCGTAATATTGTCGAATATGCGTTGACGTTTTGCAGCGGTTTTAGTATGGCGAATCCCGAGATTATTAGGCCTCCGTATAAAAGTTCGCTTATTAGTAGTTTCCCTGCTAATGAGCAAGTCGACAAATACAAGTTTAACTACAATGATAAAAACTTTAAACCGATATACTGGGCGCAGAATGATATTTTAAGTTCAATGATAACAGAATATGGTCGGGGAACTGGGGCATATGGAGACTTTGGAAGATATGTGTTTCAGGCAGCCTTTTCAGAGTGGAGTCAAGTTGATGTAAATGGTTTGAGTAATTATGCTTGTTCGATGATTTTCAATAAATATAAGTATGATGTTCGTAAACATGGTAGCTTTGACAGACAAGCAACAAGCGTGGACAGATTTACTAATCGTCATGAACGAATAGGTAAGAAATATCAGTGGATTGCTCTTTATGAGTTGCTTGCTCGAGTTAGCGATAATTATCCAATGAAATCAAGGTGGCGTGATGAACCACAACAAGTATATTGCGGGCCTTGGCAGCTTTATATTCGAAATGTCGATCCGACAATTTTCTTGCCTGATTGTCAGAATGGCATTCAAATGCAAATTGATTCGATAGTAAGAAATGCTTACGATAGTTGGAGTAAGTCAGATGTTGAATGGTTATCAACAAACGATTTTCCAGACCCAACTCCAATGATGATGATAGTAGATGAGAAACATAACAAGTGGTGCATCTTGGAGCTAAATCACACATGGCAAGAGCCTGTGCCGCTAGGTGAAGACGAAAGTGATTATAAGACCAAGCAGCTATGGTATCAGCTTCGTAGCTACTTTGTTAAGACGGAAAACAAGGTCGATGCGATTAAATGGCTTGGCGAGCAAAACTTCATGGGGAGATGGATGCCAGAATCGTTAGAACTCCATTCAGTATTCTATCGAGAACACTATTGGTCTGTAGCATATGCTAATCTCTTGAACCACGACGATATAAACGAATGGCAAGATGTTTGCGCTCCGGCAACCAACGATGTAAAGTTTAAAGTTCTTCCTTCTACGCAAACATACTCGTGGGATTCATCCAGCGTCGATGAATATAAAAATACTATACTAATGCCATGTCATGATATTTGTAGTAAAATGCACCTTGCGCAAAAATCAAATTCGGGCGTTTGGTTTGATAAAGATGGCATTCCATGTGCGTGTACTGTTTCAATCGATTATGAAGGCAATACTGGGTTGGCGATACGAGCAGATATATTAGAGGAGTATCAAAAGAAGTACGGTATGTCAATCATTTGGACTTGCTTGGGCGAAAAGAATATAGCAGGCTCTATACAGGGTGAACACGGTTTGCCACAGTGGCTCGAACTATCGGGCGTATATGAAATAGAAGGCGATTGTATTGCGGGACATTATGATACTTATGTGGGTGATAGAAAGTGCACATTCGATTAAGTGTTTAAACTAATATTACACCTGCATCTAAATTGA
>OLXK01000649.1_pt1 | contig 31780 bp, 23 predicted proteins | sample 1674321 | NCBI WGS metagenome assembly OLXK01 (sample SAMEA103958162, study PRJEB25191) | human gut metagenome | reverse complement strand
TTCACTTTTCAAGCTTCTTTTTACTGCCGCTCCCCGCGACAGCCTATTTAGTCTAGCATATCTTTCAGACGATGTCAAACATTTTTTTTAATTATTTATATTTTTTTATTGAGCGCCGAAAAACCTTTCGTTGAACAGGACGGACGGATGAGAGGGGCGCAGACTTTTTGCCTTTTCATGAAACATCAAAGCCTTTTTTTTGTCCCCCAGATAAAAATAACAGCACGACAACTCGACAAACGGTATAAACGTCCTGAATTCCGCCCTGTCGAACTCGCCTCTTGCGGACATATCGCCGCATTTCGTCGCCGCGTCGTACCAGAATGCCGCAGTCTCGAAGTCGCGCCGCGCCTTGAAAACGCCTGCAATCCGACACAGAATGTCCGCGCGGGGAGGTCCCTTTTCCAGACTTCTGCACAGCGAAAGAAACGCTTTCTGTTTTTCGTCCATCGCGTTGTAGCAGTCGTATAAAAACAGGCACGCTTCGTTGCGGTTGTTTTTCAAATCCATATCCAGCGCTCTTTCCAGCACCGCCGCTCCCTCCGCGTACATTTTGTTGTAACACAGCTCCCTGCCGTAATAAAAGGTGTTTCGCGCGTCAAGCTTAACGCCCTGCGAAATTTTTTTCTGAAAGATTCTGAGATTTCGGTCGCCTGCGCCTCTCTCTTTTTTGTGGTGGACGGTAAAATCCGAATAGATAATGTTACCGCGCGGGGAAATGCACTCGTGAATAAACCCCTCCCATTTGAAATTTGCCGTTCGTTTGAGAAGTCTTTCTCTGAAAAAGCTGAAAAGCGGCGTTCCGTTTTCGTCGAAAGAAGTGACGTATCTGCACATCACCACATCGGGATTTTTCTGCGCCAGCGTTTTTTTCAGCTCCTTTAAAAGCCCGATATTTTCGGAAGAAACAACGTCGTCGGCGTCCAGCCACATCAAATAATCCCCCGTCGCCTTGGAAAAAGAAAAATTTCTTGCGGCGGCAAAATCATCCGTCCACTCGAAGTCGAAAACCTTGTCGGTAAAATCCCTGCAAATTTCCTTTGTCCTGTCGGAAGAGCCGGTGTCCGCTATTATTATTTCGTCAACGCAGCGGGACACCGAATCCAGACAACGGGCGATTACGTCCTCTTCGTTTTTCACTATCATGCAAAGCGAAATTTTTACGTTCATATCCATATTTTATATTATGTACCTGCAAAAAAATTCGTCTTTGATTGGCAGTGAAAAGCTTCCCGACGTAATTACCGAAACTAAATTACCCCCTTGCTTACGTCAATCCAGCCCAAACTGCCCGAATATTTTTCCAGCTCGCAAGGGGTAAGTTCTATTGCGCTGTTGGAGCTGCCGCACGCGGGAAAAACCGTGCGAAAGCGTCTTAACGAAACGTCGAGATACACCTCCACCCCCTCATTCAAGGCGAAAGGACAAACTCCTCCGACGGCGTAACCGACAAGTTTTTCCGTCTCTTCGGGAGGCAGCATTTTGGCTTTAGTCCCGAAATATGCCTTGAATTTGGCATTGTCCGCTCTTACGTCCCCGGCAAAAACAACGACAATAACTTTTTCTCCCGCAAAAAAAGACAGCGTCTTTGCAATCCTTCCCCTTTCGCAATTCAACGCCGCCGCAGCCAACTCGACAGTCGCGCTTGAAACGGGAAACTCCATAATCCTTTCCGAAAGACCGAAAGCCGCAAAATATTTCTTTACTTTTTCTACCGACATAACCTGCCCCTTGTCAAGCCGCCGTTTGAAGCGTCAAGTCGCAGACAAACGGCAGCCGCCGAATTTCTTAAATTTTACAACGGTTTTGTGTCGGCAGAGGTTTTTTCCTGTGCTTTGAAAAGCAAAAATAATAAAACTGTCCGACTTTTTCCTTTCGGTTGACGGTTTTGCACAAAAACAAAATATTGTTTAGAGTTTTGTTAAAATATAAACGGCAAACAATGCATTCTATATATATTTTGATTATACGTCCCGCCACCTTACGCGTCTGCGGACTTTTCGTCTGCCCGTTTCATCGATTTAGGAAAAACAATGAAAAATTTTTTCGACAATATAAAATTACTGATTGACGACTTGTTTTACGAAACAAAAGAACCCGTCAAAAACAAAGAAATTTTACTTCTTGCGCGAAAACTCAAAAAATTCAGGAAAACAGGAGCCTCGCTCGAAATCATGCTTGACGTCGCACGTTGTCTTGACCGCTCGGCAAGCTTCGTTCTCGGGCTCGACGATTTTCCGGACAGCTATGAACAAGACATGAACTGCAAAAATATAACGCCAAACCTCCGTCGATTCGTATCAAAAAACGCGCCTAAAATGTTTTACCTCAAAAAGCACGGTTTTCTCCAAACATTTCCTTCTTTCAAAAATTGGCTCAACGGCAAAACCATACCGAACTCCTTGAATTTTGTCAGATTGTCAAAAGCGCTCGGACTGAGCGCGGAAGACTTGCTGCGCCCCGTATTCAGTCAGCCACGGTCGACCGACACAAACAAACCCGAATAATTCTTTTCCTTCAAACAGAAGCGTAAGCACATAAAAACAAAACGCCCCATAGGAGCGTTTTTGTTTTTACTCTTTTGATTATAAAACTCATTGAGCAATTTTTATTATTTTGTCAGAATATTCATTCCAGCCTTCTGCATTTTTGTACGACTCCATCGAATCCGCGGGCACTTTTATTGTTAAATGTTCTATTCCGTCAAATACGCCGTATTTAATTTCAGGCGGTTCAGTCGCAGTAACGGTAACACTTAATTCTTCATTGCAATTTGCAAATGCATTATAACCTATATACTTGATTTTTTCTCCGATGAAAACCTGTTTTAATTTAACACAACCGCTGAAAGCAAGCTTAGAAATGTCCTCTATTCCGTCTAAATTTATGGCAGTTAAATTCACGCAATTCATAAATGCCCAATCTGAAATACTATGAATAACGGCGGCGTTTTTTACTTCCGTCAAATTGCGGCAATTCATGAAACAACCGTATTCTATCCCTATTCTCATTTCATTGTCAAAAGTTATACTTTTTACATTTTGATTACTACAACAAAGAAAATCATCCAAAACTTTTATTTCTCCGATTCGGGAATCAATCTTTTTCTGATATTTTCTTTCATTTGGGTAGTATTCTTTGTTTTTGGGAATAAAATAATTTTCTTTTTCTTCATTGAAATGAGTAATAGTCAACCAATATTCTTTTGACGTAGCCGCATAAAATACGCTCATCTCAAATTCATCGGAAAACACGGTAGGTTCATAATCACATCCCGCAAAAAAACAGACGCACAATAATAAAATCAAAATCAATGCAATCCTTTTCACTTACTCCCTCCTTATTTAACTTCCCCAATGTGTTTTTCAATAGCAGACTTCAATCAATTTTACCCAGCTTAATCATAATAAATCCATCATAAAACTTTACTACATAATGAGGATTATCCGAATCATCTAATTTAAAAAATCTAAAATATTCGCTGTTTTGCCACGTATAATCTATGAAAAACTCCATGACAACTCCATTTTCAAACTCGATGATTATATCCGCCGTATCGGTCACCTTCACGCTTTTTATGACAGAATCCCCTAATATTTGCATTAATTTTTCTGTGTTTGTTTTTAACAAACTTTTAAGATGCATCGGGTCTTTTTTGTAAACTTTGACCGGCATAGGTTCGCAATTTGGATAATAATTTTCATCCGCAGCCGTAAGCAAAATTCGATTGTCTTTCCGTACTTTAAAAGTACAATAAGTATGTAGCGTATATTCGGTTTCATCACCGAAAACAAATATATAAAAATCTAATTGTTTAAAAAATTTTTTTAATTTTAAGCCTACCAGCCTTTGCATGACATCCAAGTCGCTAGCTCTGAATTCTTTAATATTCATTTATCCCACCCTAATTACGCCGCCTGACGATGCTCCGCCGTTGTTTAGGCGTATTCTTTTTTGCTTAAAAGCAATTATTAGAACTTTATTATTATTTTAACCTTAATAGATTTTTTGTCAAATAGATTCATATAAAAAACGCCCTTAAAGGGCGTTTTTTTATATGAATCCGAGTAATTTAATAGTTATCATAAATCCAGCGCCGAAAAATGCGGATAATCCGATTAAAAACAACAAAACTGCTAACATTTTTTTTTCAATTTTAAAATTATAAATTGAGAATAAAATCATTGACGCAGCTAATATAAAGAAAATAGCACAATAAACTATTAATTCTGATTCTTCTTTTAAAAAAGTTTTATATTCATTAGCTATACCAATGACAAAAAAACTAATTAAAGAAATTATCAATAAGATTATGGCAATTATTTTTAATCTTTTCATCCCCAAATTTTTTTCAACCTATCCTTTAACTCTATCAAATCCCAGCCCATACTGAACTCAAAGCCAACAACGAAATAAAAACCTGCACTGACTCCCAAAAATGCTTTAGGTTCATTTGTAGAGCTTTCAAAGCCTTCTCCACCATAAGGTTCATATTCCTCGGAAAAATTTAATCCAAAAGTAAAAGCCCCTACATTTCCGCCAAATCCGACTTCTCTCTCCGTACCAAAAGGATAATCTTCATCGCCTCCGGCTTTGAAGTAAAACAAATTTCCATGTCCACCGCCATAAAGCGATACAGGACCGACTGTGCCTTCAAGACTGAACCCCATGCCGACACCGCCTTCAATACTGAAAGTCATGATTACCGCATCTATTGTATCTACGACTTTATTGAAAAAGTTGCCGACTTTTTTCCAAAAGGATTTCCAATCTTCTCCTGTCGGGTCTTTGTAGTTTATCGGATTGTTTATACAGTAAGAATAAAGATTTAAAGCGTTTATTTTATTAAAATTAATTACTCCGTAGCCGACGTTGTCCGCATTTATGAATCTGCCTGTCTGAGGGTCGTAGTATCGGGTTTGGAGATAGTAGAGGTTTAGTTCCTTGTCCCAATAGTACCCGCGATAGCGGAACGGGTTGGTTTCCATTATCTCTATGTTGTCCGCTCCCGAAGCCTCTATCGTGCAGTTGCCCCATGCGTCGTAGACGTACTCCCCGATTAAATTCATGTCGGCGTCGAATATTCCGTCTATGTCGCCCAAAGCGTTTTTGCGGTAGATGTAGTCCGCCTTGACAGCATCTGCAATCCCCGTCTGCCTTGACAAAGTGAAGCCCGCCAAGCCGCTGTTTAGGTGGAAAAATCCTATCTTGGTTATCCTATCCGTCCACAGCTTTATGCCGAAGTTGCCTTGCAAAACCTTTTCGCTCTTCGTCTCGCCCCAAAGCTTGCCGTCCTCGTCGTAATAGAAGCTCCACGTCTTGTCGTGTCCGTCGGCGTCCTTTGTCTTTTTGCTATTTCTTACTCCGCGGTAGTCAAAGGTAAACTCGTATGCGTTGGCGTCTCCCGCTTTTTTGTAGCTTTTGAGCCGTCTCCCCGCTTCGAATCCCAGTGTCGCTCCTCTGTACGTTGTCGGATTGCCGCTTGCGTCGTAGACTATGCTTTCTCCGTCATAGCTCAATAGTTGGTCTTTCCAGCCGCTTGTGCGGTAGACGTATTCCTTCGTCGCCGTTGCCGTTTCGTTGTCAAGCTGCTCAGCCGTGGTGTAGGCGTATTCCTTCCTTTCCGTTATGTTGCCGCCCGCGTCGTAACTGTACGTCCAGGTCTTCCCCAGTCTTTCGTTGTTTTCTCGCGTCAGGCGGTTCAGTTTGTCGTACTCGTATGTCGCGCTCGTCACCGTGCCGAGCGCAATTGCAATTCCGGGCTTTGAGTACGTGTGCTTTGTGATGTTTCCGTCCCCGTCGTACTCCAACGTATATACGCTTAGCGCAGGCTCGTTTTCGTCTTTTTTCCCGTCTCGCACATAGATGCTTTTCACAAGCTCGGAAGCGTACTTCTTGTTCCCTTCCTCTGCGTCGCTGTCGTTGTACGTTATCTCGCGTTTCAAACTGCAAGTCTTTGTCGGGCTGCTCGCGGTGGATGCCAGTTCCACGTCTATTCCGTCTATGCGGCTCAGACTGTCGTAACTATAATTCTCCGTATATCCGCCTGACCTGCTCCCTTTCACTCTGTCCGGGTTGTCGGGATACTGACCGTCCGCATAGTCTACGTACGTCGCTATCTTTCCAAACGGCGTTGTAACGTCTCTCGAATACAGTCGGTTCTTCTCATCGTACCAAACACCACATCCGTCTGTTTCCGACACTCTTCCGCTACTGTCATAATCATACCATGTGCCTTTTTCTTTGTCAAGCACGTTTTAGAATTTTTATTCTTAATTATATAATCTATATAATCATTATTTTATTAAACAAATCGTAAAAAAACAAAACGCCACAAAGGGCGTTTTGTTTTGAAATAAAAAGTTTTTTCCTATTTCTAGGCAAATAAAATGTAATAAAAGTTTAAAGTAATTCAATAGATTTGTCAATCATTTAGACATATTTTCTAAAAAAGTTCATTTCTTACAATACACACAAATCCAAAAATTAAATACTTTCAACATTATTAAAAATACTAGCTAATATAGAAATTTTTGTTTCTTCCATAGATTCACATGATATATGGCTTATATCATCTATATTTATTGTTTGCATGCCATCTGTTTTACCATATGGACTAATAATTTCTATATCTAAATATTTTGCTTCAATTTGTTTAACAAATCCAACAATAATATTATTACCGCTATTACATATTTCAATGGTGCACAGTTTTTTGTTCTTGAAAATATATTTAATAAAATTTAACAGTAACTCGTTGTGAAAAAATAAATGTTCACATCTTTTTTGCTTATAATAAGTCGAAAGTTTTATAATGCTATCCAAATATTCACTGTCTACTTCTATTTTTATGATATTTTCAATTAGTGAACAAAAGTACCCATCATTTTTTCCATACTCATCTATGCATTCCATTAAAAAATATTTTTCGTCTAATTGTAAAAAATAGCCTACTGCAAATTTATCTACAAAATCTGAATCAGTATATACTGCGCAAATTTTTTGACATTTTAATAATTCTTTAATTTTTGATTTCATTAAAAACCTAAATTATTCCCCACCTATCAAGTCTTCTACTAAATCCCAAATGCTAAATAAAAAAGGAATCAATCCTTTAGAATTACGTTTCCATTTTTTATATTTCATTCGGGAATCTTTTTTTTCAGGTCCACCTGAACGTGTTCCAGAATGTTTATCCCAATTACTTTTCCGCTTGTTTTTCGTATGCTCACGAAATTCAACAATCCCTGCCAAAGCACCTACACCTGCAACAACGCCTGCGCCTACAAGCGCCGTTCCGGCAACAGCTGCACCGCCTGCAAAGGCACCGCCTGTCGCAAGACTTCCGCCTATCGCAGTTCCTGCCGCAGCAGCACCTCCGACCAACGCGCCTGCGCCTGCTCCCAAAGCTCCGCCTGCCAATGCTCCGCCAAATACGCCTAGCGCTGTCCAACCTACAAGCTCCCAGCCTTCTGCTCCGCTTTCTTTGGCTTTTTTGTTTACAATCACTCCGCCGGCAGTTCCGCCTATTATCGCGCCTAAAATCAATCCTATCAGTATCAAAGAACTTCCGCTCTCATCTGTATATCCTATTGGATTGTTTAGGCAATACGAATATAAATTTAAGCCGTTTAGTAATTCAAACTGTGTCAAGCCGTAGCCGATGTTGTCCGCATTTATGAATCTGCCTGTCTGAGGGTCGTAGTATCGGGTTTGGAGGTAGTAGAGGTTTAATTCCTTGTCCCAGTAGTACCCGCGGTAGCGGAAAGGGTTGGTTTCCATTATCTCTATGTTGTCCGCCCCCGCAGCCTCTATCGTGCAGTTGCCCCATGCGTCGTAGACGTACTCACCGATTAAATTCATGTCGGTGTCGAATATTCCGTCTATGTCGCCCAAAGCGTTTTTGCGGTAAATATAGTCCGCCTTGACAGCGTCTGCAATCCCCGTCTGCCTTGACAAGGTGAAGCCCGCCAAGCCGCTGTTTAGGTGGAAATACCCTATCTTGGTTATTTTATCCGTCCACAGCTTTATGCCGAAGTTGCCTTGCAAAACCTTTTCGCTCTTCGTCTCGCCCCAAAGCTTGCCGTCCTCGTCGTAATAGAAGCTCCACGTCTTGTCGTGTCCGTCGGCGTCCTTTGTCTTTTTGCTATTTCTTACTCCGCGGTAGTCAAAGGTAAACTCGTATGCGTTGGCGTCTCCCGCTTTTTTGTAGCTTTTGAGCCGTCTCCCCGCTTCGAATCCCAGTGTCGCTCCTCTGTACGTTGTCGGATTGCCGCTTGCGTCGTAGACTATGCTTTCTCCGTCATAGCTCAATAGTTGGTCTTTCCAGCCGCTTGTGCGGTAGACGTATTCCTTCGTCGCCGTTGCCGTTTCGTTGTCAAGCTGCTCAGCCGTGGTGTAGGCGTATTCCTTCCTTTCCGTTATGTTGCCGCCCGCGTCGTAACTGTACGTCCAGGTCTTCCCCAGTCTTTCGTTGTTTTCTCGCGTCAGGCGGTTCAGTTTGTCGTACTCGTATGTCGCGCTCGTCACCGTGCCGAGCGCAATTGCAATTCCGGGCTTTGAGTACGTGTGCTTTGTGATGTTTCCGTCCCCGTCGTACTCCAACGTATATACGCTTAGCGCAGGCTCGTTTTCGTCTTTTTTCCCGTCTCGCACATAGATGCTTTTCACAAGCTCGGAAGCGTACTTCTTGTTCCCTTCCTCTGCGTCGCTGTCGTTGTACGTTATCTCGCGTTTCAAACTGCAAGTCTTTCTCGGGCTGCTCACAGCGGAAGTCATATCCACGTCTATCCTGCTTACCCGTTTCTGGCTGTCCAGATTGTAGTTTTCCGTATAACGCCCGGCTCCGCTTCCCAACACTCTGTCAGGCTCGTCGGGATACAGCAATTCGCCCGCATAGAATATGCTCGCATTCACCGCCCCAAACGGCGTGGATACATCGCGCATATACAGTCGGTTGCTTTCGTCGTACCAAACACGATATCCGTCTATTTCCGACACTCTTCCGCTATTGTCATAATCATACCATGTGCCTTTTTCTTTGTCAAGCACAATGCGCAAAGGACTGTCGGCAGATATTGTCAGATTTTGGTCAAACGGGTCGACGATGTTCGAGACGTCGTTGTCGCTGTAAATATAGACGGTTTTCTGTTCAAATTCGTCCGAAGCGGACAGACGCTCCTCCACCTTGACAAGGCGCTCGTATTTGTCGTACGTTTTGCGCACCTCGTTGCCGTTGGCGTGCTTTGTCACCACCACGTCCTTTTGCGGCGTGTGCTCGTAGGTTTTTTCGAGCAGCTTGCTTCCTCCGGCGTAAACCGAATTTACCTCGTTGTAGCTGTTGTAGTAAAATTGATAACTCACTCCGTCGTTGCTTGCACTTGCAAGACGTCCCGAATTGTATGAAAAACCGTTTTTGTTTTTCGTTCCGTCAACCGTGGAAGAAATTTCCGTGAGCTGAACGTTGTTTGCGGCGTAAACGCTTGATGTCGTCTGTCCGCGAGGGCTTGTCACCTCGGAAACATTGCCTGTGGAAAGAGTGTTGGAGTATTGCACCGTGACCGCGGGCGACAGGTCGTGCGTCGTGACGCTTTTCAAAAATCCGCCGTTCTGCTCGTAGACGTATTCCGTTTTGAAAAAGGTGTCGGGCGACCAATAATCATAGGTTTTTTCCGAAGTCAGGTTGCCCAAGTCGTCGTAAGAGTATTCCGTTATCATGTCGTTGAAGCCCTTTTTTCTGACGGCAAGCATATCCTCGTCCAAATCCGTGTACTGCTCTATAATATAACTGTAACGACTATCGTCAAAATTCCCTATAATGTTCCTGACCGCCCTGGCGTATACGCCCGTTTCGGGAGAGTAAACTGTCTTGTCGATAATCGCTCTGCCGTTCTCGAAGGTGACTCTTGCAAACTCGACGCAGTTAAAGGTGTATTTTGTCGAGCCTGTAAAAAACTTTACGTTATGGGCGTTGTGTATGCAGTTTTTCAAGCCGTTGTACCACACGTCAAACCCCGCCGTCGAGTCGTTGGCGTTCTTTTTGTTTACTTCAAAGTCCTCCGCAAGGAATTTTATGTTGTTAAGTTCCACTACGGCAGAGGAGGCGGTGGGACTATATTTTACAGACAGATTTTCCGGCAGGCTCGACCATTTCTGTCCGCATACATTGTCAATCAAGTTGTTTCCCATGTTTGTGCAGTCGTATGTCTTTGGCTTCAAGGTTTTCGTCAGCTTGACGTTATTAAAGCTCGCCGAGCCGCCTTGTACTACGAGTTTAAATCCAGCCTGCCCTATGTCGTCGGGCACGGTAAATGAAATTGCACGGTACTGAGGGCGGTTTTCTCCCGCGGTAAATTCGAGAGTTTTTATTACCCTTTCGGTCGTGCCCGCTTCCACAAGCTCGATTTTGTAAACTTCATTCGCGTTGGTTCCCGAAAGATTTGCCGTTGCCGAAAGCACATAGTGTTCGCCCGATTTGGTTTTCGGCAGCTCCGAAAGGGAATTTACACTGTAAACCGTTTTATTCCCGCTCATCTCCTTGTTTCCGAAAATTTCGCCTGCCGTCTCGAACATACCCGAAAGCATGGGCGTGCCCGTGTTGGTCTGCACAAAATGCTCGAACTCGCTCTCCGACCTGAATTGTATGTTTCCGTATGAGTTGAAAGCGTCGTCGAGAGCTTCGTAAGTGCGGACGGTTTTGCCGTCGCCGTCAAACTCGTAGACGTATCTGATTTTGTCCGTCGCGTCCTCGTCGTCCGTGTATCGGTAAGTAACCGTCTTGGTGAGATAGCTTAAGGTATAGTCAAACAGGGTGTTGCCCACGGTCGAGCCTTTGACTTTGTTTTTCACGCCTGCAACGCGCCCCTGCGCGTCGAAGGTGAAAACGGCTTTTTCTCCCGCGCTGTTTTCCGCGCTTTCCAAAACTCCGTCCGCGTAGTAAGCGTAAGAGTTTGAGGTGCCGTCCGACTCGGACAGCCCCGCAAGGCGCCAGTCGTCGTTCATTGTCATTGTCAGCGTGTTGCCGTCGGGCTTCGTCACGGTTACGGTTCTTCCCGCATATGCAAACTGCGTCACGCGCCCCATGCCGTCCGTCACGGAAACCAGCTTGTCGGCGTCCTCCGCGTCGTAAGCGTTTGTCATGCTTACGGTTGCGTTTTTGAACGTCTTTTCGACGGAAATCAAAAGCCCCTTGGCGTTGAACGTCATGCGGTTGAACGTGTTGTCCTTTATTTCAAAGCCGTCCGTCTTGACGTAAAGCAAAAGTCCCGTTCCCGCCGTGTCGAAATATACGTCCGTCGCGTTCTGCGCAAGCGCAAACCTGTGATAATTGTAAGCGCCGTCCACGTAAACGTAATCGTTTCCCGAAGGAAACACATACTGCTGACAGTTGAGCTTGAAGCCCTTTGGCATATGCGTGGCAAGATTAAAGGTTTTAGCCGTCGAGTTGTCGGTGTTGATTTTTCGCGTATCGGCGTTGGCTTTGTTGTAGCAAAGCTCAAAGCTCGCGGGCATTTTGTTGCCGCCGAGCGAAAACAGCGGTTTGTCGAAAAACAGCCGCCCCGTCCTTACGTTTACGCCGTATTCTCCCGCGTTGCCGGCGCCGCCCTCTACGTAGGACTGCTCCTTTTCTTCAACTGCGGCGTATTGCAGATTTGCGGCAACGTCCGCAATATCTTCGTGGCTTGCGTCAACGGGCAGAGTGTATTCCACAACCAATTTAGGTCTCACGCTTTGCTCGGCAACAGAGCTGCAAACAGACACCGCCATCATCGCAGACGAATACGGCAACAGGCAGAACCCTCTGTTAAGGCTCGCGCCCGTAGTTGCGGCAACGTCGATTGTCGCCCAATATCTGTTGTCTTCGCCCAAAGAATATGAAAACAAGCCCGAGGGCGTTGTTGAAAACGTCACCGAATTAACCGTTATCGGGTTACCCGCTATATTGGCGTAAGAATAAAAAAGATTGTCGGGCGCAGTGCTTCCCGTGCATAGATACAGCTTGCAGCTTTGTATATCTATCCCTTGGGGCACGCTTCCGCCAACCTGTACAAAGGCAACCCTGCTCATTGCCGTTCTGTTGCCCTTTACCAAAAAAGCCGACGCGTTGCGTGTAATATTCGGCGCATACATGTTGTACGTATTGTTTCCGCTTAACGGATTAGTCAAATCCGCGGTAAACCCGTACACGGTTACGCCGAGATTGAGCGTTTGACTGTCTGCGGCTGCGGCGGTTGTCTTAACGGCAGCAGGCAATTTGTCCGCATTCGTTTCTTCCGCAGAAATCGTTTCCGCGCATTCGGAAGCGTAAAATTCCGCTCTTATGTTGCCGTTTGAAAGCAAAAAATATTTTGCGTTCCCATTGCTTTTCTCGGTCAGCTCGCGCACGACGAAGCTTTCCGCATTTTGATTGTTGGTGATTTCCATTTCTTCCTCCTGAAAAAAATTGACATTGCGCGCTTGTCAAAATCATGGTAGCAAACGAAATAAGACAACAGTATGTCATAGTTGAGCTATGAGTCCGATAAAGCTTTTATTTTGCGGGCGTTTTTAAACGCTGCGGCAACGGCTTGGCTTGCAGACAAAAAAACGCCGCAAAAAACTCTGCGGCGAAAAAAAGTCAATCAAATTTCTTTTTGCGCGCTCGAACGCAAGCCTCGCCCGACAAAAGAGAAAATTTACTTCAAATTCAGCGGACAAAAAAGAGCGGTTTTCCTTCAACCGCTCTAAAAAACATCGTTAAAAAACCAAAAACAAATTTTCACTCCGATTTTCGGGCAACGACCAGCAGCTCCCTGTGTCCCGTCGTTTCTTCGCGGTAGTCCTCCGTCAAAGCTACGATTTCCATCCCGTTGCGCCGCAAAACGTCTGTGACAGCCGACATGTCGTGCGCGCAGTAAAAAAATTTTTCTCCGAACATCTCTCCCGACGTCTCCCCCTCTCTTTTTCCGTGGGTAAACAAAAAATATCCGCCCCTTTTAAGCATGGCGCCAATATGAAAATACGCTTCAAGCTGCTTATTTCGAGACAGATGCCACAGCGAATCAAAGGCAATGACGCCGCCGAATTGCTCATCGGAAAAATACTCCGCCGCGTCGGCGAGCAAAAAGCGCGCGTTTTTCAGGTTTAGTTTTCTTGCCTTTTCCAGCATCCTTGCCGAAACGTCGATGCCCGTGACGGAAAACCCCTGCCCGCTCAAATACGCGTCAATGGGGAAACCCGTGCCGCAGCCTATGTCCAGCACGTGACAGCCTTTTTCAAGCAGGGCGGCAAACTGCACGACGCAACGATTGATCGGGCTTTTATTTCTCGTTTCAGCCCAACTGTCGCAAATCGCGTCGTAAGCAGCAGCGTTTTTTTCAAAATCGGCAACCATACAGAAAATATCCTTATCCGTCAAAATAATTTGTCCAATTTCAATTTATCCATTAAACTTAGTAACGACAAAAATTTGTTTAAAAATTCCTCCTTAAATTATCTTTATACGAAATATAAATTCTGGAGATCCAAAATCTTTGTTTGTTGCCAAACCATTATATCTTACCGTTATCCAATATAGCCCGCGGTCAATTATTTCATCTACTTGCTCGCTACTTCCTTGTTTAGTAATTGTTACATAACAAGGCTCATCGATTAATTTGTACGAATAATCTGTTCCTGTATTCTGTCCTTTTAATTTATATTTGAACAGGATGTTTTCTCCGGTATACGGCAGCTCTGTCGTACTGTTTTTCTCTATTTTCTTGTTTGTCTTCAAAAAATACACTTCCAGACATACTTGAATTTTTCCTTCAAATATATCTGTCTTTTCTTCGCATCTGCCTGCACAAAAACAAATACTCAACAAAATCATTGCTACGGCTATTATACTTGTTACTACTCTGTTTGTTTTTTTCAATTTATTACTCCCCTGTTTAATTATATGTCAATGCACTCTTTCTCCCCTACATCAATCGAGTCGGCACGACGCTTTAAGCATAATGTTCAAAATTTTAAGAAAGCTCTGTCGGCATAAGCCATCAAAAAACATATGCCCGACAAAGCCTATTCGTTTTTTATGATTTTAACACAACCGATTACCGAAAGTCAACAAGCGCAGCCGCTTTGGCTGCAAAGTCTGCCTTTTAAATATTCAATCAATAAACTCTTACCCAATTATTTAAATCCTGCAAATCAGTAAAATATGTTTTATAAATTTCTTTTAAATCAACAGGATTTAGTTCTGAAAAATAATTTAATTCATTTAATTTTATCAATATATCAATTATAGTATTTTTATCCGTTTTTTCTACTAAAATCAAATTAGGCTCAAATTTAAAAATTTCCCCTTCACTAATAGAGTAATTGGAAATTGCAGATTTTTTCAAGGCAACATTAAATCTTATTGCCGCCTTTGTTAATTGACCTAAAAAAACCGCCGTTTTCGCAGACGAAAACGGCGGTTTGAATTTTGAAGTCTGTGCACGGAAAGCAACAATTATCTCTTGGAGAACTGCGGCGCTTTTCTCGCCTTGTGCAATCCGTACTTTTTGCGCTCCTTCATGCGGGGGTCGCGCGTGAGGAAGCCTGCCTTTTTGATTTTGTCCTTGTCCTCTCCCGCAAGCACCAGAGCGCGGCTTATGCCGTGACGTATGGCGCCCGCCTGACCGGTAAAGCCGCCGCCGTGAACATTGACGGCAACGTCGTATTTGGTCTGCGTATCGGTGAGAACCAGCGGCTGACGCACGATATACTTCAACGTGTCCAGATTGAAATAGTTGTCAATATCCCTGCCGTTGATGGTAATGCTGCCGTTGCCGTTGGGCAAAACGCGCACACGCGCAATGGATTTCTTTCTCCTGCCCGTGCCCCAATATTGTATTTTTTTACTCTTAGCTATTTTTGTCGCCATAATTCACCTCAATCAATCCGCCAATGTCAAAGGCTGCGGCTGCTGCGCCTGCTGCTCGTGCTCCGCGCCCTTGTAAACGCGCACCTTTTTGAGCATTGCCGCTCCGAGACTGTTTTTGGGAAGCATACCCTTGATTGCCTGCATGACGGCGAAATCGCTTCTTTCCGCCATAAGCTTGCCGTACTTGATTTCCTTGAGATTGCCGGGCTTGCCGGAGTGACGGCGATAAAGCTTTTGTTCAAGCTTTTTGCCGGTAAGCACAACCTTGTCCGTGTTGATAATCACCACATGGTCGCCCGTGTCGACGTTGGGAGTGAACTCGGGCTTGTTTTTGCCGCGAAGAATTGCAGCCACCTGACTTGCGAGTCTGCCCAAAACCTGACCGTCGGCATCTATCAGATACCACTTTTTCTGTATAGTTTCAGGCTTGGCCATAAAACTTTTCATGATTGTTTTCTCCTGATTTTGCTTTAAGATTTGCCGTTCACGGTCGAATAACCACGCCCAGTGGAGAGGCAGAAGCGGCGGGCAGAGCTTAAAAATACCCGTCTTGATTATTCACAGCCTTTCAATTATATAAAAATGCGTCGGACGTGTCAAGCGTTGAAAAGCAAATTTTTTCGTCCGACGGCTCTTTTTTTCCTTTTATTTCAATATTCGACGCTTTCAAGCGTCAAACCGTGCGGCGGAAGAGTCTTTCCGCACCGTGACCTGTCTTTTGAAGCGATGATTTGCGGCAAGTCCTCCGCCTTTATTTTTCCGCGCCCCACCCACAAAAGAGTACCCGCAACAATGCGCACCATGTTGTATAAAAAAGCGTTGCCGCAAACCGATATTTCTATTATATTCCCCTCCTGCCGCACGTCGCAGGAAAAAATTTCCCTGACAAAGGTCTTTGCGTTGCCGCCCGTCGCGCAGAAGCATTTGAAGTCGTGCCTGCCGACAAGCGCGGCTGCCGCCCTATTCATCGCGGACAGGTCGGGCTGTCTGTAAATCTGCAAATGATTGACGTCGAGAAAGGGGCGCCTCACGCTGTCCACGTACATACGGTAGACGTAGGTTTTTCGCTTGGCGTCTCTCCTTGCGTCGAAAGAGTTGTCCGTATACTCCGCATCGACGACGGCTATGTCGTCGGGCAGTCTGACGTTTGCGCCGAGAATCAGATTGAAGGGTTTTATTTCAACGTCGGTATCGAAATGCGCAACCTGCCGTCTTGCGTGCACTCCCTCGTCCGTCCTGCCGCTCGCGGTAAGTCTGACCTCGTGTCCCAAAACCCCGCCAAGCGCTTTTTCCACAAGCTCCTGAACGGAAACCGCGTTTTTTTGGGACTGCCAGCCGCAATATTTCGTTCCTATATACTGAACGCCTATTTTCACGCGGCGCGTCAAAAGGTCATCCATTTTACCGACTCCAACAATTCGGCGGGGAGATACCTCAACGTAATGACTCCGCCGATAAACAGCACGGTAAAAACGGTTCCCGCGAGGTCTCTCCAAGAAAATTTCAATTTTTTCATTTTGGTGCGTTTGCGCGCCCCCTCGTAGCAGCGCGCGTTCATAGCCAGCGCAAGCTCCTCCGCGCGTCTGAAAGCGTTTACCAAAAGCGGAATAAGAATAGGCACAAACGCCTTTGCGCGCGCAATCAGTCCCCCCGTATCGAAGCTTGCTCCGCGCGCCTTCTGCGCCCGAATTATCCTGTCCGTTTCGTCCATAAGCGTGGGAATGAACCTGAGCGTTATGCTCATGATGAGCGCAAATTCGTCCACGGGCACCTTTATCCAGGTAAGCGGCTTCAACAGGCTTTCTATGCCGTGAGTCAAATCGACGGGCGTGGTAGTGAGCGTCAGCAGCGAGGCGCTTGTTACGAGAAACACAAGCCTGACCACCATTTTGACGGCAAAATTCACTCCGTCGTCGGTTATTCTGAATATCCACCAATCGACCAGCAGGTTGCCGCTTTTAACAAAAAACAAATTTATAATCGCGGTAAACAGCGCGAGAAAAATTATGCCCTTAACGCTTTTCAGCACGCTTTTCAAGGGGATTCGGGACGCAAAAATGCTGATAAGCAGATACGCAAGCATAAGCGCGTATCCGAAATAGGACTGCACGAGAAAAATCGTTATCATATAAAGCAGGTTGAGCAGGATTTTCACGCGCGGGTCCATGCGGTGCACAAAGGATTTGGCGGGATAATACTGCCCGAATGCCACGTCTCTGAACATCAGCCTTCCTCCTTTGTCTGCGGCAATTTGCCGTGCGCCCTCGCGTAATCCAGAACAGCCTCTGCCATTGCCGAGACGTTGCGGGGGCGACAGCCCAGATTTATCCCCTCCGCTTCCAGACGGTTGGACAGCGCCGCCATCTGCGGCATTTCAAGCCCAATGCCTTCAAGCTCGTCGGATTTTCTGAAAAGCTCCTCCGGAGACATAAGGTATTTCACCGTGCCGTCTACGAATACGGCGACCCGAGAGGCATATTCGTATACCTCGTTCATGTCGTGGGAAATCATGACGATTGTCTTTCCGTGATTGTTTCTCAGCTCCACCGCCAAATCAAGAATTTCCTTTTTTCCGCGCGGGTCGAGACCTGCGGTAGGTTCGTCCAGCACCAGCACCGAAGGACGCATCGCCAGCACTCCGGCAAGCGCAACGCGGCGCTTTTCGCCTCCGGACAGCTCGAAGGGGGATTTGCCCGAAACCTCGTCGAAATCCAGACCTACCGACGCTATCGCTTCTCTCGTCCTTTCGTCAATTTCTTCCTTTGAAAGCTTCATATTCTGCGGACCGAAAGCCACGTCCGCTTCGACTGTGGAGGCAAACAGCTGATACTCCGGATATTGGAATACCATACCCACCTGCCCGCGCAGCTGTTTCAGCATTTCTCTCCGCAGTTTTTTCTTTTTTAGCGTGAGGTCTAAACCGTTGACCTCCACAAAGCCGCTTTGAACGGGCACAAGCGCGTTTAGATGCTGCACAAAGGTGCTCTTTCCGCTGCCCGTGTGCCCCACTATGCACAAAAATTCGCCGTCGTTCACCTCTAAATTCACGTCAATCAGGGCGTGCTTTTCATACGGCGTTTTGGGATTGTAAACAAAATTCAGTTGTCTGACAGCAATCGGCATATCTCGTCTCCCAATTCGTCAACGTCGAAAATCGCAGGCTCGATTTCAAGCCCCGCGCTAAAAAGCTCGTGTGAAAGCGCCACGCTTCTCGGCACGTCAAGACCGTAGCCGTGAAGCTTGTCCTTTTCCTTAAAAATTTCCCGCGGAGCGCCCTGCATAACCAGTTCTCCCTCGCTTAACACCGCCACGCGGTCGGCTTCAGTAACCTCGTCCATGAAGTGCGTAATCGCCACCACCGTTATGCCCTCGCGGTTTAAGCGTTTTACCGTGTCCATAACGTCTTTTCTCCCCTGCGGGTCGAGCATTGACGTCGCCTCGTCCAGCACAAGAACGCGCGGACGTATGGCAAGCACGCCCGCTATTGCGATGCGCTGCTTCTGCCCGCCCGAAAGCTTTGTGGGCGTCTTGTCGTGATATTCGCTCATGCCTACGGATTCCAACGCGCCCTCCACCCTCTCTACGATTTCCTCGCGCGGCACTCCGAGGTTTTCCGGTCCGAAAGCGATATCGTCCTCCACAATGGACGCTATCATCTGATTGTCGGGATTCTGAAACACCATTCCGACCTGCTCGCGTATTTTGTAAAGCTCTTTTTTCACCTTGGGATTCAACCCGTCGACGCAAACCTCTCCCGACTGCGCAAGCAAAAGCCCGTTGAGCAGCTTTGCAAGAGTGCTTTTGCCGCTGCCGTTGTGCCCGACCAGAGCAAGAAACTCTCCTTCAAATATTTCCAGACTGACATTCTGCACGCCCTTTTCCTCTGTGGGGGGCGCGCCGTCGTCCTGATAGACCTTATATTTGTAGGTCACGTTTTCCAGCCTGATGATAACCTTTCTTTCTTCCGTCATTTTAATATTTCCGCAGCATTTTTTACGCTGTTTTTCAGTATATCATTTTTCCTCTCGGTTAGTCAACAAAACCCGACAAAAAAAGAAGCCTTGCGCTTTAAAAGCCGCGCGTTTTCGGGCGCCGTTATTCCGACCCCGCGGTCGGTTCCCTCTCCGACGTCTTTACTTTCGCCAAAAAGCAAAATTGTCGCCGCGTTTCCCGCAAAACGATTGACTAAACCCGCCCGAAACTATATAATTTTAACGGTGCCTTGCGGGCAACCGTTTTTCATGTAAAAATTTTTACGGAGGACATATAATGACCAAAATCACAATAGACGGCAATACCGCCGCCAGCCACGTGGCATACGCCTTTTCCGACGTTGCCGCAATCTACCCTATCACGCCCTCTTCCCCCATGGCGGAAATCGCCGACGAATGGGGCGCGGCAGGCAGAAAAAACCTGTTCGGACAGCAAATCAAAATAGCCGAAATGCAGTCTGAGGCAGGCGCCGCGGGAGCGGTGCACGGCTCTCTCGTCGGAGGCGCTCTGACAACGACCTTTACGGCAAGTCAGGGACTTCTGCTCATGATTCCCAATATGTACAAAATTGCCGGCGAAATGCTGCCCTGCGTTTTCCACGTTTCGGCACGCGCCCTCGCCGCGCACGCGCTGTCCATATTCGGAGACCATCAGGACGTTATGGCGTGCCGTCAGACTGGCTTTGCGTTGCTCGCCTCCAACAGCGTTCAGGAAGCAATGGACCTCGCGCTTGTCGCGCACCTGTCCACTCTTGAAGCAAAGGTGCCCTTCCTGCACTTCTTCGACGGTTTCAGAACAAGCCACGAGGTAAGCAAAATCGACGCCATAGACTATGCCGACATGGCTAAGCTGCTCAAAACGGAATACGTCGACGAATTCAGAAGACGCGCGCTCAATCCCGAGCATCCTCAGTTGCAGGGCACGGCGCAGAACCCCGATATTTATTTCCAGAACAGGGAGGCCGCAAACAAATACTATATGGCAACTCCCGCAATAGTGGAAAAATATATGAAGCAGGTGTCCAAGCTCACGGGCAGAGAGTACCACCTTTTCGACTATGTCGGAGCGCCCGACGCGGACAAGGTCATCATACTCATGGGCAGCGGCGCGGACGCGGCGGAAGAAACGGTCAATTACCTCACGCGCAGAGGAGAAAAGGTGGGCGTGCTCAAAGTCAGACTTTACCGTCCTTTCAGCGCGGAAAGATTTGTCAGAGCCTTGCCCAAAACGGTCAAGAAAATTGCCGTGCTTGACAGAACGAAGGAAGCGGGCAGCTTGGGCGAGCCCCTCTACCTCGACGTCGTTACGGCGCTCAGCGAAACGGGCAAGCTGCGCGGCAAGGTTGTCGTGGGCGGACGCTACGGTCTCGGAAGCAAGGAGTTCACTCCTTCCATGATAAACGCCGTTTACAAGAACCTCGACAGCGAAAAACCCATGAACCACTTCACGGTGGGCATAAACGACGACGTTACGCGCACCTCTCTTGCCATAGACGAAATGATAGACGTGGCTCCCGAGGGCACGACGCGCTGCAAGTTCTACGGTCTCGGCAGCGACGGCACAGTCGGCGCCAACAAAAACAGCATAAAGATTATCGGCGACCACACCGACCTTTACGCTCAGGGCTACTTTGAGTACGACTCCAAAAAATCAGGCGGCATCACTATTTCCCACCTGAGATTCGGCAAAAGCCCCATCAAGTCAAGCTATCTCATAGACCAGGCGGAGTTCATCGCCTGCCACAACTCCTCTTATGTTACACGCTACGATATGCTCGGCGAAGCCAAAGAGGGAGGCACCTTCCTGCTCAACTGCTCGTGGAGCGACAGCGAGTTGGAAAAAGAACTGCCCGCTTTCGTCAAAAACCAGATTGCTCAAAAGCATCTTAAATTCTACACAATCGACGGACTGAAAATCGCCAAAGAGTCGGGCAGCGCCAAATCCACCAACATGGTTATGCAGGCGGCGTTTTTCAAGCTTGCCAACATAATCCCCTATGAGGAAGCCGAAAAATACATGAAGGCGGCTGTTCTCAAAACATACGGCAAAAAAGGCGAAAAGGTTGTCAACGCCAACAACGCGGCAATCGAAAACGCGATAAAAGGACTGCACGAGGTCAAAGTGCCCGCAGAGTGGGCAACCACCGACAAGGGCGCGGCGCTTCCCGAAGTCACCGACAATCAATATTACGAATCCTTTATCAGACCGATAATAGCTCAAAAAGGCAACACTTTGCCCGTGAGCGCCTTCAACGTCAGCGGCGTAGTGCCCACAGGCACCACAAAGTTTGAAAAACGCGGAATAGCCGTCGAAGTTCCCGTATGGCAGAGCGAAAACTGCATTCAGTGCAACCAGTGCAGCCTTGTCTGCCCTCACGCCTGCATACGTCCCGTGCTCATAGACGAAAACGAAAAGACGCCCGACGGATTTGTAACCAAGCCCGCGACGGGAGTCAAGGGAGCCAAATACAGAATACAGGTTTCTCCCCTCGATTGCACGGGCTGCGGAAGCTGCGCCAACGTCTGCCCCGCAAAGCAGAAGGCTTTGGTCATGACTCCCGCGGACAAAGTCAACGAAACGGAAAATTGGGAATTTGCCGAAAAGGTTCGTCAGGTGGAAAGCGGACTCAACAAATTCTCCGTCAAAGGCAGCCAGTTCGAGCAGCCTCTGTTTGAATTTTCAGGAGCGTGCGCCGGCTGCGGCGAAACGCCTTACGTCAAGCTGATAACACAGCTGTTCGGCGACAGAATGGTCATCGCAAACGCTACGGGCTGCTCCTCCATTTACGGCGGCAGCGCGCCCACGTGCCCCTACACCACCAACAAGGACGGTCACGGACCCGCATGGGCGAACAGCCTGTTCGAGGACAACGCGGAATTCGGATTCGGCATCAACCTCGCCTACCTGCAACGCAGAAACAAGGTCACAGACCTGCTCAATCAGGTGCTTGAAATCGGCACGGCAAAAATGAAAGTTGCCGCAAAGCTGTGGCTTGACAACAAATTCGACGCGGAAGGCAGCAAAAAAGCCGCGCAGGCGGTAAAAACCGAAATTATAGAAAACGCCAGAGGAAAAGTCAGACCGATAGCAAACGAGCTTGCCAAGATGGAGGACTGCCTCGTCAAAAAATCCGTATGGATTTTCGGCGGCGACGGTTGGGCTTACGACATCGGCTACGGCGGACTCGACCACGTGCTCGCAAGCGGCGAAGACGTAAACGTGCTCGTTCTCGACACCGAGGTTTATTCCAATACGGGCGGTCAGGCAAGCAAAGCGTCCCCTACCGGCGCGGTCGCCAAGTTTGCCGCGGCGGGAAAACGCATCAAGAAAAAGGATTTGGGCATGATGGCAATGTCCTACGGCTACGTTTACGTGGCTCAGGTGGGCATGGGCGCAAACATGAACCAGCTGGTCAAAGCGGTGTCCGAAGCGGAAGCATATCACGGTCCGTCCCTGATTATAGCTTACGCTCCCTGCATAAATCACGGCATCGATATGTCCAACCCTCAGCAAATCATCAAGGAAGCCGTAGACTGCGGATATTGGCAGCTTTATCGCTACAATCCCGCGCTCGCCGAGGAAGGCAAAAATCCTTTCATTATGGACAGCAAAGAGCCTACCGGCAGCTATCAGGAATTTTTGCGCAAAGAAACGCGTTACACAAGCCTGCTCAAAACAAAACCCGAAATTGCGGAAAAACTGTTTGAAAGAGCGGAAGAAGAAGCCAAAGAGCGCGTTAAAAAATATCAGCATCTCGGACAAAACGACTGATAAATTTCAAAAGCCCCCGATTTTCGGGGGCTTTTTTGTCGCTTTAAATCGCGCAAGGAGTCTCACGACAGCCGTTTATTCTATTCCCACCGAAGCGGAAACAGCAAGGCTGATTGGAGTCGAAGTCGCGGGCGATTGACTGTCGTCGGCAACAAGCACGAACAGCAGCCTGTCGCCCTCGGTCACAGCCTGACCGACGTTTGTCTGATTGAGCGTAAGCAAAGTGTTGGCATTGACCGTTCCGGTAAGGTTTGGCGTGTAGTCGTATTCGGTACCCGTATAATTGAAGGTATTCGAACCGCTCGTAGCAATATAAAGTCTTAGCTTCAAAGTCACGTCAGCCGTATTGAGCGCCGCCTGCGCCGTCACCGTCGCGTGCGAGGCTATGGTCTCGATTGTGCCCGTCGTAGTCACGTCAATCGGAGTATTTGAATTGGCGGCGTCGAGTGTAATGGTCGCGCCCGGCGCGCCCGTCACAGTCTTGGTAAAACCGGACGAAACGATGAGATACTCTGGCTCCGCGCCCGCTTCGCCGGGAGTCAAGTCGGCAGCGGTAGCTCCCGAGTTGTAAGCAAGAGTGATTGGGTTTGTTCCCGTAGGTCCCGTTGGTCCCGTCGGACCTGTCGGTCCCGTGGGACCGGTAGCTCCCGTGTCGCCCGTAGGCCCGGTAGGTCCGGTTTCCCCCGTTGCTCCGGTAGGACCCGTAGGACCTGTCGCGCCTGTAGGTCCCGTCGGACCCGTGTCGCCTGTCAACCCCACAGCTCCGGCATCGCCTGTCGGGCCGGTAGCTCCTGTCGCTCCTGTTGCACCGGTTGCACCCGTTGCGCCGGTAGGTCCCGTTGCTCCTGTGTCACCGGTAAGTCCTATTGCGCCGGCGTCGCCTGTAGGGCCTGTCGGACCTGTCGGACCTGTCGGTCCCGTTGCTCCCGTGGGACCTGTTGCACCGGTAGGTCCCGTAGCTCCTGTGGCGCCCGTTGCTCCTGTGGGACCTGTGGGACCTGTCGGTCCTCCGCCTGTGCCTGCGGGACCCGTTGCGCCCGTTGCGCCCGTAGGTCCCTGCACACCCTGCAAGCCCTGAACGCCCTGCGGGCCGGTAGAGCCTGTCGCGCCTGTTGCTCCGGTAGGACCAGTCGGGCCTGTGGGACCGGTAGGACCGGTCGGACCCGTTGCGCCTGTCGCACCCGTGCCTGCGGGGCCTGTTGCGCCCGTAGCTCCCGTAGGTCCCGTGACTCCCGCAAAGCCCTGAATACCTTGAAGCCCCTGCACTCCCTGAGGTCCCGTCGGACCTATAGGACCTGTCGCACCCGTGGCGCCCGTGGCGCCCGTAGCCCCTGTTCCCGCGGGACCTGTCGCGCCAGTTGCTCCTGTGGCTCCAGTGGGACCGGTAGGACCTGTTGCGCCCGTAGCTCCCGAGCCTGCGGGGCCTGTTGCACCTGTCGGACCGGTCGCGCCGGTGGCTCCCGTCGCTCCGGTCGCTCCTTGTATACCCTGAGGTCCCTGCGCTCCGGTTGCACCTGTCGCTCCGGGAAGCCCCTGAGGACCGATGGGCCCCTGCGGTCCTTGGGGACCTTGAGGGCCCGGAGCGCCAGTAAGTCCGATAGGACCGCGGGGACCGACGGGACCTTCGGGACCGCGCTGTCCTCTTGGACCCGCAACGCCTACGCAAACGGGTTGAGGGGGCGCGGGAGGAGGACAGCAGTTGTTGTTATTTCCGCCGCAGCAGCCTCCCAAAAATTCACAAAAACTCATATAACACAACCTCTTTAAAAATATTTTCGGAGCGGAACGAAATAATATTCGCAAAAACTCCCACTAATATTTTATGTCCGATATTTTATAAGGTTTCATTTCCGCAAAAACAAAAACAAGGCGGATTTTTTGTTTGAAACAAAATCCGTCCTATCGGTTGCCAAAAAAAATTATTTGTTGTATAATAAATCGAAAAGTTGCGAATGTAGTTTAGTGGCAAAACGAAAGCTTCCCAAGCTTTAGTTGTGGGTTCGATTCCCATCATTCGCTCCAGAGAGACTGCGCCTTTGTCTCAACAAAACCGAAGCCCTTTTTCGGCTTCGGTTTTCTTTTCGCCTTTTTGCTTGTCTCTCTTTCTCTCTCTTGCTCCATTTAACTCTTTTGTGACGCTGCGGCAAATTTCCTTTGCCTTGCTATTCCGTCGCTTCGCTCCTTGCGATTCCCATCATTCGCTCCACTTTGGCTGCGCCTGTGTCTCAACAAAACCGAAGCCTTTTTCGGCTTCGGTTTTCTTTTCGCCCTTTTGCTTGTCTCTCTTTCTCTCTCTTGCTCATTTAAACTCTTTTGTGACGCTGCGGCAAATTTCCTTTGCCTTTATCTTTTCAAAGTCCGCAAATAGTTCTTTTTGTCAAGGTCTATTCTGAAGCTCTCCAATGCTTTTGAAATTGCCTTGTTGTGCACCCACACGTCGAAAATTCCCTTTTCGAGCGTCTTGACGGCAACGTCGTACTTTTTTACCAATGCGACGCTGATATACCAAGCCGCCGCCATATCGACATAATACTCGTTTTTTATGTTAAGCGACGCAAGCAAATTCAGGTCGCTTTCTTCAAACGCCTCGCCGAGAAAATAGGACAACAGACACACAATGCCGAAACGCACGGTATAAGCTTTGTCGCTTTTGAGCCACCTTTCGACAAAACCTCTCACCGCCGACGTGTTCCGCGAAAAAATTTTCATGCCCGTGGCGGTAATATCGTTTGTCGCCCAATTGTCAATAAAAGGCAAAAATTCCTCCGTCATTGCAAGCGCTGCGTCAAAATCCTTTATGTTGCACAAAAGGCAGCCGTGCAGATTGTTTTCCTCCAAATAAAAATGCGGCGTCTGCGAAAGAAAAAGACTTGCCTCCATGCTTCCGTAAAATTCCTTTGCCAACGCCTTTACCACGGGACTGCGCACTCCCAAAATCCTTTCCGACGCAACGGAGGGAGTAAGCCTCGCATTAAAAATCTTCAATTTTTCATCGCTGTTTTCTTTGAGTCTGTCAAGCAGCGTCATAATCGGCTCCTTTTTTGACGGCTACAAGCCGCAAAATCTTTTTCCCCTCGCTTCTGTACATCTTTTCGTGTTCGGTCTCGATATTGTCCTCCGAACAAAAATCCGTGCTGCGTTCCGTCACGCAAAAGCCGACGGACAGCAGCGAATTCGCCGAATACTCGAAAAAATCCGCGTCGTCCGTTTTCAGCTCGACCGTGCCGCCCTCCTTCAAAATGCTTAAATAAATTTTGCAAAACGGCGGATAAGTAAGCCGCCTGTTTTCGTTGGACGGCTTGGGGAAAGGCGTGCTGAAATTGAGAAAAATCCTTTCAACGCTGCACGGCGGAAAAAAACGCGGCAGATATTCCGCGCCCGCGCACAAAAAGCGCAGATTGGAAATATTCTCGCGCACGGCACGCAAAGCTCCTTCCACCATGACGTTTCCGATCCGCTCAACGGCAACAAGAACCGCCTCCTTATGTCTTTTTGCAAGCTCGACGGAAAAAACGCCCTTGCCGCAGCCTACGTCCAGCCAGACGGGAGCGCTCCTGCCGAATAAGGCATTGAAATCAATATAATCGCGGACGGGTACGGAAGAATTTTTTTCTCTTATTTCCTTGTCGATCACAGCGTCGCCTGCTTCTGACAGCAGGCTGTCCAGATTCTTTTTCCTTCTCAGTCTCATATTGCGTCGGCGTTATTTTATCACGGGCGGGGCTTTCAGGTCAAGGAAAAGCGTACGCGCAAAAACACCCGCCGCGACGAAGCAAAGCTTTTATCCTTAAACCATACGTTTGCCCCAAACAGAATGAAAAAAGCTCCCGCAAGCGGGAGCTTTCATTCAGTTATTTATGCGCCGATAGACAAACCGGTGTAGGTATCGAGGTCGTTAGGCAGAGTTACTTTTCCGTTGAAGGGTTTAAGCTCGACAAAAACTTTGAGTCCCTGCAATTCGTAGTTCATCTGATAGCCTCTCAAAAGATTGTTGGCTCCGAAAGAGAAGATTGCGGAACCCTTTCCGAAAACGGAATTTTCCCCCTTGTCGGTGTCGTCAAACTCGAACTTGATTTTCGTGCCCTTGTCGCTGCTGTCTATGTAAACCTTGACGTTTTGCGTTTCAAGCTCGGCTGCGGTCATGGCGAAGAAATCTATACCCTCCGCGCCCTCGCTTGCCATGCCTGCAAAATTGTCGAGAACCGACTGCAAATCGTCGCCGAAATCGACCTTAATCTTTGTATTTGCCGTTTCCGCGCCGTTTAAGAAAGTAACGGTATGCGAATACATGGCTCCGTCCCCTGTGTACACATTGGCGTCCACAGACGATTCGTATGCTCCCAAAGCGTTAGAGCCGGAAAAAGTCATCGTGCTTTCTATTGCGGATTTGACTCCGTCCTTTATGGAAACCTTGCCGTTCAATGCCATATCGATGTCGCCCTTGCCCAGCTCGTTTTCAAACGCGCCTTTAAAGGTGGCTTTGAGTTGATAACCCGTTTCGGTATCCGATTCCTCGGTTTTCACCTTGGCAAAAGTAGTGTTAATTTCATCCGCCGAAGCAACCGTTTTGAAGTTGCCGTCAAACTCGCCGCAGGCGGTCAGACCGAAGCACATGACAAGAGCCAGAGTCAGGCAGACGAGTGTTTTGAAAAGTTTTTTCATTTATATAATCTCCTTTATATATTTTTTAATTATTGTATTTTCCTATACAGTTGCCGTTTTGCGGTAAACGGCGCAAACCTTAATTCCTGCCGAAAACGGTCAGCGTTGCCCTGATTTTTCTCATCACCTCCTTAAAAATCCTTTATACACAGTATATTAGCACTGTTTTCATGTATTGTCAACAATTTCAGCTCTCTCCGCCGTAAATTTTGAACAGCAGCCAATCTTTGAGCCGCCTCGGCAAAATGCCTGCCGCAAAATACAAAAATTTGTATTTCACGCCTATGACCTTGACGTGCGGCATATTTCTTTTGACGGCGCAGGCAAAGATTTTTTTTGCGGCGTAGGCGGCGCTCATCCCCTGCTGCTCGTCCTTTTCCATAACCTTAACCGAATTCTCCGCGTATGCGGCATAAACGCCCTCGTCGGCATTTTTTCTTCTCGACTCGGTGAAGCAGGTTTTCACGTCGCCGGGCAGGACGGCAAGCACCTTTACGCCGAAGGGGCGCACCTCGTTTCTGAGCGCGTCCGAAAGACTGAGAACCGCCGCTTTTGTCGCGGAGTAAAACGCCTGATAGGGTATGGCAATCGCCCCCGCCACGCTGGACACGTTGACGAGCCTGCCCTTGCTTTGCCGAAGCAGCGGCAGACCGAAGCGTATGCAGTTGTACGTGCCCTTGAAATTGACGTCCGAAATGCTGTCGAAATCGCGCTCCGACGTTTTTTCCACCGAGCCGGAAATGCCCATGCCCGCATTGTTTATCAAAAAATCCACTCCGCCGAATTTTTCCCCGATTGCGCGGAAGGCGTTTTCCACCGCCGCCGCGTCGCAAACGTCGCACGGGATGTAAAAAATCCCGTTTTTTTCGCCCTCGCCGCAGCTGCGCGCAAGACAAACCGTATTTGCTCCCGCTTGCGAAAAAAGTCGGCAAAGCTCGGCTCCTATGCCTTTTGTTCCGCCGGTGACAACCGCCGTTTTTCCCGTCAGCTTCATTTCTATATTTTAGCATACACCGCTCTGAAAACAAAGCGCATAAAGCAGGTTTGACGAAAAAAAACGGCGTTTTTTTTACGCCGTTTTTTAATCACGCCCAGGTATTTTGCATGAACATATAGTCCATTACCCCTTCCTCGGGCAGACCGCTGTAAGTTATGACGCAAATCACGGTATCTCCCGCCTGCAACACGAAATTGGTGCCCATATCCTGCAACGAGCCGTCCTCCAAAACCTTGTATTGTTCGAATTTCAGTATCTTGTCGAATAACACTTCATTGGTACCGAAAAGCTCATAATGGCCGTATTCTTCCGCGGTGAATGTGAAATACACTCTGCCGTTGAACATTTTGAAATCCGAGCCTCCGATTACGTCGTCTCCGTCGTCGACGCCGACATGCACGGTGTAGGCAAGCTGCGCGCTTGTTCCGTCCTCGTATTTTTCATTTCCCCACGCGGCGTAAACGGTGCTTTCGCTGCCCTCGCCGTGATAAAAATAAGGGAATTTGACTCTTTCGCCCCAATCTCCGTCGACGGAACCGTTCTTAGTGAACCACCCCTGAAAATATGCCGTTTCGCTGCCGCCGTAAACTGCCGTCGGCATTTCGACGACTGCGGGCGCGGTGACGCTGTCGGGGTTTTCGCCCTGCGTGTTGACAAAGTTGTAGGTGACGATCTTTGCGTCGCTGTCGTCCAGTTCCGTTTCCAGTCCGAGATATACAAACGTGGTGTAATAGGACTCAAAGCTGTCCGAAGGTGTTTTAATCTCTATGAGACACTGCGGGTTTATGGCGTCGGCGTAAAATACGGGCGCCGTTTCTCCCAAAAACTCGAGTGTAAGAGAGTTCTTGATTGTAGCCCAATTCTCGTCGATGTTGGTGATGTAAAAAGCCGCTGCCCCGACTATCTCGACGCCTCTGCCTACAACCACATACTCGATGTTGTTGGTGTAAAACGCCTCTGCCTGTATGTACTTTACGTTGTCGGGTATGACCAGCTTCTTGATTGTACTGCTGTATTTCCTCGCCGCAGAGTTGTCAAGCGCGCAGTCGGCTATCGTGTCCACCGTGGGTGCAAACACGTTTTCGATTACCTCTTTTCCGTCAAAGCTGATGTTGATTAAAAGCGTCTTGTCCTTGTTGTAAAGATTGCCGTTTTCGTCGGAGGAATAAGCCGCGTTGTTTTCGTCAACGGTAAAGAAGCCTCCCACGCCTCTGAACGCACGGCTTCTGATTTCCTTTACAGATGCGGGGATAAAAATCTCCGACAAGGCGGACATTCTGAACGCGCCGTCCCCGATAAGCTCGAGATTGACCAGCTCCTCGAAATTGACCTCTTCAAGAGAGTTGCAGTTGGCAAAAGGACCGACCTGCGGTATTGTGCCCAAACCGCCCCAGCGTCTATAATCGTCTCCGTTGTCGTCAAGATCGGGCAAAATACCTGCTTTGATATATTTCAACGACACGGGCAGCGTAACCTTTTTGAGCGCAGCCATTCCGCTGAACGCACTGCCCGTCAAAATGGTTATGCCTTCGGGCACGGTGACCGACTCTATATATGCGCTCCCGCTAAAAGAGTAAGCGCCTATATACGTCACGCCGTCGGGCACGGTAAACTCCGTCACCTTGCTGTTGCCCTTTGCGACGTACATAAGCAAATCGCCCTTGTCGTTTCCTTCTCCGAGTCCCGCGTTTCTTACGTACAGAGCAAAATTGTTTTGGTCTGTGTAAATGACTCCGGCGTCTGTCGAAGCGTCTCCCGTGACGGTTATGCTGACGAGATTTGTCGCGTATCCCAAACCGAATGCGTCAATGGCAATCTCCTCCACTGTGTTGGGCAGAGAAAGCGTCTGCAAGCAGTTTATCATTGCAAAAGCTCCCGTACCGATTCTTTTGAGTCCCGATTTGAATGTCAGCGATTTAAGCTTTCCGTCCGCGCCGACGGCGCTAGAAATATGAAACGCCTGCATATCTCCGGTAGTAGCGCCAAAATCAGGGTCTACTTCGACTTCTCCCGACTCACCGTAGCCTGCGATTTCTTCGATTACGCCGTTGAAGGTGACTGTTTCAAGTTCAAAGCACTCATAAAAAGTGGACGCGGGCAGCAGCTTCAAGTCGGCGTTGATTGTTATGTTCTTAAAGGCGGAAACGGTTGTGGAACCGAAACCTTCGTCGCTTGCAAACAACGCTCTGTTTATCCAGGTCACCTCTTTCTCTATGACAAATTCGGTAAGAGTCTCCCTTACCCAGAACAGCTTGGTTCCGTCCGCGGAGTAAATCGCGTCGTCTCTGTAAACCAGCTTGGAGTTTTGAGCAAACTCTATATCCACAAGTTTGGGACAGCCGTAAAAACACATCGGTCCGATTTTCTCCAAACTTGCCGGCAGCTCCACGAAGGTCAGCTCGGGGCAGTTTTTGAACGCGTTTTCGGGCAGACTTTTTACGCCCTCCTCCACGTAGAGGTATTTGAGCTGCTGCGCGAGTCCCGCGTATACTCCTTCTTCGTAGCTGTGCGGCACATACAGTTCGTTCAAAATGAAATCATAAAAGAACATTCCTGTATCCATTTTGGTTACGGGTTTTCCGTTGAATGCCGTCGGAAGGGCAACCTGCGCGGGCAGCGTTTGCTGTACGTTTTTCTTCAAAGTATAGCTTTCCCCGTCCTCATTGAGAGCAAAATCAAAATAGCTTACGTCGGTAGGCACGTAATCGTACACTGCGGTGTACGTCATGTCGGAGCTTAATTTCTCCATGGAACCGCCCTCCCAGCCGACCAGCTCGAAGCAGAAAAGCCGATGAAGAGTGTCCTCTGCCGCGGGAGGCTGAACGTCCGCGCCGTAAGGCACCTCTTTTTCCACCTCGCCCATGTTGGATACGAATTTGGCGGTAAGCGTCCTGTATTCCCAGGTGGCGACAAGTCTCACGGTTTCGGCGCGCGTCACGGTGTAGGTGTCTCCCGCAAGATAAACCTTTTCGCCGTCCGTCCATCCCTTGAACTCATAGCCCACCCTGTCGGGCGCGTCCTTGACCGTGAACGTGCCGTCGTAGTTGACGCTCTCCTGCACGGGCGCTTGCGCTCCCTCCGCCTCATGCGCAAGGTCGTACACTACCGCATAGCTTGTGCTCTTGAACCTTGCGTACAGCGTCACGTCCTTTGTTACCGCCTGCTCGAAGTCGTATTCATCCGTATACGCTTGGTCTATGTACCACCCGTCAAGCGTCACTCCCTCCGCCGTCGCTATCTGCGGCGCGACAGCCCTTTCTCCCTTTGCCGTCTTAACGGTAAGCTCCTCCATTCCCGTCACCTTGTATGTGACGGCGTACGTCGTCTGACAGGCTGTCAGGCACACCGCAAGCAAAAGCAGCGTCACCAACAGCATTGCCGTCTTCTTTACTGTCTTCATCTTTTTACCTCCGTAATATTTATTTTTTAGGGCAAAGACACAACTCCCTATTTTTATTATATCAAACGCC
>OLXK01000638.1_pt1 | contig 31996 bp, 29 predicted proteins | sample 1674321 | NCBI WGS metagenome assembly OLXK01 (sample SAMEA103958162, study PRJEB25191) | human gut metagenome | reverse complement strand
TTCTTAAAGTTTTGTATTTTGCGATTCAGAACCAGTCTGGTGGAAAGAAACGCCTCTCCAAACTGCCCGCGCTCTCCAGAATGGCGATGTCAATATTCGTAATCATCCTCGTCATCGTCCTCATCGTCCGGATCATACGGCGAGCGTTCTGTTGGGCGCCGGTTCCGAATAAAGCGCATGGCGACCAGCGCACCTGCCGCAAGAAGGAGCCCTCCGCCGAACAGGATAATGTGCATCACGGGAATCCCGCCGACGGTAGGACGGCCCGTATCCTGCTCTTGCACATTCTGCGAAGCGGTGTCCGCGTTCTCCGCACTGTCTGTTGTCAGCGGCTCCTGTTCTTGTTGCGTCACATCAGGACTTGGGATATCGCCCGGCGACGGCACGGCGGCATTTAGAGTCAGGCAAGAAAGGACGTAGCTGCCGCTATTGCCCAGCTCGGTTCGTAAAATCCCGTCCTGCCCCACGGCAATCGTGCCCGGATAAAGGCCTGCATCCGTCTTGAGCTGGAATTCAACACCCGCCCATTGGGGGCCAAGCTGTACCTCAAGGATGACGGCTGCGCGACTTGAAGCTCCGTGCCGTCCGTGTCATCGCCGGTAGCATAGACAACACCTGTACACATGAGGATGCAGCACAATAGCGCCAGCATTACGCCGATGCCTGTTTTCATCTTTTTCATAATGATCTCCTGTAATTTGCATAGAAAAAGACGGCCTGATTTCTCAAGCCGTCCTCTCTGATGCTGTGTTTTGTTTTTACTTGATCGTGTCCTTGAGCGCCTTTCCCGCCTTAAAGGAAGGGGCTTTGCCGGCCGGGATCTCGATCGTTTCCCCGGTAGCCGGGTTTTTGCCCATCCTCGCGGCGCGCTCCTTCACTTCAAAACTGCCGAAGCCGACCAGTTGGATCTTGCCGTCGGTTTTCAGTGCTTCCGTGATACCGTCAAATACGGAATTGACCGCTATTTCCGCGTCCTTTTTGCTGAGATTGGCCTTTTCAGCCACATAAGCGACAAGCTCTTTCTTTGTCATAGACTTTATTCCTCCTTCTGCACCCGTTTACAACCGTGCACCAATTATCCTTTGGCCTGGGCGCAGTCAGTCATAGTCTCACGAGTGATGTGGGTATATTATAGCATGAAGAATTCTGATTGCAATGCTCTTTCCATGCTGCGTTCATCACCGGCAATAACTGAGAAAGGGACACCATGTCCGCTGGGGATGAAAAAGCACATCGACCCACCGGAGAAAGACATGGACGCTTTCGACCTCTTGGATAAGATTCCCGGTGTCAGGCGTGGTCCAGGCGGCGTGATCTGCCTTTATGACAGGCTGGTCTCATTGAAGGGTTCGGATCGGGTCATTCCCATCAACTATCTCTGACATCTGTACTGCCCGCAGGATTTTGTCCTGCGGGCAATTTTTCACTGTTTGAGCGTGGGTTTTGCTGCAAGCACCCACATTTAAGGCATACGCTGCCCGACCATACGTGCCGGCATTCCTTGCCCGGGGACTGCTTGACGCCCTTCTTCTCACGATTCCGCGGCCGATTTCTTCTGCGCCTGTCGTTTTTCATATCGTTCCTCCATAACGAATCCGGGGATGCGCGTTCAAGCGTATCCCCGGATTGGTGTTATTTACTTCTTCACGGCAACATGCTTGCCCGTTCTGCGCTTTTTCAGGTAGAAAAACGCTGTGCAGCCTACTCCTGCCGCCGCAAGCCCGAGCAGTGAGATCCAAAGCATAAGATCGGCGTCGTCTCCGGTCTTGGGAACATCCACCTTTGTCTTGTCGTTATGGATCTTTACCGTCAGTGTCTCGTTTGCAACAAGCGTGATTTTGACGGGGTCTGCGATCTTGTACCCTTCGCTGGCGCTGTTTTTCAGCTCCGTGACGGTATACTCGCCGACGCGCAGCTTCTCAATGAAGATTTCGCCCTTGGAGTCGGTCGTAAACGTCATATCGTAGCCGTTGGCGCCGGTGATGTGGAACGCAAAGCCCTCTTTCTTTCCGTCGCTGGTGGTCTTAATAATCTTGAGGGAGCCCTTCAGAGCATGGTTGATAAAGCCCTTTCCGGCTTCGTTCTCAACGGTGTAGGTTTTTCCGTCGGTATCGATCTCCACATAGTAGGCTTTCTCGTCAGGAATAAAGCCCTCCGGTGCAGTTTTCTCCCTAACCAGTACGCCGCCGTACTCCAGATTCTTCATCCAGTAAACGCCGGCAGAGGACTCCTCCATGGTGCCGAGCAATACATCGTCCTTGTCCAGCGCCTTGTTCCCGTTAACATCTCGGTAGACCTCGAATACCGCGCCGCTGAGTTTATTCTCGGGATAGTCTGCGTCATACTTCGTCAGTGTGACGCTGCCGCGGATAAGTTTGTTTGCAATCTTGATCTCAATGACCTGTCCCTGCTCCTTGACCGTTACCGGGAACAGCTCTTCGCTCAGAACGAAGCCCTTGGGCTGCTCGATCTCGCGCACGAGCCAGTTGCCGGCAGGGATCTTTTCGAAGCGGAATCTGCCATCCTCGGCGGATACGGCTGTCAGCAGTGCGGTATCCTTCGTGAATCTCGTTTCAGATGCAGCAAACAGACCCATGACTGCACCGGAGAGTGGCTTATCGTTTGCATCAACCTTCAGACCCGAAACGGAGCCGTAGATCAGCTTATTCTCAATGGCTGCGCCCTCGTTGGCAATCAGCTTGACAAGCTTCTTGTCTTGCCCGGCGTAGTCAAACGACACCGGATACTTCGTATCGCCAAGCTGGTAATGGCTGTCGGTAGAGATCTCCTGCAGGTAGAAGCGTCCAAAGGGGAGATCCGTCTTGCACGTCGCTTTTCCGTCTTTATTCAAGGACACCATCTCGATCAGACCATCCTGCGGGATGCTGTTGCCATCGGCTGCCACAAGCTTCTCCGCAGCATAAAGGCCGAATGTAACGTGCGTGAGCTCGCCACTTTGGCCAATGCCGAACAGCTTATCCGTTTCCATGGTTTTTACCAGACTGATCTCCACACGCTGGCGTTCATTGTACATATCTGCCCGAAGCTCGGTGACCGTGACCTCCTGTCCGGCATATACCAGCTCAACCGTATGCGCTTCGGTCTGAAGCGCCATGCCGTGCGGAGCTTGCTTCTCGGTGATCACATACTTGCCAAGGTAGAGTGCCTTACTGGAGGCCATGCCGTCCGATTGCGTGGTGACGGTGTCTACGATGTCCCCGGCCTTTACACGCAGGGTTCCGTCAGGGGTGTAAATATCCTCCGCAGCAGCGATATCAAAGACTGCTCCCGGAAGTCCGGTATTCTCATATACAGGCCGGAAGATGGATCCCTCGTTTACTACGCTGCTGAAGACCTCTCCGGTCTTTTGAATGCGGATGACGCCTTTTTGCGCCATGTTGGACTTTGTAACTGTCACGACAGCCTCTGACCCATCCACGGTAAACGGAACCGGGGCGGTATCCAGCACATAGCCATGGCAGGTTGCCACCTCAATCAGCTCATAGCGGCCGTAGGGCAGCTCGCAGGGGAGCATCAGCGTACCATCATCTGCGGTATAGAATGTGGAGATGGTCACTGGCGCCGGATAATAGACAGTCTGTGAAATCAGTTCGCCGGAGGTCAGGTCTCTGACCTGAAAACCGATGCCTGCTGCCGGAATGATCTTCCTGGTCTCAGCATCGCGCTTTTCCACGCGGATAAAGCTGGTGATGGTCTGGTTGTTCAGGATATAGGAGTACAGGTGTCCGTCGGAGCTGATGAATACGGTGAAGTCCGAAATAAAGGCCTGTCCTTCCTGACCCTCGATCTGGTGTACGGTATAGCGGCCGTAAGGCAGATCCTTGGAAAGCGCTACGCCGTTTTCATCCGTCACGAGCAGATCACGCTCGCTATCTTTGGCTGCGTCATAGCTTCCGGCACTTGAGAGATAAAGCTGGAACATCGCGCCTGCTTCCGGCTGCTCGATAATGCCTGCATTGCCGGAGGGTTTGAACTCCGCCGTCGGTACAGATCCGTTTTCGGGCTCTGGCTCCGCTTCATTCTGACCGGGAATCAGCGTATCGGCTGCTTCCGGCTCAGACTCGGCCGGCGTTTCCGTGTCGGCTTGATTGGGCATTGGGGTTTCTTCCGCTGCCGGTTCGGCTGCGTCCTTTGCATCATCGGAAGCTGCAGTTCCCTGCGCATCCTCCGGTGCGGCAGCGTCCGGGCTAACAAAATATGTGGAGCCTTCCGGCGCAGAGGGGTCCGTTGCTGCGGGGATCTCAGCCTCCGCCTGCGGGATTGGCGCGTTCTCGGAGGTTTCCAGTTCGGCATCAATATGCTTGATCAGGCGGATGCTGCCTTTGATTACCGTTTCGGTCACGGCGTTAGCCGTTGTATTGTGTTCAACCGTATACTGACCGGGCGCTGCACCAACGGCATGTTCCGTCGTATCGAGGAGGTACCCCTCCGAGGGTTCCATTTCACGGATCGTCCAGTCGGTATCGCAGATATACTCTTTGCTAGTGAACTGACCATTGGCGTCTGTGTAATACACATCGACAAGCTTCCCGCCCTTGTAGATCCCGTATTTAGCGCCTGACAGCGTGGCGTCGCCCTGCGGTGTTCCGGTTTCTGCGTCCGTCTTGGTTACTGTCACGGTAAACTTTTTGAGGATATTGGCAAAGCTGCGCTCTGCAACCCGGTTCCACTGGATAGATACCGACTGGGGATCAGGGATAACGTAACGAACGGCCGTATCGACCTCCTCGATGGTATATGGGCCGCCAATCAGGACATTGCGGAACTTAGCCACGCCGGTGGAGTCCGTTACCGCATACTCATCGACGCTCAGGCCGGAAAGGGATTTGCCGTACAAGCGAAACTTTACGCCCTCAACGAATCCGTCTTCTGAAGTCTTGGTCACCTCCAATGCACCGCGCTTGAGCACGTTGTTGAAGGTCACGGTCGAGGTCTGCCCACCGACAATGGTGACCTGCTGTGAAGTCTGGGGCGTATAACGCTCAATGTCCGCTTCTGTTACGGTATAGGTGCCGGCCATGAGCTCGGATACGTCAATCGTGCCGTCGCGGCCGGTAGTCACAGTCTTGGTGATTCCGTTGCCGGAGATCGTGAAAGAAATTCCGGCCACAACGCCATCCTCGCTGGTCTTGACCAGGTGCATGGTGCCGAGCGCCTCCATCTCAAGCCGAAGATGGACGCTGACAGGGTCTGACACATTTTCGCCGTAGGTGACAACATCCTGAATGCCGGCGCCTTTGTTGCCGTCCGTCCAGACGACCACACCGCTTCGCACGCCGTTGGTCTTGCTGGCGCTTACGCGGATATCGCCTGCAATCGGCATGTCGGAGGTGATTGTCAGGCGGTTCCCGCTTCGGGAGAAGGTGATTCCGGGTTCCGAGGAGCTGAACGAGAAGTTCGACAGCACTCCATTGGTATCCGTCAGTGTCACGGTATATCGCGTGCCGTCGTATTTGAGTTCATAGCTGCGTGCGCTGCCAATGCTTCGTGCGCAGAAGCTGGGGATCTCTGCGTGACTCTGCACGCTGGCGGCCATGGAATTATAATAGGAGCGGATCTGGCTGCGAAGCGGATGCTCGTCCCGGATATAACTCCAAACCGCACTCTTCCCATAGCCGGAGGGATCCACCTTGTTGAAGCTTGCGTCACGCTCGCCGACAACCGTCTCCCAGACCAGCAGCTGTGTAGCGATTATATGGCTTAACGCAGCTGCATCCGAGGCGTTCTGAGAACGCCAGGATGTGGATACATTGCCCTGATAGCCATACTGCATGATCCGGCCAAGCAGGACCTTGATGGTATCCGGGGAAATGGTCGGATTGAGGTGGCTGGGGTAGTTTTCCCAAAATGTCTCATCCTTGTGGGAGAGAGTATCGCCGGCATTTTGCCCGATGCCGGGCTCGATGCAATACGAGACTTGACCGTTATAGGTGCCGATGCTATGCACCGTTGTGTATTTGCTGTTGAGAAACCGCCAACCGCCCATCAGAGACGTGGCAGAGTGGCCCCACGCCGTCGCAGAGTAGTTGCTGTCACCGTCGCGTGGGAAATCCACCATATAAGCGTCTACCGTCGTTGCGGCAAACACAGGTGTGCTGATAGACAAAAGCGTCATCATGCACATGAGCAGGGACAAGAATGCCGAAAGGGCTTTCTTGAGCGTTTTACGTTTCATCGTTCCTTTACCTCCTGTTTTTTGCAGCAAAGAAGCGCACCGTTTCCGATGCGCTTCTCGCTGCGTGATGTGGTTTGGCTCAGGTGCAGCCGATATACAGATCGTATCACGCTTCTGTTCTCAGCTGCGCCCAAACGCAGAAATATATGATGCCGTCTGCTGCGTACAGTTCCAGCCGCGATTTGATATCCCGCGCAGGATGGATGGATATATCTCCGGCGATAATGGGGGTATCCCGGCGTCCTGTTGCGGTAGAGTCATAGGTGAAGCCAACTCCAACGCCGCAGTTTCGCGCAAATGCAGTTCGTTCATGGCCGGCTCTTCGAGTATGGCTGGTTCTGATTCCGGAGGGCTTGACGGCTGTAAGGTGTACTCCGGAGTGCCGCAGTATGGCTCCCGGCTCTCACTTGAGGCTTTCCCCGGGTACTGCCGGGAGGCGGTGGGGTTGTCCGGTACGCGGATACGCACTGAGCATTACGGCAATATACTCATCCTGCCAGATTGAAATAGCCACGATCCGCTTCGTCAACGCAGCGGCTGAGTTTTTCAAAGAACCGTTCCGGCGTGAGCTCCGTATCCAGCCAGTGGGTGGCGCGATAGGAATAACAGCCGACGTCCTCGTTGATGGCGTGGCTGCCCAGCACACTGTGCAGGTTCAGTTCGTTGGCAAGCTGCTGTTTTCGTGCGCCATCCGGGTTTCGGATCGCCTTAGCCAGGCAGACGACCAGCAGCGGGTGCAGCGGCGAGAACGAGATCTGCATATAGTAGCCGCGGTGGTCCAGCGTCAGCGAAGTTTCGTCCTCCGCCTCCACCTTCATGTGGGACAGGATCATCCTGCGGGCTTTTTGCGCAAGATCCGTTCTTCTGACCTGCTCTGCGCGGGTCAGATCGTAATCAAGCATAGTTGTTCAACCTCCTTGTCATTTTCTGTTCGCTCCAGTCATCTCGGGGTAGCGATGTGTGTGATCGCGCCCCAGATTCGATTGGATTCGTTGTTGATGCCCAGAATCCGTACCGTTACGCGAGAGCCTCTGGGCGGGCGCCCGCGCTTAGGATAGCTGCACAGACAGTCGATGCCGCCGTCCAGTGAGACGAACACGCCGTTCATGTCCACCATACTGACAGTACCTACATAGCGGTTGCCCACAGAATAACGCCGCAGCGCCTTTTCATAGGGATTCTCTCCGGCCTGCTTGATGGAGGCGCTGACCCGGATACGGGTTCGGTCACTGCGGTCGATGCTCAGGATTTTAACCAGAATGCGCTGCCCGGGCTGAAAGCTGTCCTGCGCATCCAGCATACGCTGGTAGCTCAGCTCACGAAGCGGGATGTAGACCTCCAGGCCGAACAGATCCACGAAGATGCCGGCACGAATGACGGATACGACGCGAGCTTCCGCACAGATACCTTCGTAGAGCAGATTGTTTCCATCCCGGTCTGTACCGAAATAGTACGCGCGGCGCTTAGCGGACATAGCCTCAAGACGGCTACCGACTGCAACGCCCGCCTTGGCGTCGATGCCCTTGATGATGTAATCCACCTCCGCCCCCAGGCGTTTGGTGACCATATAGTGCAGCACATCCTCCGGAAGCCTGCCACGGAAATCCTCCGGCGGCTCCACCGCTTCCTCCGCAGGAATGATTACCTTGATATCGCCATGATAAATGACTGCAAGAGAACGAGAGGGATGGTCAGCGGGGCGTTCGATGCCTTGAATGGTCCCGGTCAGGATCCGCTTGGTCTTTAAGGATTCTACCAGGTCCAGCAAATCGTTGCGGGCTTTGTCCGCTTCCGTTTCCACACTGGGGCGCTCGTCGATGGATACCACCGGCGACGCCGGTCTGGCAGCGGCGCGCCTGCGAGGCTTCTTCTCCGGAGATTCGACGCCGTCGGATGCATCCCCGGGCGGTTCTGCCGCTGCTGTGTCAGACTCACTTTTCTTAGCTCTTGGTTTTCTGGTTCGGCGGGCCGGCGGGCTCTCTTCAGGTTCTTTTTCCTCCAAGTCGGAATCGGTCTGAGATACCGGTGCTTCCGGGGTATTGCGCGCGGCGTCTTCGATCGGCATCCCTTCGGGATTCGCAGATTCGGAATCAGTCTGGCAAATGTCGATGAGATCAGCGTCTCCGGGCGCCCCTTCAGCGCTGAGCACTCTATCAGGCTCAGGTTCAGTTTCAGTCTGATGTAATGCGTGTTCATTGATGTTTTCGTCCGTCGCGGCCGCAAGAATTTCTTCTTCCGGGATCACCGCCGTTTTTTTCGTTGCCATTGTTTGATCCTCCGTTTCTTTTGTTTGAATATAAAAAGAGCGTCCCATTTCTGAGACACCCCTCTGCCGGTAATGTGTTTTATTTGTTAGTCTGTCCGTATTGCCGATACGCTCGGTGTTTTGTGATATAGTCCATTTGCTCGCCACCAATTTAACTATCTTTCAGCATTACAACATCACTAAAGTTAAATGTCAGCTTTTTAGTTAAAGCATTGAGTTCAAAACTCGCTCGGCGGTTTCGCGGAGCTGTACAGAGTTCTGCGTTTTGAGGGTATGGACGATGTGTGCGGCCGCTCCTCAGACACTGCGCGTGGCAAAGTCGTCTCGGTCTGGAGAAAAGGCGCTGCCGCGTGCGGGGGTGTGTAGTCAAGAATGCTGACGGGAGTCAATTCCTTGGCCAGCGGGTGGTCAGCATAATCAAACTTTTTCAGTTTCAGGACATTGTGTCCTCGGATGACCACCAGCAGTTCCTCGTTGGGGATGCGCAGCACCTCGTCCGGAGTCAGCAGCCGTCTGCGCCCCTGGCCCTCCGTCTGACGGTATTGGGGGATGACCTGCGCTACGGCAATGGTCTTGCGCACGGTCATGGTGGAGTTGATCTCCACCGACATATCACCGCTCCGCGCGGAGAAGTACTCGGCGCTGACCTCATCGGTACAGCCCAGCATGAGCTGCACGTCCAGGTTACCGACGATCTCCGCCCAGAGATTGTTGGGATACCGGTTCTGGAGCTGATCGAGGCTCTGCACGGCCAGCATCACATAGATCGCACGGCTGCGGATAACGCTGAGCGTACGGGCGAAATCCGAACCGTCCGCTGCGCTACCGAGCTTGCCCACATTGTTGAACTCATCGAAGATGAGGTTGACCGGGACTTTGCAGCGCAGCTCCGGCGTGCTGTCGGCATAGCGCACCAACTTGATGAATAGAAACGAAAAGAACAGCGAGGACAGAAATGCCATCGTTGCGTCCTGGTCGCTGAGTATGACGAAGTAGGCGCATTTGCGCTTGCCCGGCGCCGTGAGATCGATATCGCTGCGGCTGATGATGTCCCGCACAGCCTCGTTCTGTAAGACCTGTAACCGGGTGCCGAGCCCAAGGACGATGCCGGAACGCACCGTATCGCTGGCCTGCGAGAAAAGATTGAACGGCGCACGGGCGGGGTGATCCAGCGGCAGCTTTTCAAAAAGTGCCGTCAGCTGCCGTTCGCTGTTTTGGGTCAGGAGCTGGTAGGCGGCCGCCAGGTTCTTCGTCTCCGTGCTGCGGCTCCTGTCCAGATCGATATAGAGCACCAGCGCTTTGAGTAAATTGGCCTCGCCGTTGTCCCAGAAATGGTCGCCCTTGCCCTCACTGGTGTTGGAGATGATGACATTGGTCAACACCTGCGCCAGCAGGGTATCGCCGTTCAGGTCTGACATGCAGTTCCATGAGTCGCCGTGCCGGGGGTCTACCAGGTTGAATACTTTTACCTCATACCCGTTCTTGCGGAACAACTCGGCGGTATCGTTATAGAGCTCCGCCTTCGGATCCGTAATGACTGCCGACTCTCCGCGCTTGAGTATGGTGAACAGCGCCGGACGGATCACGCCACGGGATTTTCGGGTACCGGATGCACCGAATACGGCGATGTGGCGGTTCAGTCTGGTGTCTTTAGGTAAGCAGACGACGCTGCCGTTTTTTTCGCCCAAAATGATGCCATCGGCCTGCGACGGAGGCTTGATCTCCAGAATCTCTTTCAGTTCCTTGTCCTTCATCCATGAAGCGGTGCCGTAGGTTCCGTACTTGCTGCGGGTAAATCCGCGCTCATCGTAGTCCTTGGAGCTGAATTTATCGTGGAAACGCACATAGGCCATGATACCGACCCCGGTCAGCAGCAGTATACCGATGCTTTTTAGCCCCGGGATACTGAAGGCGCTGCCCAGACACACGATCGGATTCCAGTCTACGGCGCCGATGGTCGTTTGCCCTGTAAGACCGCCGGAATTCATCCAAAGCTCGTAGTTTATCAGCAATTGGCCAAGCACTCCGCCCAGGTAAAGCAGGGTGATAAGTCCCGGTATGGAGACGGCGATGATGGCTGCTGCTCGCTTTTTATCCAGAATGCATTCCTCCTTTATAGTCCCAGTTCTGCTTCTACTGTGGCAGCGTCGATGGTTTTGAGTGTGATATACGGGCCAAGATACTCTCTTAGAAAGGGCGCTTGATCATCGAAGCAGAGTACCTCGAAGCTCTCTGCGCCGGTCTGCATCGCCTCACGAAAACGGATCAGGCGTGCGATGTCGCCGTCAAGATGTGAGAAAACACAGGTGCCGCCGATACTGGCGTCGTATTCCATGAATCCCTGGTTATATGACCGGACGTCTGGGTCGAACAGCAGCTCAAGCAGCTTTTCCTTCCAGTCTGGGACGGTGAGCAATCTGAACTGCCGGATGCCGCCGGCATTCATGGGCACAAAATAGATGTGCCGATAGATTCCGTCAAACCGAAGTTCCAGTCGCCGGTTTTTATCCGACTCCAGCAGTGTGGTCAGCGCCGTATCATAAGACTCGCCCAGCAGGATTGCGGAGTCGATGCTCTGAACCCCGGCATTCATGCGGGCAAGCTCTGTCAGGCTGTGGAGCGCCTTGAACTCTCCCATGCCGTTCCATTTCATCGCGGCATTCCGCGTGTTGTAAACGGCGTAACAGCCGCCGGGATAGAAGATTGCGCCGACGATGCGTGTGAACATGGTTTTGTTCTGTTCCGCTGGGGTGATCTTCTTGAAGTCCCGCGCCAGATAAAAGGCAGGCGCGTCCGATGTTATCCGAAGGATAGCCCGGTTTTGCAAGGCGGGGAGTAGATAGGCCCTTGTCTCGATACCGGCGGTCAGATGCATCCCAATCGTCTCGGCAACCCGAAGGTTACGGTCCCGATGCGCCATACCGCCGGGGAATCTATGATTGTAAAACGCGGCCATATAATAGCCGTATGCGTCCGGATGTATCCATTCCAGTATGGGGAGAGCGCCCTTACAGAAACGAATCGCTTTGGCATTCCCGATACCGGTCAGCTGCAGCAGCTTTACCCTCATCCGCTCGCCGGTATCCGGATTACGAAGCTCCTGTGTTGTGGAAAGTTTACCCACCAGCGCTCTGAGAGTACGCTCGTTTCCCAGCACGCCAAGCGAACGGACAGGGTATTCGCCGGCGAGCCCAAGCACTGTGATAAGCCGATGCACATGACTTCCCGGCCGAACGGTAATCATTGTTTCAAACCCCGGAATGCAGGAGCTTTCCGACAACATGACTGCTCTCTTTGTCGGAAACCGTCCACGCAAAAAGCCTGAAAAACATCGGTTTCATCGGTGTTTTCCGGCTGTTAAAAGATATGTCATTGGGGAGGCGGGTTTTTGCCCTGTTTTTACACATGTTTTTGACGCCGCTCCGGCACATTTTCATGGAGCATCACCCCCTCGTCCGGGATCAGGGGCTCCAGCACCAGCCACTGGGGAAAATCCCGTGCCGGGACCACATACACCTCCGTACGCTCCTGCGTGGAGGCCGCGCTGCAGTAGAAATGATCGCAGCACGGCGGCGCGTCATCCGTAAGTACATACATAGCGACGGTATCGGAGACCATATTGACCTCAATATTGTCATGATCCCGGTACCGACGCTCCGGCCTGCCTTTTTCATATACATGGCGGAATATCATGATACTTTCGGGGTATCGAACCGGCGCTTTGCCCTGAAAGAAGTTCCTGAGCGCCGGGTACAGGATGCCCCGAATATAGGAGGCGGAGCCCCTCTCCTTTTTGGGGAGCAGCAGAGGCAGCCGGATGCAGAACCAGCCTTCGATGGTAAAGCCCGCTTCTATTGGAACTGACTCTGCTGCAACCGCATCCACATCCTGCAGTGCCCGCGGATTTCCCGTGTAGGCGGGAAGTGCTCTGGTCAGCAGCGTCAATTTTTCACTTTCCTCAGCCAGCTTCAGCGCCATGGCATACGCCAGCTCCATGCTTTTCCCTCCGGTCAGACAGCGGAGATTTTTTATGGTCATGCCGAGCCGTCGATCCTGCGTCTCTATTTTATCCAGCAGATGAATGAACGAGTTTATCGAGTCCATCGGTTGCAACCTCCTCTGTGTAAAATGTAATGTCCGGTTCTTCCTGCCCGGCAAAATTGACGGTTGCAAACAGGCAGGGCGCCTTGGGGAGCATCATCTGGGATGCCATGGCGATATTGGGCAGGACAAAGATATATTTCATCTCGTCATCCTGCGGCTGCAGCAGCTTGCTAAGGTGCTGCTCACCGTCATACAGCACAACGATCTCATAGCCGGTGTTTTCCTTCAGAAAAAAGATTTGGGACGGGTAAACCGCAGGATAATGCGCCATGGGATCCACATAGTCGATAAACCGCAGCAGCACCCATACGGCAAGGATCGTCCGCTGATCCGGCTTGCATAGCCCATCCAAAGCCAGATAGTAGCCACCGGCCACATCCGAGATTTGATGCTCCCTTTTCAGATTGCGAAGAATCTTCTCCGCCGTCTCCGGGGTTTTGTCCCGCAGCAGTCGGATCACCTGTGTTTTGGTCAGTGCGCCGTACTGCGACAACCATTTGATCACATGGCGCTCATCATCAAGCAGCATGTTGTTCACCTCCTTCTGTGTGTGCGTATTCTTTGCGAAATGCGTATTCTACGCTGAATGCGTTTTCTCCCTCTGCCGTTCTTTGAGGATTGCCTCCAACTCGGCGCGATCCGTGGTGATCATTTCCTTTTCCAGCTTGGAGGCCTTCACCACCACGGGCACTTTGTTATTGTTGGAGCTGATGAGCGCCTCGCCGCGCTCGAAGCGGGTGATGGCGCGGATCTCCGTGCGGGTGAGCTTCAGCGTTTCCTGTACATACCGGGCCTCGTCCGGCTCCAGGTTCAGAATGATCTTGTTCTTGGAGTTGTTGATGATCGCCCTGCCGTACTTGCCGTCCTCCAGACCGAAGAAATCTGACAGATCCTGCGTTGCGGAAATGGCCGCTCCGCCGAAGCCGCGGATAACCTTGAATATCTCAAGGCAAAACTCTGCGGCCATGCGGTTGGAGCTGGCGCCGATCAGCTGCCAGATTTCGTCGATAAAGATGGCTTTGCGTTTGGTGCGGTCAGACTTTATCTGATCCCACACATAATCCAGTGCGATGAACATGCCCACCGGAAGCAGCTTGCCCTTCAGCTCCGACAGGTCAAGGACGATGTATTTATTAGAGAGGTCTACATTGGTCTGTCTGTTGAAGCTTTGGGCACTGCCGGTGACAAAACGGCTGATGATGGCCGCCAGCCGCTGGGTCATGGGATTCTCCTGCAGGTGCTTATGCAGGTCGCCCAGGATAGGCATCTGCTTCATTTTGGGCGGAACGGAGGCCATGTCCGTATAGATGGAGTCGTTATCATGGGTGATGCCGAAGTCCGCATAGGTTCGGATCAACGCTTCATCCAGCATCTGTTCCTCTTCATTGCTCATATCGGGGATCAGCAGGCCGAAGAAGGTCATGAGCTGCTGAATTTTTCGAGCCAGCATGGAGCCCATCTCCACATAATCGATCTCGTCAATCAGCTCCATCTCCGGCGACATGGTATGCCGTATCTCCATTACGTTGATGCAGTGGGGAGAGCCGGGTGCGATCTTGATAAACTCGCCGCCGATCTTATTGCAGGCTCTACGGAATTCGTGTCCCTTGATGGGCGCCAGAATGTAGCACTGAATGCCGCGCATCCGCATCCGAAGCGCCAGCAGCTGCATGGTAAAGGTCTTGCCTGCGCCCGATGTGCCCAGCAGGTTCAGGTTGGCATTTTTATTGATCTTTGTGTTGAACAGATCCACGATGCACAGGGAGTTGTATCGGTTGATACCCAGTAGCACGCCGTTGTCGTCCGACAGCTCAAAGCTGGTGAAGATATAGCTGGATGCGGCGCCGCTGGTCAGCACATTGCGCTGCGCCTTTTTCTCCAGCTTGGGCGAGATTTTCAGGAACGGCATCACCGACTGCAGTGCGGCCTCCTGCTGAAAGCTGCACTCGCTGGTGTACATATCCATGGATTTGAGCATATCCACCATCTGCTGCTTGCGCCAAAGCAATTCCTCGTAGGTTTTGGCCGATACGGTGATGAAAACGCTCATGTAAAAGAGGTCCTCGTTGTAGTTGGCGATGCCATTCTTGATAAAATAGCCCGCCTGTATGGAATTGGTCAGCTCCTCATAATCGGTGCTGGTATCCTGCATGCTCTTGAGCTTGGTGCGGTTGAGCCTGATCCGCTGGGCGACCTTATCTATGGTGCGGCTGCGGTTCTCCCGGCGGAGATGGACATCGATATCCACTCCTTCTCCGGCGTTGATGAGTGAGGACATCCAGCCGGCCCGGACGCGGCTTGGATACCCGCCTGCCTTGATGTAGAGGAAGGAATAGTACAACCCGTCCATAACGACATAGTTATAATGGCTCAGGTCGATGCCGCGGGGCGCCAGAAAGTTGGCCATGCGGATAGGCGGCACCGGGTCCATGCCGATGATTTTCTTCTTTGCCGCCATGGTGTCCACCACGATGCGATCTACACGGGAGGAAAACGGTTCGTCCGTGCAGGAGCGCCGGTTGTAAAACATGTATAGGATTTCGGCAGTCGCTTCATCCGGGTCTTTGGACTGCACGATGCTGTTGCCGCATTGCATGAAATACGCCCGCGCTGTCTGCTCGGCGGTCTGGAGCATGCCGTAGATCTTTGCATAGTCGTCGCTTTCGTTGCGGCCTACCGCCTCGTACTGGAAAATTAGAAAGAAGCGCCTCGTCAGCGCTTCCCGATTTCCCACATCCTTGATGAGTTCGATATAATCTTCGCCAAGTTCCTTACATTGCGGATTCTCCTCGTGTTCCAATTCCTCGCAGATCATGGATATGTGCTTATCCGAGTCCGCGCGGCGCGTAATGGACTTGAACTGCAGCCGCATGGGGGATATCTTCAGCCAGCTGGCAAAGCTGGAGATTATGTTGAACTGCTCCTCATCGGAGCGCAGCGTGAAGTTGATCGGCTCGATCTCAAGAATTTTTATGTAGCGGTTGTCCGTCGTTTCAATGATCCCGTTTTTCAGGTCGCGGATGGGCAAATAATCCTGTACAAACTCAAGCTTTTCTTTTCTGCGGTTTCTTTTTCCTTTTGCTTTGGCCATAGCGGTATCCGATCCTCCTGAAGTGTAATTTCCTGCGGTGTGTCCAGAAATGGATGATATGGCCGATGTACTGAAACAGCGACCCGCCATCCACGCCCATTGCAGACACCACCGCCAGCGGCAGCAGCGTGACCGTCATGACCACGATGCGGATGGTGCCGGGCATGGGGATCAGAATCAGCTCCGGATAGCCCAGAGCCAGCACCAGAATCACCGTTTCGATTGCGTTCCGGGTATCGATCATCCCTCCCAGCAGTTTGCCGCTGTCCGTATAGTTTGCGGGGATTGCGTACACGTTGTTGTATTCTCTTTCGTCCAAGTTTTTCACCTGCCTAATCTGTAAATTGTTGCGGTTGTGGTATACCGTCCCATCCGCAGCGCCTTCTGATGGTCCGGCACATAGATATCCACGCGATGGATATTGTTCTCTATGCCCGAGCCGCCCCGATCTTCCACGGTGTACATGGTACCGTTTATCATGATTTGCGTGCCGAAGGGATAATGGCTGGACATAGCGACCATACCGACCGCTACCTGTTTGCCGCTGGCGGTAAGCCCCTGCGCATTGCTGCCGCAGCACTTTGCGCAGGCGCAGTAATGCGTCACCTCTACCTCCAGCGTATAAAGCGCCTCGCCGGTCGGGGCGTTTACCACCGGCGCATCGTAATCCACGATGCTGAGGCGGCGATAGGAAAGCCTTCCTTCATAGCTTGGCGTATTCAGGATAACGCCGATGCCGCCGGAGGAATGCACCCACATACGTGTCCCTTCCGCATCATATCCGGCAAAAATAAGCACATGGCCCCAGCCGTCATCATCCGCAAGGAATCCCAAATCACCCGGCAGCAGCTCCGCTGCGGAGACGCCGTAGGTATTCGGGTACTGTCCGTTGCAGCCGGCGCCGATCTCAACGCCTACTGCCGTATTGAATACCCATGTGGTGAATCCGCTGCAATCAAGACCAAAGGGCCGAATCGTGCCGGTCGTCGGAGAACCGGCTGACGTCACCAGCCGCGGCGTGTTCCAAGCATCGTTCCAGCCGGGCGCCGACTTGCCGCCCCAGAAATATGGGACCTTGCCCACCAGCGACAATGCCGTTGTAATGATGTGCTTCCGCATGGGGCTGCAGTTCTGCGCGTTGACAAAGGCGATCAGCTCCGCATCGGTCAAGGGAACCATCTGCCCGTTGCCTAATGTCCCATACAGCGTCATTTTCAAGGCGTTGGCCATCTTCTGAATGGCTTCGCCATAGGTTATTTTGAATTGGTCATAGGTGGCGGAGGGATCGATCCCGAAGGCTCGGATGATGACGCTGTTATCAAATGGCTGTATGGTGCATTCCACATACTTTACGACCTCCGTTTCCGGAGTGAGCGTCTCCGTGCCGCCCTGCTCATAATAGATTTCGCTTCGTGTGCCGGTGATTCTGCCTCCGCTGTATATGGGAACGGAAACTGCCACAGGCGTATAGGCTGCCACATTGACCGGCTCCGATGTTGTTATTGTTTCGTCCGGCTCATAGTAGGTGCGACGGGCTGTGGTATAACGGTACTGCGGAATGCCATTGATGGTTCCCGTCTGTGTCTTCGATGTGACGACCGTCACGGTAACGGGTCTGTATGTAGCGTAGGTAAAGGGGACGATTTGCTCCGATTCCTTCTCTACGAAAGATACCGGAAACATACTGTCGGCAACGCTGCGAAGCTTTGCCAGCATATCCTCCTTGCCGGTATTGCGTTGTTGAAGCGATGCGGAGTAGGCCGCGAGGATATAGCTTACATCGTATCCAGCGGAACCCTGTGCGTAATTGATAAGTGCATCCATAGACAGATCGTAGTCGTATCCGCCGTCCTCAATGATCTGTTCGACTTTTGCGAGGGCTGCGTCATACCCTTCCTCCACAACTGCGGAAATATCTGCGGCAAGGTCGTTATAGGATTCCAGCAGTGTTGTGGGGTTTTCCATGTCCACCATCGACCCATCCAGCCCAAACACGCTGTTTGTAACAACGCTGGGCAGTGAAACGATCAGGACGATAATGACAAGGAAAAGCAGGCAGATGCAGACAAGTATCTTAAACAGCGTGTGACGCATGGCCCATGCCGCCGATAAAATCGCACCCCACGGTCCGCCCGCAGCGGTTCCTGCGGCTATCTCGGCAACCGCCTTGCCGCCCTCCACACCTGCCTGCACCGTTGCGGCTGCTGCATTGGCGCCGGCTTCAGCGCCTTTCACGGCGGCTTGCTTCGCCGTCTCTTTTCCTGCTTCCTTTGCGGCTTTGGCCATCTGCTTGGCAGCTTCGCCGTAATTATCGCTGCCGTCGCCTATCTGCCGTTTATCCGGCTCAGCCATTTTCTTTTACACCTCCCCGGTGAGTATCCGAAGCCGCGCGTGGCGGCTGGTTTCTTTATTCGCAGGCAGGCAAAACAGCCGGAGGGATGTCATCCGCTCCGGCTGTTGCCCGCTGCATTTATTTCCTGCGCTTCGGCGCCTTTATGCCGCTGTCCGGACGCTTTTCCGGCTCCTTGAAGCGGCTGGGCGTATTCTTGTATCGAATCGACTCCACGGACACCGTGCGGACGTTTTCACCGTCGTAGACGGGCTTTCCGTCCTCGAACACCGGCTTGCGTTCCACAGCGGGGTCTCCATGGATGGCGATCCACTGCTGCCCTCTGACGTCCTCATACACCTGATAATCCCCGCGCGGTGCGGCGAATCTGGCGGTGTCGTAAAAGGCCGTCCCGGAGCCATCGGTATGGCGGACCTCGAAGTGTCCGTCCTCCCGATGCGTGCCGTCCACATGTGCCACCTGCTGCTCAAAGCCGGGCATGAAGTTGCGGAAGGCCGCCTGGTTATATGCGTCTGCGGCCTCTCCCTGTTCAAAGACGGGCGCTTCCGCGTGCTGCTGCATAGCGTACCAGTCTACGCCGTTTGCCGCCTGCATGACAGTGTGCGGTGCGTCGGGCTCATTGTAATACGCGCTGTTGTACCACAGGCTGTTTCCGCTCTCGCTGCCGGCTTCCATGATGCCGTCGCCCGTGTTGCGAAGGACTGTACCTTCAGCAGCGCCGGGGAAGGCTGCCACAACCTGTTCGGATTCGGCGGGGCTGCCGGTAAACCCGGGCGCATCGTAGAAGGCGTTTCGACCCTCTCCGCTGGCCATCTGATACCAGGTGCTGCCGTCAGTGGCAGTTACAACGGAGTGCGGAGCGGCGGGTTTTTCAAACTGCGCCGTATTGAACATTTCCACACTGCTGACCTTGCCGTCTGTGCCGGTCGCCGTCGTGCTGATATGTCCGCCGCTGATCTGGGTTCCCTTGAGTGTATGGCCCGCAAGCTGAGGCATGTAGTTGCCAAGGCTGCGGTCAGCGATATCGCCGGCAATGGTGCCGGCGGCTTCTGCGGGACGCGCTGCTACGGAGGAGATGGATTCTCCCGTAAGCATCGCACCGTTTCTGGCAGCAACACCGCCAAAAACGCGCCCGACAAAGCCGACGCCGCCGCCCATGCCCATGCGCGTGCCGCCATCAACGACGGCGTCACGGACATAGCTGTTACCCTTGAATCTGCTGGCAAAGCCGGATGCAAAGCCGCTGGCCGCGGCGCCGGTTCCGGTTGCAGTCGAACCGCCTCTGCCGAACACGCTGCCTGCGCTCTTTGCGCTGTGTCCCACGCCGCTGATCACCCTTGCGGCCATCAGCAGCTCCATGCCCATGCTGGAACCGGTCTGCGCTACATTAAGTCCCATAGCGGCCATATAGCTGTCGAATTTCTGCGCGGTCTTTAGGAATGCCAGGGCGCAGAACAGCCATAGAAAGATAGATCCCTGCCCTGTACTCAGCGCGCCGCCGTTTCCGATATACTGGCCTACCGAGGAGTTAAATCCCCGGATAAACCACACGTTCATGACCAGCAGGAGAAGCTGCGAGCCTACCATCCTGCACCAGCTTTTAAAGACCTGATTGGTCGCCTTGGAGCCGCCCATGCAGAATGCCAGCGGGGAGGTATAGCACAGCACACCAACCACGATATACCGTTCGACTGCCTCCAGCAGCAGCTTGAAGTAATTCCATCCGAGCGCGATCAGCAGGATCAGAACCAGTATGGGCCCGACAACCGTCACGGTTGAAACGATTGTCAGCAGTCCGTTGCTCAGCACCTGCTCCACACCGGCAAAGGTGAATTCCTCCGCCGTCATGCTTACATCCATCAGTGCCGTATACGGCGCTCTGGCAATGTCGAGCGCCAGCATGAAAATTGGTTTTGCGTATCCGATCAGCAGCGCGAAAATCGCGCCACGCACAACTAATTGCCATGGGTTTTCGGCTTCGGTAATGGGTCCTCCGAACGCACGGAACAGCTGCCAGACCACAATGAGAAAAAGGACTGCCCAGGCTGTGTACTGCATGACGTCAAAGGCCTTGGTGATGAAGGGGAAATACTCCTCCATGGTCACCATGTCTGTTCCCAACGCATTGAGAAAGAGGCCGGAAACCGCGTCCATGATCTGCGAGGCAATACTGGAGATCCATGTCACGATCCCTTCAAAAATCCAGTCTAAGATAGTCGTTCACCTCCTGTCTGATCCCGAACTGTTGATCATTAACCTGTGTACTGCCCGCCGGCGATCAACGGCTGCAGGTATGCTACGATAAAGCCGAGTGTGTTAAGAATAATCCAGGTCGCAACGACTCGTTTGAGCCAGCTGGTAGCCTCGTCCACCGCACGCTGGTTCCGGCTGACCATCCGCACCAACAACGCAATGGCTGCCACGGTCACGGCGACAATGGTACTGATCCCGACCAGTTGTCCGTAGATATCCCGCATGATCGTGGAAAAGCGATCCCAGATCGTTTCAGCCATTACGGGCTGGACGGAGAGGATCGTTGCCGACGCGGCGCCCACTAACGACCAGTAGGTATTTCTGAGCCGATGCTTACCTGATACAAGTTGCTTTGACATGCTTTTACCTCCTGTTTTTCAATTCGGCACATAAAAAGGCACCGCTCTCGGAGGCTGAACTGCCTCGCAGAAACGGCGCCTTTATGGTGTGCTCCTACTATCGGACGCTAACAGTATAGCATGTTTGCATTTACATGTCATCGGCGCGAACCGTGCCATTTTCTCCGCCTTTTTCTGTGCCATCCACTATGCCAGAAGGGAATGGCGTTTGTTCTGTTGCGGAGAAACCGGCAACTTTACAACCGGTAAGACAATCAGCGTCGTGAATTATGAAGCCGCTACAGCAAATGGATACCTCTTTCCAGATTTCTGAGTGCATCCATCACTGTGTAAAAAGAAGGAACATCACCATAGAGCATATCCTTCATGGCTTCGTAATCCGCAGCCAGCGCTGAAAAGCGATACTCCGGGGGAACCAGCTTCAAGGTGCCCGGGACAGCCTCCTGGTACTTTGCCCAGACTCTCGGATAGAACTTCATTTTGAAGTCTACTACCGTTTTCAGCAGGTCCACCCGTGCAAAAGCGGCCTCTTTCACAGGCGTCATAGACATCCGATATAGGTCATAGTAATGCCGGGAATAACGCTGCGGCATTTCCGAACCTTCGGGTCTGTTAGCTTCATGGTGCAGGATCGTCGCCTTTTCCCAGAAGGTCCGCTCCGGCGCAACGGTCAGAATTGCCGTATCCTTTTGTGAAAAAACTTTTGGATAATAGGTTGCTGCATAGGGCTCGATCTGCGCAATTTTTGCAGGCGTCCAAGCAGCCAATGCGCCAATCTCCAAACGAATGACCTGCAAGGTGGCAGGGTTTGTGAACAGGTGCGGATAGGCAAAGATGACGGTCTGTTTGTCCTTTTCGTCTATGTAAATGTTCGCCTCACAGCCAAGCTCCCGAGAGAACTCTGCCTGAACGGTGGGGCAAAACTGTTCTGCGAGGAAAACTTCCGCCCGAGCATTGGCTTCTTTGTTGAATGCATCCTGCTTGGTGTTGGAGCGCTTTTCCCATGGCTCGTCTTTACCATATCCCAACACCCGCCAATCCAAAATCAGATCAATATCCTCGGAAAAGCGGCTGATCAGGTTGAATGCTTTGGAAAGGCTGGTACCGCCTTTGAAGGTAATAGCATCTTTCCAGGGGCATCGGTGGAACAGATGGTCAAGCGTAAAGCATACCCAAAAATCTTTTTCTACGATGGCATCATTCAAGCCCATTTTATCTGCTGTATTTCGGAACAGTTCGCCCCGGTCATTGTCCGGCAATCGTGCTACATTTCTCATTGTGTGTCGCCTCCACACATTTTCCGTATCGTATCATAAACCCAATCCGTAGATTCCGTCGCCTCTTTCAGGCAGGCTTGCTTTTCGTCCTCGGACAGCTTTTCAGAAAGTGTCTGTCTGATCTCCGCCGTCACATTGGTCCTTCCCAAAGTTTTCAGCGCCTGGATCACCAAGCTCGTCATGTAAGACAGACCGGTGATTTCCTTGTTGGTCCTATGCTTAAATTCCAGCTTTGTGGAGTTCCACTCATAGGTCTTATACGGGCCGTCGCTGATATAGGACCAGACCGCCGTTACCTGTGTGGAGAGCCCCAAAAGGTTCAGGGCTGTATTCCCACATGGAACGATGGTCCAATGGTAACTTCGCGCCAATGCTTTTGCAACTGCGTCCGGGTCGGCCGCTACGTATTCATCAAGCAACTTGCTGTACTTCGGCTTTTCGTAAACACCCTTTAATATCCGGCGAAGCATACCGATTTGCGTTAATCTGTTCAGATTGCGCCTGGTTGTTTCCGAATCAGCAATATCCGCGAAATCCGAATTCACGAAGATTGTGCCGTCGTCCGCACCGTTGATTCGCTCCTGTATCTGCTTGGAATATCCAGTTTTCATCCTGCTTCCCTCCTTTGCTCTGTCCCGAATATTATATAATATTCGGGACAGAATTTCAACCGGATTTGCGATCCTTATCTACAGTATCTCCAAACAATCCGCACATAATCAAACAGCTGCCATGCCGATGCTCCTGCGCGGCATCATTTGTCCCGCTCCTGTAGAAGCAATGCAATAATCGAGGCCTTTAACCTTACCAGTTTTCCAAAATAGAAAGAACCTCCAGCCAGGAATCCACCTCGCCGGCAGGGGCAGACCATAAACGCAGGGCGATGATATTGATTGCCTGCGTGCGGAGCCGGTAATAGTGCCGGGCAGAGATGTCCAAACGATACAGAAGCTCTTCGTGCATCAGCTTGTCCGGTCCGAGAAAGGTCATGTAGATGATGTCGTACATCTTGTGCCCGTTGACCGGTTTGGATTTCAATATGCTGACCGCATCGTTGAGCCGGTCAATCAGCAGGCGGGAGCGGCGTACACTCTCCATCCGGCCTTCCAGCTTTCGATTGTTCATCCCAAGTTCCAGATCGATCCGATCCAGCAGCGTATCCAGATCCTTCAGCGGGCGATCCAGCTCCTCTGCTACGCTGGACGGGAAGCATTCCAGCGTCCAGAGAATGGTTCGGTAGTGCTGCAGCAGGAGAAGCGTGTTATGATACATGCTTTTCTTTTTCTCCTTTTTGGCTTGGCGGACTCTGTCATCATCGATAGACGAATCTCCCAGAATGCCGCGCTTTGTTAAAAGCTCAATAAATGCGGCGGATTGCTGCGACAGCTTGGTTTCCTGCTGTTCATAAAGCGCCTTTCCGGCACTGCTTTCAATTTTGCTCATGTTGATTCTCCTTTCCGGTTTCGTGAGTGCAAGAAAAAATCCGCGTAAGCACATGGCCCGCGGATGTGGTTCGCATCTATGCGGCGTAGTCTACTACTTACACCTCTGCAGTCATAGATACAGTTCTGACAATTCCAACACAGAGAAATATACGCGCGTATTATAGGGGACGAAAGTGCAACGCGATTTTTTGATACCTGTTCGGCATAATCAGTGGTTCTCATGATAATGATCCTGCGGCTATACCAAAGGGTCATCTTGTTCAGGCGTGCATTGTCCGAGCCTCCAATATGCGCATTTCCGGCGCAAATACGCATTTTCTCAATAATGCGTTCAATTTCTGCGCAGGTGGGCAGGGAAGCCTCTGTATCCAGCGGATACAGTCTATTGAAAATGAGGCAGCCGTAGGAGCCCGGCAGACGGTGCAGAGCGAAGGCATCCCCATTCTTCTGAAAAAAACTCCACACCTTTGTCTTTTCCCAGCCCCAGCGCCGTCCCAAGGCTTCCAATGTCAAAGCGGCGCCAAGTCTCCCAAATTGAACGGCAGGCGCCAGATAAGAAAACGCATTGCCGGTCTCCTGCCAAACCGTGTGGCACCAGAGGTCCAGCCATGCATCTGATTCGCCGAAGGTATAATGCTGATCCGCTGTGTATCCGCAGTATTTTGCCCGGCCCTTGCGAAATGCCGCCCGCGAGGCCAGCTTCGCCCAATAACCCATGATTCCCTTGCCGACCGGCAAATGAGTCCTGGGCAGCTTAACCCATTGGTATCTGAACAGGCATTTCGGCATGACGGGTTCCTCCTTTCTGCGACTGGATATAAAAACAAGGCAGCCCCTTTAATCGAGAGACTGCCCTTGCAGTATGTGGTTACTATATTCTTACTTGAAGTCCGGGTAACGATTCCTTCTGCACCCCTACGAGATACCAGTCGTTTCCGTACTCTATGCGAGTGGGTACCCATTCGTCATTTATCAAGACCTCCATTGCAGTTCCGCAGTGCAGGCCGCCATAGATTTCCTTGTTCTCAAAACGGATATCCATACGTTCTGTTTGCCCCTCAAAGTATAATACTCCCTGTTGCATGGTGCTTCCTCCCGTGTTATAAAAGTATTGGAAAATAAAATAAGCCAGACGGATCAGCTACATCCATCTGGCTCTGTGGCAGGCTGAAATCATGCGGGATAATAGCCGCTTCAAGTACCTCCTTCCCAGCATATTTTGTCGGATTCAGTCCTGATACTCACCGATTGCGGTTTTCTCTGACTATCCCAATTATACAGCGAACTTCCATCAACACATGGTTCCGATTAAAGCCATAAGGAATCAGTCCGTGCGTATCAATCAACGGGCAGAACAAGAGCTGTTGAATGGATGAGAAGCGAACGCCGAGCTGCTTTAAAACCATATGCGCTCTTTCATAGTTCTGAAGCCGGATTAGAGAAACCTTCGCCTTGCGCTGCAATTCTTGAATCGCCTCCGAATCAGCCTCATGAGAGTATACGACAATCACGCGTTCAATCGGGTGGTCATACTTCTCGGCATTATCCAGAAAGTCTGTCAGCGGATGCACAGATATAAGATTCCGCACAATCATTCCGATGGCAATTTTCATTAAAAACCCTCCTTGCTCTATCCTGTACGGCCGCACATCCTCATTATCTCAAAGGAGCGAGAAAGCACAGGCTTGAACGGAGCAGGAGGGCTCTTGCCGCCTTCTTTATTGATACAGAGGAGATTCTCTAAAGTGCCGTCCTATGCGCCCGTCGTTATTGTTTTCTGAAAACAATAAATGAACAAGGATAAGCACCCTGAATACACCACCGTCTTTTCTATAGGCATCTCATGTTATGATACCGCCTACATCTCCTGCCTCCTTTGCACTGCCTGATCTCAATTGGTAAACAAAGAACCATCGTAAAAAGGTTCGTGTTTTTCCGTTATGACGGAAGATCTAAATATCCCAATTCACATCATGCCCTAAAAAAGAAAATCGCACAAGCAGACCGCTCGGTCTAGCTTATGCGCCGCTAATCCTAATTTGGTTTTGACAACTCCTACTGAGGAGGCTACACCAATATTGCATTTGCACAAAGCTAAACCGGATAAGATAAATGATAGACATGGCAGCAGCCTCCCTTCTATCAACGAATGCTTTGGATTATTGTGTTATACTTTTCGTCAAAAAGCCCTTTTGCGCAACTCTTCTCTTTCGCCGCGGAGATTCTTGACGGGGGTTGCAATGGAATATGTGCTGAGATACGTAAGCGCCTCTCCTTCTGGAACCGCATCCGCGTTTGATCTTGTTTCTCCGCGTTTTCCGCGGCTGCTTCTACACGGCAATTTTAAGTCAGACGCTGTGTGGATACGCTTTTAAAACGCACATTTCTTCCTCTCCCAACAGAAGAGAAAGTTTTATTATATGAAAAAGATGGCACATTTTCAAGAGGTTTTTGAGTTTATTACGGCTTGAGCTGATTGTTTCGATGTTTTTTCTCAGATGTTGCTCTGCCAGACAGTGGTGTCTTCTCCGGCACAAGCGTTTTTTATCGAAGCGCTCCTACTAGCACAAAACGGGCATCATCAAACTCATAGCTACAGGTAGAGAGCGTTAGAATGTGAGCAGAGATATTCGGTGCAATCTCGCTGGTGAAGCAGGAACGGTCAGCCGCATTCTGAAGCCAGACTTCAAATTCCGCTTCCGTAAAACCAATTTCCCACGCATCGTCCTGCGGTGCGGCAACATACCCCGCGAAGAAATCCACTTTATAATTTTTGTCCGGTGTTATCAGCAGCGCAACCGGATGCTCATCAAAGAATTCCTGCTTTTTATATTTATCAAGGTCTGTAAACATTGTGCCGTTCTTCATATGATGTCCGTAAATTATGGAGTGCCGGTCGGCAAAACTTGCGTCGTTTCGGAAATCCAGGAATATACAGCCGGATCCATTCCACTCGCCGCTGAACAGGTGCTTCAAATAATATCTGTTATCCTCTCCCTGTACAATCGGATAGTTGATCTTCGTTCCTTCAATGTAGATCCATGCAACGATATCAGGGTTGGTCTCACGCAGTACAACAAAATCCACCTCAGGCCAAATAGTGTCGTCCTCATCAGGTTGTGTTTCTGCCCCACCAGATTCACTGGTAGCAGGAGGCTGTGGCACAGCAGCTTTCTGTGGAAGCGAAATCATGTGACTGATATCCTCGTAAGCAGCTTCACCGGCGTGATACTCGGACCTAATCACCCATATCTTCCATGCAGAAAACGACATGACTGCGAGAAGAACGGCTGTGAGGCTGCCTAATAACAATTTATTCTTCAGTTTCATGTTTTTCCTCCTGCTGCTTCACTAATCGGTAAAATGTGCTCCTCTTTAGGCCGAGCTGGCGCATTGCGGCAACTGCCGTAATTGTACCGGACGTCCATTCAGGATAGAATTGATTCCAGTTTGGTGGAAAGTCTATCATTGGGCGCCCCAAATGCTTCCCCGCCTCTTTTGCAATGGCGATCCCCTCAGACTGTCGCCGCTTTGTTGTGATACGCTCCTGTTCAGCGATACTTGCAAGTACTTCAATCAGAATGTTGTTTATCATTTCAAAAATCCAGTCCTGCTCATCAGGAAGCTCCACCATGGTAGTCGGGATGTCAAGGATTTTGATCCGAATGTGGTGTTCCCGGAAGTATTCCAGCTCTTTTTTGATGTCAATCTTTCTCCGACTGAGTCGATCCAGCGATTTAACAATCAGGGTATCTCCGTCGCGGAGAAAGTGATTCTTCAGCGACTGGTACCCCTCACGCTCCAAATCCTTGCCGCTTACCTTGTCCGTAATGATATCCCGCTCCTCCACGCCGGCATCCATGAGGGCCTTGAGTTGCCGATCCAGATGTTGTTCTCTCGTAGATACACGGGCATAGCCGTATGTCTTTTTCACCTTGTTTTCATCTCCTTTTCCGTTTCAAAAGCTAATGCCTTTTTCGGACATATCCAAAAATGACAAAATAACTTTTTCGGACACAAAATCATATCCCGATTGTCTGCCTGTTGGTAACGCCGAAAAGGTCTACCTTTTCAGATATCCTATTACACGGAGGAGAGAGATGAATTACAGCAAACAGTTGTTGCAGTTTCAAATAGGGGCAGATAGGAGACTCGTAAAAGAGAATTCTGAAGTATGGCAAACAGTTCACTTCCTTTGAGCTGCAACGATCGTCCTGTTTTCTCAAAAAGTCTCCCTTAAATCAATGCACAATATTACTGGACGGAGAAAATGACTTTCTCTTTTGTCATTGCGATAGACTTTTTTGATTTTGGGGATAAAAAAGACCGCTGACTGTACGCACACGGCGCGGGTCAACGGTCAGTTTTTCGGTGTTCGGTTTTTTGTGTTCAGCTTGACAAACTGGAATTTTTCTTTTTTATTCGTCCAAAGCGTCACAAAGCTTGTCCATAATTTCAGAAAGAGCAGTTGGAATTCCTTCTTCCCAGTTTGGACTTTCTATCAACTGAATTTTACTTTTCACCTATTGCCTTGAAACAGACCACTGCACCGCAAATAAAAAAAATAATGCAAATAATGAGTGGGATTATTAAGTCTAATCCCAACAAACTGCCTAAAATACCAGTAATTCCGTTATAATCCCACTGGTAAGGTGCCGCAGAGCATAGAATAATTATTGAACCAAGAAAACCCATTAGCTGCCACACAATTCCTAAAATCATTTTTTTCATACAATCACATTCCTTTATCAAATTCTAATTTGCCTATTGATTAACCATTTTAATTTTAGCATAACTTTTTGAATTTTCCTACCTCACGCAAGACCTTGGCCGCTCGTGTTTTGAGGGGTTTGTTAGCCAGATAAACTGGAATTCTACTTATCCTTTCTTAGAGTATACAGTCTAACGATGTGTGGAATTGCAGACGGAAGAATAAGCAATAACCCCCAGCGGGTAATCCATAACTGATACTATAACCGTTCCTACAAGTAAAATTGCCAATCCAACAACCGATAACAGAAAATCTTTTTCTTATCCATATAAAATTCCTAATTAAATTCCGATTAGTTTGCTTCATATTATTCGCGTTCAAGCTTGCTGGTGGCGAACAGCGTTTTATGCTGTTTGCGAACGGCAAGTCCACAAGGGATAGGCACGCAAGCATCGCAAGGGAGTGTAGCTCCTTTGGCGGAACGAGATAGCGAAACATTCTCGATCATGTTTGCTGTTCATCTGGGGCTTTTTCCCTCTGCTTTTGATATTCTTCCAGATACCGATCCAGATAGACCTTGTTGACGGTGGCCACGATCGTGTTGCGGAGAAGATCCTTTGCGTCGGATTGTGTCTTGCCGAGGCCCTCTCTTGCGGGAGCTATGCCGAACGCTGCGCCGAGCATATTCTCAAACTCATCACAAAAATAGTCATATGCGGTCGGAAGGGTATAGTTGTCCCCCTGTATGCTGAACATCATTCGAAGCCCTTCCAATGGGACAACGGGCTTGACTACCGCGATGAACAGGAGCCGCGCAAGGTGCTCCGCCGTATATGACTTCTTTATGGGAGAGGAGATCAGCCCCTGCTTCACGTAATTGCTCACCATTGAACTTGTCAGCTCCGGCTCCCCCAACGGCGCAAGGTGTGTGTTGACATAGCGTACCACCTGCTCCAGATAAAGCCCGACATCCGGAATCTGTGCATACCGCGGTAAGCGAAAGCCCTCAATAGCCTCTATCATATTATTCACTCCCTTTTCCATGCAGCCATTATACACGGGTATCTTCAATCTTTCAACGGTTTTCGAAATCTTTTTATCGGTTTTCTGAAAATCGTTGACGGAACGATAAAAACCTGATAGAATTTCGGTGTCGGCCTTCAAAGTCGGTTGAAATGTTTCTTGTTATTCGGAGGACACATCATGAATCAGTTTCGTATCGTTGCAGACTCCAGCTGCGACCTTCTCACACTGGATGGAGCGGACTTCGTCAGTGTCCCGCTCTCAATACGCACTGACGCCGAGGAGTTTTACGATGACGCCAACCTTGATGTTGACGCGATGGTCAGTATGCTCCGCGACACCAAAGGGCGTTCCTACAGTGCGTGTCCAAACATTGCAGACTGGGAAAGCGCATTCGGTGAGAGCGGCAATGTAATTGCATTTACCATTACGAGCGCTCTTTCAGGCAGTTATAATGCTGCATGCGTGGCAAAGAAGAATTGTGAGGAACGCAACCCGGCCCGGCGCATCTATGTTGTGGACTCTCTCTCCGCCGGGCCCGAAATCGCCCTTCTCATTGAAAGGGCTTTATATGAGCTGCGTTCTCATGCGGACTTTGATAAAGCATGCGAAGCATTGAATACATATCAGGCCCACACGCACCTGCTTTTTGCACTGGAATCCATGCACAACCTTGCACAGAACGGCCGTGTCAGCAAGCTCGCCGCAACGATGGCAAGCGTCCTCGGGATCCGCGCCATCGGGCAGGCCAGCGCTGAAGGTATGCTTGAGATGCTTGGAAAATGCCGTGGGGTTCGGAAAGCGCGGCAGTTTATGCTGGACGAAATGGTGGAGCTTGGCTACAGGGGCGGGAAGGTTCGGATCGGGCATTGTCAGAATGCTGCGCTTGCGCTGGAGCTTTGCGCCGAGATCCGGCAGCGATTTCCGGCGGCAGACGTGAGAAGCTATCCACTGCGGGGACTGTGCAGCTATTACGCCGAGCGCGGCGGAATCATGCTGGGCTTTGAGTCATGAGAGCAGGCACAACCAATGAAAAGGGAAGATGCGCCGGAATCTTTCATCTGATCGTGCGCATTCTGACCCTGCCTCCCCATCGTCATCGGTATAACAGTGCTTCTGATGTATGTCCCCGCAAAGCTTATGACACTGCGTGAGCTGCTGCTGTGCGAGTTGTTTTTGCTGCTCATCCCCATGGCTGCATATCCTATACGGGAGATATTTCACATTGGAAAGGATCGGAGAAAGGGACAGCGCAGCACGGCGCTGGTATGCAGTGCCATCGGATACCTGTGCGGGTTTCTCTGGTCAATACTGACCCCGTGCTCCTGGCTCGTCCACATTCTATTCCTCTCCTATGTCATTTCCATCGCAGCACTGCTGATTCTCAACGCCGTTTTCAAGCTGCGCGCAAGTGGCCATGCCTGCAGCACGACGGCGCCTGTGTTTCTGCTGACGTGGAAGCTGCATCCGCTTTTTATTATTCCGTCCGTGCTGCTGATCGCAGCGGTCTATCGATCCTCTTTGAAGCTATCGCGCCACACCCTGCCGCAGCTCCTTATTGGCTCGGCAGTCAGTCTGCTCGCCTGTGGTATTTCACTGCTGACCTACGGACTCGGCTGATAGTTATGCAACCCAATAACCAAAAAATGCGCTGTACCACTATTGTGCAATGTGGTATGGCGCATTTTCTGTGTAATTACTCCCAATCCTGTTTCTTTGGCTCACCCAACCGCCACATCATATAGATTTTGCATCAGCCGGATCTCATACGGGTCGGTTCGAAGCATGCCGACGGTATCTGAGTTTAACCGGTTTTAATCTTCCATCTGGTTCCGCCTTAAAGATTCCACACACAGTATCGCAGCAGCTCTCAATCAGTTCCCTGTCGTGGGTGATCACGAGAATGGTTCTGCCGTTCCGCGCTTCGCTTCTCAGCCTTTCCGCGATCAGGCGCATATTCTGCCCGTCAAGGCCGCTGGTGGGCTCATCGAGTATCAATATCCTGCGGCCGGAAAAGATGGCGCAGGCAATGGCAAGCCGCTGCTTCTGCCCGCCGGACAGGGCGGACGGGTGCGCAGCCCTGTACTCGTAAAGGCCAAGCTCGTTGAGCAGGTTCCTTGCATTGCTTTTGCTTTCTTCTGTCAATTCGGTATTCAGCAGCAGCTCCTCCGCCACGCTTGACATAAAAATACTCCCCATTTGAGTTTCTGCGGATTTTCTCGCCGCTTGTCCACTCTATGGGGAGCATATCAAAGATATGAAATCCTCCAGTTCAAATCCGGTCAGTTGCCCCGAAACCTCCATAAAAATCTATGGTTCAAAAGAAGAAATCCGGGCTCGAAAAAGCCCGGAAACGGTAGATGCGCCTGGCTTTGCGCCAGACGCATCTATACCGGTAATTCTTTATGGAGCTGATGATCAGATTCGAACTGACTACCTCGTCCTTACCAAGGACGCGCTCTACCTACTGAGCTACATCAGCGAATTGGCAGGGGCAGAAGGATTCGAACCCTCGGCACGTGGTTTTGGAGACCACTGCTCTACCAGCTGAGCTATACCCCTATATCACGCTTTGAAGGCGTATCCATTCAGTGCCAACAAACAAGATTATACACAAATCCCCCTCGCTTGTCAACACCTTCTTGCCATTTTGCAATAGGTTTTTTACTTTTCCTTTTTCGCGGCAGTCCCTCCCGCAAAAAACTCTGTCGCCGGTGTCTTCCCCACCTCCCTCCATCATACAATGAACCATCCGCAAATAGGAGGTTTTTATCATGGATGAATACGGATTCGGCAGCCGGGGCCCCGGCGTGCAGCTATTACAGCTTGGCTTATCCCGCGCGGGCTATCAGCCCGGCCGCATCGATGGCAGCTTTGGCAGGGGGACTGAAAACGCCCTGCGGCAGTTCCAGCAGGCACAG
>OLXK01000636.1_pt1 | contig 32026 bp, 47 predicted proteins | sample 1674321 | NCBI WGS metagenome assembly OLXK01 (sample SAMEA103958162, study PRJEB25191) | human gut metagenome | reverse complement strand
CCGCATATTTCAGTCCTTCCAGTACTTTGTCCATTGAATTTCTCCTTTGTTTTTTATTGAAGCGCCTTTAAGCGCCCGTAATGCGTCCACGGTTTCAAGGTGTCAAAATTGCCCGTCATGCGGTTGTAGGTGCGCCGTGAGAACATATCCGCCCAAGGCCGGAACACAACGCCATAAGCCGTGCCTGCGGCCTCATACACTCCATCCGTGCCAACGATCGCCATGTGTACCATCCTGCCGCCCGATTCACGGAACAGAATATCGCCGGGGCGAACATCATCCTTTCCGATCTGCGTGCAATAGGTGCTGTACAGGCCGTTTGCGGTTGCGTCCTTCGCCGGGATAATGCCCATCATTTCATTGACCTTGAAGAACAGCCCGGAACAATCAGCGCAGTACAGATTGATTCCCATGCTGTCAGCCCTCGAAATTTCGCTTCTGAGCCATTCCAACCGACCGTTGGTAAAGTAGCCCTCGTGGTCTTTGTATCGTGCGGACAAGTAATCATCTGTCAGCCTGTGCCCCTGTGCGCCGATGATGTAACGCCAGCCCACCATCATGCGCAGCCAACAGGTCATGTCTTTTGCAACAGATAGGTAATCGGTGGAAGGTTCGCCGGGTTCTTTCCGAAGCGCCGCCCATGTTTTTTCGCCAACCTTTCCATCTACGGTCAGGCCATTGGCCTTTTGGAACGACCTCACCGCCGTATCTGTTGCGGGGCCGAATATGCCATCAATCTCACCGCACGGAAAGCCGTGCTTGTCCAACAGCGTTTGCAGTTCCTTCACATCGTCTCCCTGCATGCGGGGTTTGTCGATTAACTTTAAAATACGTTCTTCCACTGGTTCCTCCTTCGGTTCTTCCTTCTGTGTAGGCTCCGCAAGCTGCACAAAGCCGTACCCGGTCAGCGGGTCGCGTCCTGCCTTGTCCAAGTCAACGGCTACGCCTTTAAGTGCTTCGTAAACTTCGGGTTCCGTCATATCGGGATTCGCGGACAGCAGCAGCCCGATTTTCCCGGCAACCTGCGGAGACGCAAAGCTCGTGCCGGATTTAGTGCATACATTGCCGTCCATGTCAAGACCTTCAACCCAGCGCCCGAAGTCCGCAAAGTCTACTTCATCGTGCCATGTACTGAAATACGCCCACGATGCATCGGATTGCAAGGCTGCGACCGTGATGGGCGATTCAAGGCATGTGGGGTATTTGTTCATACCCTCCCCGCCATCGTTGCCGGCAGCGCAAACCAACGGGATGCCCGCCGCCACGCATGCATCCACCGCGTCCTTGATGTTTGCGTTGTCGGTCTCAAGCGATATGTTCACAATAACGCGCTTGTCCGTGGCTTTTGCGCGCTCTACTACATCGTGCAGCGCATCGATTATGTATGTCGGGTAGTCGCACCGATACGACCATATTTCAGCGTCCGGGCAGTATTCGTTGATTACTGACGCGGTAAACGTGCCATGCCCGGTTCGCGGTTCGGTTCCGTGCCGGTTCACCACCTTGCCGCGCAGCCGCCCGACAGGTTCAACCCCAGTGTCCAGCACGGCAAAGATGATGTTTTTCCCTGTGTATCCCGCCGCGTGGTAGTCCTTGCGCATCTGCGCGTTTAATTCTTTGATGTTCATTGTGCCTCCCACCCTGCCGGGTACGCCTCCGGCGAATAGACATTCGCGTCAATCCGACTTACATACCGCTTGCCGTTGTAGGTCACTTTGTCCCCGGTGTTGTATGCGTCATGCGCGCCCGTGGGCTGTACCCATTCAGGCCATTCCTCCGTGCTGATTTTCACCCACAGCGCAGGAACGGCATCAGGCGTCCAGTCCGCTTGTGATGTGTGCGCCTGAACGCACTTGTACAGGTTCACGCCGTACCGTCTGCGGTCGTTTACGGCATACGCCTTGCCAATCTCCCACGCCGGATAAATCGCCATTGCGTCCAGTGCGACAGCATCATTAAGCTGCGCGCCCGCTACATCCATTGCCGCGCGTACTGCACGCGCACCGTCTAACCATCTGCCCATGTTATGCCCCTTCCTCTGGCTCCACGCCAAGCAGCGCAAGCGCTGCCTCTGCATCTTCCAATCGTGCAATCAGTTCGTCATATGTCGGCTGCCCGGTCAGCACAATCTGTTCTCCGTCCTGATTGCGCGTCCAGTTTGCGCCAACGCGCATATCGCCAATTTGCAGATTGAACGACCGCGCGTCCACAAGCTCCGCGCCGAGCGCGGCTTCCAGTTCTGCCTTCTGCGCTTCGTCTGCAACAATCACGTTTTCAACCGCGTTTTCCTTTACTACTGCGTATTTCATGCTTACCCCTCCTTCACTGTTTCATCGGTATGCGCACGTATATAACGCCCTGGTAGCCGTAGCCGCCGTTCCCGGTAGAGTATTGGTCATTATAGCCGCCAGCACCGCCACCACCATAGAATGTTGCGTTATTATGGCTTGCAAGTGTAGATTGATTTCCTCCACCATACAACCCACCGCCGCGCGGCGTTGTTGGATTTGGTTTATAACCAGGAAATTTACGGTTTCCGCCATTGCCGCCATTGCTTCCGCCATTGCCGCCCAAAGCGTATTCATCGTCACCGTAAATCATATTTATACCACCCGCACCACCAGCACAATGAGGTTTGCCAGAAAAATACGTTGTATCAGAAAACGGATACGTTGTATGCCCAGCACCGGTTCCAGCACTTGAATATACACCACCTCCGCCACCACCCGATCCGCCATTTGCTCCATTTCCGCCGTTCGCGGTCAGGTTGCCAAAACTGCTTGCTCCAGCCGCAGCGCCTACTACGGCGATGATATTTTTTATCGTTTGCCCGGATGCTGAATTAACATATCCGCCGCCACCGCCTGATTGGCCAGCACTCTGCCCACGCGCCCCACCGCCGCACAGCCACACATCCGCTTTAACTTCGGCCGGAATTGACAGCGTGCCGGAACTTATAAGCGTCAGCAGCCGGTATTGCTTTCCGTCCCCCATTGTGACGATCTCGTCCGTCATGTTGCCCGTGTAGGTGATGACAAGCGCGGAAACGTCAACCGCCGCAAGCGCTGCCGCTGCAAGCCGCCTACGTACTGACATCCAATAGCTCATTCGGTTGTCACCTCCGCGCAGATCACGGAACCGTCCTTAATTGACATCTCATAGGTTTTAGATGCTTCAAAGGTCGGCGCACCGCCCACATATTTCGTTCCGGATGGAAATGTCACCGTGATGCTGCTGCCCGTGGTAAACCGAAGCCAGCAATCAAAGTTCCCTGTTGGGAAGGTCAGCCTAAGCGAGGTCACAGCGGAAGTAAAACGGTATTCGGTGTTGTCCGCTAGGGTTAGGTTTACGGTGCCGCCCGCGGGGGTTAGCTTGGATGTGGAAGCCGTTTTCACTTCCGCACCACCAAACTGCGACACAATACCCGAAATCGTACCGTTGTAGAACGAAACGCGGCAGATTTCAACCTGATATGCCGTGTTCGTTCCATCGTTGATGTCGTTCTGCGTCAGCGCTGGAAAACTGTTCGTTGCCGCGTAATCCCACGAAAACAGCGCTTGTGCAAACGATGTTCCGCTTGCCGCCTGTGACAGGTCGATGGATAGTTTCAGCCGCCCATACCCGTTCGCGGCAGTAGTTTCGGATGCGATTGTTTCAGCATTGTCGAATGCGATCAGCCTGCCCTTTGCAACCATGTGGCCTTTTGCAATCGTCAGGTTCGCCCCGGAATATGACAGCGTACACCCACGTACCTTGCCATCTCCTAGAATCTTGCCGAAGATAGCGCCCAAATCCAACGCGCGCAGCGTGCGCAAATCAAAAAATATTCCGTTCATCAAATCAACTCCTTCAATTTGTCTGTCAGGGTTCGGCGCAGTTCGCCGCTGCGGTACAGCGTGCCGTATTTTGTGACGCGCACAGACGATATATAGGATTGAAGCACGCGACCGCCGATGCGCACGCGCAGGCTATCGTAAAAATCAAACTTCCGATCGCTATAAAATTCGATCAGGTGTGAATAACTTGACCTTGCGAATTCCTCCGCAACTGCATCCGCTTCTCCCTCCGCATCGGTTGCAATCACAATCCATTCACCGGATACACGATCTTCATCCGTCGTGGAATATGTGCCGTCTGCGTGTGCGTAGTAATGGGTTTGCGTAGTCACTGTGTCGACCGTCTGAATTGCGGTTATCTTGCCAACCGTATACCGCGAATAGCTTTCGGACTGCAATCGGTGTGCCGTATCTGCGAAATCAACAATGCGCACCGGGACGGTTTTCGCGCCAATGGCGCACGTCAGCGTGTCGCCATCAATGCCCCATGTAACAAATACGCCCTTTAACCGCCTAACCTTTGCGATATAGCTTTTTAGGTTCCAGAACCCATCTTCCACATCCGGCGATATGAAACCGGTGGTGCTGTCCGCAGAAACGGAAAGATACGGCATTCTGTACACCGCATCGGACAAGTTTTTGTATTCCGATTCGATTTTTGATTTTATAAACGGTTCTATCGCGCTGCCATCCGCCATAGGGACAAGTGGACGTGCGAATGCAGACAAGATTGTTTTTGTCGTGATAACGGTTGTTCCGCGCTCTGGCGCGACGCTGTCGACAATGCCAATCCACCCATTGAAATAGATGAAATTTCCTTCAATTCCGCTGACTTCGCCCACAACGGATATGCTGCCGTTTTCATCGTATATGCTATCGATTACTACATCATAATCGTACACATCCAATGCATAGACCGTCTTGAAATCACTACGCCGTTTCACATAGCACTGCATGTTTACACCGTCCTGAAATACTCATACAGCGTCACCTCCGCGAATGCGCTGATCGTGTTTGATGCGCTTAGCACAAGCGTGCTTGTTTTGCCCTGTGGAACGCTGAAGAAGTTGTTGTTCGCCAAGTCTAGCGCTTCAAGCAGGTCGGTTTGACCGTTCCGCACGCCGATTTCCCCGTGACGCGTCGAAAACACAAGCCGCCCGCCAGCCGGGATTGAAACGTTCTGTAAGTCCATCCTTCCGATTATTGCATCGTCCGCGCCTTTAAGCGTCAGGCACGGGCTTAACAGCTCGCCCGGCACTTCTACCCGAATTGCAGCGGGCATATGCCCAGCCGGAGACAGTGAAACCGCGCTGCTTACGCCAGCGGCGGCAAGCTGCACCGGGAGCGCAAACGGGAGTGTTGCCCATCCCGTTTCAGATTCGGGCGGCGCAATTGCAATGTGAACGGCATTCGCCCTGTACCATGGCGTTTTCATGCTGATTGAAACTGGGCACACCAACACGCCGCGCGACAATTCACCCTTGGATATCGACACAATATCAATGTCCGCAATGTATTCATCGTTTGCGGGGGCATATACGATTTGCAGCTCATACCCGCTGAAAATCCAGTCCGCAAGCGCGCGATATTCTGCGTATCCACCAAACACCAGTTCTCCGGCGATTGCGCCCTGCACATGCTCCGCGCTTATGCGCGTGAAGAACCCGCCCGTTTGGGCATATGCATTCGTGTTGGCGAACCCCATTCCCGTGGGGGAACTGAAAAACAGCTCCCCACGGGTTTGAAGATTCTTCCTTTCGCCGATTTCATTTTTCAGATAAAACCGCCTCATATCAACGCCCCCAGCTTCACGTTGAATTTGTTGAACAGATAGTCCATGTACGCTGGCGACGGGTCGGTTACGGTCAGGTTGATGATTGGGGCGCTTGCGGCGTGTGTTGCAGACCTTACAACAGATTCACCCGGCAGCGCCACAACTGCCCCAGCCAGTCCAGCCGCGGCATCACGAACGGATTTCATGCTGTCTTTCAGCCCAAGAACCAATCCTTCGCCGTAATATTGAGTTGTTCTACGCGCAACGCGTGATGGGGATTTAATTTCCAGGTGTGAATTAACCCTGTCTGACATCGCGCCAACAAGATCCCGTGCAGCAGTCGATACAGCCGGTATAGAAGCGCGCAACCCACTTACTAGTCCATCTCCGTATGCAGATCCAGCAGCATATCCGGCGGATTCAGCGCCAGACGCAAGCGATTCCATTGCCCCTTGCAATTCTGAAACCTTTGCCCTGTATTCTTCCAGCGTTATTTCCCCGTTGGCCAATTCTTCACGCAATTTTGCATTCCGATCATTCAACGCGGATATGCTAGATTCCAGCCCCAATATGCTAGCAGCCGTCTCGGCAGCGCTTCCGCCTGTCTGCATCAACATGGATTTGGTGCTTCTGGATGTTAAATCTAAGTTTTTTGTTTCATCAACAGTAAGGCCTAACGCAGCGGCCAACATTTCATACTTCCCCTGCAACTCCGTCATCTTTGCTGCCGCATCGGATTCGCCTTGCGTCAGCGCATTCCTTGCTATTTGTACGGAAATCATCTGATCCCCGTATTCCGACATTAGTGCAGACATTTTTTCTTGCATCGCCTGCGCAATGGCCAGGTCTTGCCATGCCTCGATCTGATCACGGATTGCATCGGTTCCACCCTCAATCCGGCCCGTGTTTTCATCGATTTTTGCGTTAAGACCCGGAATAACTTCATTCAGCGCGTCCACCGTTGCACGGTATTCTGTCATTACCTCCGGGGATGACGGCATATTGTTCAATTCATCCAGCTTGTCAACCAGCGACATCGCAACGTCCGTTGCCGCCCCTGCGCTTCCCACGGTGTTATCGTATGTGGCGTTAATATCCTGCAACGCCTTGTCAGCATCTTCCGTAGCATCGCGCAGCCTATATGCTTCCTCGTGGAATTTCCTGTACCCATCAACCGCAGCAATTACCGTTGCGGTAAGGCCTGCAATTCCGACAGCCGCAAGCGCAATCCACCCGCCCGGCCCAGCCGCCGCAGCACCCACGGTTCCGGCTGTTGACAGCCCTTGCACCAGTTTCCCGAACCCCGAAACCGCACTTCCGACCACCGATGTCATTTTGCCGAAAATCGTCAACAGCGGCCCGGCAGCCGCTACAAGCCCGGCAATCTTCAAAATCGTTTTTTGTTCCTCATCCGTAAGGCTCCCAAACTTCTTGGCAAGGCCGTCTATTACATCTGCGATTTTTTCGACGATTGGTGTTAGCTTTTCGCCAAGCTTGATTCCAGCGTTCTTTACTTTGTTCAACGATGTTTGCAGCTTATAGCTGCTGGTTCCAGATATTTTACTGAACGCGTCATCAACCGCCGTGGTGTTGTTTTTCATTTCGTTCATAGCCTCGCCAAACAGCGCGGCACCTTCCTTGGACGTCAGCGTCAACACTGTGTTCAGTGCCTCGGTGGATCCGAACAGCTTGCCCATGGCTTCAAGGTCGCCGCCAGTCGCAACGGCCAAATCGTCAAGAAATCCGGACAGGCCACGTGCTTTTAGCCCGGCAACAGAAAAATCTATGCCAAGTTTCTCTGCGATCTTTTGCGCCTCGGAGGATGGTTTGATTATGTTGGACAGCGCCGCCTTTAACCCAGTTGTTGCCTGTGATGTCTGAATGCCGTTCGCGGTTAGCGCCGCAAGGGATGACATAAGCTCCACTGTGGAAACGCCCGCCGCCTTGGATGTCGGAGCTACCTGTCCGATGGATTTTGCAAGTTCATCCACCGTGGTTTTGCCAAGGTTTTGTGTTATCAGGAATTGGTTTGCAATCTTTTCCGCATCCTCTGCCGCAAGGCCGTATGCGTTTAGAACTGTGGTTAGACCATCAACAGCCGTTTCAGCATTGGTGAACCCGCCAACAGCGGTTTTTGTTGCGACTTCCACGAAATCAGCAGATTTCGCAGCGTCAACACCGGCTGAAATTGCCTGATATTGCGCATCAGCAAGGCCTGATGCGGCTTGTCCCGTTGTGTTTGATAGGTCGATAATATCGTTTTTCAGGCCGCTAAGGTCTGCATTACCTGCAAGCGTTGCGACCTTCGCCATGGCATTTTCAAAATCCATCGCCATGTTTGTAACTGCGGTCCCAGCGGCAATAATCGGCGTGGTAAGCCCAATCGTCAGCTTCCCTCCGATGCTGCTCATTTTGTCGCCTGCGGCCTTCATCTTCTTCCCTGCGATTTCAGCGTTTTCGCCCAGCCGTTTCAGAACATTTCCGTTTTCCTCAATCTCACGCTGCGTGCGGTTCAGCGCCGCCTTTGCGTAATTCAGGTTTGTTTCCATGTCCTTATAGGCTTGGCTTGTGGGAACAATGCCTTGCTCGCGCATGCGTTCCAGCGCATCTTCCGCAGCCTTTACGGCCTTTTCCTGAACATCCAAAGCACTTTTCAGCGCCTTGTTGCGTGTTGTGAGCGCCTCTATGCTTTTGTCGTTTTTAGAATAGGCGGAGGTCGATGCCTCCGCCGCTGCTTTCACTTGTTTCATTTCAGAACGGATGTTTTTCATCGCGTTCATATATTCTTTTTCGCCTTTTATGGCGATTGTAGGGCCGATATTGTAACCCAATATCTCACCTCCCTAAGAAAAAATCATCCACGGCATTACCTTCTATTTCCGTATACCCTTCGCCTGTTTTTTCAAGGCACAGGTCGATCACCATGCCGATTGTGATACTATCCAAATCGGGCAACGCAATCCCCATGGACAACGCCGCAAGCATGTATGTTTCCGTGCTTAAATCCCCGCCGTCCCCGCCTACGCTTTTTTTGATGTCTTCAACGTACTAGTGAACAAGTCGTTCAGCTCGGTGAAAACATCGAAAATCGGGAAGTCGTCAAACCCGTCAAACCATTTCATCTGATCGTCGATCTGTTCGCCCGCATGATCTGCCGCAAGCTTCGCAGCGCACCAAATCATGTCTTCAAGAAATTCCGTGTCCAGCGTTTCAAATGCGCTATCTAGCTGCGTCACGTCCGCAAACAGATTGCGCCCTGTATATGCGCGGTACACAATCGGCAAAGCGCCAGACGAGCGGAACTTTACGTCCCGCCCGTCAATTTTGATTGTTTTTTCCATGGATTAGCCCCCGACTGCCGTATAGGTAGGCACGGTAGTAAACCAACCGTTATAAACGGTCGCATCTGTATCGGATTTCGAGAACGCAAGCGTGCGCCCGTTCGGGTCTTCCGTTGCAACCATGGAAATGCTGGTTGGCTTCGGTGTTTTTTTCTTGCTGGTTTCGGCTTCCACGTTCGGCAGAGACGGCAAGCAGTTAAGGAACGCATACCGGGTGGCCTTTTGGTCGCCGTTCTGCTCGAACAGCAGCGCAATGCGCTTGCATTCCGCGCCACTTTCCCACAACACGCCCTTCGCGTCTGCATCGTATACCAGAACATCCGTGAAGAACGATTCCGGCAGCTTAGCGACTTCAAGCGTAATATCGTACTGCGCGGACGATACCACCCAAAAGTCCTTGTCATCGGCTTCAAACGCCTCGCTGTCGCCGGATTTGTTCGCGGCAAGGCTCACAGCGCCCGGAATAGCCACTGGTGTGCCGTAGGTGAACGCGCCGCCCTCGCCCTCCGTGATGACAGCGTAATAGCACTTTTTCAAACCGAATTTAACCTTGTTTTCAGGCATTTTCTACTCCTTTCACGCCCTTCCGATTACGGACAGGACAAAATGATGTTGATTGTTCGTGCACTCGATGTAGCGGAACTCGTCAATGCAAAGCCCCGCAGATTCCAGCGCCGCCTTTGCAGCGGCTTTTGTCGTTGTGTAATCACCCGTTATAAAAAAATGGCAGTCGATATACTCATCAACTACCAAATCTTCATCGTCCGCTTCCGTTGCGGAATCATACACGGGGATAATTGTAATGTGGTTTTTTGTTGTTTCGCCCGCCCACTCTCCAACCATTGGGGCGCATCCCGGGATGATGTCAGCAATCGCCGTTTTAACGATGTCGATTACCCCATGATTTCAGCTACCGCCTTGTCATATTCTTCCTGCATCGCGGCTACCACCTCGCCCTCTACGCTTTGCGCGGTTGCGCGTATCCACGGCCTTGCAGGCTGTGCATGAACCGGGCGTGTGTGCCCCTTTCTGTCTACATAGCTTCCGGCAGCACGCCCATATTCATAAATAACGGCCGCACGGGCTGCGCTGGTGCCCGTTGCATCGCCCCTGTTAATGAAATGCCCGCCAAAGTGTACTTGCGCAAACCAGCCGTATTTGTTATGCTTTGCTTTTTTGCCTCGCACGTACTTTGCAAATACGGAATTTGCGCGTTTTAACGCGTCTTTCATGATTTTCACGGCGCGGTTTAGCATTCGCTCGCAGGTTGGCCCATACAAATCGCCCAGCTTTACAATTACCTTGTCATAATCCTCTGCCCCTTCAAATTTAAACGTTGCCACGCCATCACCCCTTCGTGCAGGTCAATTCGGTATTGTCGGTTCCCGGAATGTGATATGCCCGTACAATCCGATATTCCGTGTCGTTGTGGATTAAATGCGTGTGGTCTGCATAGTCGATGGGAGAAACTTCAAACACTGCATCCACGCGATAATCAGCCGCAAGCGCGTTGTAATACTCTGATCTTGTAGCGTCTTTCTTGGTAGACCAGCACTCAACGCGCGACGCTTCGTCCTCCACGTCAACCCGAAATCCGTTTGCGTTCGTTGGAACCATCTTTTTCAGCGTCACAAGGTCAATCCGCATTGTCGTCACCTCGTTCGCGCATCCACCGCTCGCGGATTGCAAGCCGCAGCCATTCAGGACGATGACCGGGTTTATCTCGGTTCAGAATGCTTTCTGCCGCAACATCCGAAACAAGGATGTTATCATCTGCGGTATTTTCAAGGTGGATGCCTTTTTTCTCGAGTTCCAACGCCGCCGCTTCGATTCTGCGCCGCCAGTAATCTTCCAGCGCAATCGGGACGGGCATGCCGCCCCGATCAAGCCTTGCTTTCAATAGTTCGTATACTATTTCAGGTGCGTACATGCCCGTTTACCCCGCTATCTTACGCGTGCGGCACTGCGGCAACCTTGCCCACCTTGATCGCGCGCGCGTTGCCGTCGAGTTCAACCACGGTAATGGTCTTGCCCGCAGTCGCAGTGATCTGCGTCGTGCCGGAGGTCAACGCAGTATATCCGGTCACCTTATCGCCGTTCTTCACGGTGCGATCCCCGATAACATACTTTAACGTTGTGCCGGATGCTTCTGCGCCGGTCACGGTAAGGACGGTATCACCAGATGCAGTGCCAGCAGCTGCGGTTACGCCAAGCGTACCGATTTCAGCGTTGGCATAATCCACAGGGAATGTACGGGTCGTGGTTACATCGGTGTTTGCAAAGTTCACCATAACAAACGCTTCTCCGAATACAGGAATGCCATCATAACGGGCGTAGCCCTTATACAATGTCTGGTTTTCAAGGAACCTTACATGCTCGGAAGATGTGATTTCAGCGCCGCCGCGCTCCGCGAGCAGATATACAGATCCGTAACCGCCGATGATCTCGTTATCGGCGATCTTATCATCCTCGAACTCGACGATTTCACCGCCGATTACAGGCATGGTGTTGTTCATGCCGGCCACAAGCGCAGCAGCCGCGTTGAACTCCAGCGCCTTTGCCATCAGCTTAATGTGCGTCTTGCGGTTCATCACCCAGAACGCGCGCCCATTGCTGTACTTCGGGATTGCGATGCCAAGTGCTTCAATCAAGGAAGCAAAGAACGCCGCACCCGTGGACGTTGCAATGTTAAGCTTCTTGATGTTGGAAGTGTGCAGGTCTTTCCACTCGGGCGCGTTATCGCTCCATCCGCTGGGCTTTGTGGTCTGCGCAAGGCGCGTTGCAATACCGATAGGCATGTTGGAGCCAGTACCGAACAGGATTGCCCAATCCACGCCGCTGCCAATCGCATACGCAAGCGCGCGCATGATCTCAGCGCCAAGGTTCAGGTCGCTGTCGTCCAGCAGGGTATTATGCACGGGAATGAACCCACCGACCATATAACCGTCTACCGTAACCTGATTCAATGACAGGTCAAGCTCATTCAGCGCGCCGGTCGCCTCCATCCAGATGCCTTCCGGCATAGTGCCCATGATATTCTGGCGCGTAGTGCCGTTTACACGGCGAACAGTCACAAACTTGGATAGCTTGGAATATTCGCCCAGGTTGTCCCGGATGATTTCAAGCATCGTTTCCGGGATGGTCAATTTGCCGCCGCTGATTGCGCGGGACTGGCATGCCGTGCGGATTGCGCCGATGAATCCCTTCACATCGTCACGCGCAAAGAATGCGCCGCGCTGCTCATTCGTCATGCCGAAAAATTTAGTGCGGGTTTCCATGATCTTATCATCCTTTCTTTCTGCGGTTTTTTCAGTTGGTTTCTTTTGGGGCGGCGCACTGCGCTCGTCCAGTTCTTTGATTTCCTTCTCGATGTCTGCCACAATGCCGTCAAGACGCGCCTGCTCTGCTTCGTACGCCTGTTCATCGGAATTAAGGGCCGCGGTCTCGGCCTCAATGGCCGCAACTTCCGCCTCTACCGCAGCGCGTTCTTCGGGCGTAGATTCTGCGGTCAGTTCTTCCAATGCCGCCGCCGCATCTGCTTCGCGTTTCTGCAAAGAAGAACGCCGCTCATCAAGTGCGGCGCGCTGTTCCTTGTGCTTGTTCAATTCGGCTTGTGCGGCCGCAAGCTGCGACCGTTTAAGCAACTGTCTCAGTGCCATGGGTAATCCTCGCTTTCATTCTCTTTTTCCAAACCTCAAAGGCTTGTCCTGCGCGCCTGTCGCGCGCTTCAGCTTCCGTTTTTTCGTAGGCCGGGAAGGTCACAATGGAAACTTCGTACAACTTCACGGCTTTGATAATCCAGTGATATGTGCCATCCGGGCGGCTTTCAAGTTCATCCCTAATGATATCGAACCCGAAAGAACACTGCGATACATCCCCGCGTTTTACGCGCGCATACAGGTTCATTGCGTCCGTATCATCTGGGTTGATCTTTACAACGCCCTTTAGGCCGTAATTGTCAACCGAAAGCGTAAGCGTTCCGACCTTGGTGCGACCAAGTACCAGTGTGGTATCGTGATCGATCAGGCAGCGGATATCATCTGACAGCGCATCATCAAACGCATGCGGGTCAATGCTCTCCGTCCCTCCGGGATACATTTCATAGATGTCATTGAACACCGCAAAATATGCTTCGATTTGCGGAGATCCATCCACATCCGCAGCCCTAAACTCACTTGCTTTGCTGCTTCTTCGTTCCACTTTCTTCCCCTCCTTTCAGCTTTTTTTGATCTCCAATTTTTGTGTAAGGGATGTAATTTTCCAATATGGCCAAATCGGAAAGCCCCTCACGCGGATTGTAGCCCAACGCGTCCCTAGCCTCGTTCCTGTCGATAATCGCTCGGTCGACCATATTGCAGTTCACTTCTGCAAGTTCCGTGATGGAGTACGCATACAGTGAACGCGGGTTGAACCTGAAATACCAATTCGGCGAAATCAGCAGTTTGCGCGTCAATTCCTGTTCGATTAGTCGTGCTATCGGTAACACTACAGAACGAATGAAATTGTTGTGCTCATCCGCATTAAATTCGCCCGCGCCCACAACAAAGGACGGTACGCCGATGATCGCCGCAGCCGTCCGCTTGTCCAATGTGATACTGTCTATGATCGCCAAATCGTTCAGATTCAGCGGCTTCACCTGCTCCAGTTCAAACGCTTCTGCCGGGATAAACCACGGCCGCCCGCCCTCCGAACTGTCAAGATACTGTTCGCCCAGCTTTTTGCGCCCTTCTTTGGATGCAAAGTCCTCATTCAGACCGTCCACCTTTACGACCAGCGACGGAGATGGGCTTTCCATAAGCGCGGCGGATGTCTTTCGCGCCTGCGCAAGCTGCTTTGCAACTGCTTTCAGCAGGACAACATGCCCGCGCCCGCGCCACGGCATATCAGGATCAGGATTATACACAAAATGCAAAACCTCATCAGGCTCAAACCGCACTCCGCGTATCATCGTATGGTATCCGTATTCATGATCCATGATGGATACGCTTGAAGCTGGAAGCGGCTCGATGTCATCCAGCAGCGAACCGGAATAATGGGGCATACAGAATGAGTTACCACCTATCAGCATGTCTTTCACGATCTTCTCAACCCATGCTTTACGCGTCGTGTATTTGCATGGTGCGATATCGATTTTGCGCGACAGTTCGTTTTTAATCCGTCTATCGCCATCCTTTGTGTTCTCCATCAGGTGGATGGTCATGCTGCTGACCATGTCCGCTACGCGCTGTATCGCGGTTTGAATTTCCGGGTTATCGGTCAGCCGTGTATATCCTGTCAATTGTGCCCATGCCTCCGGCGCGCACAGCCATGCAACGCTGGATATGTTATTATTTTGCTCGGTGGGCGATCTCACCGCACGTTTCCGCTTTTTTGACATTATCAATCCTCCAACCATTGTTGTGCCTTGCGGCCTTTTTCCAGATTTTCCAGCATGCGGACGCACGCGAATACAGCCGCATCAAATACATCGATCCTTTGTTCCGGCATTACTTTTTCGTACTGGATCATGTCGTCGGTCTTTTCGATCGCCTTCACGTTCTGCACGCAGTATTCAAAAGGCTCCGCATGCAGATAGTACAAAAGGCCGTCCTTGGCCTTTTGCTCGATCCTCCGGAAGCCCTCCGACTTTTTGTAAAAGTATTGGGGCTGGTCGACCACCTTAAAGCCTGCTGACTTCATACCAAGGAAGTACTCACGGCAAAACTTGCGATCGTGCCCAACCTCGGCGATTTTGAATCCTGCCGTTCGCTGCGCCTTAAACCAGTTGACCACCTCGGCGTGATTGACCGTGGGGTGATTGCTCATGTCAAGCCATCCGTCTTCCTTCCAGCCGAAAAGCGGTATATTGTCCTCGTCAGCCTTTTGATGCGCCGCTACGATTGGGAACCACGCATGCGGGATGATGATATCAACATCCTCATAGCACCCATACAGCGCGCCCGCCGTCAGGTCGTGCAGGCGCGACAAGTCCGCACCGCCGAACCACTTGATTGGCAGCTTCGCCAAGTCTTCAAGCGTCCAAGAATACTTCGCATCGCTTGTCCTGAATTCATCTATATTGAAATACGCACGCATTGCGGAAGTGTAGATATTCAGTGATTTCGCGAGGAAGTCTTTTCGCTGCTGCGGGTCGTTCTGCGCATCAAGTGCATCGTTCATCATGTCAGACGGACGAATTGAAACGCCATAATTCGGGTTGGCAATCTCGTGCTGGTACGCGCTGGTATAGTCAACATTGCCGTTTTCGTCCTCATCCGCTTTGGCGATAAACGCAAAGATGTGGTCAGCCTTCACCATGCCATCCACAATTTTCAGGCAATATTGCAGACGCTGGTAGCAGAATGATGTCATGTCGTCACCTGCCGTTGTGATGCCGATGCACAATTTGTTTGTGTATGCCTTGCCCGCCTCGCGGATTACGTTGTACTGCTTCGCATTTTTGTAGGCGTGCAGCTCGTCGCATATCTGCACGTTCGACACCAAGGAATCGTGCCGATCAGGGTTTGCAGCAAGCGCTTCAATGAACAGCGAACCGATTACCTGTTCATTTTCATCGTAGAACTGCCGCGACAAGCTGTGTTCTGCGTTGTTGTCCAGCACGCGGAAGTTTTCCAGTTCGCCCATGCGTTTCAAATTGAACACGATATGCGAAAAACTTTGCGTTGCCTGCTTCAAGGACGCGCCAATAATCAGGATGCGCGAACCCGATGCGCGTTCCAGTAGCGCAAGCGCCAATGCAAGCGCCGCAACGAACGGCGTTTTCCCGTTCTTTCTGGGAATAAAAATGAACGCCTCCTTGAATCGGCGTTCTTTGGTTCCGGCGATAAAGAATCCCAGAAGGTTATATATAATAAACTTTTCCCACGGTTCCAGAATGAACGGTTGCCCCAGCAATGGTGTTCCGTCAATGCGTTCACCCTCTTTGTGGGCAATGCAGGTTTCTATGAACCTGATAACGAACTCCGCATCCTGCAGCCTGAATTCCCATTTTGGATTTTCCAGATCGCTCAGGAATCGCTTACACGCGGCACGCAGCGGCTTGCATGCTTTCTTTTTTCCATTGACTATGCTACGCGCATAATCGATAACATCCGCACCGTTCTTGCACTTGCGCAGGTGCGCCCATTTACCCCTCTGCGGCATTTGTGAAGAACTTTTCTATCGTGCCTGCGCTTTTTTTGCCGGCAAGCGCCTTGTTATTTACCCTGTGTATGCCGATTGGGGTAAGGCCAAGCACATTCTCTACGTCCAACAGCTCGCGTCGTAACGTTTCAATCGCTTGGTACAGCGCTGTTTTTCTGTAATTCATTGCTCCAGCCTTATTTGTGTACGGCTCTGCGACTGTGCATCCAGAATCATACCACTGTTTCATAATCAGGTCGAATTGCAGCCGCATTTCCGCGTATCGGCATATCAGTGGAGTAAACTCCGGCTTATATGTTCCCAACGTTTTCAGGTTTTCAACCGTGGTTTCGTATATCTCGTCATATGCATTTCTTGATGCTGCTTTCACCTTGCTCATGTTCGCATCCCCCTTCCATCGAAATCCCCGCGCAGTTGGAAGAACCTTCGGCCGACGGTTAATTTTCGCACGCCCAAATTTTTCAATACCGGGGGGGATTCCACCTAGCCCCACCCTTCTCCGGGTGCTCCTTGTTATGGCATGCCGCGCATAGCGCTTCCCCGTTGCCCATGTCATAGGCAAATTCAGGGAAAAACTCTACCGGCTTGATGTGGTGCGCTACCTTTGCCGGAACCTTCTTCCCATACCGCAAACACCGCTGGCATAGATACCTGTCCTTCCGTAAAACCTTCGCCGCCCATTCTCGATGGCGCGCGCTATCATAGTGCCGCCTCATCTCCGCGCCGGATATCTGCATACCTTCAACTTGCATTTCTTTGCCTTTGCATCGTAGTGGTCGCATTCCTTGCATGTCGTTGGCGTGCTGATGAATTTAATCCTGTTTTCCATACTAACCCTTTCAATATGCAGAAGGGACAGCACACCGCGCCGCCCCTTCCGCACAGGAGGTATTTAGTAGCATCGGCCTTGTCATTGGCCTAATCCGATGATACTACTATACATCATGGAAACGGTCAAAAACGGTCATGTTAATGTTTTTATATCAATTTCTTCTATCAGCCTGTCCACCGCCCATCTTTCAAGCCTACGTGCGTGATCCTCCGACACCCCGGCCATCCGCGCAACGCGCACCCATGGAGGCTTTTTTGCCGTGTTGAATCGCCTGTATCGCAGGTCGATCACTTTGTACTGGTCGGCAGGAAGATCAAGCAGCAGGCTGTCAATCGCCGCGCAAAAGTCCATCAGGTTCGCAATGTCATCCGTTATGTCCGCTATCCTGCGCCGGTATGCGTCCCGCAGCTTGTCCGCACGTTCTGCCGTTATAGCCGTAGGGTTTGACACATCGCATCCATGCGGCATGCCGGTTAACTTCTGTGCATGCAACCCGTATGTTGCATCGATCAGGCCGTTGTATTCTGCGATTTCCTCCTGCTTTCTGCGGCACATCTGTGTCGCAGCCCCCCACCGTTTCAATAGCCGCCGAACCGCGGCACGCATGTTGTCATTACTCATTGCGCCCTCCCATCATCAAATTGCGGACAATCATACACCGTATACGAACAACCCGAGTATAACCGTTCCTTTTTCGCATTCCAGCCTTTGACCGGCGTAAAATCCGTGAACCAGCTACACCCGCCGCCTATGGCGTTTTTGCAGTCCCAGCATATTGTTTGATTGTTCTTCATCTGCCTGTGCGCCGTTCTGTGCGGATGATCCCGAACCCCGATTTCCCTGTGTTCCACTACAGTTCCGTCCTTCTTCATCTTGAACGAATGCCGGATACCGCATTGTTTGCAGTCGTAATAGATCGTTATGAAATTCGGGTACACGTTCGTCGACAGCCGTTTAAGCTCTGCGCCGCACTTGCACGTTGGCTTGAAATCTGTGTGATATTTCATTGCTTGTCTCCGTCCATCTTCGCCCCGCAGTTGGGGCAATACTTAAAAGGCGATATCGGTGCATCGATAAGACTTCCGCTGAATCCGCATAGCGAGCAAGTCGGTCTCAACGCTCGCTCAATCCACTCCCCACGCACCACAGGCACAGCGTCGATTGTTTTTTGCTTTCGCAAGAATGAAACCACTTCATCTCTCGTTGGGCAGATGTCGTCCCACTCAAAACCAAAGTTTACGATGGCTTCGTCAGCGTCAATCATCCGCATGGCGTTCCTCCTTTGCTGGCTGTCGGAGCCAGTCTGTCACTCGCTTGACGCACTCGTTGCCGTGGCAATACTCATCTTCGTCACAAACGCGCTCACAAACGGTAGCGTCTACAAGCCACCTTGCCAATTCCTCATCGCTCATGCCCCGTATGCGGTCGGCGTTGGTGATGGCAACTCTGCTCGAACAACTCGGCGTATCAGTCATAAGATGTTCCGTGCATTGATCTCCATGTCGTGCCATGCAGGTTGTGTTTTTTTCAGCGCCACACTTCATAGTACTTCCTCCTTCTGCTTGGAGCGGTAGGCAAGCCACGTGTCGTTATATAAATCAAAGTCCGCATAATCTCTCGTTTCAACTCCGTTTAATACGCATATTAGGTCAACCCCGCATTTCCCCGCCGAAACGACTATTTCCCATCTTGGCTCATCTGTGCCGTCAAGGGTTACAATCCAGACAGGCTCCCCGTCCATCTGCCGTAGCTCATCCAACGTCAGCGGCATGTTCTCCGGCTTTTTGTGCCGCTCCTTGTCGGCATAACACAGCGGACACTCTTTGCACCGATCAATCGGTTCGTCGTTGTTATCGCCGTAGATTTGATATGCGCACCCGTCACCGTCCGGCTGATAGCAGGGCGGCACAATCTTCCCTCCACAGCGTTGGTCTGCCGGGATGATCTTGCCGCTTGCGGTCTGCCGGTAAACGATGCCAGAACAATCCACGCAAGGCTCGTTTTCCGGCTGGGCGCGGCGGTTGAGGCAAAGAACAAATTCGCTGTAATCATAGCTGCCGTTTGAATAATAGAACCCGCAATCACAAGTTGCGCTGTACGGGTTCCCACCGCTGTCCGGGTCTGAATAAATCGGCTTCCAATCTTCCGGGCCGTGTATTTTCAGTTTGTCCCCGCAGATGGGGCAGGGTAAAGGCTTCAATTCACTCATTGGGGGCCTCCTCCCACAAATCCCGCATACTCCTGTTTCTCCGGCAGCAACTGCATTTCTGATGCCTGCCGCGCCACCTGCACCCGGCGCAGGTTTCCGTCGCAACGCGCTCGTTGTGAATCGCGTCGTACAAAAGGCTCGTCAGCGTGAAGTAATCCGTCCCGCCTATACTCCCGCGCCTGTAGTGGCTCTCCACGTTCTCATAAACCTCTTGCAGCGTTTCAAGGCTTATGTTGCGGAAGTGCTTGTCGTCGCGTTCTCGCCTGTCGTAAATCTTCATCTGCTTTCCTCCCCGGCTACAGGGCCGCGCAAAATATCTAAAACCTCTTGGCAGGCGGAATCTATTCCGCAGTAATAATCCCCATCCCCATAGTGTGGCGATTTGCAATATTCCACCGCCGCGTCAGTCCTGCGCTGCAATTCGGCAAGTTGGGTGGCAAGGGATTCGATTTCCTCTCTGCGCGCCTCGGCTAAAGCGCTCATAACTTCGTATGCACCAGTTATTTTATCGAAGCGCTCCTGCAAGGCTTTTACAATCTTGTCAGTGTTCATCCTGCTTTACCTCACCGGCCTGCGTAGCCGTCTTGAATACCGTCTTAGCGCAATCAAGCCACACAGGCGGTTGCGTCTGCCCGCTCAATACGGATAGCCATATCCGCCCGAACAGTAGCGCCTTGATACGCTGTGCCCATGTTAGTTTCCAACAAGATACACATTCGCGCCCGTCCGTGTATACCCACAGGCTTCTACACTCTGCATCAGTCATGCTGCTTGGCTTTAAGAGATTTTTGTTCGCTTCTGCGAATTTAATCGGTTTCATTCCGCGCTTCCTTTCCTTTTACAAGTCGCATTTCGCGCCGCAGTTTGGGCAATACTTAAAAGGCGATATCGGTGCATCGATAAGACTTCCGCTGAATCCGCATAGCGAGCAAGTCGGTCTCAACGCTCGCTCAATCCACTCCCCGTGCCGCACCGGAGCAACATCGGCGGCATCTAAGCTGTCAAGCATGTCTATGCAATCCCTAAACCCGTCTGCGCTTTCGGTGTCCCCGTCAATCACGCATTCGGTAATCCATATTCTTAGCGCGCGCTTTGCTGCTTCACGCTCTATGTATTCTTTACTCATCTTTTCTCCTCCCCGTCCATCTTCGCCCCGCAATCGGGGCAGTAGTTCGTTTTTCGCTTCGGTTTTATCGGTTGTGCGCAGTTAGTGCAATAGCAATACGGATTTTTGATTTTAAACGGGAAAAACCAGCTAATATAGGGCCTGTACCACCTCGCATGCACAACTTCAACCAGCAATCCATGTTCCACCTTCCAGCACGGTACTTCGCAGTTCCTGTTGCAATCCTCGCATGGGTCAAACTCTTTACTCATCGCTCGCCCCTCCTGTTCCATGCCTTAATAAGATCACGCTTGCACTTGTCACGGTGATTCACGTCTGTCATACGAAGTCGCACCATCATACTCATGCCGCATCTGTCGCACACTATGTAGTATGTCGGCATTGAGCCAGCAAAAGGGTTATCAATACACGGCAAAAGGGTTTCGCCGATTCCAGCTATGTATTTCACCTCTACGGCATTTCCGCACGGGCACGGTTTAAGTTCATTCGGCATGGTGTTCCTCCCTTAGCTTCCTTCCGCAATGCCAACAGAATTTAATCGAATTTGGGTGTATCGGCAGCCCGAACTCATCATCAATGATGGTGTATTCGGCATTGCACCATGCACATCCTTTGTTCTTCTCCTGCTTATCCATTTCGCGCAAGGCATCAAGTGCCACGATCATAGCTTCTTCGAATTGCTTTTGTTCTCCGTTTAGTATCATCACTTCTGCGCAGTAAATTATCCTCGCTGCTTCTCTCGCTGTCATTTGGTTTCCTCCATCAGCTAAAATAGAGTGTCACACGTCTATCTGCACAATGCTTGAAGATGTTTTTCCAGTGTTCGAGCATGTTATACGACTTCATAACACCGTAGTTGTGTCCCATCACGTCCATTTTTAGGTCTTTAATAGCGTTGTATATTTTTCTGCACTCCTGTGGGGTAAACTTCCCATCGCAATCCGAGTGCCATATCCAAATTTCGAGATCGGCGTTGCATTTCTCATTCCAGTAACGTTCCTCATCATCGTCGAATGGCTTTCTGTGTATCATAGACTTTCGAAATATGTTATAGCACTTCTCGCCATACGCTGTTCTAATCAGTTCCATCATGAAATTGCCATATGTAATATACCCGCAATTAAACTCCGTTTCAGCGATCAATCCTTTTGCTCTTGCATTAAGCCCCATGCTTGTCTCCTTCCTCAAGCAGTTCCCGCAGGATTTCAAGTTCGTGTTCCATGCGGCATCCCATGCGGCAGCCCATGCGGCATCCCATGCGGCAGCCCCTGCGGCATCACTTGCGGCACGCAGTTCCATATCTGTGATTTCGCCCCGCAACCACTTACGTTTTGCTTCAATCGCCGCTATGCTTCGTGGGTCAGGGTTATCCACAAAAGATAGCGCGTATTCCGCACAACGGCACGCAAATTCGTGCAATATTGGCGCGTCAATAAATTCCTCGCGCAGCACAGACCATAATTTATCGGCAGCAGACACATTCGGCAGATTCAGCACGTCAAGTGCAGTCCATTCATCGCGGATTGCTGCTATGCGCGCAAACCTTTTGCGCCCTTCTGCTGTCTCAAGCCAGCAGGGGCCGAAGCCCTTGAATTGTTCGGGTGTTACAGTTTTCATACTTCCTCCTATCCCTGATACGGGCATTCCTTGCTGCCCCACGGTATCACCCCGCAAGCCAGCAAATCCTTGCGGCGGTCGCAGCGTTTCACTTCTTTGCCCTGTTTATCGCAGAACGCGCAGGCGTTTGCCACATCGCCCATTAGCCTGTCAAATGCATCCACAGGACACACGTAATAGTCCTTTTTCGCTGCGGGGCTGTGCTTCGGAACGCACATCAATTCCAATCCGTTCGCTGTGCGAATCAGCCCTTGCACTTGCTCCGGGTCTAGGCCGTCCATCACAGCTTCCAATGCCTTGCTTGCGTGGTTCTGCATTGCCATAAGGCTTCGCCGCGCTTTCTTGCTGTTGCGGAAATCCAAGTCTTTAAGGGTATCGGCATATCCGATGCATCCGGCAAGTACGACAATGATTTCTTTTACTGCCTTGTTTGCGTAATCAACCATATCCGTTTTCTCCCATCAGAACAGGCTTATTTGTTCGCATTCTACAACGCTCTTGCAGTTCTTAACCGCTTGATTGTAGTAGCTTTCTTTTAGCTCTATGCCTATTGCTCTCCGCTTGAGTTCAAGCGCAACATACGACTCAGAGCCTATTCCTAAGAATGGCGTCAGAACAATATCTCCGGGGTTGCTCCATAGGAGGATTGCGCGTTTTATTACGTCAAGCTGCAATGGGCATATGTGCCGCTCATCTTTTTCGTCCCGCGCGCTTCTTGCTTGCAGCGTGTCAGATGGGTTTATGTCCATCCACACCGGGGAAGCATATCTCTGCCACGCATCAACAGGAAACGTATCGTTTGTGTGCGTCACTGGTTCCGGGTTGTCTCCCGGCTTTCGCATCGTAACAAGGTAATCCGGGATGCCTTGGCGGCTCATGCATGAGTCTTTCTTTAGCTGCTTGTGCAGTAGCCCTAGCGCCTTTGTCCGTTGCATTGCGGTTACCGGGTCTTTCCATATACACACCTCAGAATGGAAGATGAATCCAGCCTTCTGGAATATTCGGATAAGCTCTCCCCTGAAATCCGTTATCCCAATAAACCCGTCCCTTTCTTTGCTCGTCGGAAGATTCATGCAGTGGAAGCTCATGTTTCTTCCCGGCATAAGAACCCGGAATAACTCAGAAGCAAGAAACTCAAACTGCTCGTAAAACTCCGCATGGCTCCGGCAATTTCCCATATCTCGATCGCTGTTGGAATATGTATACAGCGATGCGAACGGTGGAGAATAAACTGTGAAATGCACCGAATTATCCGGGATGCCTTTTATCACCTCGCACGAATCCCCGCAATACAGCGCATAGCGCTCCCCGATATCTTGTTGCTTTACGCGACACTCCGTATCCATTTCGGAACCTCCATCCTCGTTAATGCGTAGTAATCTTCTGTCATCCTGACAGTGTGCCGAATATCAGCCTTCAAAATCTCTTTTGTGTACCCGACAAGCTCACGCGTCATTCGCTCCGCATCGTTCTGCTTGCGTTCGATATTTGCCTTAACCGCGCCCTCTGCATCGCTTATGACAATGTATACATCGACCGGGTTATTCTGCCCGAATCGCCAGCACCTTCTAACCGCCTGATAATAGGCTTCAAAGCTATCCGACAGCCCAACAAAGATGACTTTGTGGCAATTCTGCCAGTTCATCCCGAACCCGGCGATTTTCGGTTTACTCACGAGAACGCGGTTTGTTCCCTCCGTAAACCCCATCATTGCAGATTCTTTGTATTGGATGCTGTCAGAACCTTGAACCTCTACGGATCCTTTTATGGCTTGCGCAAGCGCGTTGCTCTCCGCGTTCAGATCGCACCATACAAGCACCTGTTCATCCGTGGAGTTTGCGATTTCAGAAGCTGCTTTCACGCGGTCATTAATGCTCTCGCGTCTTGCGTCTCTTCGCTCGTTCAGCGTTTGGCATGTATCCGCAATCAGCCTCATTTGCCCGGTTGAATCGCATAGGTTGTTTGACTTCGTCTGCACTTCATGAACGCGCAACGCCGGAAGGTCGTATCCGCTCTGCTCATATCCCAAATCCTGCGGGCGGGTCAGGCAGCACGCCCATCCAGCTACCCACTCAAAGAACTTGCTCTCCGCATGGCCTTTCAATCTCCATTTCGCTGTATCCCCACCGTCATGCACAAAGAACGTTGCAAGCATTTCGCTCTGTGTCATCGCCCCAAGGAACTGCGCATGATTCCCAAGCTCCATGAAATCATTGGGCGCTGGTGTCGCCGTGCAGCACAGTTTATATGGCGTTCCCTCAAATGCATCATTCAGCATCTGCCTCGTTTTGCCGCCCTGGTGCTTGAGTATGCTGCTTTCATCCAGCACAATACCCACGAATTTTGAAGGGTCGAAGTGTGATAGCATCTCGTAGTTTGTTATATTCACACCATGCCGCACATCGTCCATATCACGACACACGGTAACGCCTATATCAAACTTCTCGCCCTCGCGCTGCGTTTGCTTTCCGACCGCCAGCGGGGCCAGTATCAGCACATTCTCTCCTGTATGCTCGCAAACCTGACGCGCCCATTCGAGCTGCATGGCTGTTTTTCCAAGGCCGCAATCTGCAAATATCGCGCTTTTCCCTTTTTTTAGCGACCAATTCACAATATCAGACTGCCAGTTGAACAGCTTTGGATTGCGATTGCTGCTCTCGAATCCTACCGCTACGCTCCTTATCTGCTTGCTTTGCAGAAAGTCTTTATAGCTCCGTTTTTGCAACATTCAGCACCTCTTCCCATGCTTGTACGGCCTTGTGCGGTTATACTCCATCTTTTCGCGGACGATTTCATCAACATCCAATCCCTCATGCCCGAACCAATCAAGGATGCGGATAAGACAGTCGGCCATTTCCACAGCAATCCCTTCCGGCTTTCTGCCATCCCATGATTCCATGTTGGATTCATAGTATACCGTTTCACCGTCAAACATATTGACATACGCCATCGGCCTGCCTGCCCGGTATTCCTCCACCGCTTCCGAAATCTCCGAATGGCACAGCGCGGCAATCTCGAGAAGATTGCGCGGCTCATCCCACCAACCATGGCTTACAGCGTTCTCATGGATTTCCTTAGACAGCTCGTTTAACATACGTTCACACCTCAAATTTCAGCTTCCTTCGCGCCATTTCCAGCGCCGCAAAATCCTCACAATTATTTGCAAATGCAGCCGTGTATGCATCGCACGCACTTGCGATCGCAATATACTTCGCCTGCAATTGATCCTTGTCGCCAGCATCGTCGAACGGCGTATATTCGTCCGTATTCGTACACCCTGCACGATTCGCGCCGTCCCGTGCTGCTGCGCACGCATCTCCGATTCTGACAATCACACCGTTCGGCATGCCCCGTTCAAATTCATCGATGATCTGTCCAACACACTCGGATAGCTGCACATTCTTGTCCTGTGGCTTTCCAGTCATGGTTTCCGCCATACCGATGATGCAGGCCTTCACCGCATCCCGGCACACATTTCTGTACTGCTCACGGTGCGCCTGCCGGATTTCACCCGGCAGTGCGTCTGCCTTCGCCTTGCGATCCATGTTCCTGCGTAAATCATCCATCCACATGGTATCCCTCCATTCCAAGGTATTTTTCGATCATATCCGCGGCGGCGCGCCAGCCTATACATGATACCGCAGCATATTTCTGCGCGCCGAGTTCACGAATCCACCAGCGTTGGTCTTCTGACACGCGCCCGCCCGGTGCTTTCAGCTCAATGTACAGCCCGTGGTATCCGCCCCGTGGCACCGGCAGACATAAATCCGGGACGCCGCGCTTCACACCCTTGCGCTTCATCATCGCGCCCTCTGCGGGGCTGCATTTGCGCTCATTCGCAATGTGATGCAGCAATTTCAATTCCGGGTACTTCTGCCGCACTGCGATAGACCATTCCATTACGGCGATTTGCTCCCTGTCCTCCTGCGTCATGCGCTTTTCATCCTTCCTCCGCCAATCAGGCGGTTTAATATCATACTGGCTTGTCCTTTTGTCAAGCTATCATAGTCCAGCGTGTCATCCTTACACATCCTGCGCACAAGGTTGATCTGTTTCTCGGATGCGGGTGCGCGCCCCCAACGCTTGATCGCGTTATTGTCCCACAGCTGACGTGCATCAGACGCGTTGTTGCATAACCATCGGTACGCCATATCCAGCGCTGTTTGCATCGGTACGGTTTCCCCGGATGCCGTTCGCGTGCGTCCCAGATCGTCCTGCGGCGGGATCACCATTTTGCGGTCCGGCAGGGATAACACAAGCGAACCATCCGGCATTTTAAACCACGCTACATCATGCGTTACGTATTGCTGTCCCTTCGCCCACAGGTCAACGATTTCAATGTTTCGGATCCAGCTCTCCGGGCAATCCGCCGCGGCCATTACAACGGCTGGCAAATCGAACAGCATGCCTTGCACATCCTCCGCCTTGCGTGCCGGCACCGCGTCCATGTCGATTCCAAGTAGTGACGGCGCTGTACACAGCGATGATTTTCCGGACACCCCAACGCAATCAATCAGGTTTAATCGTTCTTTCCCCGGATATAACCGAAGCCCGCGGCCTACCATTTGCGCGTATAACGCTTCGGATTGCGTTGGCCGCGCTATGATTACCGTCTCAACGCGTGGAATATCTGTTCCCTCTGTGAACACCATGCAATTAATCAGGCACGATATTTGACCATCGGTGAACTGTTGCACGATCTCTGCACGGTTCTTCGTTTCGCCCGTAACAACAACTGAACCCGGAACCTTCGCCGCAATGTCATTCGCATGCTTCACGCTGACTGCGAAAATCAGCGTTGCACCCGTTGCCAAGTCGCGGTACGCTTCTGCGATAGCGTCTGCCGTGCCGTCCATCGCCTTTTCCAGCTCGCCCGGCGCGTAATCTCCGTTGCGCGTGCGAATCCCGGTCAGATCGTAGCCGATGTTCACCCGTCTGCACAGGATATCCGACAGATACCCCTGTTCGATTCCCCATCGTAAATCGCGGGAGAAAACGATTTCAGAAAATACATTATCCAGCCTTGCTTTATCGCCGCGATTCGGCGTGGCGGTAAACCCTACATGCAGGCGTGGACGGAAATGGTCGTAAATCGTCCTGTACGTTCGCGCCGCGGCGTGATGCGCTTCGTCCGTGATAATGACATCGAAGTCATCCGGGGCGTACCTGCCAAGCCTACGCACAATGCTCTGTACGGATGCACTCACCACCTCTGCGCTGTGCGGCGCACTGCTTGCGGCCATCTCCACGCCTGTCATGCAGTCGAAATACTTCAATGGCTGCCTGACAAGTTCCTCGCGGTGTGATAAAATCAGCATGCGCCCTTTGCGCGGGATGCGGGAGAATGTGACTGTTTTTCCTAACCCAGTCGCCATATGCACCAGATAACTGCCGCGCTCCGGGATTGCGTCGATGCAATCCTGCTGATACGGTCTAAGCGTTATCCGCGTCATCTGCCGCACCTCCAGTGATGATCGCGCGTGCTGCGTCAATCGCCATGATCGCATCTCTGTACGGATGCACCTTGTATCCCTTGCGCGCCAGTGCGCTCTTAATCTCCATATCGTTCATGATTCTTACCTCCATATGCGGAACTTGCGGTACATTGCGGAACGCTATGTTCCGCGCAATTTTCTTAGGTGTTTAGCCTGTTTGCGGGCATGTGCGGAACTGCGGAACATTTTGCAAGTACTCCCATATAGGACACATATACAGTGCACTGTGTGTGTCTCATAACACACATGTTATGTTTTGGTTCCGCATGTTCCTCAGTTCCGCGTTTTTTGGTCAAAACGGTAGATCCTCAGCCTTCATATGCACGCAAACGCACTCCGCTTGCACGTTCCCGATACGCTTGCAAACTGTAAACGCACGCCCTCTTGTACCAATCAGCCCCTTGCGCTTCATCCAACCCAGGAACCCCTTCGGCGAATACCCTTCCGAAGATACCACCCGGTTGAATACGCTGCGGATGATATATGCCTTGTCATCTTCAATCAGGCCGTATACATCCTGCTGCGCATTCTTGCCCATTCGGTTCGCGTTCTGCGCAACCCAATCGCACAGGAATGCGTATGCCCGTTCATTGATGTCCACGGATGCATTGGTTTGCAGAAATCCAATCATGTCCGCAGGCGTAACCGGCGTGTCGTGATAAAACCAATCGGATATCAGACGGTCAGCCGTTATGATGATCGCCGCAGACAATGCCTGCTTGTCCGTTGCATCATCCGCGGACAGTGCCGAAAACACCGCGTCATATCCCGCTTTTGCATCCCGGATCGCGTCCGGCGTAAGCCTGTTGATGAATTCACGCCCTGCATGCCCGTAATTCTGCCGCAGTATCCCGGCGACTGCGCGGCCATTTTCAACAATCTTCTGCGTTTCATCGTTGCATTCGATGTCAATAATGCGGTTTAACGCGCCCGCACCCGCATTGTCCTGCGTCAACGGTGTTTCGCCTGATGTGATAATGCAGTTGCGCCATGTCAGCGTCTGGTCGATGCCGCGCGCCCGGTTTCCGCGCAGCCGGCCAACACCTTCTGCCAGTTTGTACACGTTGAATTTCGTGTTTCCGCGTTCGTCCCGCGCGAGCTGCAATTCATCAATGATCATCGGCAGCGAATTCAGGAACCCAGCATAGAATTCGTACCCAACGCCAGTGCTGTCGAACGTTTTGATATAGCGTCCCATTGCAGGATCCGCCCACACGCTTGCCGCGGCCATCAGCGCCACTGTTTTACCCGTACCGGATGTCGTGCCCCACAGGTGTATGAAGAACGGCAGCAGGCCAAACGGTTCCACCAGCGCGGACGCAAACGATGCTGCAATCACGATTTTTGCGGCCAATGAATAGCTCCGCATCCGTGCCGTGATTTTTACCCATTCCGAAAAATCCCCCTTTGCGCATACGGCACGGAATACATCCCGAAATGCCGCGTCACCGTCAAACACCAATCCATCAACGTATGGTGAAAATCCATGTCCCGGTATGTTCCCAAGCCGCCCGACGGACGGCATTTCCGGCAATGCGTCATAGTTCATGTTTTCCACGTCATGCAGGTACCGCACGAGCGCCTTTGCCGTTTCGGATGTGACAGCGATTCCGCTATCCGACAGCGATACAATTTTGTTTGCGCTGGCAATTGTTTGCCTGTCTACTGTTATCCGCCGCCACGCAGCACCGCGCCTGAATGCAATTTCAAGTTTTTCAACGCCGGAATCCACGTTAATCAGCCGTTTCACGGGCATGATCGGGTGCACGCATGCGATTTCCTCGCCCACAGACGTATTCCGCGTTATTGCGGCATCGTCTGCCTTCCATTGCCCGGTCTCCAGCTCCATTGGCTGCCCCTCGAATTCGGACGTATTCCCACCATATGATATGGCGCTCTGGCCTTTCTGCCGCGCTTCGTACGCCCTGTACATCGCCTTGAATGTCTTGAACCCGCGCGCCGCAGCTTCTGCCGCAGCCTGTTCCAGTGCTACGCGATGCTTGAATGCATCGCCGCGCAAGTCATATATCTCTTTGTACGGCTCGTCCGAAAAATAGTTAGTCACTTGCGGCGATCCATTCAAATAATCCATCCAGCTCCACCTCAACCCTTTCAAGCCTGCGCACCGCCGCGCACCATTCCTCCGACAACGGTATGCCGAACTCCACTTCGCGCAACAGCTTGTGGCGATCATCGCACAGCGATCTGTATTCTGCCTGCATTTGCCCTTTGCGCCGTTCTGCCGCACGCCGTGCTGCCGCTATCCTGCGCGCCCGCTCGCGCCCTCTGTAGTCAGATTCTGCCAAGGCAAGGCCGCCAATCTCCGCCACGCGCGCCGCCGCTTCGTGGTTTTGCAGACCTTCCATCCGCGCAACAAACTTGATTGCGTCCCCGCCATTTCCGCACGCGAAGCAGTAATAGCCATCGTCATATACCTTCATGCTCGGCCGCTTGTCCGCGTGGAAGGGGCATATTGCCTTGCCGCGTTCCACGCGGATGCCGTAGGCCAATAGCACGCGCTCCATCGGCACCGCATCCTTAATCGCGGCATAGTCAATCAGAACGGGCATTCTTCATCCGTAAGCGCAGGCGGCTCCGGTGGTTGTTGCGTTGCCCTGGCTTGTCCTGTGCCGGAGATTAGCTTGCGCTTCGGGATTTTAACGCCATCGCGGATACGCTCCACGCTGCATGCATACATGGGCTTTGTGGTAACGCCGATCCCGGAACCGTCCTGCAACATGAATTCCTCTTCGCGGAACACGATTCCGATCAGCTTGCCAATCAGGCTGCGCTCAGATCCATCGCCCCATTGCATCACGAATCCAGGATTACTTTCTTCCACAGATGTAATCAGTCCCTTGAATTCCGGCGAGCACTGATCCCTATTGTTATAGTCCATTACGAAAACGCGATGCGTGCCAGCGGCAGGCCATTTTGCATCCTTGTTGGCCTGCATATCATCCTTGTATCGGCGATCGAATATGCCGGCCTTGTCTCCTTCGTGCACATCGAACGCGATCACAAGCTGCCAGTATCCGCTGTTCGTTTCTTCCCTTGCGCCGCGAATCCGGCACACATACCCACCCGCAGGCAGCTGCTCCCGCGCACCGGTGCGCGCCTGCACTTCGCTGTATCCGTTAGGCATTTTCATTTGTCTTTTCCTCCCTATTGATTGCTGAAATCCCGTAGTATTCTCGAATCGTTTCGTCCACCATCTTCAGGTCGTTTTCAATCAGCAGGTCGCTGAACATGCCCATCGGTGTTTTCACCGTATCCTGCCCGTTCGTCTGCGTGGCGAACTGATAGTTCCTGTCCTGCACTACGGTTTTCAGGACGATTGTGAACAGCCCCTCGATGGTAATCTTCTCGTCCAGCAGCTTGCCGATGGTTTTCATCTTCTCGTTGCCATTTGCATCGCGCTCGACGTGCGCCATGAAGTACACGATCTTGTCATGCGGAAGATTGTTGATCACGACCTGTATCAACTTCCAGAAGTTCAGCGCAAGGTCTGTAAACTTCTGGTATCCAGTCACCTTTGCCGTGCGCATGAACTCGTTCGCCATCAGGTATTGCGCATCATCAATCACGATCGCCTTTGCCTTTGCGGCAATGATGGTTTTCACGATGTCGTCATAGCTATCCGTATTTACGGTTTTCAGCTGATTCCGAAACGGCAGCGGCTTTCCGGATACGTTGATGATCCCGACCTCGCCCGGTTTGAAGTTGCGCATGGATGCGGATTTTCCCGACCCGGATTCCCCCAATATCAATACTGGAACACCCATGTCACACCTCCACCACAAATTCAGGTTCGCGCTCTACGATTTCGACCAGTCCGGCAGGTACGGTTTCCCCGGTGTCCTTGTGGACAATCAGCGTGTCATATCCCTCGTGAACAACGTCCAGTGTCTTCTTGAACTCGCCCCAACGGAACACGGGCTTGCTTTCAACAAACTCCGGGAATGCTTCTGCAAGCATGGAATCATTGTGTTTGTATTCAGGCCCCGGCTTTTTCAGCTTCAGCACGCCGGATGCAAGCTTGTATGTTTCCTGCGTCTTGGTGCTTCTGTGTGGCACAGTCTGAAAATAGATGGACAGTTTGCCGTTAATATCTGCTTTCTTCCTGTCGCGTTCTTCTTCGATCTGCTTGGCGCGTGCGGTGTAAAAATCAATCTGCGCCTTGCAGACATTCAGCAACCGTTGCGATTCGTCATTGATGCGCCGGATTTCCTGCAAGCACTGCTCGGCCCGAATATCGTCCTGCACATCGTCATATGGGTTCATTGGGTCAAAAATGGTTTCATAATCGACTGTTTCCATTGACAAACTCCTCCATTTCTGTTACGATTCAGTTAGATATTTTCTACATGTGCTCGTTCGGGTTGGTCGTCCCGGCGGGCATTTCGTTTGTTAATAAGGTTCGCAGGATTTCAAGTTCGTGTTCCATTGCGGCAGCGCTTGCGGCAGCATCTGCGGCATCCCTTGCGACAGCCCATGCGGCATCCCATGCGGCAGCCCTTGCGGCAGCCCCTGCGGAATCCCATGCGGAATCCCTTACGGCATCCCATGTGGCAGCCCTTGCGGCAGCCCATGCGGCAGCCCCTGCGGCATCCCATGTGGCAGCCATTGCGGCAGCCCTTGCGGCAGCCCCTG
>OLXK01000623.1_pt1 | contig 32356 bp, 50 predicted proteins | sample 1674321 | NCBI WGS metagenome assembly OLXK01 (sample SAMEA103958162, study PRJEB25191) | human gut metagenome | reverse complement strand
TGCGCACGCACTGCGATGATGCGGGAGATTGCGCCGATGGCGGTAACTTCCGCGGAGTATGTCCGGTCATCGGGCGGCTGAGGCACTTTGTGTGCGTGGCGTATATCGCCGCACATGAGGCACGGCCGGCGAACGTCGGCCTTTTTTCATGGCTGCGGAGTGATACGCACGGTTAAGCGTACAGCAAAAGCGCTTCGACCGTACCCAGCAAACCAGAGAACTGAGTACGTTTCAAGGAGGAAACAACAACATGGCAAACGAAATGATCAGAATTCGCCTGAAGGCCTATGATCATCAGCTCATCGACTCCACTGCGGAGAAGATCGTCGAGTCGGCAAAGCGCAACGGCGCGACCGTCTCCGGCCCGATCCCCCTTCCCACGAAGAAGGAAGTCGTCACCATCCTTCGCGCTGTTCACAAGTATAAGGATTCCCGTGAGCAGTTCGAGCGCAGAACCCATAAGAGACTGATCGATATCCTCAATCCGAATGCGAAGTGCATCGAAGCTCTGCAGGGCCTCGACCTTCCGGCCGGCGTTGAGATTGAGATAAAGCTGTAATCCCGCTCCGGGATACAGCGAGCCCCGACCGACCGAGGCGGTCCCGGGTCATGTTGGCAGACCAATGGCTGCCCAATGGTCAAGTCTTCCAACCAATAACCTAAAAAGGAGTAAACAACATGCAGAAAGCAATCATCGGCAAGAAAGTGGGCATGACCCAGATCTTCGATGAGAACGGCCATGTGATCCCTGTTACGGTCATCGAAGCAGGCCCGTGCGTCGTCGCTCAGAAGAAGACGATCGAGAATGACGGCTATGTTTCCGTGCAGCTGGCTTACGGCGAGGTCGCCGAGAAGAAGCTCAGCAAGCCGGAGGCAGGCCACCTGAAGAAGGCCGGCGTTGCCCCCAAGAAGTACCTGAAGGAGTTCAAGCTGGACGGCGCTGCCGACATGAACGTCGGCGACGAAGTCAAGGCGGACACCTTCGCTGCCGGCGACAAGATCGACGTTACCGGCATCAGCAAAGGCCACGGCTATCAGGGCGTAGTGAAGCGCCACGGCGCAGGCCGCACCCCCATGACCCACGGCGGCGGCCCTGTCCACCGTCATGCCGGTTCCATGGGTGCATCTTCTCATCAGTCCCGTATCTTCCCCGGCAAGATCGGCGCCGGCCAGATGGGCAATGAGCAGGTCACCATCGAGAATCTGGACGTTGTGAAGGTGGACGCAGAGCTGAACATGATCGTCATCCGCGGCGCCATCCCCGGCCCCAAGGGCGGTCTGGTCTACATCCGCAACACCGTCAAGAACAACAAGGTCAAGAATGTCGAGCTCGGCATCAGCAAGAACCCGCAGAAGGCTTCCGGCAGAAATCCCCAGAAGGCTTCCGCAAGAGGCTAAGGAAAGGAGATCTTAAATCATGCTTAAGACCAATGTTTATGATATGTCCGGCAAGCTGGTTGGCGAGATCGAACTCTCCGAAGCAGTTTTCGGCATCACCCCCAATGAGTCTGTGGTTCATGACGTTGTCAAGAATCATCTGGCCAACAAGCGTCAGGGCACCCAGAGCGCTCTGACCCGCGCTGAGGTTTCCGGCGGCGGCCGTAAGCCCTGGCGTCAGAAGGGCACCGGCCGGGCCCGTCAGGGCAGCACCCGTGCTCCCCAGTGGACCCACGGCGGCATCGTGTTCGCCCCCAAGCCCCGCTCCTACAGCTACACCCTGAATAAGAAGGCCAAGCGTCTGGCACTGAAGAGCGTCCTGAGCGCCAAGGCTTCCGAGGCAAATATCGTGGTCATCGACGCCATCAAGATGGACGCTCCCAAGACCTCCGAGTTTGCCAAGTTCCTGAAGGCCGTCGGCTGCGAAGGCAAGACTCTGGTCGTCACTGCCGCCGCCGACCAGAACGTGGTAAAGTCCGGCCGCAACATCCCCGGCTGCGAAGTCACCTTCGCCGGCGTGCTGAACGTTTACGACGTGCTGAACGCCACCAAGCTGGTCGTTGACAAGGCTGCTCTGGCCACGATTGAGGAGGTATTCGCATAATGAACGCTTACGATATCATCAGAAGACCTGTCATCACCGAGCAGTCCATGGAGTCTGTCGCTGACAAGAAGTACGTTTTTATGGTGGACGTGAACGCCAACAAGACCGAGATCAAGGCCGCGATCGAAGAGATTTTCGGCGTGAAGGTCGCGAAGGTCAACACCGTCCGTATGCAGGGCAAGGTCAAGCGCACCGGCGCTTATCCCGCCGGCAAGCAGGCCGCCTACAAGAAGGCTGTCGTCACCCTGACCGCCGACTCCAAGACCATCGAGTTCTTCGAGGGTATGGTCTAAACCAAATCTCAATAAAGGAGAGAAACGCAAATGGCTATTAAGACTTTCAAGCCTTACACCCCCGCCCGCAGAAACATGACTGTTTCCGCTTTCGACGGTGTTGATAAGAAGGCAAAACCTGAGCGTAGCCTGGTTGAGACCCTCAAGAAGAACGCAGGTCGCAACAGCTACGGTCACATCACCGTCCGTCATCGCGGCGGCGGCAACAAGCGCAAGTACCGCGTCATCGACTTCAAGCGTCTGAAGACCGACATGAGCGCTACCGTGCAGCGCATCGAGTACGATCCCAACCGCTCCGCTTTCATCGCGCTGATCAAGTACGAGGACGGCACCCTGAGCTACATCCTGGCTCCCTACGGCCTGAATGTGGGCGATCAGGTCCTTTCCTCCGCCAGCGCCGATATCAAGCCTGGCAACTGCCTGCCCATCGCCAACATCCCCGTCGGTACCGTGATCCACAACGTGGAGCTGCAGCCCGGCCACGGCGCTCAGCTGGTTCGTTCCGCCGGTACCGCCGCTCAGCTGATGGCTAAGGAAGGCGAGCTGGCGCAGATCCGTCTGCCCTCCGGCGAAGTCCGCTACGTTCACACCAACTGCACCGCCTGCATCGGTCAGGTCGGCAATCTGGATCACGAGAACGTCCACGTCGGCAAGGCCGGCCGTACCCGCCACATGGGTATCCGTCCCACCGTCCGCGGCTCCGTCATGAACCCCAACGACCATCCTCACGGTGGTGGTGAGGGCCGCGCCCCTGTCGGCCGTCCCGGCCCTGTTACCCCCTGGGGCAAGCCTGCTATGGGTTATAAGACTCGTAAGACGAAGAACCCCACCAACAAGTTCATCGTCAAGCGCAGAAACAGCAAGTAAGGAGGAAATGAAATGAGCAGAAGTATCAAGAAGGGCCCTTTCGTAGCTCCTGAGCTGTACAAGCGCGTGGAGGAGCTGAACAAGGCCGGTGACAAGAAGGTTCTGAAGACCTGGTCCAGATCTTCCACCATCTTCCCCTCCTTCGTCGGTCACACCATCGCCGTTCACGACGGCCGGAAGCATGTTCCCGTCTATATCACGGAAGATATGGTCGGCCACAAGCTGGGTGAGTTCGTTCCCACCCGGACTTTCCGCGGCCACTCCGGCAACAAGACCGCGAACGCCAAGTAAGGAGGTACGAAAATGGAAGCATTTGCATATGTTAAATTTGTCCGTATGTCTCCTCGTAAGGTCAAGCTGGTTTGTGATATGATCCGTGGTCAGGACGTCAAGACCGCCACTGCTTACCTGAGCCAGACCTCCAAGGCAGCCTGCGAGCCTATGGCCAAGCTGCTGAAGAGCGCTGTTGCCAACGCTGAGCACAACCACGGCATGAACGCTGACAATCTGTACGTCTCCACCGCCGTTGCCAATCCCGGCCCCATCCTGAAGCGCGGCCGCATTGCATCCCGCCGTGGTTTTGTACGGATCAATAAGAGAACCACTCACATCACCATCGGTGTGAGCGAGAAGGCTTAATCAGGAGGTAGCTATGGGACAGAAAGTTAATCCCCATGGACTGCGGGTTGGCGTAATCAAGGACTGGGATTCCCGCTGGTACGCCCGCGAGGACAAGGTCGGTGATCTGGTCGTCGAAGATTACAACATCCGTAAGTATCTGAAGAACAAGCTGTACGCCGCCGGCGTGGCTAAGATCGAGATCGAGCGTTCCAACGGCAAGGTCAAGATCAACCTGTGGTGCTCCCGCCCCGGTGTCGTCATCGGTAAGGCTGGCGCCGAAATCGAGAACCTGCGCAAGGAAATGGAAGCCAAGCTCGGCAAGAGCGTGAACCTGAACATCGTTGAGGTTCGCTCCCCCGACCTGAACGCTCAGCTGGTGGCCGAGAACATCGCCCAGCAGCTGGAGAAGCGTATCTCCTTCCGCCGCGCCATGAAGAAGGCCATGCAGCAGGCCACCCGTCTGGGTGCCAAGGGCATCAAGGTCACCTGCGGCGGCCGTCTGGGCGGCGCAGAAATCGCCCGGAGCGAATCCTATCACGAGGGCACCATCCCCCTGCAGACCATCCGCGCCGACATCGAGTACGGCTTTGCGGAAGCTGCCACCACCTACGGCCGCATCGGCGTGAAGGTGTGGATCTACAAGGGCGAAGTCCTGAACACCACTCTGCGTGCCGCGACTCCCGAACCCGCTCCCCGTGAGCGCCGCGAGCGTCGTGACCGTCGGCAGGGCGACCGCCGTCAGGGCGGTGACCGTCGGCAGGGCGGCGAGAGAAGAAATTACAACCGTGAAGGAGGAAACCGCTAATGCTGATGCCGAAAAGAGCAAAGTACCGCAAGGTTCAGCGTGGCCGTATGACCGGCGCTGCCTCCCGCGGTAACAAGGTTAGCTACGGTGAATTTGGCATCCAGGCTCTGGAGCCCGGCTGGATCACCGGCAACCAGATCGAGGCAGCCCGTATCGCCATGACCCGTTATACCAAGCGTGGCGGTAAGGTCTGGATCAAGATCTTCCCCGACAAGCCTTATTCCAAGAAGGGCCTGGGCACCCGTATGGGTTCCGGTAAAGGCGCTCCCGAAGGCTGGGTCGCAGTCGTTAAGAATCAGAAGGTGATGTTTGAGATCGGCGGCGTAACGGAGGACGTTGCCCGCGAGGCTCTGCGTCTGGCACAGCACAAGCTGCCCATCAAGACCCGGATCATCACCAAGGAAGTCGAAACTGAGATTGGTGGTGAATAATGATGAAGGCAAAGGAAATCAAGAATCTGTCCGCGGAAGAGCTGAACAAGAAGCTTGACGAGCTGAAGAAGGATCTGTTCATGCTGAGAATGCAGCATGCGACCAACCAGCTGGACAACCCCATGCAGATCGCCGCTGTCAAAAAGGACATTGCCCGCATCAAGACCATTATTCGTGAGAAAGAGACCAACGTCTGAGGAGGAAACGTAAATGACTGAGAATAGAGCATTCCGTAAAACCAGAATCGGTCAGGTCGTCTCCGATAAGATGGACAAGACCATTGTGGTTGCAATCGAGGACAGCGTGCAGCATCCTCTGTACAAGAAGACCATGAAGCGGACTTACAAGCTGAAGGCTCACGACGAGAACAACGAGTGCGGCATCGGCGACACCGTGGAGGTCATGGAGACCCGTCCCCTGTCCAAGGACAAGCGCTGGAGACTGGTCCGTATCATCGAAAAGGCGAAGTAAGGAGGTCGGAAACTTATGATTCAGGAAGAAAGCTATCTGAAGGTTGCCGACAACACCGGCGCTAAGGAAATCCACTGCATCCGTGTTTTGGGCGGCTCCAAGCGGAAATACGGCAACATCGGCGATGTGATCGTGGCTTCCGTTCGTAAGGCTGCTCCCGGCGGCACTGTGAAGAAGGGCGAGGTCGTCAAGGCGGTTATCGTCCGTACCAAGCGGGGCGTTCGCCGTGAGGACGGCAGCTATGTCCGCTTTGATGAGAACGCTGCCGTTATCATCAAGGAAGACAAGAACCCCAAGGGTACCCGTATCTTTGGACCGGTGGCGCGCGAGCTCAGAGAAAGAGATTACATGAAGATCCTCTCTCTGGCACCCGAAGTCATCTAAGGGGGAACCGAAGAAATGAACATTAAGAAGAATGATACCGTTATCGTTCTGTCCGGCAAGGACAAGGGCGTTAAGGGCAAGGTCCTGACGGCCATGCCCAAGGAGAACAAGGTCATCGTGGAGAAGGTCAACGTCGCCACCTGCCACACCAAGCCCCGCCGTCAGGGCGAGGCCGGCGGCATCGTCAAGCGTGAGACCCCCATCCGCTCCTGCAAGGTGGCCCTGTTCTGCGAGAAGTGCAACAAGGGCGTTCGCGTCGGCTACAAGATGGACGGCGACAAGAAGGTCCGCATCTGCCGCAAGTGCGGCGCCGAAATCTGATGAGAGGAGAGTAATTTCATGGCTAGCAGAATGAAAGAAAGATATGTCGCTGAGATCGCTCCCGCTCTGAACAAGAAGTTCGGCTACAAGAGCGTTATGCAGATCCCCAAGCTGGACAAGGTCATCGTGAACGTCGGCTGCGGCGGAAGCAAGAACAACGCCAAGGAAATCGAAGCCATCTGCAAGGACATCGCCACCATCACCGGCCAGAAGCCCATCACCTGCAAGGCCCGCAAGAGCGTGGCAAACTTCAAGGTGCGTGAAGGCGAGACCGTCGGCGTGAAGGTCACCCTCCGCGGCGACAAGATGTACGAGTTCCTGGACCGTCTGTTCAGCGTGGCGCTGCCCCGCGTCCGTGACTTCCGCGGCATCAACCCCAATTCCTTCGACGGCCGCGGCAACTACGCCTTCGGTCTGAAGGAGCAGCTGATTTTCCCTGAGATCGAGTATGACAAGGTGGACAAGATCCGTGGTATGGACATCTGCATCTGCACCACCGCTTCCACCGACGAGGAGGCCAAGGAGCTGCTGACGCTTCTGGGCGCTCCCTTCACCGCTTGATTTAGGAGGAATCAATAAATGGCTAAAAAGTCTATGATCCTGAAGCAGCAGGCTGAGCCGAAGTTCTCCAGCCGCCGCTATAACCGCTGCAAGATCTGCGGCAGACCCCACGCTTACCTGCGGGATTACGGCGTATGCCGTATCTGCTTCCGGGAGCTGGCCTACAAGGGTCAGATCCCCGGTGTCCGCAAGGCCAGCTGGTAAGGTAAGGTCGAATCCAAATGTGAAAAAGATCCAGAGAGTCCCGGGAAGATGGCTCCGCGTCAGAGCGGAGCGCATTCCCCGGATACCTTTGGGTCTCCACGGGTAAAGCCCGTAACTTCTATAAGGAGGATATAAACATGCAAATCACCGATCCCGTAGCAGACATGCTGACCCGCATCCGCAATGCGAACAGCGCAAAGCACGAAACCGTGGATGTCCCCGCTTCCAACCTGAAGAAGGCCATTGCCCAGATTCTGCTGGACGAGGGCTACATCAAGTCCTTCTCTCTGCAGGACAACGGCAATCAGGGCGTCATTCACATCACCCTGAAGTATCTGGGCAAGAAGCAGCCTGCCCTGTCCGGGCTGAAGCGCGTTTCCAAGCCCGGCCTGCGTATCTACGCCGGCGCCGACGAGCTGCCCAAGGTTCTCAAGGGTCTGGGCATCGCCATCGTTTCCACTTCCAAGGGCGTTATGACCGACAAGAAGGCTCGCGAAAACCACATCGGCGGCGAAGTCCTGGCATTCGTCTGGTAAGGAGGGTTTCGTAAATGTCTAGAATTGGTAAGAAGCCGGTTATTATCCCGGCAAACGTTACGGTGACCATTGCCGATGGCAACGTCGTCACCGTGAAGGGACCCAAGGGTACCCTGACTCACACCTTCCATCCCGACATGATCCTGAAGATCGAGGGCAACGAGCTGATCGTTGACCGTCCCGATGATGAGCATCTGCACAAGTCCCTGCATGGCCTGACCCGTACCCTGATCCACAACATGGTGGAGGGCGTTGAGAAGGGCTTCACCAAGGAACTGGAAGTCAACGGCGTTGGCTACCGTGCCGAGAAGAAGGGCAGCCAGCTGGTCATGCGTCTGGGCTTCTCCCACGAAGTGTTCGTGGACGAGATCCCCGGCATCACCATTGAGGTTCCCGCTCCCAACAAGATCATCATCCACGGCATCGACAAGCAGACCGTTGGTCAGTTCGCCGCCGAGGTCCGGAGCAAGCGTCCCCCCGAACCCTACAAGGGCAAGGGCATCAAGTATACCACTGAGGTCATCCGCCGCAAGGTTGGTAAGACCGGTGGCAAGAAGTAATGGAGGTGTGCCGAAATGGTTAGCAAGATCAATAAGAAAGCAATGCGCATGCATCGGCATGTCCGCGTTCGTGGCAAGATCTCCGGCACTCCTGAGCGTCCCCGTCTGAACGTGTTCCGTTCCAACGCGAACATCTACGCCCAGATCATCGACGACGTCAATGGCGTGACTCTGGTTTCCGCCAATACGCTGGAGAAGGAATTTGAGGGCGCGACCGGCAACTGCGAGGCTGCCAAGAAGGTCGGCGCTGTTCTGGCTGAGCGTGCCAAGGAAAAGGGCATCGAGGAGGTCGTTTTCGACCGCGGCGGTTATGTGTACCATGGCCGTATCGCTGCTCTGGCCGATGGCGCCCGTGAAGCCGGACTCAAGTTCTAAGAGTGAGGAGGAAAGATAATGGCTTATAATAAGACGAACAATGATGCTCCTGAGCTCATTGAGAAGGTCGTTTACCTGAACCGTGTCAGCAAGACCGTTAAGGGCGGCCGTGTCATGAAGTTCTCCGCTCTGGTTGTTGTTGGCGACGGCAAGGGTACCGTGGGTTACGGTCTGGGCAAGGCTGCCGAAGTTTCCGAGGCCATTCTGAAGGGCATCGCCGATGCCAAGAAGAACATGGTCAAGGTTTCTCTGGCCGGCACCACCATTCCCCATGACACCATCGGCATCTTCGGCGCTGGCACCGTTCTGCTGAAGCCCGCTCCCGAAGGCACCGGCGTTATCGCCGGCGGCGCTGTCCGTGCCGTTATGGAGGCTGTTGGCATCAAGAACATCTGCGCCAAGTGCCTGCGTTCCAACAATCCCCAGAACGTTGTCAAGGCCACTATGGCTGGTCTGACTTCCCTGCGTTCCCCCGAGCAGGTTGCTGCTATCCGTGGTAAGAGCGTAGAGCAAATCGTAGGTTAAGGAGGGCAATTAACATGGCAAACCTGAAAATCAAGCTTGTTAAGAGCCTGAACGGCCGTCTGGAAAAGCACATCGCTACTGCTGAGAGCCTGGGTCTGCGCAAGATCGGCCAGGTGACCATCCAGCCGGACAACACCCAGACCCGCGGCAAGATCGCCAAGATCGGCTATCTGCTGCAGGTCACCGAAGTTGAATAAGGAGGGGAAGAATATGAAGCTTCATGAACTTTCTCCTGTTGCTGGCTCCACTCAGGTGGGCAAGCGTAAGGGCCGTGGTACCGGTTCCGGCAACGGCAAGACCGGCGGCCGTGGCCACAAGGGTCAGAAGGCCCGCTCCGGCGGCAAGGTTCGCGTGGGATTTGAAGGCGGCCAGATGCCTCTGGCACGTCGTATCCCCAAGCGCGGTTTCCACAACATCCACGCGAAGCCGCTGACTGCCGTCAACGTTGCTGCGCTGAACTGCTTTGAGGACGGCGCTGTTGTGGATGCAGCCGCTCTGATCGAGGCCGGCGTGATCTCCGCCTGCCCCTATGGCCTGAAGGTGCTGTCCAACGGCACCCTGACCAAGAAGGTTACCGTTAAGGCCGCGGCTTTCTCTGAGTCTGCCAAGGAAAAGATTGAGCAGGCAGGCGGAAAGGCCGAGGTGGTATAAGTGCTGCAGACACTCAAGAATGCCTGGAAGATTCCTGAACTGCGGAAGAAGCTCCTCTTCACCCTGTTCATTCTGCTGATTTACCGTTTGGGCAGCGTCATTCCGGTTCCGTTCATTGACGTGACCACTCTGGCGAATTACTTCGACAGCGTTCTGTCCAGTACTATCCTGGGCCTGTACAATGCAATGTCCGGCAGCGCGTTCTCCCGCGCCACCGTGCTTGCACTGGGCATTCAGCCCTACATTAACGCCTCCATCATCATTCAGCTGCTGACCGTCGCCATCCCCGCTCTTGAGCGGCTGGCGAAGGACGGCGGCGAGGATGGTAAGAAGAAAATTGAGCGCATCACCCGCTACACCACGGTCGGCCTTGGCCTGCTGATGGGCTGGGCGTACTACATGATGCTGCGCAACTACTCTTCTCAGATCTCCATCATCACCTCCGAGGGCCTCCTGCCCGCGCTGGTCATCATTCTGGCGTTCACCGCCGGCTCCGCTCTGGTCATGTGGCTGGGCGAGCAGATCACGGAATTCGGTATCGGCAATGGTATCTCCATGATCCTGTTTGCCAACATCATCTCCAGCATCCCAGGAATGGTCGGCACGCTGACGACCCTGGTCTGGTGGCAGATCATCATCGTTCTGGTTGGCATTGTTGCTCTCGTGCTGTTCATCGTCTTCATCAATGACGCCGAGCGCCGCATCCCCATTCAGTACGCCAAGCGCGTTGTGGGCCGGAAGGTCTACGGCGGCCAGAACACCAACCTGCCCATCAAGGTGGCAATGTCCGGCGTTATGCCTATCATCTTTGCCCAGTCCATCTGCAGCCTGCCCGCTACCATCTGCGCCTTTACCGGCAAAACCAGCGGCTGGTGGTATGATCACGTCTGGAGCTCCTCCAGCTGGATCTACGCAGTGATCTACTTCATCATGATCTTCTTCTTCAGCTGGTTCTACTCCACCATCCAGTACGACACCGTGGAGATCTCCAACAACCTGAAGTCCAACGGCGGCTTCATCCCGGGCTTCCGTCCCGGCAAGCCCACCGCCGACTTCATCCAGAAGGTCATCAACAAGATCATCGTCTTTGGTTCCGTATATCTCGGCATTGTCGCACTGTTGCCCATTATCGCGGGCAACCTGATGGAAGGCGTCAAGAACCTGGCCATCGGCGGCACCTCCGTCATCATCGTTGTGGGCGTTGCCCTTGAGACGGTGAAGGCGCTGGAAGCACAGATGCTGATGCGGCACTACAAGGGCTTCCTGGACTAAGCAGGAGGTATGGCAGGATGAATCTCATTCTACTGGGCGCTCCCGGCGCCGGAAAGGGAACACAAGCAGAGCTTCTTGTTAAGAAGCTCTCCATTCCCGCCATTTCTACCGGGAACATGCTCCGTGAGGCTATGGCCAACGGCACGGAGCTGGGAAAAAAGGCCAAGCAATACATGGACGAAGGCGCGCTTGTCCCCGATGAGCTGATCCTCGGCATCGTTGCCGACCGCGTGGCTCAGAGCGACTGCGCAAACGGCTTCATTCTGGACGGCGTGCCCCGCACGCTGGCCCAGGCCGAAGCGCTGGAAGCCAAGGGAATTCGTATCGACCATGTAGTTTCCATCGAGGTTGACGACAGTGCGATTGAGAGCCGGATGACCGGGCGGCGTGTCTGCCCCAAGTGCGGCGCTAGCTATCACATCGTCGCCAATCCTCCCAAAAAGGATGGCATCTGTGACGCCTGCGGCAGCGAGCTGATCGTCCGCAAGGACGACGCACCGGAGACGGTGCGCAAGCGCCTGCAGGTCTACCACGCTTCCACCGAAGTCCTGAAGGACTTCTACGGCAAGCTGGGCAGACTCCGCACAGTGAACGGAAGCCAGTCCATTGAAGGTGCCAATGAGGATATCCTCAAGGCGATAGGGGCAAAGGCATGATCTCAATCAAAAATGAACATGAGCTGGAAGCGATGCGCGAGGCCTGCAAAATTACCGCGGCAGCCCGTGCTTTGGCAGGGAAAATGGTAAGACCCGGCGTATCGACAAAGGCGATCGATCAGGCCGTTCACGATTATATCGTGTCTCAGGGCGCGAAACCGTCGTTCCTGAACTACAGCGGCTACCCCGCCAGTGCGTGCATCAGCGTCAACAGCACGGTCATCCACGGAATTCCGGGACATTACATCCTGAGAGACGGGGACATCGTGTCGGTGGACGTGGGCGCGTACTACAAGGGATTTCATGGCGATTGTGCAGCAACCTATGCCTGCGGCAGCATCAGCACCGAAGCGCAGAAGCTCATTGACGTGACCCGGCAGTCCTTCTTCGAGGGCATCCGGTTCGCCAAAAAGGGCATGCGTGTGCAAGATATCTCCCACGCGGTTCAAACGTATGTGGAGTCTAACGGTTTTGCAGTTGTGCGTTCCTTCGTAGGTCACGGCGTAGGACGCAACCTGCATGAGGAGCCGGAAGTTCCGAATTTCGGAAATCCCGGCCGGGGGCCAAGGCTGCTCCCCGGCATGACCATCGCGGTAGAGCCGATGGTGAACATGGGCACCTATGAAGTCCGTGTTCTCAAGGATGGCTGGACCACGGTGACTGCCGACGGAAAGCTCTCGGCTCACTATGAAAATACTGTACTCATCACCGACGGCGAGCCGGAAATACTCACCGTCACCGAAGGACTTTGATCTATGGACTCCGATTTGCCAGACATTCAGATTTCGGACGTGGTGATGTCGACCGCCGGACGGGATCAGGGCGAATGGTTTTACGTGATAGACGCAGATCCTGTTTACCTGTTCCTGGCCAACGGGAAAGACCGCACCATAGAGAAACCCAAGCGGAAAAAACGGAAGCACACAAAAAAAGTCCTTCGCTCTGAGACCAGAGTTGCCGGCAAGATCCTTTCCGGCGACAAAGTGCTCAACAGCGAATTACGAAGAGACCTGGCGTTCCTCGCCAGGGAAATGCAAGCGAACAACCTGGGAGGGTAATTAACTTGGCGAAAGACGACGTAATCGAGATTGAGGGCATCGTAACAGATGCTTTGCCGAACGCTATGTTCAAAGTTGACATCGGCAACGGACACACCATTCTGGCACACATTTCCGGCAAGCTCAGAATGAATTTCATTAAGATCTTGCCCGGTGACAAAGTAACCGTTCAAATGTCTCCGTATGACCTGACCCAAGGCCGGATCACATGGAGAAGCAAGTAAATTCAGAGAAGACATTCTCATATGGAGGTTAAACAGTATGAAGGTAAGACCGTCCGTTAAACCCATGTGCGAAAAGTGTAAGATCATCAAGCGCAAGGGTCGCGTTATGGTAATTTGCGAAAACCCCAAGCACAAGCAGAGACAAGGCTAATAGGAGGTGCTGAAAGAATATGGCACGTATTTCTGGTATTGATCTTCCCCGCGACAAGCGGATCGAGGTTGCTCTGACCTATATCTATGGCATCGGCCCCGCCCGTGCAGCCAAGGTTCTGGAAGTGACCGGTATCGACCCCGATATCCGCGTCAAGGACCTGACCGAGGAACAGGAAGCCAAGCTGCGTGATGCGATCGAGCATCACTATATCATCGAAGGCGACCTGCGCCGGGAGACCGCTATGAACATCAAGCGGCTGAGTGAGATCGGCTGCTATCGCGGCATGCGTCATCGCCGCGGCCTGCCTGTGCACGGCCAGCGGACGAAGACCAACGCCCGTACCCGCAAGGGTCCCAAGAAGACCATTGCAAACAAGAAGAAGTAAGGAGGGATATGTAAATGGCTGCTAAAGCTGCTGCTAAGAAGGTTATCAAGCGCCGTCGCGAGCGCAAGAACGTAGAAAAGGGTGCGGCACATATCCGTTCCTCTTTCAACAACACCATGGTCACCATCACCGATCTGGAAGGCAATGCCCTGTCCTGGGCTTCCTCCGGCGGACTGGGCTTCCGTGGTTCCAAGAAGTCCACTCCTTTCGCTGCCCAGACCGCGGCTGAGACCGCTGCCAAGGCTGCGATGGAGCATGGCCTGAAGACCGTTGAGGTCTATGTGAAGGGCCCCGGTCAGGGACGTGAGGCTGCTATCCGCGCCCTGCAGACTGCCGGCCTGGAAGTCGTTATGATCAAGGACGTGACTCCCATTCCTCACAATGGCTGCCGTCCTCCCAAGAGACGTCGTGTCTGATTAAGGTATAGGAGGAATTTGCGTTATGGCTAAGAATATGCAGCCCGTGCTGAAGCGTTGCAGAACGCTGGGCGTTTCTCCTGCCGCGATGGGTTACAACAAGACTTCCAACAAGAACCCCGGCGGCCAGAGAAGAGCGAAGAAGTCTGAGTACGCCACTCAGCTGACCGAGAAGCAGAAGGTCAAATTTGTTTACGGTATTCAGGAGAAGCAGTTCCGGAACTACTACGACAAGGCCGCCCGCGCCGAGGGCAACACCGGTGAGGTGCTGCTGACCTACTGCGAGCGCCGGCTGGACAACGTCGTGTACCGTCTGGGCTTCGCCAATACCCGCCGTCAGGCTCGCCAGCTGGTGAACCACGGTCATTTCACCGTCAACGGCAACCATGTCAACATCCCCAGCTACCTGATCAAGGTTGGTGATGTGGTCGCTGTTTCCGAGAAAGCCTCCTCCAACGCTTTCTTCAAGAAGCTGAAGGAAGACGATGCTTTCGTTGCTGCCCCCAAGTGGCTGGATCGTGATAAGAACACCCTCCAGGGTAAGGTCATTGCTCTGCCCACCAAGGCAGATATCGACTTCGATATCGCTGTGCATCTCATCGTCGAGTTGTACTCCAAGTAATGCCATCCCCCCTACAGTACGCATTATTGTTATGTGGGGAGACATTCTCCCCATACCATTAAGGAGGGTTTTGATTCATGGTAGAAATTGAAAAGCCCCGTATCACCTGTCTTGATGCCCCGGAGGACCCCTCTTACGGCAAGTATGTAGTGGAGCCTCTGGAGCGCGGTTACGGCATGACTTTGGGCAACTCCCTGCGCCGCATTCTGCTGAGCAGTCTGCCGGGCTATGCTGCAACTTCTGTGAAGATTCAGGGCGTGCAGCACGAGTTCTCCACCATCCCCGGTGTCACCGAGGATGTGACGGAGATCGTCCTGAACGTCAAGCGGATAACCCCGAAGCTGCACTGCGCAGGCGTCAAAACCGTGCATATCGACGCAGTTGGCCCCTGTGAGGTCACTGCAGGCGATATCAAGGCCGATGCCGAGGTTGAGATTCTGAACCCGGAGCTGCACATCTGCACGCTGGGCGAGGACGCCACGTTTAATATGGAGATCACTCTGGCACAGGGTCGCGGCTATGTTTCCTCTGACCGGAACAAGACGCCCCAGACCGTCATCGGCGTGATTCCCATTGACTCCATCTATTCGCCTGTTACGAAGGTGAATTACACGGTGGAGCCGACTCGAGTCGGCGACAAGACCGATTTCGACAAGCTGACCCTTGAGGTCTGGACGGATTCCACCATCACTGCCAAGGATGCTGTGTCTTTGGGCGCGAAGATCCTGAGCGATCATCTGACGGTTTTTACCAACCTGTCCGATTCCGTCAGCACTTCCTCCACGGTCGTGGAGAAGACCGCTGACCGCCCCGACGCCAAGCTGTCCATGACCATTGATGAGCTGGATCTGTCTGTCCGCAGCTTCAACTGCCTGAAGCGTGCCAACATCAACACCGTCGCCGACCTGATCAACAAGACCGGCGAGGACATGATGAAGGTCCGCAACATGGGCAAGAAGTCTCTGGACGAGGTACAGAAGAAGCTGGAGATGATGGGGCTGTCCCTGGCCAGCGAGGATTCTGGCAGCAACACCTAAGAAGTATCGAGATACCTTTCAAAAAAGGAGGAAACGTTCATGTTCGGCACTCGTAAGCTGGGTAAAACCAGCGCACAGAGAAAGGCCCTGCTGCGTCAGCAGGTAACCGACCTGCTGGCCAATGGCAAGATGGAGACCACCTTCTATCGTGCCAAGGAAGTCCAGCCTGTGGTCGAGAAAATGATTACTCTGGGCAAGAAGGGCAACCTGGCAGCTTACCGTAAGGCGCTGTCTTTCATCACCAAGGAAGACGTTGCTAACAAGCTGTTCAAGGAGATCGCTCCGAAGTACGCTGACCGCAACGGCGGCTACACCAGAGTGACCCGCACCGGCGCCCGCCGGGGAGATGCTGCTGAGATGGCAGTCATCGAGCTGATGTAAACCTTGCAAAATGAGGAAAAAACGCCTGTCGTCATACGCGGCGGCAGGCGCTTCTTCCGGCAAGCAAAATCCTGCTTTTTTCGCAAAAAAAGCTTGACAATTCGCAGACTCTATTATATAATAGTGAAGCTGTCCGGGTGAAGCGGACGCAGAAATGAATATGCTGCTATAGCTCAGTCGGTAGAGCGCATCCTTGGTAAGGATGAGGTCGCCAGTTCAAATCTGGCTAGCAGCTCCAGAGCCTCTGAAATCTTCGGGTTTCAGAGGTTTTCTTTTGCTTTCGACGCTTTTCCGTAAGAAAATCTTGAATTGCTATGTTTTGAAGAATACAGTCAGACCGCATCCCTTTCTATCACTTTTGGATGAAGGGATGCGGTCTTATTTTGGGCAGAAAAATCACAATGAATGGACACATTGGACAGTCCGTGGCGGAGGTGTACCAGGATTTTATTTTGGCTAAAACGGCGGAGGGCGTTTCGGATATTACCATAACTTGCTTAAGGCAAGAATATTATTTGCATCCGGTAATGCAGTTCCGGTCTCCCAACGAGATATGGCCTGACGAGATACATCAAGTTTCTCTGCCAATTCTTCCTGAGATATGCCTTTTGATTTTCGTAACTGTATGAGCTTTTCTGTTATGTTCATGTTGCTCCTCCTTGCTTTTTTATGGCTACATAATAACCAAAAGGCGTTTTTTACTCCACCACTACAACTTTACATTTCCGCAACATGAGTTTACACGGTTGAAAATCAATCGTTGTGAGAAGCCAGTATTCACTGCGGATTTTTACGAGGCATATCGCAATTTGCCCAACATCAAAATATCTGTTCTTATTTCTCCAATATAGCCATTGTTTGTTTATCAGATCGGGATTGGATTTATAAATGTCGATAGGATCGTCATAACCGTTATCTCTATTAAATTTTACCTTTGCTTTCGACGCTTGCTTATCCGTCAAATGCAGCAGATCATTAAGTTTAATCACGGCTCAGCCTACCTTTTACTTACAAGCATAAAATCAATTTTCTTTACATCGGATACTTTTCCGGCGTAATCGGGAAGAATGATATCAAACTTTTTCACGCACTCTTTCCCGTCTTTACTGTTCAAAAAATCTGCATACCACTTTTCAATGTCGGCATAAATCTCGACAGCTTTACTGATACGCTCTTCTTTATCTTTCCCGTTGAAGGAATTCCACTCTTTATAGCGACCCAGACTTTTAAGAACATACTGATCCCATATCGGACGATCAACATCCACAGTAGCAAGAAGTTTACTTGAAAAAGATGTTTCAATGTTTCCGAATGTCATGAGCTTACGGAGCAACTGTTCAAATGAAAGAGGATAGTGTTTTTGATTCTCCATCAATTCGTAATAAGCATCATACCATTCAGATTTTCTCTGCCTTACTCTGTAATAGGCATTAAAGCTTGTTCTGAAGTCTGCCGATGCCTTGAAGGCATTCGTATTTACTTTGGAAATAATGTCCATGTACTGGGGCAATCCCCATGCTGTTTCCAGACATTCACCTATTATTGTGTTAGGATTTATTATCATATTTTCCCCAGCTTTCAATACTCAAGATTATGTGTTCGGTTGTTCTTCAAGCTCATCAAGAATTGCAGAAAGTTTTTTCTTTGATACTGAACTCCAATTAAAATCTTTAAAAAAGATTTTAATTGCCTGAAGGGCATGGAGTTCATATGAGACTTGTTTTGTGATTTCTTTCCTTATAAATCACAAAACAGGCAGCGCCTTCAGGCGATGCCTTCCTGATTAAAATTAAGATTTTAATCAGGAAATAGTATTAGTTTGCCGCTGTGTTGTCCTTATAGTAGTCCGTATCCAGAATCAGATTGTTGATCCGCACGAACTGCTGCACCTTTTGGGCCATTGCGTCAAGGGTTTCGCTGCTGGCCTCCGCTTCACCGCCGGTGATGCTAAGAACACGCTTTGTCCCCGCGTCGTAGGCGATATCTCCGGATATCCAGCTGCCGTCGGAGAACAGCGCGTAGCCCTCATAGGTGGGGTCAAAGGCGTCCCGTCCTATGTAATCATAGGGGCTGTCCACGCCCAGAAGATTCAGCATCGTGGGCAGGAGGTCAGAGGTGTTCAGCGTCTTGTCCACCTTCATGGGCTGCAAATCCGCGCTCCAGATGAAGCAGGGCGTCTTTTCCAGCAGCAGGGCGTCGTCCACTCCGGAGAGAGCAAACAGGGACGCTTCGTCCTTGTAGCCGTAGGTGTAGTGGTCGGTAACACCGATGATAACGGTGTTGTCAAGCTGCCCCTTGTCCTCCAGCTCCTGAAGCAGCCGGGCAAACAGGTCGTCCACCAGCTTGGCCTTGAGATAGGCGCAGTCCGTTTCCTCGTTGCCGGTAAGCCCCCGGAATTCCGGGTACTTTTTCAGCGCCCAATAGCTCAGGACTTCATTGTACTTGTAGCTCAGATGGGCAGAACGGGTGATGATGAAGTTCAGGGTCGGCTGTCCCTCCCGGAAGAACTCGGCATTCAGACCGGGATTGTCGAACAGCAACTGATCGTCATACAGAAGGTCTTCCTCGTCCGCACCGATGTAGTCCCCGTAGCAGACGTACTCGGAATACCCCATGGCGGGAGAGAACACGCCGCGGCTGTAGAAGCTGGGATCGTTATAGTGGAAGGTCTTGGCGGAATATCCCTCCTGCGTCAGCAGGCTGGCAAGGGACTGACGGTAGGTGTTCGTGATGTAGTCGAAAGCATAGCCGCCCTGGCTGCTCAGGAACGAGCCGGTATTCACGCAGAACTCCGAATTGAAGGTGCGGATGCCGCCGTAGCCCGGCGTGTAGAAGTGGGTGAAAGAAATACCCTCGGACATGAGCCGTTCCAGCGTGGGGGTGTACTCCCCGATCATCCAGTCGTCCATGGACTCCATGAGCACCAGAACCACGTTTTTCCCTTCCAGCAGGCCGGTCATTTCGTTGTCGCCGCCCACAGTCCGGTTGGCAAAATAGGCGTTGATCTCCGCTTTCCCTGCCTTCTGCGCCGCGGCGTAGCTTGGCGTCAGGGGGTAGATGCCGTTTTTGTAGATGTCCTTTTCCAGCGTCTGGTACAGGCCGCAGACCTGATACAGCCGGTGGGCATTGAACATATTGTCGTAGGCCGCCTCAGCGGACTGGACTCTGCCGTAGTCGGAGGAAGCGTACCGGATGTTGCCGTCCTGCACAAACACCGCCTGCGGCAGGCAGGCCGCTCCTACCGACGCGGCGATGACCACCGCCGCAGCCGCGATTCCGGTTGACCATTTCTGCTTCCACCTTGGGAATTTCACCAGAATCACGATACCCTGCACCGCCAGCGCCGCCAGTCCCAGCCACCAGCCGATGGGGTAGCTCAGCAGGACGGAAAAATAGTCCGACCCCTCAGACGCATAGCGGAAATCCGACAGCCACATCATCTCGGAAAACAGATAAAAATACCCTGTCTGCACAGCGGCGTAGATCGCGGCGACGAAATACAAAATACCGTACACCACTCTCCCCGCCTTGGTCGGAAACAGCCTGACAAAGCCGCTCAGAATCGCCGCCCACAAAGCGCCGAAAGCCAGCGGCCAGAGCTGCGCCAACCGGAACTCCTCCGTATTCAGGGATAAAAAGAAAAAGGCAAACACTTCCACCAGAAAGAAGGACAGCGGCAGGAAAAGAAAATGCATACGCCGCCGTGTTTTTTGTTTGCCCGAGGTCATGCCCACGAATCATCCGCTCCTTTATCGAAACTCATGGTATTGTATCACAAAATGCCGCAAATGTACACTTAAGAATTCCTTGTATCGATATTTTTCACAAAAAATTTATTTTCCTCTTGTAAAATCTTCCTAATTGACGTATACTGAATGCAACTTCGAAGAAATCGGCGATTGCTTTCGGTGATTTCTTCCTTATACTTTCTGCGAGAAAAGAGGACACCCATATGGATTTGATTACCGTCCGCGATCTGTTCAAAAACACCGAAAAATATGCCGGCGTCGAAGTGAACGTCGGCGGCTGGGTGCGAAACCGCCGGGGCAGCAAGCAGTTTGGCTTCATCGTCCTGAACGACGGTACTTATTTCACCCCCGTGCAGGTGGTGTATAACGACACTCTGGAAAATTTTCAGGAAATTTCCAAAATCAACATCGGCGCCGCCCTGATCATTCGCGGCACGCTGGTTCTCACCCCGGACTCCAAGCAGCCCTTTGAGATTCAGGCCGAGCAGATCACGGTGGAAGGCCCTTCCACCGGCGACTATCCCCTCCAGCCCAAGCGCCACTCCATGGAGTTCCTGCGCACCATCAACCATCTGCGTCCCCGCACCAACACCTTTCAGGCGGTGTTCCGCGTCCGCAGCCTTGCCGCTATGGCCATCCACCAGTTCTTCCAGGATCGGGACTTTGTGTATGTCCACACGCCCCTGATTACCGGCTCCGACTGCGAGGGCGCGGGCGAAATGTTCCAGGTCACCACCCTTGACCTGAACAACGTCCCCAAGACCGAGGACGGCAAGGTCGATTATACGCAGGACTTCTTTGGCAAGCCCACCAACCTGACCGTTTCCGGCCAGCTTAACGGCGAAACTTTTGCCATGGCTTTCCGCAACATCTACACCTTCGGCCCCACCTTCCGGGCGGAGAACTCCAACACCACCCGCCATGCCGCAGAATTCTGGATGATCGAGCCGGAGATCGCTTTCGCCGATCTGGAGGATGATATGGAGCTGGCCGAGGACATGATCAAGTATATCATCTCTTACGTTCTGGAGCACGCCCCCGAAGAAATGAACTTCTTCAACGAGTTCATCGACAAGGGACTGCTTGACCGTCTTCACAACGTCCTGCACAACGAATTCGGCCGCATCACCTACACCGACGCCGTGGCGCTGCTGGAAAAGCACAACGATGAATTTGAGTACCCCGTCCACTGGGGCAGCGACCTGCAGACCGAACACGAGCGCTTCCTAACGGAAAAGGTGTTCAAGAAGCCCGTCTTCGTCACGGATTACCCCAAGGAGATCAAGGCGTTCTACATGAAGCTGAATCCCGACGGCAAGACCGTGGCCGCTATGGACTGTCTGGTTCCCGGCATCGGCGAGATCATCGGCGGCAGCCAGCGTGAGGACAACTTCGACATCCTGAAGAACCGCATCGAAGAACTTGGCATGAAGCCTGAGGACTATGCCTTCTATCTCGACCTGCGCAAGTACGGCTCCGCCCGTCACGCGGGCTACGGTCTGGGCTTTGAGCGCTGCGTCATGTACCTCACCGGCATGGGCAACATCCGGGACGTGCTTCCTTTCCCCAGAACCGTGGGCAACTGCGACCTGTAACCACAGTGCTATCCGATTCAAAAAAAGGCGAACCGCTTCACGCGGTTCGCCTTTTTTGATGGTGATTATCCCAGACGGAAAACCGCCCGAAAGAAGCAAGCTTCTTTCGGGCGGAAATTCATTTTTGCATTCTTAATTACACAGCCAGGAAGAACTTCACCAGGAACAGAGCGGAGATCACGTAGGTCAGGACGGAAACTTCCTTGGCCTTGCCGCCGAAGATCTTCATGATGGTGTAGGAAATCAGACCCAGGCCGATGGCGTGGCCGATGGAGCCGGAGATGGGCATACCGATGAGCATCAGCGCCACGGGAACCATCTGATCCATATCGTCGAAGTCAACCCGCTTCAGACCCTGGAGCATCAGGATGCCCACGTAGATCAGAGCAGCGGAGGTGGCAGCGGCGGGGATGATGGCAGCGATGGGGGCGATAAAGATGCAGGCCAGGAACAGCAGGCCGGTGACAACGGCAGTCAGACCGGTGCGGCCGCCGGCCTCAACGCCGGAAGCGGACTCGATGAAGGTGGTAACGGTGGAAGTACCGGTGCAGGCGCCGGCGATGGTGCCGATGGCGTCGGACAGCAGGGCTTCCTTCATATTGGGCATATCACCCTTCTCGTCCACCATACCGGCGCGGGAGGCCGTGCCCACCAGAGTGCCGATGGTGTCGAACATGTCAATGATGCAGAAGGTGATGATCAGGGTGATGGCGGTGAACCAGCCGATTTCCATGAAGCCGGCAAAGTTGAACTTGAACAGGGTGACCTGAGCCATGTCGGCGAAGGGGGGCAGGAAGGAAGCGGTCGCCAGATCCTCAAAGGGGTTGGTGTGCAGGAACACGAAGGAACCGACCCAGTTAACCACGGAAGCGATGAGCATACCGAACAGCACGGAACCCTTGATGCCCTTCTTGGCCATGGCAAGAATGGCGAACAGGCCGACAAACATGGTCACAACAGTCAGGATCATGGTGGCGAAGCCGGTGTCGCCAATATTGTTCTGCAGATAGCTGGGAGTCAGAGCGCCGAAGAAATCGCGCATAACGTAGAAAGGACTGCCATTGTCTCCGTAGACACCCGCGTTGGAGCCAAGTCCGATGTTCATCAGCATCAGGCCGATTGCGGGAGAGATGCCCAGACGGATGCCGAGAGGAATCGCCTCGACGATCTTCTCACGGACGTTGAAGATGGACAGGATAACGAAGAGAATGCCTTCAATCAGGATGATGACCAGAGCGGCCTGGAAAGAAGCCACGTAGGTCATACCGGTCATGGCAACGATGTTGCCGACAACTACAGCGAAGAAGCTGTTCAGACCCATTCCGGGAGCCATTGCGAAGGGCTTGTTGGCCATAAACGCCATGCAGAACGTACCAATGGCAGAGGCAATACAGGTTGCCAGAAACACACCGTTCCACAGTTCATCGCCTGCGGCACGAAAACCGGTGAGCAGGTTCGGGTTCAGCGCGATGATGTAGGCCATCGTCATGAATGTCGTGAGGCCAGCCACGACCTCAGTCTTGACGGTGGTCTTGTTCTCGGAGAGCTTGAAAACTTTCTCTAACATAGTATCGACCTTTCTTTTTAGTTTTCCGGCAGCGCCGGTGGAAAAGTACAAGTTCATTGTAACATTTTCCAAAAATAATACAATACAGAAGACAACACAAACTTATGAATAAATTATGTCCTGTTTTCGTCGTTTTGACAAATCGCCGCTTTTCCCGGTGTTTTCTGCGGCGATTCCTTTGGATTTTCACCCGTTTTGGAAACGCATCTATGAACATCGCTCTGAATCGTACCGGAATAAGTATCGATATTTAAGGGGCTTCCTCAATTTTGGGAGGAAGCCCCTTACTGTTAAAGTCCTGTTTTTGATTGCTTTTACTGCTTCGGCGCGCGTTTCCGGCAGAGATAGATGTCCAGCTTTTCCTTCATGTTCTCCGGCATCTCCCGGGCTACGGGGCACCGGGCAGCGTTCGCCATGCGCTCCGCAAAGGCAATGAGAAAATCCGTATCCAGCACCATCTGCTCGCCCTTCATCAGCGCCATGGTGTCATAGCGGTTGTGAATGGTGGCAGTATTGGGGGGCGCGATGCGGGCGAAGGACACCGCCGGGACGCCCTTGTCGGCGAAGGGCGTGGAGTCGCTGGAATACACGTCCTGCTTCACCTCCACCGGGAAGCCCAGCTCGTCGCCCAGATAGGAAATATAATGGCACAGCTTTTCCTCGCCGGTGACGCAGGAGATAAACTTGCCCATAATGCAGCCGATCATGTCCAGATTGATGTTCAGCACGCAGTTTTTGAGCTTCTCCTCGTCGGCGCAGTACGCCTTGGAGCCCAGCAGTCCCCGCTCCTCGCTGCCGCACCAGATGAAGCGCAGGCCGTAACGGTGGGGGTGCACCGCGAAATGCTCCGCGATACCCAGAATTCCCAGAGAGCCGGACATATTGTCATAAGCGCCCTGTGACAGGGACGTGGAATCGTAGTGGGCGGTGAAGGCAATATACTCGTCCACCTGCCCCGGCATATCCAGAACGACGTTGTGGGACTGGCCGGTATACTCCTCCTGCTTCAGCGTGATCTTCGCCGTGGAAGCCCCTCTGCGGATCAGCTCCACCGCATCTTTTGCGTTGATGTTCACGCCGGGAATTCGGTTTCCGTTGTGGACGTAAGAGCGCAGCTCCCGCTGGTCGATGTCCCGGTCGGCGTAATTGGTGTTCCCGTCATAGGTGACGAAGCCCACCGCGCCGTTTTCCAGCAGATCGTGGTAGACCCAGTAGCCCAGATAGCCATCGATCATCACGATTTTCCCCCGGCACTTGCTCAGCGCGTAGGGGCTGGAATCCCGCAGATAATAGAAAGGCGCTTCCACCTCCCCGCTTCCTGCGCACAGGTAGCCCTTGCAGGTCACTTCCACGCCGTCCACCTGCAAAACCGCCTCCTGTATTCTGGACATCGGCACGTCGAACGGCACGATCTCGGCTTTCAGCCCCAGCCCGGCAATCTTATCCTGCAAATACTGTGCCGTGCGCAGCTCCTCCGGGCTGCCGCCGGTGCGGATATAGGCCGTATCCGCAAATATTTTCATAATCTGTTCCGCGTTCATGGCGTTTCCTCCTTTTTTATATTCTATATAGTAATCCATCCGTGCCAAATTTGCAAGTCCCGGACGGCATCAATATTTTGCTCCACTTTCCAAAGAAATCGCTTGACATGCGTCTGGTTCGATGCTATAATATCACCCGTGGTGATTGAATGCACCCGTGATTTTCATGGGCCTTTAGCTCAGTTGGTCAGAGCCTCCGGCTCATAACCGGATCGTCCCGGGTTCAAATCCCTGAAGGCCCACCAGATTTTTCAGGTCTTCCGCCTTCAAATATAAATACATAGGGGTATAGCTCAATTGGTAGAGCGGCGGTCTCCAAAACCGTAGGCTCTGGGTTCAAGTCCTAGTGCCCCTGCCAGTAAAAACACCGGGTTTCTATATGAAACCCGGTGTTTTTCTAACTTTTTAATGCATTTTCAAAACATGTAAAATCAATTTGTCCGTTATTTGTCCGTTATGCCTGTTTTTTCGCCGGGTTCAGAAGGTTATCCATCATTTCCGCAGAAGCAGCGGCGGCGCTCTGAATGGCGTGGGCATAAACCTTTGTTGTGGTGTTGGCCGTGCTGTGCCCCAATGTGCCCGCCACGGTGGTGACCGCCACGCCGTTGGCAATTTGCAAGGTAGCGTTTGTATGCCGGAGGCTGTGGATATGTATAGGCGGGAGATCGGTGGTTTTGATAAAGCTGCCAAACCAGCTTGTCAGTGTGTCCGGGTGCATAGGTGTTCCGTTCTGCGTAACAAATACTCGCTGTCCTTCCTCCCACGGCTGCCCCATTTGCAGGAAAGTGATCCGCTGCCATGTGCGGTATTGCTTCAAGGCGTGAATCGCCGTGGCGGGGGCTTTAATGACCCGGTGGCTGGATTTTGTTTTCGTTTCGGCTGTAAATACACCCATATCCGGGAGGTATTGGGTTGCCCGCTGAATGGTAATAGTGTTATGATCAAAATCAATATCGCTCCACACCAGCCCCATCAATTCGCCTCGGCGCATACCTGTAAACAGCAGGACGGTGACGGCGGTACGGTAGTAAATCGGCTGATCCTCCAACAGCTCCAAAAGATGAATTGCCTGTTTGTCATCCAGATAGACCGCCTCTGTTGCCTCTGCCTTCGGCGGTTTTACCCGCTCTGCAACATTGGCAGGGATATACTGCCATTCTACGGCGGTTTGCAGAATAACCGAAATCAGCCTGTGATAGTGGAGAATGGTCTGGCCGGAAAGGGGTTCAGGTTCTCCCGACGGCTGAAATACTTTGTCAAAGTCGATGTGTAAAGCATCGGCTATTTTTTTCGCCGTTTCTTCGGTGGCGGCGTTGCCCAGCAGGATAGAGCGAACGGTACTGGTGCAGACCCCGGAGTCTTCTGACAGCTTGACTTGTGTGGTCTTATGCTGTTTCAAGTATGTTCTCAGGTCGATTTTTGCAGTGTATGTGGAAGCCTTGCAGACTTCCGCAAGCTCCCGGTAAAAGGCCGTCAAGTGCGTGGGACGGAGGCGGTCAAGATAGATACTCCCCAAAGCTGGCTTAATGCGTTCCAGTAGCCCTTGATATCGCTTGATGGTTTTGGGGCGAAGCTGTACCTGTGCATAGTCCTTCATCCAAAGGTCGCAGAAGTCTGCAAACTTGATTTTCTTCTCTGCGCTCTGTCCAGTGCGTACCTTTTCTTCAAAAAGCTCTGCCTGATGGCGGGCTTCCCGCTCTGCCTTTTTGCCGGACATGCCCTGTGGGATTTTCCATGTCATCGTCCGTTCAATTTGCCGCCCGGTCTGATCGTAACCGTCATAGGCACGGATTAGGTAAGAATTGCCCCGCTTTTTGATCGTTGCCATGATTCTCTCCTTTCGGTCTTGCGCCGATCAGACGAATATGGTATAATATTCGTGTAAATCGGCTTTTTAGTTGGTCGGATTTACGTTTTGCCGCCATCGTGGTTGCCGCCACGGTGGCGGTTTTTATTAGTTATGGGTTATTTATTCCGTTGTAAATATCGTTTTTCATTTTCACAATTAAATCATCAGAAAAAATATCAGCTACTCTTTGATACTTTGCGTACTCCCGAATACTTTCCATAAGTAGCGAAAAGCTTCTTTTTACGCGGAGCTCTGGAATATCGCTTATAGAAAACCCATCCACTCCCTCAAGTGCATTTACTATCCACGAATTCGAGTTCACCGTACCATTAACCGCTTCAATTTTAGCAGAAAGATAGTCTCTAATTTCCGGGCTAACATCACTACATTCAATTGTTTTTGTAAGATGCCTATTAAAAGCATCAATATGCTTGTCGCTGATAAACTCTCCATCATTAGCTGGGAAAACTTTGTCAAATAAAATATCGTATATCTTTTCCGCATTACAAGCATAGGAAAATTCGCAAAGATAATGGAAGAACAACTGAAAATCTGAATTTTCTAAAATTCGAGACAAGAATGCAATTCGATTGTCACTATCCTCATAAAGAAAAGAGATGTGTTTTATTTTCTTAATCCATTCAACCGCTTCCGTGGATAAACCCAACTCGTCAACAGCCGAGGGATCGTTGCTATAATCTTCTGTCTTTCCCAAAAGGTAGTCAATAGGAACATTAAAGTGCTTAGCAATTATTACCAGCGTGTCATATCCCGGCTCACTAATGCCGCTAACGTATTGTGATACGGTTTGCCGGGTCTTGCCAACAATTTGTGCCAATTCATTTTGTGTAATATTCCGTTCCTCCATCAGTTTCCTTAAATGGGCGGGGAACGGCTTGTTGTATTTCCCTGTTTCTTTGTTGCGTTGCTCCATATATATCCCCTCTGCGCAATAATTGATTGCAATATAAAAAGCAAGCAATATATTGTTGATTTTGCTGTTGTTTATTGCTATAATAATTATACAGCAACAATCTATTGCTGTCAACAACAAATTTCTGAGAAGGAGGAAAATGTATGCACAATAAGGATGTTCGAGAAGCGGCAAAGTCGGCAGGTGTGCGCCTGTGGCAGATTGCGGAAGAACTGGGGGTCAACGATGGAAACTTTTCCCGCAAGCTGCGGAAAGAGTTGCCCAGCGCAGAAAAGGCAACGGTCATGGAAATCATCACTATGTTGGCAAAGGAAGCGGAGGCGGTTTGATGCAGGCAAGAATGGTGTCTATCGGTCATGGAGCGGAGGAAACGGGTGTTTCTTACAGTGCCCTGCGGCGCTGGATCAAGCGCGGGGAATTCAAGTACTATGTGAAGTCTGGTAACCGCTATTGGATCAACTTAGATCGACTGATCGAGTTTCTGAATACCCCCATCACAGTGACAGCGGACGAAGAGGAGCGATAAAATGCCCGTTTTGAGGCAGCAACAGGCCCGAATCCGTATGGAGCGCAGAAAGAATATTTCAAATTCAAACTTTAGAAATGGAGATTTGAGCAAATGAGTACCAACAAAAAATATTTTTATATGAGGTTAAAAGAGGATTTTTTCAGATCCCCGGAACTAATAGCCGTTGAAAGTATGCCGAATGGCTATCAGTATAGCAACATTCTCCTAAAGCTCTATCTTTTAAGTTTGCGGGGGAACGGCCGGATAATGGCAGGCGCTATACCATATAGCCCGGAAATGATAGCACGTGCTACCGGCCACGATTGCGAAACAGTAAACGAGGCAATCGCCCTTTTCTCAGATGTTGGGCTAATTGAAAAGTTGGACAGTGGGGCTATTTATATGCTTGACATTCAGAACTTTATCGGGGAATCAAGCACCGAAGCCGACCGACAGCGAGACTACCAACGGAGAATTAAAGAGGAGCGGGAACATCCGTTAGGAATCTAACGTGATTTCTACACCATATCTATAGTTATATACATATCTAAAACGAGAGAGTAAAAGGGAAATGACAGGTCATTTCCTCTGTGTATAAGGGTGTATAAGGGAACGGAGCCGCTTACGCGCTCCATTCCACCCCCCCTGCATAAGAGAATAAACCCTGTTTCTTTCTCTGTATAAGGGACTTCGCCAAGAAAGGAGGATTTTCATTGACGTTTGATTTTGAGAAATTCGCAGATATAACCGCGAGTGTATACCCGCAGAGTGTCTATAGCTTGCAAGATGCCTTGCGCGTGTTCCGGTACTACTTCGAGCAGTACGAGAAGCACATGGGGAAACCGCATCCACCCATTAGAGCAAGCCAGATCGTGCGCATATGTCAAGATATGCCCTATATCTTTCCGGAGAATACGGGCAACTATCCCGAAGACGTTTCCCCGGATGGATACTATGCCATGATCGACAAGCACTTTCGGACAAAGTACCGGCATTGTGACTATAACATCAACCACTTTTTCAGCGGGAGAATCCGGGAACTGCGATTTTACGAAGAACTTTATTGAAAGGGGTGAACGATACGAGCGGGAAAACATCACAGCGCAAGGGCGCGGACGGAGAACGGGAGCTTGCCGCCATTCTGAGGGAATACGGATACACCATTGAGCGCGGCGGTTCTCTGTCATTTGGCGAGGTTCCAGACCTTGCGGGATTGCCGGGAATCCATATCGAATGCAAACGCTGCGAACAAGTCCGGCTTTCCGAGTGGATGGAGCAGGCCGAAAGAGATAGCCGGCATTTCAAGGACGGTTTGCCCGCCGTATTTCACCGCCGAAGCCGGGAACCGTGGCGCGTAACAATGAACCTTGCTGATTTTATGCGGCTCTATGACCGCCAGAAAGCCGCAGAAAGCGCCGATTGAAAGGGGGGTATGAAATTTTGACACCACGCAAAGAAAAAGCCCTGCAAGCGCTTCTAGTGTGCCGTACAAGGACGGAGGCAGCAAAAGCCGCCGGAATTGGAGAAAGCACCTTGCGGGCGTATCTGCAAGACGCTGAATTTTCGGCAGCATATAAGCACGCCGCCGCCGGAATCATGGACAGGGCAACAAGGCAGCTGCAGCAGAATTTAACCGCCGCAATAGACCGGCTGGGCGCTATTGTCGCGGATGATGAAGAAACGAGCGCAAACCACATTACAGCGGCGCGGACGCTGCTAGACTACGGCTTGAAGTTCACCGAGTTCAACGACATTCTCAGAGAGCTGGAAAGCACCGAGGGGGAAGCCGGATGTATTATGACCGATTAAAAAGCCGTGTGAGGGCAAGCAATGCCGCCAGACGGCAGCAGCAGGAAGCAAAAGCCCTGATCGACTGCATCGACGTGAAGCAGCACATAGCGCCTGTATACTACCCCTTACACGAGGATGTCAAGGCAGGGAGACACAGCACATACAACCTCCCCGGCGGGCGCGGTTCCTGCAAATCGTCGTTTGTGTCTGTGGAGATCGTCAGCGGAATCATGCAGGATGGGGAATCAAACGCCATTGTATTCCGTGCCGTGGGAAACACCCTGCGCGATAGCTGCTATTCACAAATCGGCTGGGCAATAGACACGCTGGGCGTTTCTCACCTGTGGCGGGGGCGTGTAAGCCCCATGAGCTATACATATCTTCCCACCGGGCAGGAAATTCTTTTCCGTGGTCTGGACGATGCAAGCAAGCTGAAATCCATCAAACCCCGGCGCGGTACATTCCGCTATATCTGGCTTGAGGAATTTTCAGAGCTTCCCGGCGCCAACTTCACCCGAAATGTTATGCAGTCTGTCTTGAGAGGCCAGGGCAGCAGCGCAATTGTTTTTCGTAGCTTTAACCCTCCCATCAGTGCCAACAACTGGGCGAACGTATTCATACAGGAGCCGGACGAAAAGGCCGTCACACTGCTGACTAACTACACGCAAGTTCCCCCGGAGTGGCTGGGTGAAGCGTTTCTGTATGAGGCCGAGCGGTTGAAAGCGCTGAATTACAAGGCATATGAGCATGAATACATGGGCATAGCAACCGGAACGGGCGGCGAGGTATTCCCCAATTTGGAAATCGGGGAGATCACAGACGCAGAAATAAACGAGATGGGCTATATCTTCATGGGGCTTGACTTCGGTTTCGCGGTTGACCCTTGCGCCTGTATGCGTGTGGCCTATGACCGAAAGACCGACACCGTTTATTTTCTGGATGAAATTTATGAACGGCACTGGTCAAACAGGCAGATCGCCGCCGAGATCAAGCGCCGCCACTACGACAGGAGCCAGGAAGTAAGCTATGCCTATTATGTGGGCGAGTATACGGAGCAGTACACCATTACCGCCGATTGCGCGGAGCCTAAGAGTATCGCCGACATTCAGGCCGAGGGGATCAAGTGCATACCATGCAGGAAATTCCCCGGGTGTGTGGAATACCGCGTGAAATGGTTACAGCACCGCCGCATTGTCATTGACCCGAAGCGAACCCCCGAAGCATACCGGGAGTTTGTAAACTACAGTTATGCCACGGATAAGGATGGAAACTTTCTTTCCGTTCTCCCGGATAAGGATAACCACACGATCGACGCCGTTGCCTATGCTCTTGACCGTGTGATTTACAAAAAGGGCGTTTCCGCATAGGGAAGGGGGTGAAAATATGGGCTATTTACGAATCAAATGCCACTACTGCGGCGGCATTTGGGCGGTTTACCGCCGGGACATTCGATATGGCAAGGCCAGAGAATGCCCGCACTGTTCCCACGCGATTGATGAACAGACGTGGAACAAGCAGATCATCCCCGCTTACTGCGCCATGTATGACGCAAATCTTGAACTGCTGAAAGATCATACAGGATACCACACCCCGCTTTTTGAGGTGAGCTATGAATCAGCTACTTTGTTCAAGGATTCAGAAGGTAAAAAGACGGTTTTCCACGAAGACGATTGATAAGGAGGTGTAAAAATGTCTATTTTTGATCAATACCCGGAAGTTGACAGCAACGGCCAGCGGTTCAGATGGATGGGGGAAGCTTGCAAAGAATATATGCCGATGGTTCATACCACATTCGGAACTGTACCGATGGGGACAGAATCGCCAACCCACAGTTATGAACCAGCGCCCCGCCGGAAGTCCTGCCCATTTTCAACGGCCATAGACCCCGTTTGCCGGGGTGATGACTGCGCCTTTATGAGCGGGGACAGATGCAGGCCAGGAACGGCACAGACCGGGAAACGTTGCCCCCTATCCGGCGGGATGGCCTGCGGCAATAACTGTATGATGTACGACAATGGGAGTTGCACCCTATTTGCAACAGAAAGGACTACGAAATGAGCCAGTATAACCACTTTGCAAAAGACCTTGACACCGCTTTCAAGGAGGCACGGGAAAAATACACCGCCGCGTATAACGCAGTAGAGCAGGCACGAAAGGCCATGCAGGACGCGGGAACGGACGCGATGAAAAAGCAGATTGTCACGCTCCAGCTCCAAGATGCAGAAACAAACCTGCGCAAAGAAGCGGTTCGCATCTGGGCGGAGTTCGACGCGAAGGCCGCAGACCTCCGCCGCGCACTGGAAAAGGAAGTGCAGACGAGCAACCTTGCCGACCCCTCCGCTATTGACAATAACGCGCTTGAGCTGATGAAAACCGGCATTCTGACGGTAGATGATTATTTCGGCTTTGCGGACAGATACGACAAGAACCCGACTATGTTAAAGCTGATCGGCCACTATGCGAAGGAAGCGGCGGACAACGCAGACAGCACAAAAGACAGGGTTGCATTATTCTGCCTTGCGCGAGACTGCGCTAGAGGCATGGGAACAACCTTGAGGGCGTGGGATGAAATGATCGGCGTCGCCAACTATTGCAGCGGGCGCGGCGGCAACGGTCAGCGGCGCGATTCTCCCGGCGTAACGCTCAGCATGGGCGAATGGTGGGAGCAGCTTTCCGGGGATTTCGTCGAGAGTTTCTAAGCGGCAGCTCCAACAGAGAACCGCCGCACGGCGGCATTATCTCCGTGGACAAGCTCAGAGGGGCGAAGCACTGACCCTATGCGTTTTTCCACAGCAAAACAGAATCCCGGCGCGAAGGACTGCGGCGGGTCGCAGATAAAGGATTTTCTGCGGATTGTGCCGGGGGCTGCAAATGCCCCCGACTGGGAGGGTGAGCATTGTCAAACGAAGAATTAGCCCTTGCCATCCAGCGGGGGTCCCAGTGGCGCACGCTGGAGCTGTGGGAACAGGTA
>OLXK01000610.1_pt1 | contig 32957 bp, 37 predicted proteins | sample 1674321 | NCBI WGS metagenome assembly OLXK01 (sample SAMEA103958162, study PRJEB25191) | human gut metagenome | reverse complement strand
AATGGTCGTTTTCACAAGCCCCTTTCTGATCTGAGCGGTTTGGCTCGCAATAGAACACATGCGGATGGATACCATTGTCGTCTAGTGATTCAATTGCGGTAGGATTACTGAATTCAGTTCCGTTATCAGTCAAAATGACATCAAACAGAAGATGGAATAAATTATGATCCATGATCGAATAAAGGTATTGGAAAGCTTGTGTAACACTGCGAGAATCGTTGTGTTCTCTAAGAATGCCAAACTGGAATTTAAGCGTTACGAAGCACAAAGTAAGAATACATTTTCCACCTTTTTTACCTTCAACTGTATCAATCTGACAAACTATAGAATCAGGATGTTCTTCCATGTAAGCGTGATAATCATCAAAATTGCGTCCTTGCCTACATTTTGAATCTACTTTATGATTTATAGATTTCTTTTTTTTAGGCTTTCTACGAACAGATCTAGGCATGTCAATTGGCTTAGCCTGCAACAATCCTTTATTAATGTACGTATAAAGCGTTTTAGAGGACCAGTTGATTTGATCAGAATTATTAATAGTAATGTGATTAATAGACTGCCCATTTTTGATTAAAGGACTGATCAGGTTGTCTAGTTCAGAAAGCTCATCATCAGTAATCATTACACCCGAACGAGAATCGCTAAGAGTACGTTCATAATCAAGCTGAGCTTCCTTGGCATCATAGAACTTTTTTTGAAGAGGACATCTACGCATTGAGTCACAGCCATTACATACATAAGGAGCTTTTGAAAGTTTATCGCAAACCTCCTCTTTGTAGTCAGGGCAAGACTTAGAACATGCCACCTGATTACAGTATTTGCACAGAGTGTTTTTTGTAGATTGGCAAAAGTTACAAATATGACGTTTCTTACAGTCACCATAATGGATACAGCGATTGTGCTTACGATTTGTAGGCCACATATCATCAATGACAGTAAGATGATTACGAATTTCACTAGAAACTGTAGTGCAATCATGATTTATATGAGAAGCAATCTTTTTGAAAGACAAGCCATCATGTAAATCAGACTGAATAGTAATACGGTCCTCAAGAACCAAATGTTTAAAATGAGACATAAATAACACCTTCCTAAAAAAAAGGAATTACGGAAGTATCAAACTGTTTGGTACTAGAAAATACTACACCTAAAATAAAATTTAGTGTAAAGGTTATCGCAACCTAAAGGTGGGAATAAATTTTTCTTTTGACCCAATATTTCACCTAAATCTTTTCGATATTGATTGTATATCACTTTTCGTCTATACTTTGGAGTGAAAATGATGTGATACTTACACATCCATTTTGTATGTGCTAAAGAGTTTGCTCTATTAGCCATTATAATCACCATTCTTTCTTATTTTGATAGCTTGAACACCTTCATTATAGAAAGTATGGTGATTATTTTGTATAACATTTTTTTTGATACCTCCCGCATAGCAGGTGGTTTTGTTGTTTCGTACTTCGTACTCAACTGGCTAAAGCCAAAAGTGTAAACAATCTTATCTTTTCTTGGTGAATAATATCCTTTAGCTCTAGTCATAAAACTAAAATTTTCAGTTTCTGTTTTAAATTCAATCGGTATTGTACATACAGACTGAATAGTTTGAATAATTGCTTTCACTTCATTACTAGAACCTGTCAAATCATGCACTAAAGATGGAAGAGGATCTCCTGAAGTTTGTGAAATATCAAAGACTGTCGTTGTCTTAAAATGAGTCAGATTAATTGCACACATTTCCTGGACTGGATTTCCAGACTCGTCTAAAATCACATTCCCATTCTCATCATGTTTATTCATTAATCTATCTTCTTTTGTTGTTACCGGAGCTAGAATCATCAATCCTTTTTCGCCCTTATTTACATGACGATTAAAATTTGTCTGCCAAGCACGATAACCAGCTACTAAACTAGCCTCCGGCTTCTGCGACAATATTAATAATGTGTTATTCAAGGAATAACTATGAAACTTACTTAAACAGGATAGATACTGTTTAAAAGATTCAGAAGAATAAACATCCTTTACTCCTTGCTCATTCATTGAAAAGCCTGTTTAGTTTTCTCATCTTGAGATTTAAATTCTGCCATAACATCACCATCCTTTCTAAATCAGGCAAAAAGAAAAGCACTACCAAAGTGGTAATGCTCTATACTGATTTTTAGGCACCTAATTATTTTCAGTTAAGTAACACTGTAGATTTAACTCATACAATAAAGTCATCCAGACATTGTCTGGACAACACCCATTATGCTTTTGAAAACGAATCGTTATTCTTCTCTAAGCCATCTGCAAAGATCAATAACTTGAATACCTTGATAATCATATGTTTCATGACGTGTTCTTGCAATAATCAACTTAGGGTATGCATCTTTTATCGCAAGTAATGGTGTGTATTCTCTTTCAAATGTTTTTTCATCCGAAATATTATCACTTACTTGAATATATATTTGTGTATCACGTTTCTTGGCAACAAAGTCGATTTCTTTCTTATACAGTTTGCCAACATATACTTCATAACCTCTTCTACGTAGCTCTAAATAAACAATGTTTTCGTATACTCTTCCATAGTCCATATTTCGTGTACCATTTACTGCATAACGAAAAGAAGAGTCACAAAGATAATACTTACTATTGTTGGTTAGGTATTTTTTTCCTTTTAAATCATATCGTTTTGCTTCATAAAATAGAAAAGCATTTTCTAAATAACCAATGTATTTTGAAACAGTCTTTCTTGTTATTTCACTTTGATTATTCTTTAAAGTCTCACAGATATTATTTGGAGAAAGCAAGTTTCCAATGTTATCCATCATAAATTCGGATATATTCGTAAATTCTAGTTTATTTCTTATCTTATACTTTTCAACTAAATCTCGAATAATAATAGTTGAATAAACATCTCGTACATAGTCATATTGTCGATTTTCCGTTTTATAAACATAAGCACCAGGCATGCCTCCAATTTTGACGTATTGATCAAAAGCATCATCATATCTATCTGTGATTTTATAATAAGTTAGATATTCCTTAAATGAAAATGGGTATACTTTTATTTCCATTGTTCTTCCAGTAAACAGTGTTGCCAAATCTGAACTGAGTAAAAACGCATTAGAACCTGTAATATAAATATCATAGATTCCTTTTGCATAAATGCTATTAATTGCAAGTTCAAACTGAGGACACATCTGTACCTCATCAATTAGCAGTACATTTGTCATTTCTTCTTTGTATTGATTCATAATATATTTATGCAAAGCATGATATTCTAACAAATGATCAAATTCCAACTCTTGAAGATTAATCATCACAATATTGATTTGTTCATTTAATGATTTTAAATATGTGATAAATTCCTGAAGTAATACTGATTTCCCACTACGCCGGATTCCAGTAATAACCTTTATATCGGGTGTACCATATAATTCAATCAACTCATCTAAATATTTTTTTCTAACAATAAGTTGCATAACATTCTCTCCTATTCCCACTTTTTAAAAATTATTAAATTTTCGGTAATAACTATCACAAGCATAATTTAACACAATTAGTGGGTTCTGTCATTATTCTATTCCCGATTTTTGGTAAATATTCATTTTTCGGTAATAGAATAATCCTTTTAATTTCTAATAGTGTGAACATCATGTTGCTCACTTGATTAAAGAAAAGCACTAGCTGAAGTGCTAATGCTTATCGAAGCTCAGGTAAACCTAAACTGTTAATTGCTTTTATAATGATAGACCAGGTTGTTTCATCACAAATATCTAAATCATCATAGTTTTCATTCCATTCTTTAATGTAGGATATATATTATGGATAAACTTCTTATATTCCTTTTCAGTTAAATCAATACTTGTTTCGCATTCTAAAGTACCAATAGAATCTGAATAAGAATCAACAAACCGATCTTTAATCTTTTTTACAACAATCTTTTGATATCCTTCATAAAAACCACCCATTTCAGATTCAACTGAAGTAGTAGAAGTTTCATCAATAGGTAAAAATGAATAACAACCATCTTTATGACAATGAAAACAATATCGACTTGAAGGTGGCATCGTTTTACCACGTACCAAATAAATTTTATGATCATCTATATCTTTTTGAAGTTGAGTAGTCATTGTTGGAATTCTATAAACAATTTTTACCATTTCATGACCACAATGAGGACAACGTATTCTTGTCAATGCTATCACTTCTTTCTTTTTTCAATAAACTGGAAATTACCCTTTGGTCAATCCCACACTCCTGCAAAAGCTATCTCCATAATTGAACCACATTTGTGACATTTAACATGTCTGTCTATGTTTTTATTCATATGCTCTGAAAAGCCAGGAACTACTGATGTATGACCATTACATCTAGAGCATCTATGACCATACCTTTCATACAGTGTATAGTGTTTATCTAATTCGGACAAGGTAACATACTCATCACCTACTCCAGCAAAGAGTTAGGCAAAGGTCGTACACCTCTATTTCAATTTTTCATAATCGGCCCCGCTGACTGATTCCAACCATTCATTAGAGACATTTTCACCAGGCACCTCAATAGCGAGATGAGAAAACCAGCTATCCGGTGCTGCTCCATGCCAGTGCTTAACTCCAGCCGGAATATTAATGCAATCACCAGGTTTCATTTCTACTGCTTCTTTTCCCTCTTCCTGATAATATCCTCTTCCTGCCACACAGACAAGAATCTGTCCGCCACCTTTGTCTGCGTGATGAATATGCCAGTTATTTCTGCATCCAGGTTCAAATGTTACATTGAATATCCCAATCTGATCGGTTGATACAGGTGCAAGGAAACTCTTTCCACTAAAGTACTGTGCAAAACCATCATTTGGTGTACCAATCGGAAATACCATTTCTTTTGCGTGTGATCTCATAGCTTCATCTTCGTATGGCAAGTCTCCTTCATTCACTTCCCATACCTCTTTTGCCAGATTAAATACCGCCCATCCCTTAGGCCAACCTGCATAAAATGCAACATGCGTTATAATGGCAGCGATTTCCTTCTGCGTAACACCATGTGCTTTTGCATTCTGCAAATGATATTTAAGGGATGAATCTGTAATTCCTGATGACATGAGTGCCACCACGGTAATAATACTTCTTGTCTTCACATCAATATCCTGATTGTTCCAATTATCTCCGAACAAAACATCATCATTAAAATGGGCAAATTGTGGAGCAAACTCGCCCAACTGATTTCTTCCTGCTATCTGTACTATTTTCTTCATATTATTTTTCAAACTCCGGTTTCCAGTTTGCAAACTGTACAAGCTGTTCATCCGTGCGGTGATAATATCTTTCATTCTTGTCCAGCTTTGCAATCTGTTCCATTTCTTCATCTGTTAATGCAAAATCAAAGATATCCATATTGTCCTTAATGTGTTCTGCATTTTTACTTCCAGGAATTACAACAAATCCCATCTGAGTATGCCAACGGAGAATAACCTGTGCAGGTGTTTTTCCATATTTTTTGCCAAGTCCTGCAAATACCAACTCATTCATTAATGCTGTATCTCCATGTCCCAGCGGATACCAGCTCATAAGCTTAATTCCATATTTGTCTAAAGTTACACGAAGTTCTTTCTGCGTGAAATATGGATGTGCTTCCACCTGAATAAACTGAGGTACAATTTCCCACTTTGTTTCCAACTCTTCCATATATTTTCCTTCAAAATTCGAGATACCAATGGATTTTGCTTTGCCCTCTCTATACGCTTTTTCAAACATTCTGTATCCGGCAAGCCAGTTGCCTGCAGGCTGGTGTATATAAAGTAAATCCACATAATCAACACCAAGTCTTTCTAGAGTTTCTTCTACAGCATTCTCATTTTCATATTCACTAGCCCATATTTTTGTTGATAGAAATATATTTTTTCTGTCAATTCCACTAACCTTGATTGCTCATCCAACTGCACGCTCATTTACATAAGCATTTGCTGTATCAATTAGGGAATATCCCGTTTTTAATGCCTCTAATGTACTTGTGTAGGCATCCTCTGGTGATAACATAAAAGTTCCTAGTCCAAGCATTGGACATTCCAAATTGTTATTCAACTTCATATTTTCCATCTTTTTAGTCCTCCTGAAATTTTTCTTTATCAAGCATTTTTATTACTTTTGCCGGATTTCCAACTGCTACTGCATAATCCGGTACATCCTTTGTCACTACAGATCCAGCTCCCACAATTGCGTGTCTTCCGATACTTACTCCCGGAAGTATCGTAGCTCCAGCTCCTACCCAGGCATATTCTCTTATCAGAACAGGCTTACAAGTCAGAGTACACAAATCATATGGATCATGATTATTGGAAATAAGCTGTACATTTGCAGCAATCATAGCATTGTCTTCAATCGTTATTCCACCTCTTGCCATTGCAAGAAGATTAGTATTGATAAATACATTCCTGCCAATCTTTACGCTTCCAACACATGCTCCATTAAGCGGTGGTGATATCCTACTCCCATCTCCTAGGTTATTTCCAAACAATTCCTTTAATAAATGATTATATTCATCAGTAAAAGGCATTGTATGATTAATCTGAAATAATATTTTTGTCTGACGTTGCCCTTCTGTACTTTCTTTTATTGACGCATTTCTTATATCAACACGTATTTCCTTACATTCCATTTTTCTAACCTCTATTTCTGTATCCATCTTTCAAGTACATCTTTCGCTTGATCTACGCTGCTTCCATGTATCGCAATGCCTTTCTCAATCACTGCACCTTTTGCACTTTTTTTAATATCACTCTCCGTATTTGACAATCCGCTTCCTTCATGCGTACAGAATGGATGAATTTTCTTTCCTGTAAAATCATAACTTTCCAGAAAAGTATATACAGCCATTGGCATGGTTCCCCAGTAATTCGGGTATCCAAGATAAATCTCGTCATATTGATCTATGTCCTGTGGCAGATTTAGTATCTCTGGTCGTTTTCCTGTCTGTTTATCCTCTTTTGCCTGTGCAATGCAGGTATTATAATCAGCGGCATAGGGAATCTTTTGCTCGATCTTGAAAAGGTCTGCTCCTGTCATATCAGCTATCATTTTTGCAGCTTTCTCAGTATTGCCAATCTGAATATATTTCATGGAACCGCCAAAATAATTTTCATCTGCTCTTGAATAAAATGCTACCAGCTTTGCCATTTGTACTATTCCTCCTTTGTCCATACCAGTTTTCCTGTTTTCACTGCTTCTTCATACCGTGATATCTTATAAGAAAGCTTGTCCATAGTTTCCTCTATTTGCTCTTTTTGCTTCTGAAGAATATCCATCTGCTCATTCAACAACTCAAGTCTCGCCGGTATTGTAGAATCTCCCGCCCTAAATAGCCTTTGATATTCAATCAGACTTTCTATGGGAAGTCCTGCATTTCTCATACATACTGCAAGCTCAACCCATCTAAGATCTTCTTCCTGGTAATCCCGAATTCCTCCGGATGTTCTTGTAACTTTAGGAATCACATTAACCCTCTCATAATAACGGAGGGTATCCTGTGAAATACCATATTTTTCTGACACTTCTTTTATTGTCATATTCTTCCTCCACAATTTAAAAAAGATTTTTCACACTCTGTATCCATTCATTAATTTGTTCCTGAGGTGTCTCCAGATTACTTCCACCTGTAGAATCAAACCATATCTGCATATCGCAAACCACATTTGCGCCTTTGCAGGCTGCTTTCATATCCTTTATTACATGCCCTGGCAAGCCACCATTTGTCATAAAAGGTACTACTGTCTTTCCGGTAAAATCCTGTTGGTGCAGAAATGTTTTTACAGCCGGAGCCATTGTGTACCACCATGTAGGTGTCCCAACTGCGATGACATCATAATCTGCAATATTGATATCCAGCGGTTTAATTTCAGGTTCGTATCCGCGCTGCACTTCATTCTGTCCCTGATTTACCACATCATCATAACTGCCAGAATATGGAACTACGGTATCTATTTTTAGAATATCGCTATCAGTCTCACTCTGCAGCATTTTTGCAATTCTTTCCGTGTTTCCATTTGACCATGAATAATATATAATCAATAATTTCTTCATCTTTTTACCTCCTGTTTCGATTAGCATACTACTTGAAGTTAACTCCAAGTCAAGAGCTTTTGATTTTTTCTTCATAAACGCTGGTATGACGCAGACTGTTGAAGACCACATCTAGCAGCCCCTGTTTGGCACCATAAAATAAAAAAGCGACAATGAATTTTTTCAATCATTGTTGCAAAAAATGTTCTCAGCAAGAATCGAACCCACAACTAGTGCTTAGCAGGCGCTTGTTATATCCATTTAACTATGGGAACAAATGCCATATTTTCGGGCTTTTTCAGCCTTTTTCGGTCACGGCGACCAACTTTATGAACTCAATCACTTTCGTGATGAATCATCTGATTTCTTATTTCGACATTTCTATATGCCGTTGTTCAAATCGGACTCTTTGTTACCACCTTTTTAAGTTCCACGGCTTTAACTATGGTTACTTCTTAGGAAACCTATGTCCCATGACTCTATAGGTACTGCTCCTCTCTTGTCTGTAGTCTCATCAGAAAAGAATTCGCAAGAAAAACATTATATACAATGTACTATAAATATAAATGGTAAATGCAATTATAATGAAAATATATAGCGAAAGCGTGGTGTATTATATATGAATGAAGTAAGCAACGAATTTCTAAATAAAGTTTCTTTATTAATCGAAGAAGCCAAGAAAAATGTTAAGACTACTGTGAATATTGCTATGGTCTACACATATTTTGAAATTGGGCGAATGATTATTGAAGAAGAGCAAAATGGCGATAATCGAGCAGAATATGGTAAATATATAATTAGAAACTTATCATCTTTTTTGACTGAACATTATGGTAAAGGATATTCCATATCGAATTTAAAAAATTTTCGTCAATTCTATCTTATATACTCAAATGACTCAATTGGCCAAACAATGTTTAGCCAATTCAAAAACTACCCTGCAACTGTTACAGAGCGTAAATTTTATTTAAGCTGGTCACATTATTTGAAACTAATGAGAATTTCAAATATTGAAGAAAGACATTTTTATGAAATTGAAGCAGTAAAAAATGATTGGAGTTTATCTGAATTAAAAAGACAATATGATTCTTCATTATATGAACGTTTATCTTTAAGTAAAAATAAAGATGAAATAATGTTATTATCACAACAGGGACAAATAATCGAAAAGCCAGCAGATGCAATTAAAGATCCATATGTATTAGAATTTTTACAATTACCAGAATTACCTGTATATTCCGAAACTGAGTTAGAGAATAAGATTATTGATCATTTACAACAATTCTTACTCGAACTTAGTAAAGGCTATACATTTGTAGGTAGACAAGTTAGACTAACATTTGACGAAGAACATTTCAAAGTCGATTTAGTATTCTTCAACAGAATACTAAAATGTTTTGTATTAATTGATTTAAAAATTGGAGAATTAAAACATCAAGACATTGGACAAATGCAAATGTATGTGAATTACTATGATCGTAAAGTAAAACTTGACGATGAAAATAATACAATTGGAATTATTCTATGCAAAGATAAAAAACAATCTATTGTGGAAATGACATTAGCTGAAGACAATAACCAAATATTTGCGAGTAAATACCAAACAGTATTACCAAGCAAAGAAGAATTACAACATCTTTTAAATGAAGAATAAAATTACAAATTGGACTTGATGGAGATATATTATGAGAGGCAATGATTTCAATCATTCTTATGGTAATTGTAGCGTTGATTGTTTTTTTCTTTGGTGCTGGAATGAACAAAGCAATGAGTGGAGCAATACTACTTTCAATGATTACAGGTTTTGCTTGCACAATTAATGCTATTGAAAAGAACAAGAAGAAATAACCCCCAATTTTTCTACAAGAATTCATACAAAGAAATTAACTTGGTACGAAAACATTTCCCATTCCTCACTTATCACAAAACAAAAAGAGATTTGAATGATGAACACATCAGACAAATCCCTTTTATCATTTACAGGCTAAAATCCATTAAAAATCCTGTTAAAACTCAAAAAAATGGCATCCCAGATAGGAGTCGAACTACGACCTTTCGCTTAAGAGAATACCATCAATCATCCATTTTATAGCGTAAATAGGTTCGAACAATGATTCAGATACCGTCAACTAAGCCTTACGACACAAAGCCCAAAAAAATTTTAACCCCCCATAGAATCCATATCATTGGATAGTTCTTTATACTTTCGATTATCCACAAAATGTAATCTTTATACAATCTAAATATCTGACTATGAAGAAATATTTTACAGTATTCATGAATATATTTTAAGATGCTATATTTTTCTATGAAGAAATCAATTATCAAAATTATTTAAGACAAAAACCAAAATTAATTTTATTAAAGTTTTTAATATCGATATTTTTGAAGCGACGATAAAACTATGGTATCTTTTAAGCAGTTAATAGCTTTACTATTTTATAATAAGGAGATGAGGCAATGGAAATTACAAAATTAATTGGTGAAACATCTGAATATGACAAGAAGCTAAAACTTGAGATGAAAAAGCCAAAGAGCTGGTGCAAAAGTGTAAGCGCCTTTGCAAATACTTATGGCGGTTCTTTAATCTTTGGAATATCTGATGATAATCAAATAATTGGATTAGAAAACCCAGATAAAGATGCAGAAATAATAAGTGAAATGATTAAATCTCGTTTAGATCCTATTCCTGAATTTAAGATTCGATTTCAAGAAGAAGAGGATAAGGTTTTATTGATTGTAGACATATTGAAGGGAGAAGAAACTCCATATTACTATTCCGGTGATGGCGTGTTGGAAGCCTATGTTCGCATAGGAAACGAAAGTGTAAAAGCAAGTTCCACAGAACTAAAACGACTAGTCCTTCATGGCCGTAATACAACATTCGATTCTCAAAACTCCATGTATAAAGTTGAAGATTACGCTTTTTCTAAACTAAGAGAAAGATATAAGAAATGGACTGGACAAAGTTTTAATGACAAGGACCTCATTTCTTTTGGATTAGCAACAAAAGATGGATATCTTACTAATGCTGGTGCATTAATTGTCGATGAAAGTCCTATCCATTATTCTAGAGTGTTTTGCACTAGATGGAATGGATTAACAAAAAGTGGCGGAACAATGGACGCACTGGATGATGCTGAATATTCTGGCAGTCTTATATCCTTGATTGAAAATAGTGAAGGATTTATAAAGCGCAATGCAAAAATGATGTGGCGAAAGACTGCTAATTCAAGAGAAGAACTTCCAGAGTATGTTGAAAGATCATACCATGAAGCATTAGTTAATGCGATTGCCCATCGTGATTATTTGGTAAATGGAAGTGAAGTTCATATTGATATTTATGACGATCGTATGGAAATCTATTCCCCTGGTGGAATGCCAGATGGCTCTGTTATTCAAGACAGAGATCCAACAACAGTACCATCAACAAGGAGAAATCCTGTCATTGCGGATGCATTTAACCGATTAGGATATATGGAACGCAAAGGTAGTGGTTTTGCCAAGATTCTTGATAATTATGCCTTTCAAATAAACTATACTGAAGAAATGAAACCATATTTCAGATCGGATAGATATCAATTTACAGTCATTATGCCAAATTTAAATTACAATGGCACTAAAGATGGCACTCAAGATGTCACTCAAGATGTCACTCAAGATGTCACTCAAGATGATGTTTATACCTTGATTCTAGAAATGATAAAAAGAAACAACAAAATTTCAGCAAAGCAGCTAGCAGAAAAGCTTGGGATTAGCATTCGTACTGTGCGTAGAAAGATTAAGGAAATGGATAACATTGAGTACATCGGTCATGGATATAGTGGTTACTGGAAAATAAAAAAGTAAAAACATTAGCATTTGTCATGCCCCATATCGGCGTGTTCTATAAAAGATAAAAAACAATCTATTGTGGAAATAACATTAGCTGAAGACAATAATCAAATATTTGCGAGTAAATACCAAACAGTATTACCAAGCAAAGAAGAATTACAACATCTTTTAAATGAAGAATAAAATTACAAATTGGACTTGATGGAGATATATTATGAGAGGCAATGATTTCAATCATTCTTATGGTAATTGTAGCGTTGATTGTTTTTTTCTTTGGTGCTGGAATGAACAAAGCAATGAGTGGAGCAATACTACTTTCAATGATTACAGGTTTTGCTTGCACAATTAATGCTATTGAAAAGAACAAGAAGAAATAACCCCCAATTTTTCTACAAGAATTCATACAAAGAAATTAACTTGGTACGAAAACATTTCCCATTCCTCACTTATCACAAAACAAAAAGAGATTTGAATGATGAACACATCAGACAAATCCCTTTTATCATTTACAGGCTAAAATCCATTAAAAATCCTGTTAAAACTCAAAAAAATGGCATCCCAGATAGGAGTCGAGCTACAACCTTTCGCTTAGGAGGAAAACCCTCTATCCAAATAAGATACAGGTATAATATTTTTAGTTTTATCATTTTTATTAACTCCTCTACAAAAATAAGTTGACTGAAAGTCCTTTTTTATTAAGTTAAATGCATTTTAATTAACTTAATTTGTATTTTAAATGAATTTAGATTAATTTAAATCAATTTTTATTCATTTTAAGTGAATTACTTAACTAATTTTATTGAATTAGCTTATTTTATTTACTATAATTTATTTGCATAAACAAATTTAAAGGAGGAAAATAATGCTGAATATCGAATTAAATGATTTAATTAAACAAATAATTACCACTCAAGCAGAATCACAAACTATCGAAGTAAAAGCAGCTCATGGAGGAACGCCAAAACGTTTATATGACACTCTTTCTAGTTTTTCAAATCAAGATGGCGGTGGAATTATTGTATTTGGATTAGATGAAACACAAAACTTTAAACCAGTAGGTGTCTATGATTTACAAGACCTACAGAAAAAAGTAACCGAACAATGCAATCAGATGATTCCTCAAATCCGCGCTATTTTTACAATTACTGAATACGAAGGCGTCAATATTTGTAGTGCAGAAATTCCCTCTATCGATATCACAAATCGCCCGTGTTACTATGCTGGTGCAGGTAAAGTCAAAGGTTCTTATGTGCGAGTTGGAGATGCTGATTTACCAATGACAGATTATGAAATCTATAATTTCGAATCTTTTAAATCACATGTACACGATGATGAAAGGCCCATTGATCGAGCTACTCTTTCTTTATTAAGGGAAAATGACATCAACAATTTTATTCTACAAATGAAAGTAAATCGGCCAGGATTTTCAAAATTATCCGAAAATCAAATTTATGAATTACTATCAATCACACGTAATAATATTCCCACACTAGCATCCGTTTTAAATTTTGGAATCTATCCACAAGGACTATTACCGCAATTAGCTATTACCGCAATCGTTGTTCCAGGAGAAACGATTGGCGACATCACTAGCGATGGAATACGTTTTCTAGACAACAAAAGAATTGAAGGCACTTTATCAGAAATGTTGGATGAAGCCATAGCTTTTTGTAAAAGAAATATAAAAGTTCAAACAATCATCAATCCAAATAATGGTAAAAGAGAAGATAAAACAGAATATCCTATCAACGCTATAAGAGAAGCAATTTTAAATGCGTTAATTCATCGTGATTACAGCATTTATACGGAAGGTACCCCTATCCAAATTTGCTTCTTCACAAACCGCTTAGAAATACATAGTCCTGGAAGCCTATACGGAAGAATGACAATTTTTGATTTAGGCAAAGCTAGACCCGATTTAAGAAATCCTGCACTTGCTACAATGTCTGAATTTTTATTAAAGACTGAAAACAGATATTCTGGTATCCCAACAATACGTAGAGAAATGAAGGAATATAATTTACCTGAACCTGTATTTGAAAACAAAAGAAATGAATTTGTTGTTACTTTATATAATAATCAACATACCTCAAACAACAATGAAGATATTGACTTAATACGTTTTTGTAAGTCACCAAAATCAAGAAAAGAAATTGCTGAATATTTAGATATTAAAACAACATCTTTTGTGACAAAAGAATATATTCAACCACTAGTTGATGCAGGTAAACTAAAATTGACAATTCCTGACAAGCCAAAAAGTAAAAATCAAAAGTATTATTCTGATTAAAAGAGAATACAAAAAAGCGTTGAAGTCAAACGATTTCAGCGCTATTTTTAACTCAATATGGCGTCCCAGATAGGAGTCGAACCTACGACCTTTCGCTTAGGAGCTGACCCTGTATTTTGTCCGCTTGATATCGTGAAGTGTTAATTGTGCCGTAAATACGGCATTTTTAGCACTTTTTTGATTCTTCATTTTTGTCCGTTTTGTGCTAATAAATGGGTTCGAATGATGGTTCGGATGACGTCATCCGAACCCCTCTAATTAGCAAAATATTAGCAAAAAAGTTCGAATTAGCACAGGTCGGTCGAACACTTTTCCCCCATTTTTGGGTGCCCCCGACATGCATTCGAACCCTATGGCACAGGGCCCGAAAAAATTTGGCGTCCCCGACAGAATCCGAACCGTTCGGATGCTCTCTTGAATGCCTACTAGACTCAAAATACAGTATTTACATAGTCTAAACACCTGACTATGAAGAAAGATTATTACAGTTTTGATGAATAAAGCTTACTATGCTATAGTTTCTTTAAAGAAACTCTTTATTAAAATCATTCAAATATAAAAAGATTGGAGAAAACATGAACAATGAAATTATTAAATTTGTAAATGGTGATTTACAGCTGGATGTTACAGTATCACCAGATAATGAAACAGTATGGTTAAATCGTAATCAACTTGCACAATTATTTGACAGAGACGTTAAAACCATTGGTAAGCATATTAACAATGCTTTAAAAGAAGAATTAGATGATTCAACTGTCGCAAAATTTGCGACAGTTCAAACTGAAGGAAACAGAAAAATACAAAGATCTATTGAATACTATAATTTGGATATGATTATTTCCGTGGGATATCGTGTGAAATCTCAAAATGGTGTTATCTTTCGAAAATGGGCCACTTCTATATTAAAAGACTACATGATGAAGGGATATGCAATAAATGAAAAAAGGATTGAGGTACTAAATAAAACTGTTTCAATTCAATCCAGAATGTTAGCTTCTACTTTAGGTATTGAGGAAAAAGAAGTTTTGAATGTCATTGAAGCCTATTCAAATGCACTATCATTACTTGATGATTATGATCATGGGTGTATTTCTAAACCAAAAGGTAAAGACTCTATTTATCAATTAACCTATGAAGAGTGCAGAACTCTTATTGATTCTATGAAATATGGTGGATTTTCTGATGTATTTGGTGTTGAAAAAGAACCAGGCAAATTGAATGGAATTATTGCAGCTGTATATCAAAATGTATTTGGACAAGAAATCTATCCAAGCATTGAAGAAAAGGCAGCTAATCTACTGTACTTTCTAGTCAAAGATCATCCTTTTGTAGATGGATGCAAACGAATTGGCGCTTCCATTTTTCTTGAATTTTTGAATAAGAATCAACATTTAATCATTGATGGAAAACAAATCATTTCAGATAGCGCCTTAGTTGCTATTACATTAATGATTGCCGAATCTAGACCAGAGGAAAAAGAAACAATGGTCAAGCTAGTTATGAATTTCTTAAAAGCTTAATCTATGCTCTTTATTCCCTGCTCCTTTTACATAGCCAACAAAGGTTGGTTGTGGGAAAGGAGTTTTTTTATGTGTAAATGTAAAGTAATCGCAGTCACGAATCAAAAAGGTGGCGTTGGTAAAACAACAACAACAGAGAATGTAGCAATTGGTTTATCTCGACAGGGATTTGATGTATTAATTGTAGATTTTGATCCACAGGGTGATTTAACAAGTTGTTTAGGTTGGAAAAACAATGATGCACTCGAACATTCTGTATCTTCTATGCTAGATGATTATATAAATGACAATGATATTGATTATGATTCTTTGATTTTGCATCATGAAGAAGATGTAGATCTGATTCCGGCAAACATTGAATTGGCCGATTTTGAAATGCGTTTAGTCAGTGTCATTAACCGAGAACAGACATTAAGTAATTGTATTGAACCATTAAGAGATAAATACGATTACATCTTTATTGATTGTCCACCTTCTCTTGGTATGCTTACCGTCAATGCGTTGTCTGCTGCAGATGAAGTATTAATACCAGTACAAACACAGTATTTACCAGCTAAAGGAATGACGAAATTGTTACAGACGGTCACTAAAGTGCAGCGTAAGATCAATAGTAATTTGAAGATTACAGGAATTGTAATGACACTTGCAGATCTAAATACCAACATTACCAAAAGCACGATTGATACGATACGAGAAAGCTTTGGAAAGAACATCCGTGTATTTGATACGATCATTCCAAAAGCTACGAAAGCCAGTGAAGCATCTATTTCCGGTAAAAGTATCTATGCATATGCCAAAGATTCAAAAGTGGCTGTTGCTTATGATAATCTGACAAAAGAATTGATAAAAAATCCAAAAGTAAAACATAAAGATGAAATGAGTCTTTAGGAGAATTGAAATGAAAAACAATCATGTGGAATTATTTGGAACTTTGACAAGAGATATTGAAGTATCCAAGAATGGAAAAGGAAATAATTTTGTAAAGTTCTCTTTAGCTTGTTTAAGAGATGGAAAGAAACCATGGACAGATTATATTAACTGTATTGCCTTTGGTGATATGGCAGATGATATCTGTAAGCATGGTGATAAAGATACAGGATTTTGTATTGTTGGAAATCTTCGTACAAGCTCTTATGAAAAAGATGGTAAAAAACAGTATTCAACCAATGTCGTTGTTGAGTCTTTTGAATTGTTAAATGACTAGAATTAAACGATGTCCCTATTGTCATGGTGCAGCACATTTGTTGATTGACTGGGACAGTAAACGAATCAATGGCTATTATGGTCAATATGTTACATGTACTTTGTGTTCTGCCAGGGCACAGACTAGACAAACTTCTGATCAAGCTATTGATGAATGGAACAATCAAGCAATGAAAAACACGATACAACTTACTCTATTTTAAAGGAGGTGGCACATTTGCCAAAACTAGATTTAGGATTGCCTAGCTATGATTCCCTTTTTTCTACGGAAGAAGAAAGACAAGAAGCTAATAGCGAAAAAGTAATGGCGATTCCTATAGATAAGATTACAGATTTTAAAGAACATCCCTTCCATGTCACGATGGATGAGGATATGGCAAAGCTTATTGATTCGATTAAAGAAAACGATATGCTGATGCCTGCATTAGTTCGTCCCAAAAAAGATGGAACGTATGAAATGATTTCCGGTCACAGGCGTAAATTTGCCTTGTCACAGCTAGGAAGAAAGGAAATGAATGTAATTATCCGTGATTTGGATGATGACCAGGCAACAATCTTAATGGTCGACTCCAATATTCAACGAGAAAACATTTATCCTAGCGAACGTGGTTATGCCTACAAAATGCGATTGGAAGCCATGAAACATCAAGGAAAACGAATTGAAGAAATACCAGATGATGAATTAGGAATTGAATATAAGACAACTTCGGGTCAAGTTGGCCCGAAGTCAGATGAAGAAAATCGTTCTGATTATGCATTGGCTGAGCAAGTTGGAATTAGCAGGAAACAAATTCAACGATTTATTCGCTTAACCTATCTGATTGAACCATTACAGGAAATGGTAGATGGACGACATGAAAATGAAATCAAGATTGCATTTAATCCGGCTGTTGAACTTTCATATTTAACAGAATCCGAACAGTATGATTTAGCCAATGCGATTGTTGAAAATCAAAGGACACCGTCACTTGCTCAATGTCAGGAATTCAAGCGGTTGAGTCATGATGGCGAGCTAACTACAGAATTCATTGAAGATACTTTATCGGAAGAAAAACCAAATCAAAGAGAAAAGTTATCTTTTCAAATGAAGGAAATCGATAAATATTTTCCCAAGGACTTCACACCAGGCAAGAAAAAGGATCTTATGATTCACTTGCTAGAAAACTGGGCAAAGAAAAGATCACGAGAACAAGAACGGTAGTTGAATGTGCAACTGCTTTTTTTCTACTTGTGATTGTTTCCAAACTGTTGGAGGGGCAGTTTGTCTTTGCATCAGGACGTGTGACTGTGACCTCCCCTAAAACCCCTCCTACCTACCGAAAGAATCTTTATTACCTACCGAAAAAGAAAAAATGTTGTTATTGAGTAAGTAGTAGAAATATTTGTATCTAGGTAATTATTTAGAAGAACTTGTATTTTAAAGATAGTAGAAATTATCAGTGAATATAATTGGAGGTTAAGTCAATGAAGACAAAGTTAATTGCGTTCTGTGTTTCAAGTGTACTTATTGGTACTGGAATTGTTTTCAACATGAACCAGGATGTATCTGTTCCAACAGTGGAAAAGTTTATGGAAGATACTTCTTTAAGTGTTAGTAAACATGAAGCTATAGTTAGTGAACATGAAAATGTTGGCAAAGATGAGAAAACAGGCGCTGGAGATACAATGAAGAAACCTGAATCCAAGGAAGAAAAACAGAAAGAAAAAGTTACGGGCAAAAGTGAATTCAAAACAACAAGTGTTTCTTCGGAAGGTAAAAGGCAAAATTCCAAGAAAGAAAGTTCTACTAAGAGTTCTTCTGGTTCAGACCAAAAATCTTCAACTTCAAACAGTTCCAATACATCAGATAAATCAAAAAAAGATGTTGTAAGTCAACCTATTGAAAAGCCTACTGAATCCAAACAAGAACCTGTAGTAGAATCTACACCTACTCCAGAACTAGCAAGGCCATGTTATGCTTGTCCTGGTGGAGTCAATCCAGATGTAAGTTGTGATGTGATTATGGATACGAACTTTTACTATGCAACTTATAGTTCACAGACTGAAGCAGAGGTGGGCGGAATGTATTACCTGGATGAAGTAATGTACATCGGTGATATTGAAATTACAAACTATTCTGTTCAACCAATATATCGAAATGATCACAGCATTGCTTATTATGGATTAAATCTTTGGAGCAATGGAAGTTTGATTCAATAAAAAAGGTTTATAAGAAAACTCATTTAAATTGTATCTTATTAGTAAAAATGATATATTATAAATGAAGAGTCGGTATGGAGACTATAAACCCATACCATTGGTCGGAACAAAGACCTAAAACTTGTTCCAGTGCAGAGAAAACTGCTAAACATCTTAAAAGGCGAGCAATCGCCTTTTAATTTTAGAAAGAGAGAATTGTATGAATAATATTTCATTTAAACAAAGGGTATGTCAATCAATAATTGATCAATCAAAAATATATAAAAAAATCTTTATTGATCGGCAATACCTAATTTGTTCGAAATGTTTTACGAATCGCAAATACTATATTTTAGTTGCAAACAAGGATAACTACTTGCATTTAGTAGGCGTTCATACAACTCTAACTCCTTCTGAATTTTTTGAAAAATGTTTTAATGATACTCTTACTGAAAATGATTTTGATTTTTCAAAAAAGAATCAAAGTGAAAAAAGTGTAAAAGGTTCGGTTAGAAGAAAAATATCAGCTTTAGAAAACATAAATAATTTTTTGCACAAGAGCTATATATCGAAGAAGGGTTTCGCAAAAATAAAGTCAGTTGTGTAATTGCTACATCGGACAATAAAATAACAATTGGTTTTTCTGAAGGAATTTATTCAAGACCCAAAACACTTCTTAAAGGTAATATGCTTAATATGAGTACCAATCAAATTGACTTAATACTATCTAAAGAAAAAAAGGATAAAACATTTAATAAAATAGAATATGGAAATGAGCAAATATTATCTTATTATCATAAAGATATTTATCACTTGATATCAAAAAACTTAATCTAAATGAAATACATTATTTTAGCGAGGAAAAATTCTCGCTTTTTTGTTGCAACAACCTAAATGAAAGGAAAAAGAAGATGAAAAATATATTAAAGAAAGGCAGCAAGTTCTTTCTTTCTGCACTAGTGATATTGAATTCATTTATGAATATAATCACAGTACATGCAGAAGAAACTACTACAGAAAATGATTTAGATACAATTACAGAATTAGGCTATTTGGAAGATGTATTTCCGGATCAAATCATAAATGAAAATGATACGATGATGACCGATACAACTTCCTGTGGGACACGATATGCCATGATTTATATCGAAAACCAGTACGGATTTGATTATATCTCACATTTATATGTTGGTGATAAAACCGTATTTTGTATTGAGCCGATGCAATTGTTTATAGCTGGTAATGATTATGTTCCAGATAGTGCCAAATGGGATGAACTAAGTGAAAGCCAAAGACAAGCTATTTGGGAAATCAATTATTATGGTTATTCTTATCCAGGACATGAAAGTGAAAACTATTATGTAGCTACTCAAATCATGATCTGGCAAGTTGTTACTGGCAATTGGTATCAACCGTACTATATGGATGGAACGACAACATATGATATTTCAAATGAAATGAATGAAATTAACAACTTAAGAAGTACACCTCAAGGAAGACCTTCATTCAATAACCAAACAATCAAAATGGGACTAAATACTCCAGTTACTTTAACAGATTCAAAAGGAACATTAAGCAATTATTCTATTACAAGTGGAAATGGTGTTAATGCTTCTGTAAATGGAAATGATTTAACGGTATCCATCACTTCAGAAAACTATGATAAAACACTTACCTTCTCAAGAAACTTTGGAGCAAGAGACGTCAATATTATTTATGGAAGTGGAGGTTATCAGCGTGTTATTTATCTGGCAAGCAGAAGAGATCCTTCTCCTAATTTCAAATTAAATTTTGAATTGCTATATGCTGATATCGAAGTTGAAAAGCAAGATGCAGAAACTGGAACATCTACGCAAGGTGATGCAACTTTCAATGGAGCAACATTTGCCATCAAAGATTCAAGTGGAAATACTTTAGAAACAATTACGACAAATGGTTCAAAAGCTAAATCTAAAAAATATCCAGTGGGAACAACTTTGAATGTATGTGAGGTCACTTCTCCAGAAGGATATTTAACAAACAGTTCTTGTAATAGTGTTGAACTCAAATATTCAGGTAATAATACTCCTTCAACTTTTTCTACAACAATCAAAGATCAGGTTATTAAAGGTCGTATTGAAATTGCCAAGACAATCGATAAAGAGAAATATGGATTATTCCAGTCGAATGTTCAAAAGCCTGGTAAAGGATTTAAGTTTGATATTATCCTAAAATCAACTGGTAAAGTTGTATCTACATTAACAACAGATGAAGATGGTCGAGCAATCAGTGATTACCTTCCATATGGAACATATATCGTCAAAGAACATGAAACAACTGGCTTTGATATTTTAAAACCATTTGAAGTAAAGATTGATAAAGATCAAAAGACCTATTTTTACAATATCTATAACGATACAATCAAAGCCGAATTAACCATCTATAAAACGGACAGTGAAACAGGTAAACGTATTCCTGCTGCTGGTGTTGAATTCAAAATCAAAGATGCAGATGGAAACTATGTAACTCAGACTGTGACATATCCTAAAAAATATACAACAGATGTATTTAAAACCGATGAGGATGGTTCTGTTCACTTACCTGCTCCTTTAAAATATGGAGAATATAAATTGGTTGAAATCAAAGCACCACATGGTTACGTATTAAAAGATACGGAAATTCCAATCAATGTAGATGGATCAAGTACAGAAATTTTTATGAACTTTGATAACAAGACACAAAAAGGACAAGTCTATGTTGAAAAGAGTGGTGAAATGTTATCTGGTGTCAAAGAATCCGAAACAGATTATGGAACACTTTATACACCAATCTATAAAGAAAAATATTTATCTGGTGTTACGTATGAAATTACGGCACGTGAAGATATCGTCACTCCAGAAGGAACCGTATGGTTTCAAAAAGGAGATGCTGTAGATACATTTACTACAGGTGATGGCATTACAACTTCTTCCTTACTCCAATTAGGTAAATATTCTATTAAAGAAACCGCAACACAAACAGGTTTTGTATTAGATGAAAACACTTATAATTTTGATATTGAATATGCAGGTCAAATGATCGATGTAGTTGAAATCAAACAGGCTTATGTCAACGAAAGACAAAAGTTGGATTTACAGATTACTAAAACATTTGAAGATGAAGATAAAAAAGCCTACAAAGATGTTGTCTTTGGTGTCTATTCTAAAAATGATATTACTGTAGATGATAAAGTCATCATTCCATCTGATGGATTAGTTGGTACATTAACTATCGATAAAGATGGTAAAAATGTGGAACAGTTAGATCTTCCTACAGGTGATTACTACGTTAAAGAACTTGAAACAAATGTAGGCTTCAAACTAGATGAAGAAAAGCGTGACTTTACTTTCGATTATGATGAAGATACAACTAAGCCTTCTGTAACAGTTTCAGTGGATCTTTATAATGAAAAACGTCGTTTAGAGCTAGATGTAAATAAAGTAGATAAAGATCATCATGATCATTTCTTAAATGGAGCGATTTTTGAAGTCTATGATAAGACAGTTAAATCTTATGTCACTACACTTGCATCTGGTCAGTTAATGATTGTTGGTAATGATGTAAATGAAGAATATGAAATCTCTAAGAATGAAGATTTTACAAAGATCATCAAGACTGTTAAAACGGATGAAAATAAACAAATCATCTTAGATATTGAAGATGGTACCTATTATTCTCGTAAAGTTGGAGATGACAAGGTTAGTAAACATGTGATTAAAGATGGAAAAGCCGTATTATCTGATGCCATCTATGGTCATGAATATGAATTCAAGGAAATTAAAGCTCCCACTTCTTATCAGTTGGCTGATAAATCTAAAGCTTACAAAATAGAAGCAGATAAAGATACGGATACTATCATTTATTATTTTGAAAATGCACGTATCGTTGTTCCAAATACAGGGGTATAAATAGTATGAAACATAAGAAAATAAAAATAGCAGCACTTGCGATAGTTACTGCAAGCCTTCTAGGTGGCATTCTATATAGTGAGTTTGGAACAAAGAACTCTTATGATTATTCAGAATACTATGTAGAATCTAAACCAAGTAAAACAGCAAAGGATAATAAAGATGATAAGGGAGCTTCTGAAAAGGAGCTTTCTTTATCTTTACTCCAAAAAACAAATAAAGACGTAGTTGGTATTCTAGAATTCGATAATCGGGTTATTTATGAACCTGTTGTACAGGCTCCAGATAATGACTACTATGTGCGAAAAAACATCAAGAAAGAATATGCCAATGCAGGTATCCCTTTTGTATCAGCAGATGGAAATATTGATTCTAAAAATGTTGTCATCTATGGGCATTCTAGTAAATGGAATAGTATCATTTTTACTCCATTAATGAGCTATATTGATCAAAGCTGCTACAAAGAACATCAAACATTCAAGTTCATTACAGAAAATGAAACAAGAACTTATCAGATATTTGAAGTAATGAATGTAGATCTAAACAATTTAAATGATTCTTTAGAATTTACACAATCCAGTTGGGATTCAGATACTTCATTCAATGCCTTTATTTCTGATTCTATCAATCGAGGGCTTTATAAAACAGGTATTTCAGTCAATACGGATGATAAGCTGATGACTTTAGTGACTTGCGATACAAGAAATGATAACAAGAGAATTGTGACACTAGCAAAAAGAACAGACTAATTCAAAAAATCTATAAATTCATGAAATGTTAACAGTTCTATGATATTGTTTCAATAGAGTGTTTAAAATTGGGAGGGACAGTATGGACGAATCAAAGTATTTATATCATTACACAAATATTGAAACTTTAGCATTAATACTTAAGAATAGAACAATTCGTTTTAATTCTTTAGACCGAATGGATGATTTACAAGAACAACAAACAGCTGACGTAAAAAATATTGGACAATTTTGCTATATTAGTTCTTGGACGGATGATTCAACGGAAAGTATTCCAATGTGGAATATGTATGCTTCTTTAAAAAAGGGAGTGCGTATCAGATTAAGAAAGAATCCTTTTAAAATTTACGAAAATTATGCCACAGATTTAGATAAGTTTAAATCTATCTCAGTTACTGATGAAAACAATGGTAAACCACTATACTCTCTAATTCCTATTACTGAAATATTCGAAAAGGGATTTTATTCAGCACAAATGATGAGTGAAAATTTACTATATAAAGTTGAATACACAGATAATCAGGATAAATTATATCCTCGTATATTAAATGATGATTCAGAATCTTTTACGCTTAACATGGGATTAATTGGAAAATATAAAAATCTACATTGGGCATTTCAACATGAATGGAGATATATTTTGAATATTATCCCATTAAACTTAAATCAACCTGTTGCTAAATCTATTCAGGATTTTCAATTCATAGCTAATAAAATGAGATTGGGATCAGCTAAACAACCATTTCCGTATTATGATATGACAATATCAGATGAAGCTTTTAATGAAATGGAGATTACATTAAGTCCAGCTATAAGTTTAGGCAATCGAATTATCGTTGAAAGCCTAATTGAGAAATACAATTGTGTTGCAAAATTAGAAGATAGTTGTCTTCTAGGATTAATATGATTCTTATAATTTAGAGCTCAAGTAAGGGAGAGAACAATGAATAAGTTAGAAAAGCATAGACATTTTATTAACTATGAGAAATTAATAAACGATGTAAATAATTCACAAAAAAAATTAGAAGATTGTACAAAAACAATTAAACTATTAAAAGAAGAAAAAGATAAAGATAACCCATATAAAACATTAGGTAGAGTTTTTGAATTATATAAACAAGGTGCCTGTGAAGATAATGCAGACTGGTATTTTTATAAATATTTAGAAAGTTTAGAAGGACGGGATAAATATATTTTCCCTATTAATGAAAAGAAAAAAGTTGAAGTTAAAATTGATATTTTTAATCCATTCATAGAAATCAATGGTGAGAAATTATTAAACCCTCGTTGGCATTTGTTCATTGCTTTGTTTGCTTATATTGATGCAATGTACAATCATCCTAATAATGATGATGCAAAGAAAATTATTGGAAAAGCTGGACATCCTTCTGGACGAATAAATATTCGTTGCAAATCATTATTAACATATATCAAAGAAGTTAGTAATTAAGCACGATTACTTATAATAAGCATTACCATTTTTGAGTAGTGCTTTTCTTTTACCCTATTTTAGAAAGGACGGTGAAAAGATGGCTAATTATAAATCTTCGGATGAGAAAACCAAACAAGCCTTTGAAATGATTGAACAAGGTGTAAAAGATGTTTATTCTTCTGATTCTTTTAAACGATATTTATCTTGTTGCAGCAAATTCCACAATTATTCATTGAACAATACTTTACTGATACTAGCTCAAAAGCCGGATGCAAGTTTAGTTGCTGGATATCGTGCATGGCAGACAAACTTTAATCGACATGTGGATAAAGGTGAAAAAGGATTGATGATTCTTGCTCCTGTAACTTATAAAGAAGACAGGTTGATGAATAAATTAGATGAAAATGGAACTATTGAATTGGATGAATCTGGTTTACCTATCCAAGAACAACGACAAGTGAATGTTACTCGTTTTAAAACAACAACTGTATTTGATATATCGCAAACTTCTGGAGATCCTCTTCCTTCTTTGATTCACGATTTAACAGGGTCAAGTAATGAAATTAAAGCCATGATTAAAACGATTCAATCTGTATGTACAATTCCTATTGAATTTAAAACAGAAACTGAAGATTTGAATTTTATGACTGGAGCTAAAGGATATTATTCACGAAAAGAAGATAAGATTGTAATCAATAAAGATTTAGAAGATTTACAAATTGCCAAAACATTAATACATGAGTATGCTCATAGCTTACTTCATAAACAAACAGATAAAGATCAAAGCCAGCGAGAAATTGAAGCTGAATCGTTGGCTTTTGTGTTATGTGATCATTTTGGACTGGATACTTCTGAATATTCTTTTGGCTATATTGCAAGCTATGCTGATAAAGATTTTGATGAATTGAAATCTATCTTAGTTAATATTCAAAGTACAGCTCATGAAATGATTGAACAACTAGAACCTGTATTTAAGGAGAAACTGCATATGATAGAAATCAAAAATAAGTATATAACGCCATTAGAAATGGAACATATGAATCATGATATTGTGATTCAGGTCTCTTCTTTGATGGAACAATATAAAGAAGCACTAGATGATCCAAATGTATCTACTTCGGATATTCATGAAATGGTGGATCAGAAAATCTATGATGTGATTAACAGCAAGCCTGCATATTCTGATCAGGCTTTTTTGTTTGGAAACAATCACGACTACTATCAAACCCTTCGGACAGTATGTTTTGAAGCATTCACCAATCCCAATTTTGATTTAAGTAAAAACTGGTTTATTGAGAATTCTATTGAACATAGAAACTATGAGCTATTTGAACAGATTGCGCAACCATTACTGACCAAAGATGCTTATTACATCAAATATACAACACCAGGATTTATGGATCTGAATGTTGAAATCATTGAAGAAAATCGATTGGCTATGGCTCATAACTATGAATTGAATGGTGATTTAATGGCTGATCCAGATATTGAATTTACAGTGGATAAAGAAAACAAACTGCTCTATCCACAGTCTTATCAGCAGGATAATCTTCAATTTTATGAACGAGTGGATGGTGATCCATTCCGTGCCAATGAACTCAATCGCTTTATGAATCAATGGATTCACAATATCCAGGAACAAAAATACAAAGTAGAAACGATTTATACGGATGAATTTGAATTATTTGCAAAAGAAAATCCAAATGGCGTACGTAAGTTTTGTAAAGAACATGGAATTGCAAAAATGGCACCAAAAAGCAAGGAGTTGGAAAGATGAGTCAACGATTTATACGAAAAGACGTTCTAGAAAAAGTAAGAACCTTATCTGCTTTTGATTATTTAAGAAACTATGCTCCAGACCTGTTAGTAAAAAATGGGAGAACAGATTATTATCATCGAGATCATGATTCCTTACATTTTTCCCATGGAAAATGGTATTGGTGGTCACAAGGAAAAGGCGGAACTTCTGCATTAGATTATTTAATTATTGTGGAAGGTTATGAATTTAAAGATGCCTGTAACTATCTATCTGATTTAATGAATGTGAGTGCACCGGTTACGACTTATTATCATCCAAAACCAACAAAGCCATTTGAATTACCTGTCAAAGATAAAAGCAATGATTTAGTGATTCATTATTTATGTGAAGTACGAAAAATTGATAAAGGAATTGTAGAAGATTTCATATCCAAAGGACTGATTTATCAATCTGCTAACTTCAAGAATACAGTGTTTGTTGGATATGATAAAGATAAACCAGCGTATGCGTTTAAGCGAAGCATCTTTAAAAATTTCAAATTGGATCATGCTGGAAGTAATAAGGCATTTAGTTTCAATTACACAAATACAAACAGTAATGAACTTCACGTATTTGAAGCAGCGATTGATTTATTATCCTATATGACTCTTTTAAAAATGGATGAAATGGATTATACCGAATTTAATTATCTGTCTCTTGCCGGAGCCAGTGATAAGATAGCGGGTAAATCTGAAGTCGATATTCCCATTGCCTTAAAAGCCTATCTAGAAAGAAATCCAAATATCAAAATAATTATTTTTCATCTAGATAATGATAAAGTTGGTATTGGTGCGACATCTAAAATCATTTCTGTTTTGAATTCAAAATATCAATGTATAGATGAGCATCCAACTTCTTACAAAGATGTAAACGATGAATTAATTGATAAGGCGAATCATATATAATTGAATTTTTGTATACTTTAAAGTATACTACTTATAAGTATACAAATAACCAGTTAGGAGGGAATCAATCATGTATGGTAGAAAAGAAGAAATGAATCATCTAAAAGAATTGTATGATAGTAATAGATTTGAATTTTTAGTGATGTATGGTCGTAGACGTGTTGGCAAAACGACCATTCTTCAGGAATTTGCTGAAAACACGAATTCTATATTCTTCCCTGCTCGTGAGAAAAATGACGCACTAAACTTGGAAGATTTTTCTAAAATGATTCAATATCATTTTGATAAAAATTTTATTGCTTCCTTTCAAAGCTGGGAAGATGCATTGAATTATATTGGTGCAAAAGTTGAACAAAGAACTGCCGTTATTATTGATGAATTTCCATATATCATTGAAGAAAATCCTTCTATAAAATCAATTTTGCAACATACAATTGATCATAATTGGAAAAATAAAAATATTTTCCTAATTCTTTGTGGATCTTCTGTAAGTATTATGGAAAGTGATGTTATGGGCAGAAAAAGCCCATTGCACGACAGGCAAACTTCTTCTTTAGAAATTAAGCCTTTTGATTATTTAGAGAGTAGTGCATTTTTTCCAAATTACAGCAATGAAGATAAATTATTGGCTTATGGTATTCTTGGTGGGATTCCAAGATATTTGGAAGCATTTGATTCCAAACTTTCCATAGAAAGAAATATTGCTGAGAAAATCATTCGTAATGGTGCGTATCTACATGAAGAACCAGATAATCTTTTAAAGGCAGAATTAAGAGAAACAAATGTTTATAGCAGTATTTTGTCAGCTATTGCCAATGGCAGAAATAAAATCATTGATATTGCCAACTTCATTCATGAAGATCGTACAAAAGTTGCTAAGTATCTGATTACTTTACAAACACTTCGATTGATTGAAAAAAGAATTCCGTGTGGAGAACCTGAAACAAGTAAAAAAACAATATATGTTATTAAAGACAATTTCTTTAAATTCTGGTTTAGATATGAATTCACAAATAATTCCTATTATGCAATGCTTGGAGCTAAAGATGCTTCCAAAGAAATTATGAAAGATATCAGTAATCTGATGGGTGATGCTTTTGAAGATATTTGTAAAGAATACATCATTCGACTAGCTAAACAAAGAAAACTTCCATTTATTCCCTATCATTTAGGAAAATGGTGGGGTGCAAATCCTGCAATTAAGGCACAGGATGATGTTGATTTACTAGCTATTGATCGTACAGGCACAAAAGCCATCTTTATAGAATGCAAATTCACTTCTCAACCAATGCCTTATGATGAATATGAAGATTTAATGACAGCTACAAAAGCTTTTCCAAATATAGAAGAAAAACAATTATGGTTCATCAGTAAATCTGGTTATACAAAATCTGTAATCGAACAGGCAAAGAAAGATCAAGCAACTTTATTAACGGTTGATGATTTATTTGACTTTTGATACACTTTATTTAGTAATTTGGGCTGGTCGAAAGACCCGGGTCCACACATTGGCGGGCAAGATACTCGCCTTTTGTATTTTTAGATAAGGATGATATATATGAAACCAAATAGGCTTAAACAACTATCAGAAAAAGAATTTCTTGAACGATTAGAAAAATCAAGAAAGCAATCTAAAGATGGAAAAGTAAAAGATGCAGATATTGCAATAAAAGACATTCGAAAGAAATATAATTTGTGATTTTTATTAAGGGAAAGTAGACGCTTTCTCTTTTTTGTTGTTCAAATTTAGAAAGTGAAGGTGATGTAATTTGAATAAACAATTTGATTTATTTCAGAAAATGAAGATAAAAGAAGTCTGTGAAAATATCAGTCGTATGACTTATGCCTATATTAATCCAGACACAAAACAACCTACTGTTGTTCCATCTAAACATTACAAAGATATTCTAGATCAGCCTGTAGAAGTTTTAGTTAATGATCAGGTAAAGAAGCAATTTTTAAATATCATGTTTAAACAGATGAAAGCATTGAAGGATGAAGAACCAATCCTTTTTAATGAAACATTGTTGTTGATGGACTTAAATAAAACACCAGATAGCTTGGAACTTAATGAAGAAGCTGCATTAAAGATTACAGCTACAGAACTTGTAGAAAATGAAAAAACGCAAAAGAAGAAATTTCATCTTGTGGATAATGAATATTTGAATGCCTATGAATCCACAAAGAACGATTCAGAATTGATGGCTCAACTTTTTGGTGAACAACAAAATGAACGAGTTTATTCCATTGAACTCGATGAAATGGATATGGAAAAGCCAAAGTCAAAAGGAGGAAAGAACAATGACTTGCAACACTAGAATTTATAATTACGCAAACTTACATTCAGAAGATAAACAAATCGTACAGGCGCAATTACTCATGTTGGAATCTGTAGAAGATACCATTACAAATTACACATACGCAAAAGAAACTTCTACAAATACTTTAGAAACAATTTCCTTTGAAGAAGGAATTCATGCTTTAGAAGAAGCAAAACAAAATATGTATAACGACATTGTAGAATACATGATTTTTGCGATTGATAGTTATGAAGATGAAGTACATGAAATGGATACAGATGATTCATTCTATGGATTATATGAAGAGATGGAGAATTTAGAAAATGAATAATGTAGATACAATCGAATTTAGTACGGCTAATCTAGAAAGATTGGCTTTTTATTTTAAGAATTTAAAGATGGAGGTTAGTGGAAAATGGTACACAACGACAAAGTTTTAGAGGATGTAAATGCCTTACTTGATTACGATTCTGTTAAAGATTATTTGTTTATGACAGTAATCAATGCAGAAGAACATAAAAATGATTTAGCCACTATGCCTCACACCATTATTGGAGATCTTGCGATTGTTTATAAGGTCATGATCAAAACTACGGATGAACGTTTTTGTGCAGCCAAGGTTACAAATCAGTTGATAGATGCCTATGGAATCGATGTAAACAAGCTTCACAACGATGCATTGATTTCATCGCCAAATATGATGAAACCAGAAATACTTCCTCTTGAAACTATGTTGATGGGAATTCCAAAAGATATAGCTCTAGAAGAAAAAGAGCAGCAACTTGTTGTTTTAACAAATGAAAATCATACAGAAGGTGCAGCTACAATGTTCTATGCTGGAGTTTTAAATGACTTGGCTGAAAAATTAGAACATGACTTATATATCATCCCATCATCAACAGATGAATGTATTGCATTATGTGATTCGCCTTCGTTAAATATTGATCATGTTAAAGAAATGCTTCGCTCTGTCAATAAATCAGAGATGGTAGATCCCGATAAAAAGTTATCGGATCATTTGTATCATTACGATAAAGATGAACACATTTTAGAAAAAGCAGATGACTATGAAAAGCGAATCAACAAACATAAATATTCGCAATTGCTTCATTGAAGATTGGAGATTTTACAATGATAAAATATGAAGATATCGTTAAAAGAATTGCCAATATTGAAAAGAAAAAAATTAAAAATGAAGATCGTATCAAATTACTTTCGAAAGAAAACAATGCCTTAATTGCAACTCTAAAAGTATTGAATCAGAAAAAAGAAATGTTCGAAAAGATGGATCAAGATCTTGCCGATTTGATTTCGGATAAGAAAAAGGCTGTAGTCAATTAAGGTCTACAGTTGTAACAAGCAACGTCTTTTGGGGACAAAAGACAAGTATTTAGGGAATATCCCTAAGACCCTGAGCTATCACAATTTGTTGATAGCTCTTTTAAGATTGGAGGTACATGAAAATGTTTAATAGTATAACCCTATATTTTATCAGTTTCCTTGGTGGTGGAATGATTGGAATGGGTACGGTTTTATTTGTTCAGGGTGCTTTCTACAATGAAAACAAAATCGAAGAAAAAAGAAATCAAAGTCAGATTAACGAATAATGACTTGGATCATCTTAACAATCTGGTTAAAGAATCAAATCTATCACGAGAATCTTACCTTCGAATGTGTATAAACGGTTTGTTACCTAGACCTGCGCCTACTAAAGAATTAATCGAAATAATCGAAATTTTAAGAGAGATTGCTGAAAATATGAATCAAATTGCGATATCTGTTTATACACAAAATGCAATGAATAAATTCTTTTACATGGAAAACTATGAAAAGCTGCAAGATCAAATTAATGAGATTATGATTTTGATTCGACAACCAATCAATATGGAGGAAATATGGCAATTACCAAAATATGGGCAGTAAAAGATGATTTGAATCGTGTCCTTAACTATATTAAAAACCCTGATAAGACAAAAGAAGAAATGAGTGATGGTTTAAAAGAAGTTCTTGCCTACACTACCCAAGGCTATAAAACTAATGAGAAAGAATTTATTACTGGAATCAATTGTGAACCACGCTCAGCTTTAAAACAAATGATGAATACTAAACTTTCCTACAACAAGATGGATGGCCGCCTTGCCTTTCACGCAGTGCAATCCTTTAAACCAGGTGAAGTTACTCCTGAAAAATGTCATGCATTAGGTGTACAACTTGCCAAACAAATGTGGGGCAATCGCTTTGAAGTAGTTGTGTCTACGCACCTGGATAAAGAACATCTGCATAATCACTTTGTCAGTGCGCCCATAAGGGGCAGAGTAAATCCGCTTAGCAAGCGGCAGGCGTGAGGTTTCATGCCTGTGGTCAACGGCTAACCTGGATGGGGAAACCCAAAGGGGACAATAGCACGACCGTAACGCTGTGAGTTGGCAAGTTGTCATGCCACGACTGAGCAGCAAGACCAAAGTTCATATGAGGATAAAGCCTACACTGGTTGAACGGCAGTCCGAGGGACATTTGTGGTGGTCGCAGCGGAAGACAGCTATATCCGCTGCGCTGTGCATCTCCGCCAGAAAAGATGACTGGCAGGAGCGAAACCGATGTGCAGCCCGTATGTATCAGCATAAAAGGACGAAAACCGTATCCGACAATGAACACAGCTTTTTACTCTGTTACTAAATGGGGATTGCCTAAGTTGGAATGCTCGCAAGAGCTATGGGTGCAGGCCCTGAAAATCCAATATGGCAACGGAGCCGCCGTAGTAGTCCGAGCGTGTTAATGGCACGCAC
>OLXK01000603.1_pt1 | contig 33270 bp, 29 predicted proteins | sample 1674321 | NCBI WGS metagenome assembly OLXK01 (sample SAMEA103958162, study PRJEB25191) | human gut metagenome | reverse complement strand
CTGACAGTGGTGACACGGTCTGCTGTTTCAATAGCGCCTTTCATCAGATTCACCATGCCGTCAAATTCCAGCAGGCTGGTGTGATAGGTGGGAATGCCCATCAGCTCTGTGACAACTTCCTTGCCGTAAACGCCCTGGTACTGGATGTTGTGGATGGTGAATATGTTCTTTATGCCCTCATAGCCCTCGCGGTTTGCGTACATCGTCGAGTAGTAGACAGGGACGAGAGCCGTCTGCCAGTCATTCGTATGGATGATGTTGGGCTTGAAGCCGATGTGCGGGATTATCTCAAGTATCGCGCGGGAGAAGAACGCAAAACGCTCCGCGTCGTCATAGTGACCATAGATGCCATCGCGCTTGAAATAATACTCGTTGTCGATAAAATAGAATATAACGCCGTCTATCTTCGCCTCGAAGATGCCGCAGTACTGCCTGCGCCACGAGACTGGGACGGTGATATGTGTGATGAACTGCATCTGGTCGCGCAGTTCCTGCTTTATTCCGCCGTAGAGCGGCATGACAACGCGGCAGCCGACAAGGCGCTTGCGCAGTGCCTTGGGCAGAGAGCCGGCAACGTCGCCGAGCCCACCGCTCGCCATGAAGGGAAGAGCTTCGCTTGCAGCATATAAGATTTTCATTTTTTCAGTCCCCTTTCGATCAGACCACTATGCCCTTGCCGACATATACCGGGAAGGTGTCGGTGCCGCAGAGTGATTTGTCGGGTTTGATTATAGATATCTTATCCATTATCACGCTGTTGAGCGTCGCGCCGGAGCCGACATACGCGCCCTGCATGACGATGGAGTTTTTGACGACCGCATCCTTGCCGATGGTGACGCCGCGGAAGAGAATGCTGTTTTCAACCTTGCCCTCTATCTTGCAGCCGTCGGCAATGAGGCTGTTTTTGACATCTGCGCCGAGTCCGTAAATCGCCGGAACCTCGTCGCGTACCTTTGTGTAGACCGGGCGCTCTCTGCAGAACAGCTCGGAGCGGTTGCCGAGGTCGAGCAGAGCCATGTTGGCATCGTAGAAGCTCTTGAGGGAGTCGAGAGTTACGACAAAGCCCTCGGTTTTATAGCCGCAGATTTTCAGCGCGCCGACATTCGCCTGGATGAGATCGCGCTCGAAGTCGGTGTAGTGCATGCTCGCCGCCTGGGAGATAAGTCTCTCGAGCAGTGACTTTTTGAGCAGGAACACATTGAGCGAATAGTTGCCCTCAGCGCCGCCTGTCGAAGAAATTGCGATTTCTTTTATGCGTCCATCGGAGTCGAGGTCGAATGTCATGGTGTTGCTCAGCGCGGGAACGGTGCCGTGGCAGTATGCCGCGGTGATATCCGCGCCGCTCTGCTCGTGCGCGTCAAAGAGCAGGTTGAGATCAATATTGCAAATCGTGTTGCAGTCGCAGAGCAGGACATATTCGTTGGTCGAGCTCGATATAAACGACGTACAGCCGATAAGCGCGTCAATTCTGTTTGCAAACAGTCCGCCGGAGTCCTCTGCGGAGTTGAACGGCGGCAGAATGAACATACCCTCGCGCTTGCGGGAAAGATCCCACGGCTTACCTGTGCCGAGGTGATCCATCAGCGAGCGGTAGTTGCTCTTGGTTATAACGCCGACCTTGGAGATGCCGGAGTTGACCATATTTGAAAGCGGGAAATCTATGAGCCTGTATCTTCCGCCGAACGGGACGGAGCCCATCGTGCGCATATTTGTAAGCTCGGGAAGCGACTGGTCATAGGTGCTGGCATAGATTATGCCGAGAACATTGTTGGCTCTCATTTGCGAACGTCCTCCTTTTCTCCGTCATACATGGCCTTGGGCTCAATCTTCATGCCCTTTTTGACCGTGACGCCCTTGCCGATAACGGTGACGCCCCATTTGTCGAGATCATCCATGGCCTCGGGACGCTCACCGACAACGGCGTTCTCTTCAATCACCGCGTTCTCCGCGACAATTGCATATTGAACCACCGCGCCGGATTTAATAACCGTGCCGGGCATGATTATCGAGTCTCTTATTACCGCGCCCTTTTCTATCGTGACATCCGCGAAGATAACGGAGAAGTCAACATCGCCGGAAATCTCGCAGCCCTCGGTCACCATGGAGTTCTGAACCGTTGCGTCGGATGAGACATAGTGCGGCGGGGCGGTGGGGGTGCGGGAATATATCTTCCACGACGGGTCGCTCAGGTCGAGATCGACCTTGGGGTTGAGTAGGTCGAGGTTTGCCTCCCAGAGGCTGTCTATCGTGCCGACATCCTTCCAGTAGCCGTCGAACTGATAGGCAAAAAGACGCTCGCCCGCAGCGTGCATCGCAGGTATAAGATCGTGGCCGAAGTCGTTGCCGGAGGCGGGGTTCGCCTCGTCCTCGAGCAGATAGCGGCGAAGCTTGCTCCAGGTGAATATGTATACGCCCATGGAAGCCTTGTTGCTGCGCGGATGCTTCGGCTTCTCTTCAAACTCGGATATCGAGCCGTCGTCGTTGACGAACATCAGACCGAAGCGCGAAGCCTCCTCCCACGGAACTTCGAGGGAAGCGATGGTGCAGTCGGCGTTCTTCTCTTTGTGATAGGCGAGCATCTTGGAGTAGTCCATTTTATAGATGTGGTCGCCGGAGAGAATAAGAACATATTCGGGCGAATAGCGGTCAATGAAGTTGATGTTCTGATATATGGCGTTTGCGGTGTTCTTGTACCACTCGGTGCCCTCTATCTGCTGATAGGGGGAGAGAATATGCACGCCGCCGTTCTCTCTGTCGAGATCCCACGGCTGACCGTTGCCGATATAGTCGTTGAGCTCAAGCGGCTGATACTGCGTGAGCACGCCGACGGTGTATATGCCGGAGTTGACGCAGTTCGACAGCGGAAAATCGATTATCCTGTACTTGCCGCCGTAGGGAACGGCGGGTTTTGCCATGTTCTTGGTCAGAATACCGAGCCTGCTGCCCTGACCGCCTGCGAGCAGCATAGCGATACATTCTGTTTTTCTGGCCATGTTTATTCCTCCTTGTTATCAGCTTTCTTGCCTTGTTTTTTCAGATAAACGACCGACAGACCCGGAAGCGTGAGCGAAATGCTCTGCCCGAACGAGTGCATCGGGATCGGTTTTGACGTGTAGGTTTTCTGCATCTTTGTTCCGCTGCCGCCGAACTCGACGCTGTCCGTGTTGAGGACTATGCGGTAAGTGCCCTTGTCCGGCACTCCGATGCGGTAGTTTTCGCGCGTGACGGGGGTGAAGTTGCAGACGGCTATCAGCTCGTCGCCCTTTTTGTCCATGCGGCGGAAAGCGATGACGGAATTTGCGCTGTCGTCGCTGGATATCCAGCTGAAGCCCTCCCAGCTGTAGTCAATCTCCCACATCGCGGGGTTGCGCTTATAGAAGCGGTTGAGCGTGCGCGAAAACTCCTTGAGCTTTCTGTGCATATCGTAGTCGAGCAGCAGCCAGTCGAGCTCCTGCTTGTAGTTCCACTCGATGAACTGACCGAACTCCTGACCCATGAAGAGCAGCTTCTTGCCCGGGTGCGCCATCATATATGCAAGGAACGAGCGGACTCCCGCAAACTTCTCTTCGTATGTACCGGGCATCTTGCTTATCAGCGAGCATTTGCCGTGAACCACCTCGTCATGCGAGATAGGCAGCACGAAATTCTCGGAAAAAGCATAGAAGAACGAGAAGGTCAGGCAGTCGTGATTGAACTTCCTGAACAGACCGTCGAGCGAGAAATAGCGCAGGCAGTCGTTCATCCAGCCCATGTTCCATTTGAAGTTGAAGCCGAGACCGCCGAGATAGACGGGCTTCGACACCATCGGCCAGGAGGTGCTCTCCTCGGCTATCATCATGATGTCGCCGTGCTCTCCGAATATAGTCTCGTTGAGCTTTTTTATAAATGCCACGGCTTCGAGATTCTCTCGTCCGCCGTAGGTGTTCGGACTCCATTCGCCGTCCTCGCGCCCGTAGTCGAGATAGAGCATGGACGCAACGGCGTCGACCCTCAGTCCGTCAACGTGGTAGACCTCGAGCCAGAACAGCGCGCTCGACATCAGGAAGCTCTGCACTTCCGTCCTGCCGTAGTCAAAAACTCGCGTGCCCCATTGCTTGTGTTCGCCTTTGTTCGGGTCGGCGTATTCGTAGCATGCCTCGCCGTCAAATTCGTAGAGACCGAATTCGTCTTTCGGAAAATGCGCCGGGACCCAGTCCAATATAACTCCTATGCCGTTTTCGTGGCATTTATTAACAAAATACATGAAGTCGTCCGGCGTGCCGTAGCGTGAGGTCGGTGCAAAGTATCCGGTGACCTGATAGCCCCAGGAGCCGTCAAACGGGTGCTCCATTATCGGCAGCAGCTCAACGTGTGTGTAGCCCATGTCGACAACATAGGGCACGAGCCTGTCCGCGAGCTCGCGGTAAGGGAGTGTGTTGCCGTCGGCATATCGCTGCCACGAACCGACGTGCAGCTCATATATATTCATCGGGGAGGCATATATATTCTTCCTGCGGCGTTTTTTCATCCATGCGCCGTCCGTCCACTCGAATGAGCCGAGCTCATATATCTTCGAGGCGGTTCCGGGGCGCGTCTCGGCGTGGAATGCGTAGGGGTCGCATTTCATCAGCTTGCGGCCGTCCTGCGCGATGATGAGATACTTGTAGGCGTCAAATTCCTTGAAGCCCTCGAAGTGTCCCTCCCAGAGACCCTGTTCGTTTATGCGGCTGAGCTCAAAGCCCTCTCCCGTCCAGTTGTTTCTGTCGCAGGCGACAAAAACGGCGACGGCGTGCGGAGCCCATACGCGAAAATAGGTAAAATTCTCATCCTCTTCGTCGCGGTGTGAGCCGAGATACTCATATGCTTTTGCGTTTGTACCCTGATGGAAAAGGTACATCGGGATATTCTCATTAAGCATTTAAGATTCTCACTTTCCTCAAAAGATGTATTATTAAATAAATTATACACTCGATTATAGATTTTTTCAAGCGGTTTTTGACTACTTTATTCAAGCGGCCATAGTATTTGATGTAAATTTTTTGTAAAAAATGACCAAATAAAGCCTATAATTTTTGTATTATTAATTTCGACCGCTCTGAACGGACAAAAAATAAAAAACTCTGCCCGTTTGATAACGGACAGAGCTTCGCTGAACTATCAATAATTTGTCTTCTTGATTTCAAAATACGACTGCGGGTGGGCGCAGGTGGGGCATACTTTCGGCGCGGATTTGCCGACATGGATGTGTCCGCAGTTGCGGCAGACCCATACGACCTCTTCGCTGCGTTCAAAGACGATGCCCTCTTCGAGATTTTTGAGCAGTGTGTTGTAACGCTCCTCGTGCTCTTTCTCGATCTTGCCGACCATCTCAAAGAGCGAAGCTATGCGGTCGAATCCCTCTTCGCGGGCGACCTCGGCGAACTCTTTGTACATCTCGGTCCACTCGTAGTTTTCGCCTGCCGCCGCATCGCGCAGATTGTCTATGGTCGAGGGCACTGCGCCGTCGTGCAGCTCCTTGAACCAGATCTTCGCGTGCTCCTTTTCGTTGTCCGCAGTCTCGGTGAAAATCGCGGCTATCTGCTCGTAGCCGTCCTTCTTCGCCTTTGATGCATAGTATGTGTATTTGTTCCGTGCCTGTGATTCTCCGGCGAAAGCCGCCATGAGATTTGCCTGAGTTCTGCTGCCTTTGAATTCCATGCTGTTTCCTCCTGTGTTTATAATATAATTATTATCCGCGTCGCGGACATCACAAAACTATTATACTTTACATGAGGGTAAAAATAAGTCGTAAATCAGCAAAAGTCTTTAAGATTTTCGATTATCATTTCGACCGCCGTTTTATAAAAATCAAAATCCTGCATCGCCTCAGCATATTCGGCGTCGTTCTTCTCTATCTCTGCGGGGATGAGCGAAGTGTCCTCGTCGTCGGGGTCATATGCGCGGTACTCGCTGTCAAATGCCTTTGCGGCGTCTGCGGGGAACAGCGAATCGACCGCCTCGCGCGCCGCCGGGGTCAGGGGAGCGGAGTTGCATTTGAAAAACTCGCTGAGCCCTTTTTGTGAATCGTCTATGAGATAATAGAGCGCGTATATCTGCCTCTGACTGTCGGAGAGTGCCGAGAACGCCGCATTCATGTTGCTCTGCTTTTCGAGATATCGCTGTATGTTCATCGCCACGCCGTCGAAAGCGCGCTTGCTGTCGGCATTGCGGAGCTTCTCTTCGCTGAGCTCGGAGAACTCTTTGAGCACGCCCGATTCGTATTCGAGCTTTTTCATCTGCGCCTCGCGCTCGGCGTGCGCCCGACTCGATGCCTGCGCCGCCTTTTTGATTACCCAGAGAGTTAAAATAACAGCCGCTATAAGCGCGATTCCAAGATACCAGTATTGTCTGAGTGCTTCAGCCATTGTCTTTCTCTCCCTGCAAAAGTTTATATATGTCGCCCTTCTTGTGCCCGCTGAGCTTCGCCGCCTTCTTCGCGGCCTCCGAGGCGGAGTCGCCCGATGCTATGAATTTTTTCGCTTCTTCGACCGCCTGCTCGACGGCCATCTGCTCTTTTTCCTCGGGCTTTGCGCCCGCGATGATGAGCACTATCTCGCCCTTGAGTCCGCCGTCCGCATATTTCTCGGCGGCGGCGCAGAGCGTCGTGCGGATAACCTCTTCGTGAATTTTGGTTATCTCGCGGACGATTGCAATTTCCCTGTCGCCGAGTGCGGCGGCGAGGTCGCGGAGCGTTGCGCCTATCTTGTGCGGAGCTTCGTAGAATATCATCGTGCGCGGCTCTTTAACTATGCTCTGTATGTGCTCGGTGCGGCTCGCCTTGTTGACGCTCAGGAAACCCTCAAAAGTGAATCTCCCGGAGGGCATACCGGATATCGCCATCGCCGTTGCGAACGCAGTCGGTCCTGGCACGGATTCGACTTTTATCCCGTGCTCGTGGCACATGCGCACCAAATCCTCGCCGGGGTCGGATATCGCGGGCATACCGGCGTCCGTGACGAGCACGCAGCTCTCGCCGTTCATCAGCCGCGCGACTATTCTCGGGCTCATCTCGAATCTGTTGTGCTCGTGATAGCTTATCATCGGCTTCTTTATCCCGAACGAGTTGAGAAGCTTCAGCGTCACTCTGGTGTCCTCCGCGGCGATGAAATCGCAGTTTTCAAACGCATCTATCGCGCGGGGAGAGAGGTCGCCCAGATTGCCTATCGGCGTGCCGACAACATAAAGTACAGCGCTCATTTATCAGTCTTGTTCCTTTCAGGGTCGTTATTTTCACGCTCGTGCTCGTAGTCCGAGTAGAGCGTTTTCATGTATTCCGAATATTCGTCCCCGTCATATATATTGAGCTGGGGCTCGACCGTCATGCCCGGCTTCCCGCCGCGCTTTCCCTCGACAAGAACGAGCCACGGGGCGCATCCGTCGCGCTTTGAAACGGTTCTGAGCCTCTTCGGCTCAATGCCGGCGGCGCTCATTTTGCACATCAGCTCGCAGAGCCGCTCCGGGCGCAGACACACGCAGAATTTTCCGCCGAATTTCAAAAGCCACGCGGCGGCTTCGCACATATCGTCGAGCGAGCAGCACAGCCCGTGCCGCGCCCGCGCCGCCGTTTCATCCGTGCTGACTATTCCCGCGCCCTCGGCTTTGTAGGGCGGATTCATTGTCACAACATCAAATTCACCCGCGGGAAGAAATTCGCGCACATTTCGTAAATCTTTGTTATATACCTCAAGACGGCCGCCGAGAGAATTTATCCCGGCAGCCTTGTTCATCTGTTCGCATCCCTGCTCGCTTATTTCAATGGCGGCAACAGGTCTGTTCATATTCTTTTTGAGCCACAGCAATGGGATTATTCCGCAACCGCTGCCCATGTCGCAGCAGCGGTTGGATTCTTTCACTGCCGCGAAGTCGGCGAGCAGAAGAGCGTCGGTCCCGAAGCCGTGTTCCTTCGAAATGACTGCGGTTATGCCCGAGCCGAGGTTTTCGAGCTTGAGTTTGTCCATCAAATGTCCTTATTTGGATTTTCTTTCGATATACTGATTGACCTTGTCAAAAATTTTCTGCCTCTCCACAGGGGAGCAAAGGCGAAGGTTGAGTATCAGCTGTTTTTCATCGGGTCTTAAAAAGATGCTCTCAACGTGGAGCTCGCGGCTTGCGTTTTTGATAACATCAAGCGCGCCGTCATCGCGTTCGCCGATAAGCTCGGCAACGGATACGTTGAAAATTTTCGAGAGCTTGTTGAGCGTGTCGAGATTCGGCACGCGGCCTTTTTCGTAGTAGGTGTAGGTCGAACGGTCGAGGTTGAGCACCTCGGCGACTTCCCCCTGAGTCAAACCGTTGAGCGTTCTGAATGTTTTGAGCCTGTTTCCAAATTCGAGATTCTGGTTTGGCATATCTTTATCCTCCGTCCCCATCGGCTTTGAACCGACGCATTATACAATATAATTTTAAAATATCTGAAGAAAAAAGTCTATAGTAAATATAAAACTTTTACTGAAATTTTAAAGAAAAGTCAAATTTTTATAAAGTAATAAGCCACACTTTTTTATGTTATGTCGGAAAACGGCTTGTGACAGCCGAAAAAGACACTAAAAAGACATATTGTAAAACACGGGTGTGCTATGATATAATTATAAATATTATGTCCCGAAAACAGGACTTTGAGAGAAAGTGTGTGGAAACCTTGGCAGAAAAAAGCATCTTTGAAAAGACAAAATATTTCATTGTCGACATGGACGGAACATTCTATCTCGACGGAAATATCATCCCGGGCGCGGACGGATTTTTGAAAAAAGTCCGCGAGAGCGGGAGAGACTTCTATTTCTTCACGAACAACTCGTCGAACAATGTCGCCTCGTGCAGGGATAAGCTCGCTAAGATGGGCTTTCCCGTTGACGAAAAGCGCGTCATAATCTCGTCCCATGTCACTATAGACTTCCTCAAGCGACATCGCCCCGGCAAGAGCGTCTATCTTCTCGGCAACGAGCGACTGACCGGCGATTTCAAAGCTGCGGGCATCAATCTTGTTGAAAAGGACCCCGATATAGTCGTGCTCGGCTTTGATACTACGCTGACCTATCAGAAGCTTTGGGACGCTGCGAAGTATATCGCGAACGGCGCGGAGTATATAGCAACCCATCCTGATCTCAACTGCCCGACTGCGGACGGCTTCATGCCCGACACGGGCTCGATGATCGAGCTTTTCGCCGCATCGACAGGCAAACGCCCGCTTGTTATGGGCAAGCCCATGACCGCAACTGTAGATTATATAACCCATATGCTCTCCTGCTCGCGCGATGAGATTGCTTTTATCGGCGACCGCCTGGCGACGGATATCGCGATAGGCGCCAGCCACGGCATACCGAGCGTGCTTGTGCTCAGCGGCGTGACTACGAGAGAGGAATACGAAAATTCGGATATTAAAGCGAGCGTCGTGGTCGACAGCATGAAAGACCTCGCCGAATATCTTTGATATAAATTAATCGTCGGTTCGAGACCTTCCCGACAGGCATTGTGCCCGATGCTGAACAAAACTAAAGGCGCTGCATGGCAGCAAAAAGGAGCAGAAAAATGAAAAACAAAAAACTTTCCGTCCGATTCCTGACGGAGAGCGCGGTCATTGCTGCGCTCTATGCGGCGGCGACATATCTCAGCGCCGCATTCTCACTCGCTTACGGCCCGGTGCAGTTCAGGCTCTCCGAAGCCCTGACCGTGCTCTCGACTCTCACCCCCGCTGCGATACCGGGGCTGACGATAGGCTGTATCATAGGCAATATTTCGAGCCCGATGGGCATATGGGATGTGCTCTTCGGCTCGGCGGCGACTCTTCTCGGCGCAGTGACCGGGCGTATGCTCAGAAATGTGCAGATAAAAAAACTCCCGGTGCTCTCGTCGCTTATGCCGGTTATATTCAACGCCGTCATAGTCGGACTTGAGATAGTGATGCTGACCCCGGTCGAGGGTGGCAAGCTCACAGCATTCGCCATATCCGCTCTGGAAGTCGGAGCGGGCGAACTCGCAGTCTGCCTCGTGCTCGGACTGCCGCTCTATTCGGCACTCAAGTATACGAAGCTTTTCAAGTAACTTTCAGCTGCGGCTGTTGTTATATCGCGATTCCCTTATATGGCCGAAAGGGGAGGCAACAATGAAAAAAGAAAGAAGAACTTTTTCCGAATGGTTCAAAGACATTGCGGGAATCGAGGGCGATTTGAAAGATACCCTCAAGCCTGCCGTGGGCTATACCTCGGGAAACATCATGCTCGGCGGAGCGGGCTATCCGATCAGCATGTATCATCAGCAGTATCTGACCTATGTCGAGGGGCTGAGCACCAAGCAGGCGGGTTTCATTTCGCTCATCGGCGGAATGTGGGACGCAATAACCGACCCGATAATGGGTATTATCAGCGACCACACCCGCGCAAAGTCAGGACGCCACAGGAGATATCTGCTAATAGCGGTCATCCCGTTCATGATAGCTTATATCATGAAGTGGACCTCATTCGGAATATCGGATACCGGCAACACGCGCAATATTATGCTCTGGTACATCGCGGGAACGCTGCTCTACAGCACTGCGTTCACCATAGCGAGCGTGCCGCATACTTCAATGCTGCCGATGGTCGCGCCGAATTATTTCCAGCGAACGCAGTTCTTATTTATTGAATATCTGATGAACTCCGTCGGACAGGTGACTTCGTTTATACTCACCGCGCTCATATTGAGCGAGTTCGATGTCGGAACGGCGCTCGGCAGTTTGCCGAATCCCTCGCACGCGGATACGAACAAGTATATGCTAATCGGCTTTATCCTCGCCGTGTTCTTCGCGTGGCCGCTTGTCTACTGCTATTTCCATACGAGCGAGCCGTCCTCGAAGGATATGCCGAAGATGCCGATAAACATAAAGTTCATCGTCAGCCAGTATGTAAAGGTTTTCAAAAACCGCGCGTTCAGGCAGTATTTTCTTATAAGCCTCTGCTTTATGATGTGCCGCGGATTCTACAGCATCACCGACCAGTATTTCATGGTCAGCGTCGCCGATAAATACAGCCTGTTCATATCTATGACTATAGTCTCGGGCATCTCTGAATTCATGGGCACGCCCATAAACTATATGCTCATCAAGAAGTTCGGCAAGCAGTCGTGCGGAAAAATTCTCGGTCCGCTTATGGTCGTCGGTCTGTTTATTACTTCATTTATAACGCCGAACACGCCGTCGATTATTTCAACGATAATTATCGTCATATCTTCGATATGCTACAACTTCGGCTTCTCAGGCCCCGATTTCTTCATTGTCAATATCCAGCCCGACGTCACCGATGTTGACGAGATGATAACGGGCGAGCGCCGCGAGGGCACGATATCAACTTTCTATACGCTGTTCCGCAAGATGATAAACAGCTTCATGGCGTATATCGTCGGCGCGTCGATAGATGCGTTCGGTTATAACCCGAAGATAACCGCGCCGTCAATGCAGTCCGCGCGCACTATCTGGGGACTGCGCCTGAACTTCTCTATTCTGCCGACAATATTCGCGATAATAACCCTCATCACCGTCTGGCGCTACACCATGACAAAGCGCGACCATGAGCAGATAAAAGCGCTCATCAAGCAAAAGCACGAGCAGGGCGAAATTGATATCGACGATGAAGAGAAGAAGCGCCTCGAGGTCATCGCCGGGCAGAAGTGGGAGGATATGTGGATATCCAAGCCCGATGCGTCGCGTCTTATGACGGAGGCCTGATTATGCTTGAAAAGCCGAACTATAAATTCAATAAAAATATGCCGATGCCCGACAGATTCATAAACGGTCAGGCGCTCGGCATGGTCAGCCGGCTTCGTTACGGGCTTTTTCCGATGTCGTATAACGGCTGTGAGATAATCGCGGTCTATAACTATATGCGCCTGCACGGCGTGAAAACGAACATGGCGGATCTCGCGCTCGAGATATACCCCAAAGGCTCGGTGCTTATGGGACTGTTCGGCTCGAATCCGTATATGCTCAGGCACTATTTTCAAAAGCGCGGTATGTCCGAGCACGGCATAACGGACTATGAGCGATTCAAGCGCGAGTTCCCGAAAGCCGGCTCGGCGATAATCTCGTTCTGGACGAAGCGTCCGCTTCTGTCGTCGCTGCACACTGTGGCGGTCGAGAGCATGGAAAACGGCGGCGTCAGAGTGTATAACTACAGTAACAGCCGCCCCGATCCGCGCGAGCTGTCCGGATTCGACGACTTCGTCAAGAAGAGTTCGCATTTTATTATCGGGTATATAAAATAAGCGGACTGCCGCAAGATAAAAATTAAATAAAAATCGGACGCAGTATTTTTGCTGCGTCCGATTGCCTTTTATGCAGATTTTTTGCTGTATTTTTTGTCTCTGAGCCATATCGAGGAAAGCTCGACGAATCTCGCGAGCGGGTATGCACGCATGAGCATGACACGCGCCTGCATCTGCTTTGATATTCCGCAGTAGCCGTGCTTTGATACCAGCTCACGCATCATATGAGCGATGCGCGCGGCGTTGCGCCTGTCTCCTGCGCGCATATATTTTACATACAGCGTATGCAGAGCCGCTATCTTCTTTTTGTGCGCAAGCCTTGAAAGCTCCGGGTCACCCGCCACTATCGGGTCGGATTCTATCTTTGACATGACATTTATAGGCGTATCGGAAATGTAAGTGCCGGAGAGTACCATGCCGCCGGAATTCTGAAAATAATGATATTTTGCATCAGCTATGCGGAGATATCCCTTTGCTATATGCGCCATGCGGAAGCTGAACTCGTCGTCCTCGCAGAAATCGCAGCTCTCGTCAAATCTCAATTTTTCAAAAATACTTCTCTTGAACAGCTTGCCCCATGCGGCATTGGCATAAATGCTGCCCGCGAGCATCCATTTTATGAGCGCCCGTGTGTCCTGAATATAGATTTCATCGGAAGTTCTGCTGTTTTCAACACCGTTCGGGAAGTTAAAATACACGCAGCAGCCTGTGACATCCGTGCCCTTTTGCAGGGCGGCGTTCAGCAATACTTCAAGCGTGTCGCTGTCTATCCAGTCGTCGCTGTCGATAAAAAATATGTACTCCCCGCAGCTTTTGTCTATTCCGGCATTGCGCGCCGAAGAGAGCCCGCCGTTTTCTTTGCTGATGACCTTGACTCTCGGGTCAATCTGCTCATAGCTGCGGCAGATATCCTCCGAACGGTCGGTAGAGCCGTCGTTGACAAGGATAACCTCAGTGTTATCATATGTCTGTGCAAGAACGCTGTCAACGCATTTGCGCAGCGTCGTCTCTACGTTATAAACAGGTATCACAACACTGATAAGTTTATCCATTCCCGATCATCCCTCTCTTACAGACAATCCCACGAGCTCACTTCGTTGTAGAGTGCCTCGGCGCAGTTTTCGAGCGGATAGTAGAATCCGCTCATGCGCTCGGCATATATTTTTTCGGGCTCAAAGCCATTTTCTGCGACTTTCTTTATTTCTTCCACCGCGCTTTCGGGGTCGAGGACGAGCGGACCGAAGGCTTTTTCAAACGGGAGATCGAGCTCGCGGTAGTGATTCATGCCCGCCTTGAACTGGCCGTAGTCGGGCACAAAATAGAGCACCGGGCGGCAGAGATAAGCGAAGTCGAACACGAAAGACGAGAAGTCCGTTATGAACATCTTGTAGTCCTCAATGTCAACATGCGCGCCCGCCATGACGACGCGCGGACTCTTGATATCAAACAGTCCTTCGGCGTCCGCGATTATCGGGTGGAGCTTGACATCGAGATAGGTGTCCGTCTTTTCGAGCAGCTCATGCAGTTCCTCACTCTCAAGAAAACGTGAGAAATTCCTGAAATAGTCGGAGCTTTTGAGCTTCGAGTCTATCAGCTCCCACTTCGAGGAATTTATCTCCTGGGTCAGATATTTGCGCCACGACGGGGCGAAGAGAATCCTGTTCTTTGCCTTTTTGCTTCTGTCGATATGGTCGTATCGCGCCATGCCGGTCGGGATGAGATTGTCCTCCGGGTAGTGATAGTTCGTCATGTAATTCTGCTTTTCAAACGGAGCGGAAATGACGATTTTATCCGCGCGGCAACGTTCGACCGAGTTCTGCGAACGCAGGGAGGCGTGGAGCACTCCATGCTGGAGATAGATAGTTTTGAAATCGAGCAGATCGGCATAGGGCACTTCGCCCGCCGCCGAGCCGAACGGCGAAACGGGGGTCACGCCGTAGAACGCCGTGAATATCACTCGCGCCGAGAGATAGAGCAGTTTGTGCTTCTCCGAGCCAAATTTCACGAGATGCGCCTGTTCATCTTTTGTGAACAGCTCGTCGATATTCTTGTATTCGCGGCTGTAGATATAGTAGCGTTCAACGCCGTCGCTGTGCTTTATGTCATTCTTGAACTGGTAATAGCCGTTGTCGAAATCTACCGTGTGAAGGTCATAGTAGAGCTCGACTGTGTGCGCTCTGCGGTATTCAATGGCGGCATTGCGCAGCTTTTTGACATTGCCCTTGAAATTCTTGCTCTGTTCGCGCTCGGCACGGTACTTCTCATTTTCGTCAACGCTTCTGCTGACGAGTGTCCTGCCATTCAGAGTGAACATCACGCCGTTTCGGACATACATGCGTATTTTACGGCTGAACACGGCGGTCGGCTCGGCGAGGAGATTCGTCGGATATTCTTTGCCGCGTATGCTTATAAAGAACTTTATCTCGTGCCTGCCGTCTGCCGGAAATTCGCAGAAGAACGCCGGAAAATCGACAACATTGACTGCGGAATCCTGCGCGCTGAAAACGGAGGTGAAAGTTTCAAGCTCGCGTTTTTCGCCGTCTACAGAAGCTATTACTTTCCACTCGCCGCGCCCGAGATGCGAGAACACGGGGGATTTTACAAACGAGAGCAGTCTCGCTTTTCCGTTTTCGACGAATATTTTTCTCATCATCAGCGGGAACGAGGACGCCGAAAAAATCTTTCTTCCGTCCGCCGCAATGCTGAGCTTGCCGTCATCTGCTATTACCGCCGGATGGCAATTCGGCTTGCGCGAGAGCCAGTAGTGGATATGATATTCATTGACGGACGGGTGCAATATTATAGTGTCCTCGTCCATTTGTTTGAGCAGCGCATCGATGCGCCTGTTCGCGCGCGCGAACTCCTCGGGCGAATAGTGATAGGGCAGGAGCTTGTCCTCCTTGAGCTTCCAGCGCAGGTCGTTGAAGACTATGCCTTGGAAATACGGCGGAACCCTGCCGCCGAACGAGTTGAACAATTCCTCGTAGAAAGCCATGGAGGTTTCAAATATATAATAGGGCGAGAAAACGGTTGAAACAATGCTGTTCTCGTTGCCGCGATTATATCTGTATTCGCCCTTTTGGCAAAAGCCTATTTTCATCTTGCGGCGCAGGATATCGCAGCAGTATTTCTCGTCCTCGTGCCTGAAATTCGGCGACTCGTCGAAGAAAATGCCGTTATTTTTATCATTCTTGACGCAGATATTGACGTTCGTCTGCGTGATGAATCTATTCTTCGGGTCATCGAGATCATACACGCCCGTGTGGGTCAGCGTGCGGTATCTGAAATGATAGACCGGCGGCGCATTTTTGAAATACTGCGTGATGCGGTAGGTGACTAAATCCACCTCGTCATAGACCGTGTCGAAATAGTCAACAACGCTCTTGACCGTATCGGGAGCTAAAGTGTCGTCGGAGTCGAGAAAGAAGATATACTTGCCCTGTGCATGGCGCAGACCGAAGTTTCTTGTTTTTGAAAGTCCCTCGTTCTCTTTTGAGTAGAAATGGATATTCTCATATTCGTCAGCCCAGCGGCGGCAGATATCCGCGCTGCCGTCCCGGCTTCCGTCGTTTATCAGGAGTATCTCCATATTCCCGAACGGCTCAGTCTGCTCTTTGAGCGAGTTTATGCAGCCGTCGAGATATTTTTCGACATTGTAGACGGGAATGAGTATCGTGGCTCTGAATGGAAAATCAGACATTCAGGTCACCCCCGGCGAGTTTTGAGCAGACTTTGCAGCCGAGCTTCTTCGCCGCTCCGCCCATTCGGTAGAGCTTGAAATAGAGCCACGCGGCGATGCAGCGGCGCAGCGTGCCGAAGCTGAGCTTGCCGCCGTAAAAATCGCGCACAACGTCGTCGGCGAGGATAGGCAGAGTCACTTCTTTGTACATGGCGTTCGTGCCCGCCGAGACGAACTCTCCGGCGCGGCAGCCTTCTTTTAACATAGCGGAATCAATGCCGAAAGCCGCGAGGGCATATGCGCTGTAAGCTTCGTTTTCAAAGAACGGCTTTGCCGCCGTGGAAAATGCATCGAATTCGGTTTCTTTTCCTGTCTTGTCAAGCCCACAGTAAGCCGAGAGCAGAAGCGTCAGAGCGGAGAGCCCGCCTCTGATTGAAACATTCTTTGCAATGATATCAAAGCTTTCGGCGTTCCAATCTATCGGCTTCGTGCCGTAGAGAAGCACTTCGTGTATGGGCTCGAAACTATCATATGCGGCATACTGCGCAGCAACCGCAGCGAAGCCCGCCGGGCTTGCAGATGAAAGCTTTATTCCGTGCTCACTTACAACTTCCGAGCGCATGACAAAATTCACGCCGACTGCGGGCGAGAATGCCTCGTGGGCAGAAAATCCGTCGCGGTAGAGCTTGCGCGGTGTATTTTTTTCTTCGGCAGCAGCGTTAAAAACGACCGCCTTATCTTCGAGCAGCTCGACAAATCCGGGCGCAAAAGTGGTCCCGGCATCGGCGAACATGACGAGCGGGGCATCGGGCGAAGCGAGGACGGAATTGACTGACTCAACGGAGCAGGGTGTAAAATCTATCCTGCTGTTCTCCGCCGTCGGAAATTTTTTGACATCTGCATTTTCTGCGCAGATTACAAGGCGAACGCCGCCGCGGGTTATGAGCGAGTAGGCGAGATTTTCCGCCGCGCCCGAATCGCCCGTGCAAATGACGCAAAGTTTGAAATTATATTCCATAAAAGTTTCTCCGATTGCAAAGCGCCCCCGCAGAGAGTGACCTGTGCGGAGGCAGCTTATTTATTTTGTTATGCTGTCAGTGCGGCGAAGGCAACAGTGCCTGCCATGAGAAGAATATTCAATGCATATCTCTCGAGGAATGCGCCCGCTATAATAAGAACGGTCGGGATGAAGAGAACGATCTTCACAAAAAGGTTTGCGCCGTCCTTGCCGTAGAGCGCGTGCCACAGACCGATTGCATCCTCCATAAGCGGATACTGGTTCGCGCACAGCGAGAAGCCGAGATAGAACAGGATGCAATAGACAATAAACATGAGCATCGTGCTCGAATCGTTGGGGACCTTGAAGAAGAACAGACCCGCAAAGCCCATATAGAGCATGGGCGTGCCGATTATCGCGGTGAACAGACCGGGCAGGAGGCAATAGAAGAATATCTTCGCCTTGCTGCCGATCGCGTCATGCTCGACATGGCCGCAGCCGTCGGTGAATCTGAGATACTTTGTATCCTCAACAGGGATACTGAACGCTCTTGCGATAAGATGCTCAAAGAAAGCCTTTATATATGCGCCGGGAAAGGTGAGCACCTTGCCGATGAAATAGATAACAGTTGAAATCATGAGATGACACCTCCGTCAGTGATGAAGACCTGCTCGACGGTCTTTTTGCCTGCAAGGCAGTCCGTGACGACCGTGCTTATCTCGTAGTTGTAGGTCTTGAGATAATCCTGAAGCGTCTTGTAGGTATCATCGTCCTTTGCAAGTCCCGCTGCAAGAGCCGCGGTGTTGATTATATCGAGCGTCAGGTCGCCGTAGTTCATGGAGAACTGGTATGCGTTCTTTCCGCACTCGTTAGCCTTCTTGTAGTCGCCCTTGAGCATATAGGCGATAGCCTCGTTGCGGTAGATATCCGAATCGCCGCCGGATGCCTCGATGCCCTCTTCGCATATCTTTATCGCCGCGTCGTATTTGCCGGTGTACCAATAGAGGTTGGCGCGCAGGCTGTACGATGTGTAATCGCCGCTTGCAACTCCCGCCGCATTCTCGGCGGTATCGAGCTGGTCGCAGACCTTTTCGGCGCCGTCGGCGTCGCCCTGTGCGAGCAGAGCCATGACCTTCTGCTCATAGGCGGAGGAGTAGTTGCGGTTCTTTGCAATCATCTTGTCGGCGTATTCAACGGACTTCGCATAGTCGCCCGAGCGATAGTAGTAATCCGCAATTGTCGGACCGTAGATCATGAGACCCGCGGGATATTCCTTTTCCATCTTCAGGAGAAACTCAAGCTGGGTGTCGATGCTCTTGTCCGCCATCATTGCGATATAGCACTTGTAGTATTCGATATACTGATCCTCAATTCCGTCCTGACCCTTGAGAGCGTCAAGCTTCTTGATAAGATCGTCGTAGGGGATATCCTTCGCTTCGGCGTTGGCATAGTTCTGGAGAATCGAATATGCCTGCTCCTGCGTGGTGTTGTAGCCGTTATATGCCTTGACGAACTTGCGAATACCGAGCAGCCTCAGGTCGGATTTCACTGCGTCCTCGCCGAGAGTGTTCACAACATATCCGCCCGCGTCTATCTCGGTGTAGCCTTTTGCATAGATCTTTGCGGTCATCGCGGTCTCGCCGTAGCCGAGGGTGAATATCGTCTGATTGCCGAGGGTCTTTGACAGATTCGAGATAAAGTCGCTGTCGTTGAGAGAGGCGTTTGCCTCGCTCGCCTGGGACACCTTGTTGAGCGCGGCGTTGACATAGCCCTGGTTCAAGAGGGAGTCCGCCTCAAGCAGACCGACCATCTGCGTGGCGTTTGCGCCCAGGAGCATCAGCGCGAACAGCGAAACTATCACGCAGAGCACCGCGGCAACTACGGAACCGCCCTTTATCTTCGTCTTCATCATCTTGGTACGGCAGTCCTCGCAGTAATAGCTGCCCTCTTCGCGCGCCTTCTTCTGGCAAAGGCTGCAAAGCGTTCTGTCATACTCAAAGTTTTTTTCTTCCTTTTCGGCAGCCTCGTTCTCTTCGAGCGGCTGCAGGTTTTCTTTATCTGACAAACCGATACCTCCTTGTCCGGTAGCATTACCTCTTCATTCTATCAGCTTTCTTATAAAAATTCAAATAAAATCAGACTTTGTTTACAAAAAACTCATAAAATAACGCCAAAGCTTAAATTACCGGCGCATCATATGCAAATATCGGCGCAAAATATCTTGTCATATCAATAAAAAATCTGTATAATCAACCTGCATATAAATAAGCGAAAGGAAGCAGAATATGCTTGAACTGAAAAATGTCTCCTTCTCGGTCGGCAGTGCGGACGACGAGCTTGAGATAATCGACGATATCAGCCTCACATTTGACGACGGCAAGTTCGTTGTCATAACAGGACCGAACGGCGGCGGAAAATCCACGCTCGCAAAGCTCATTATGGGCATCGAGCAGCCGACCGCGGGACAGATAATCTATAACGGAACGGATATAACTCATATGAGCATCACCGAGCGCGCGAAGCTCGGCATCGGCTACGCTTTTCAGCAGCCTCCGCGTTTCAAAGGGCTCACGGTGCGCAGGCTTCTGAGCCTCGCCCACGGCAGCGAGCTGCCCGAGGACGCCTGCTGCGCATATCTGACGAGCGTAGGGCTCTGCTCGCGTGAATATCTCAACCGCGAGGTTGACGCGTCGCTCTCGGGCGGTGAAGTCAAGCGTGTTGAAATTGCCACGCTCATGGCGAGAAATGTAGACCTTGCGATATTCGATGAGCCGGAGGCGGGAATTGACCTGTGGAGCTTCGCAATGCTTGTCGAGAGCTTCCGCTCGATGTGCAAGAACAGATATGAAACAGTGATAGTAATTTCGCATCAGGAGCGCATAATGCAGCTCGCCGACGAGATGATAGTCGTCGAAAAGGGCAAGATTCGCACGCGCGGCACAAAGGAAGAGATTCTCCCGCAGCTGCTCGGCGAGCTTGATGAGAGCTGCGACTTCAACAGAAAGGACGGTGAATGATATGCCGGATCTGCTCAAAAAAGTCGATATGTCGCTGCTGCACACGATAGCGGACATGGATTCAATGCCGACGGGCGCGTTCAACATCAGAAAGAACGGTCAGGGCATCGCGAGACAGTCGAGCGAAAATATAACAATAGAGCCCAAAAAAGGAAACCCGGGCATAGACATATATATAAAGCCGTTCACAAAGGGCGAAGAGGTGCATATCCCAGTTATCATCACCGAGACCGGAATAAACGACAAGGTATATAACGATTTTTATGTCGGTGAGGGCGCGGATGTGTTGATAGTCGCGGGCTGCGGCATACACAACTGCGGCGGTGAAAAGACCGAGCACGACGGCATCCACCGCTTCTTTATCGGCAAGAACGCAAAAGTAAAATATGTCGAGAAGCACTACGGCGAAGGCGAGGGCACAGGCGAGAGAATACTCAACCCCGTGACCGAAGTCACCATGGAGGAGGGCTCTTACTGCGAGATGGAGATGATACAGCTCGCGGGCGTCGATTCCACCCTGCGCGAGACGGACGCGTCGCTTGACGCGCGGGCGAAAATAGTCATAACCGAGCGCCTGCTCACTCACGGCAGACAGAAGGCCCGCTCCAACATGACCGTGAACCTAAACGGCAGGGATTCGAGCGCGCAGATAGTCTCCCGCTCGGTCGCCAAGGACAGCTCCGAGCAGGTGTTCTATCCCAGAGCGGTCGGCAACACGGAGTGCCGCGCCCATGTCCAGTGCGACTCGATAATCATGGACAAGGCGAAGATACGCTCCATCCCGGAGATAACCGCCAACGATGCCGACGCGCAGATAGTCCACGAGGCGGCTATCGGGCGCATAAACAACGACCAGCTCCTGAAGCTCATGACTTTTGGACTGACAGAAGAGGAAGCTGAAGAGGTCATAGTCAGCGGCTTCCTGAAATAAATAGATAAAAATATATTTTTATGCAATAAGTTTAAAAAACTATTTGCAAATCAGAACAGATATGTTACAATTACACTGTTTAAGACCGCGCACATGACGAACCGGCCGCGCGGCATTTAAGGAGGTTATAACCAAACATGGAAAAAGCGAAGCAGTATTTCTGTGCTAAGCCCAACGGCAAGCTGCACTATCCGCACACTATACTCACGGGATTCGGTTTCCTTGCGTCGTCTATCGCATGGGCAATCTACGATCCCTACATAACCAAGATACTCAACCACCTGCTCAATAACAGCGCCACGATAACCTCGTGGTCGGCAAAGCTCAACGCCGCGTTCCCGGCTCTCGCCGAGTTCGCCGCGGCAAACGGCGAGGATGTTACAACCGCCGCCGGCGGCATAACGCTTGTCCCGCTGTTCATCGGTATCATCATGACGTTTGATAATATTTTCGGCGTCATCTTCCAGCCGACCTTCGGCAAGCTTTCCGACAACACTCATTCCCGTTTCGGCAAGCGCCGTCCGTATGTTATCTTCGGCGCGCCTATCTCGGCTATTCTCTTTGCGATAATCCCGATAGTCGCGATAAAAGTCGGTTCGCTTCCGCTGACGATGCTCTTCATCATTCTCTTCGTCTTCGTCATGTCGCTCTGGAGAGCTCCCGTTGTCGCGCTCATGCCCGACCTGACCCCCAGTGACATCCGCTCCGAAGGCAACGCCGTCATCAACCTCATGGGCGGCATCGGCGGCGCGCTCGGCCTGTTCGCCGGCACTATCGTCACCGCTATCTACTGCGCATCCACGGGAATCTCCTCGAAGTCTCCTGAGTTCAACGAGCTCAACACCTTCCCCTACGTTTTCCTGCTCGGCGCCGCCGTTATGATAATCGGTATGCTCATCATCCTCTTCTTCGTCAAGGAGCCCGACAGCCGTATTAAGGTTCAGGGCGAGATGAACCAGGCAGCCGACGCAGAGGCAAGACGCAAGGCTGAAAAGGAAGCCGCAAAGGCAGAAAAAGAAGCGAGAAAGAAAGAGAAGCTCACCTCCGGCGAGAGAAGAAGCCTTATCTTCATGCTCATGGGTCTGTTCTTCCTCTTCTGCGGCACGAACGCCATCTCCACCTTCTTTGCTCTGTTTGCGGATGAGATTCTTCATAAGACCGCCGCTCAGGCAACCATCATGACCACCGCATTTGCCGCCGCCTCCGCAGTCGCCGCCATCCCCGCGGGCTGGCTCGGCAAGAAGTTCGGCCGCAAAAAGACCATACTCGGCGGACTTGCCATATTCATCGTCGCATTCGGCGCATATCTCCTGACCGAGATACTTCACATCAACGCACTCAGCGGAGCGCTCATCTGGGTAGCTCTTGTCGTGGGCGGCGCGGCGAATATGTTCATCACCGTCAACACCCTGCCCCTCGTGCTCGAGATAGGCGGTATCGACAAGGTCGGCACATTCACCGGCTATTACTACACCGCAACCTTCTCCGCACAGATAGCTACCCCGATAATCTACGGTATCGTCCGTATGCTTACCGGCACATATATGTCCCTGTTCTACTATTGCCCGATAGCCTTCATTCTCTCGACCCTCTGCATCCTCGTCGTCCGCCACGGCGAAGCGATCCCCGACGAGATAGTCGAAAAGATCAAGGAAGAGAATGAGGACTGATAGAAAGTCCTGTACAAAGCCCCGCCATAATCGGCGGGGCTTTTTTGACGCAAAAATTTTAAAAAGTTCTTTATTCTCCGGGGTTTCTATTGTATAATAAAATCAGAAGTATGCAAAGCGACGAAGGAAGGACCATGGTTATGGAGAAAAACAAAGTCAAACTGACCATTTGCGGGGCGGAATATATCATCGGTTCGGATGAGGACAGCAAGTATATGATCGAACTCGGCGACGAAGTCGATGAGAAAATATCCACGATTCTCAAGCAGAATCCGAGAATTTCCGTAACTCAGGCGGCTGTTCTCGCGGCGCTTGAATTTGCTGATTCGGAGAGGAAAGCAAGCGCGGATGCAGAAAAATTGCGCTCAAGTATTCAGGATTATCTCAATGATGCGGGAGATTACAAGCTCAACTATGAGATAGCCGTACGCGAGGCGGACAGGCTCACAAAAGAGCTCGCCGAATATAAAAAGAAGCACGGGTCAAAAGATGAATAAGCCGGAGATACTTGCGCCTGCTGGCTCGTTTGATTCGCTGACCGCGGCTGTGCGCTGCGGAGCCGACGCCGTATACCTCGGCGGACGGGAGCTGAACGCACGCCGCAACGCCGCAAATTTCAGCGATGAAGAACTCGCGCAGGCGGTCGAATACTGCCACGCGCGCGGGGTCAAGGTATATATCACGCTCAACACCCTTGTGCGTGACGATGAGATGGAAACGGCGATGAACGCCGTCAGGTGCGCCTGCGATGTCAAAGCAGACGCACTTATTTTACAGGATATCGGGCTCACTTCGCTTATTCGCAGAGCGGCTCCCGATATACCTCTGCACGCCTCGACGCAGACTTCCGTGCAGACCCTCGACGGAATAAAAATGCTCGCGGACATGGGCTTTTGCCGCGCGGTGCTGCCGAGGGAGCTCTCTAAAAAAGAGATAGAAAAAATAGCCGCGCAGTCGCCGATAGAGCTCGAGATGTTCGTCCACGGCGCGCTGTGCATGTGCCTTTCGGGTCAGTGCCAACTCAGCGCGGTGCTCGGCTCGCGCTCGGGCAACAGGGGCTTATGCGCCCAGCCGTGCAGACTTCCGTTTGCCGCCGACGGCGGCACGGGACACGACCTGAGCCTTAAAGATATGTCTTTGATAGAATACCTGCCGGAGCTCGTGCAGATGGGCGTTCTCTCGTTCAAAATAGAGGGACGCATGAAGCGGCCGGAATATGTTGCCGCCGCAGTGACTGCCTGCAAAAAGAGTCTCGCGGGCGAAAGCACCGCCGAATACGAGCACACGCTCGGCGCGATATTCTCCCGCTCCGGGTTCACCTCCGGCTACTATAACGGGGCTCTCGGGCGCGATATGTTCGGCGTGCGTCGCAAAGAGGATGTCACCGCCGCAAAGGATGTTCTCTCTCCGCTTGCCGCACTCTACGATGGCGAACAGCCGCTGATAAGAGCCGATATGCACCTGTCGGCGCAGGTCGGCGAAAAGGCATACCTCGCGGTCAAAGCCGCAGGCAAGAGCGTCTTTGCGGAGTCTGAAAGCGCCGTGCAGAAAGCGCAGAACAGAGCGGTCGGGAGCGAAGAAATTGAAACCAGACTGCGCAAATGCGGCTCGACTCAGTTTTATGCCGGAGAAGTCGGAATTGATATTGGAGACGACATATTTTTGAGCGCGTCCGAGATAAATTCGCTTCGCAGAAAGGCTCTCGCGATGCTCGAAGAAAGGATTGCCGAGCGCTCTGAAATTCCGTTTTATCCGCAGGAAATTTCAATCAGACGCCGCCGTTCTCAAAACCGCGGCTATGTAATCAGAGTCAGAAGTATTTCGCAGATACCGTCCGATCTCTCGTATGTGCGCCGCGTGATACTGCCGATGGGCGTCGGCGAGGAGACTGTGAAGTATCTCAAAGACAAAAAGATACAGCCCGCAGTCGAAGTCCCCGCTGCGATATTCGGCGGCGACGATGCAGTTTACAATTCACTCGTCAAGGCGCGTAAAAGTGGCATATCCCTTGCCGCAGTCTGCTCTCTCGACGGCGCGGCGATAGCAAAAAAAGCGGGCATGAAGCTCTGCGCCCTGCCCGGAACAAATATATTCAACACATTCTCGCTCGACGAGTTTGCGCGCCTCGGCTTCACGGATGCCATACTCAGCACCGAGCTGAAAATTGCCCAGTGCGCCTCGCTCGGCGGAAAACTGCCGCGCGGCGTGTTCGCTTACGGGCGTCTGCCGCTGATGCAGACGAGAAACTGCCCGGTCAAGAACGGCACGACCTGCGACAAATGCCGCAAGCACGGGTTTTTGACTGACAGGATGGGCGTGACATTTCCCGTCGAGTGCGCGCCGTTTGCCTCGACCTTGCTCAACAGCGTGCCGATAGTCGAGAGCGACAAGCGCGAGCAGTTTGAGTTTGCCGACTTCTCGCTGCTGTGGTTCACGACCGAAACAAAAGACGAATGTGAAAAAATACTCGAAAGCTACCGCAGGGGTGACGCCCCGCAGGGCGAATTTACGCGCGGACTTCTCTATCGCGGAGTTGAATAAAGGAGATAAAATATGCTCACTCTCAAGATGAAAAAAGTGCGCCCCGGCGCAATAATACCGAAGCGTGCGACCTCCGGCAGCGCAGGACTGGATCTTTGCGCCTGCACGGAAAACGAAGTTGTTCTCAAAGCCGGCGAGCGCACGGTTATACCGACCGGAATAGCGATCGCCATAGAAAACAACGAGACCGCTGCATTCGTCTATGCGCGCAGCGGTCTCGGGATAAAGCACGGTATTTCGCTCTCGAACGGAGTCGGAGTCATCGACAGCGACTACCGCGGCGAGATATGCGTGGGACTCATTAACACTTCGAGTGAGGATTATACTATACAGCCCGGCGAGAGAATAGCTCAGCTCGTGCTCGCGCCTGTCATTCCGGCTCAGCCCGTCGAAGTCGACAGCCTTGACGAGACGGAGCGCGGCGGGGGAGGATTCGGCTCAACCGGCAGATGAGTTTTTCTTCTTGTTGCGGAAGAATTTTATCACCCACCAGACTATCACGGCGGGGATGCAGCAGACGATGACAAGCACTATCTTATCCATCGGGATATAGTCATATATGCCGTCGCCGAGGATAGTGAAAAGTATGACGCGCGGCATTATTCCGCCGAGCGATATCAGCGCGTATTTCCAATACGGCAGCTTCGTTGCGCCGAGGAAAAGGCTGACAAAATCGATCGGGAACACAGGCAGAAAGCGCACGAGAAAGAGCGCCGAGAGCTTCTTTCCGTCGCCGAGGGCGAGGACCTTGTCGCCCGCTTTGCTGCCCTTGAGCCGCTTTTCAACATATTCGCCGCCGAGAAACCAACCGAGCAGATATGTGACGGTTATCTCGAGCGCGATGCCCGCGAGATTTATCGCAATTGCCGAGGCGGTCGGGAACGCCATGCCGACGTAAATATATATCATCGACGCGGGTATTATAAACAGTACGGATTTGACGGCAAACACACCGATTATCACAGCCACCGCCGCGGCGGTGCTGCCCGCGCCGGCAACGAGGGCGCGCATATCGATTTTGGTCAGCTTATCGTAGTTGACAACGGCGATGATTAAAAGCGCCGCCGCAACGGCACAGCGCAGAATGAGCATGAGCACATCGCGGTGCTCGTTAAAAAACTTCTTCAAATCGGTTCCCCTAACAAAAATTTCTATCCTATAGTATATCCGCAAAAATCAACTTTTGCAACCTCAATAAAAATTCCGAAACACTTTTATGAACAAACCGAAAACTTTATTACCTTTTTCGGCTTTTTTCTTTTAGATGTGGATTTTATTTTGAACCTGTGATAAACTATTTACTTAGATTTAAGATATTTTCGAAACGAAAGGAGCCGCGCAAATGACGGTCAAAGATAAGGTTCAGCGAGCAGCAGCCGCAGCGGTTCTGTCCCGCCTGATAAAATATGTCAGAAAGGACCCCGACACAAATCTTGTTAAGCTTGTTGACAGATCCGAGCGATTTGTCGGCAACATCTTCCCCGCGAAAAACTTCGACAGCTTCCGCGAGGGCGCGAAAGACCCCGAGAACGTCTGGCGTCAGCTGGCGCTCAAGCTTATAGATGAGATCGACGACAATGTTCTGATGAATATGATGCTCGCTCTCGGACTGGGCGCGGGAGTCAACGGCACAAAGACCGTTCGCGCAAACCGCGAAAAATATCACTGCAATATTCCGTGGGTCATTCTCCTCGACCCGACAAGCGCGTGCAACCGCAAGTGCAAGGGCTGCTGGAGTGCGGAATACGGCCATAAGCAGAGCCTCACTTTTGATGAGCTCAATAGCATTGTCAACCAGGGCGTCGCAATGGGCACCCATTTCTATATGTTCACCGGCGGCGAGCCGCTTCTGAGGAAGAAAGACCTCATCAAGCTCTGCGAGCTTCATCCGGACTGCGCGTTCCTCTCCTATACAAACGCCGACCTCGTCGACGAGGAGTTCTGCGAAGAGATGAAACGAGTCGGAAATATCTCGCTCGCCATCAGCATCGAGGGAACGAAAGACAGCAATGACGCAAGACGCGGCGAGGGCAGCTATGACCATGTCATGAAGGCGATGGATCTGCTCAAGAGCAAGGGCTGCCTGTTCGGCATCTCCGTGTGCTACACCCGCGCGAATGTCGACGCAGTCACCTCCGATGAATTCGTCGATCTGATGATCTCCAAGGGCGTTCGCTTCGCATGGTATTTCAACTATATGCCCGTCGGCTCTGCCGCGGTTGAGGAGCTTATCCCCACGCCCGAGCAGCGCACGCATATGTACCGCTGGCTGCGCAAAATGCGCAACAGCAAGACCGGAAAGCCCATGTTCGTTATCGACTTCCAGAACGACGCGGAATATGTCGGCGGATGCATCGCGGGCGGCAGGAACTATTTCCATATCAACTCCGCAGGCGATATCGAGCCCTGCGTGTTCATACACTACTCGGACTCCAACATCCGCGAACAGACACTCATCGAGGCGCTCAAGCGTCCTCTCTTCCAGGCATATTGGCACGGTCAGCCGTTCAACAACAATCATCTGCGCCCGTGCCCGATGCTTGAAAATCCGCAGTGTCTGAGAAAGATGGTCAAGGAGACGGGAGCCAAATCCACCGACCTGCTCGCGCCGGAGGATGTCGATACCCTCTGCTCGCGCTGTGACAAGTTCGCTGCTGAGTGGGCGCCCGTAGCTCAGGAACTCTGGGATTCCACAAAGCATCCGCATCCCAAGACCCAGTATTACAGAGACACTCCCGAGGGAAAAGCGGAGCAGCACGAACAGAAATAATTAAAATCAAATAGCCAGGGGTGCCGTTCTTATTTTTCGAACGGCTGAGATGATACCCTCTGACCTGATCCGGATAATGCCGGCGTAGGAAGGATAATAGACAGTCTCGTTACTGTATATTATATAAACTGACAGCGTCTGTGCATACCGCATGGACGCTGAATTTATTTTTGGAGGAAAACTTATGTCAACAACCAAGAAAAGCAACACAAAAGTTCTTGTTGAGTGTGCGCTGCTTATCGCCATCGCAACCGTGCTCAACGTCGTGTGCAGCTTCATCCCGTTCCTGAATCTCCCGTTCGGCGGCGGATTCACCATCTGCAGCATGCTGCCTATCGTTCTCGCCGCTTACCGCAACGGCACGAAGTGGGGTCTGCTCACCGGTTTTGTCTATGCAGTCGTTCAGATGCTCCTCGGCTTCAAGACCGTCTCGGCGTTCTTCATGCCCAGCTCCGACAGCTACATGGTGCTCTGGAAAGCCATTTGCGTCTGCCTCATCGACTACATAATCGCCTACACTGTCCTCGGCTTCGGCGGCATCTTCAGAAACAAGATTAAGAATCCGTCCGCATCTCTGTGCGTCGGCTCGATAGTTGCTCTCTCGCTTCGCTATCTCGCCCACATCATCTCCGGCTACATCTTCTTCGGCACATGGGCTGAGTGGTTCTTCTCGCAGGATGGCTTCGCCCTCGGCGCAAAGATTCTTGAGAAGTTCAGCGGTCAGGGTCTGGCACTCCTCTATTCCGTTATCTACAACGGCCTCTACATGATCCCCGAGATCATCATCACCGCGATTGTCGCGCTGATAATCGGCCGCGTTCCGCAGATCACCGGCAAGAAGAGCGCGGAATAAAATATATTTATAAAACAGCGAACAGCCGCAGCAGTTTTTACTGTTGCGGCTGATTTTTATTCAGATAATAAGTCTGTTTACTCCGTCTCCCTGAACGGCAGATATTCGATAAATTTTTGAACTGCGGGAGTCGGGTTTTTTCTGTTTTTCATTGCGAGCTCGATTGAGCGGTAATACGGCTCTTCCAGCGGGCGTATTTCGATTTTGTACGGGACGCGTTTTAATATCAAATCGGGCAGTATGCTTATTCCCATTCCCTTTTCCACCATCGCCATGATGTCGAAATCCTCCCAGGTCGTGAATCGGATATCGGGGCGAACATGATAGGAACCCAGCAAGTCGGAAACTTCCGTCTTGCCCCCGTGTTCGAGCAGAAAAACCGGCTTGCCCTCTGCGATACAGGGTGCGGTGTTTTGTCTGGCAAATATTTTTGTGCAGGCGTCGGTCAACGGCTTCGGCGAGACGGCGATTGCCGGCAGCACGCTCCTCATGCTTTATCATGCGTTCCCGCTCTCCTGGGTCGCGACAATTTTGCTTGTCAACGCTTGGTTTTTGGCGGCAAAATGTGCCGAAAAGTCTAAGCCCCGGTCTGCTAAAACAGCGGGGAGATGAATCTTGATGTTTCTCAATGTCGGGAAAAAGGCGAGGACTTTGTGAATTGAGAGCGGCAATAGCCTATTTCTATTTTGGTATTTACGACCGCACGCCACAAAAAACAAAAACAACCGCAACGAAACTGTTGCGGCTGTTTTTTCTATGCAATATTTTACTGGCCGAGCAGGCGGTCGAGTATCGAACCGCCGCCGGAGCTCTGATTCGAGTTCGTCACGTCGTTCTCGTTCGAGGTCGAGAATGTAAGTTCGATGCGCGTGCCCTTCGGGGCTTTTGAGCCGGGCTCAACGGACATCGAAACGACAACGCCCTCGGTGTAGTCGCCCGCGACAGTGCAGACAAAACCGCTGTCCGTCAGCATCTGCTTTGCTTCGGCGTAGCTCTTGCCGAACACGTCGGGGACATCAACGCTCTCTTTACCGCTGCTGATGACGAGCTCTATCTCGCTGCCTATCGCGACAGTGGTCTGCTCGGGCAGGCTCTGCGAAATGACATAGCCCTCCTTGACGGTGTCGCTGTATTCGTACTTCGTCTTGAAAGTGAACTTGCCGTCCCAGACGGGGTTCTTGGATATTGCCTCGTAGCTGAGGTTCTTGAAGTCGGGAACAACTATCGTCTCGGTGCTCGTGCTCTCCGTGACCGATGCGTTGAGGCTCGACTGGTCGGTGTTGTCCTTCTTCGAGAAGCTGCCTCTGAATACCGTCGCCATGAGAATGGCGAAAATTATTATTCCGATTCCGAGCGTTATGCCGACTGCGATAAGAAACGGCTGAGCCTCGCTCTTCTTCTTTTTCGGCGCTGCCGGAGCAGCTTCACCCTGCTCGGGTTCGACCGAGCGGTCGCCGCTCATCGCCTGAATCTCGCCCGCATATGCCGCGGTCGGGGAGGCGGAGAGCTCTGCTCTGAACTGTTCGACCGAGCGGGTTCTGTCCTCGGGCAGGATTTGAAGCGCGTTTATCAGCGCGTTTATGACATATGCCGGGAGCTGCTCGGCGAATTTGCTCGGTATCATCAGACGGTCGTTCGTCACGCGGGTCGTGGCAACTATCGGATCGGTGCCTATGAGCGCGCGGTAGAGCACCGCCGCAAAGGCATATATATCCGTCCATGCGCCCTGCTGACCCTCGAAGCCGTACTGCTCTATCGCGGCGTAGCCGGGGAAGAGCTCGGGGTTCAGATCACCGCGCGCCGTGCGTGCCTGCCAGATGCTGAAGCCCGATATCTTGAGCTTGCCGTCGGGCGTTACAAGAATGGTCTGCGGCGAAAGTCCGCGGTGGATTATTCCCGCCGAGTGCAGAGTGCCGAGCGCCGAAAGCGCGGGCATGAACATCTGCCTCGCGCGCTCCCACGGAATATATCCCGTGCTCGTCGAGAGCAGGTATTTTCTCAGCGGAACGGCGTCCGTGTATTCATAGATAGCGTATGCGGTGCCGTTGTCCTCAACGACATCAGTCACGCTTATGAGCGCAGAAAGTCCCATAAGGCGCATGAGCTTGCGCCACAGCTCAAGAAAGCTCTGGTAGCAGTCGGTGTAAGCGCGCTCGCAGCCCTGCATGACCCGAACCTGAGTCTCGCCGTTTTCGCGCGAGCAAATGGCGTCGGGCAGAAATTCCCTGACCTTGACGGCTATGCGCTCGGTCATGTCCCATCCTGCATAGGTGACTCCGTCGCCGTTGAACTCCAGCACCTTGCCGACGAGATAGCGGTTTGCAACAACGCTTCTTATCGGGAGATAGGGGGAGAGCTGGGGCGAGTCGGCATGGTATCCGCAGTAGGGGCACTGCTTCGCGTCGCCGATGGGTTTCATGCAGCTCATGCATAAATTATCGGTGTTAGGCATTGAAGACCTTCCTTTACGAAATATGGGATAACACAGTTGTGTCAATGATAAAATTAATCAAATATATGATACCAAAACATACGGCGATTGTCAACTTCGTATAGTATTCTGACGAAAACAGAGCGTTTTTTGCCTGAATATTTAAACGCTTTAACTCTTGAAATTGCACTTAACGGTGATATAATAATGGTATTGTACTTCTAAAGTGCAACACCTGTATTCAAGATAAAGGAGATGCTATTATGCAGAAGATAACTATCGAGCGTACTACCGCTCCTAAAGCAAAGCCCACAGACGAGACAAAGCTCGGCTTCGGCAAGATATTTACCGACCATATGTTTATTATGAACTATGACGAGGGCGAAGGCTGGCACAACCCGAGAATCGTGCCCTATGCTCCTATAGCTCTTGATCCCGCGGCGATGTGCCTGCACTACGGTCAGGCTGACTTCGAGGGACTCAAGGCATACAGAAGAGCCGACGGCAGCATCGGTCTTTTCCGCCCCGATCAGAATATGGCGAGACTCAATGTCTCCAATGACCGCCTCTGCATCCCGAAGATAGACGAGGCGTTCGGCGTTGAGGCTATCAAGACTCTTGTCGAGGTCGATAAGGACTGGGTACCGCACAGCGAGGGCACTTCGCTCTATATCCGTCCGTATATCTTCGCTATTGATCCCATGGTCGGTGTTCATCCGGCGAAGCATCTGCTTTTCGTTATAATTCTTTCACCCGTCGGCGCATATTACGACAACGGACTTGCTCCCGTTAAAATCTACGTCGAAGAGCACTATGTCCGCGCCGTTACCGGCGGCACCGGCTTTACAAAGGCTGCGGCAAACTATGCTATATCCATGAAAGCGCAGGAAGTCGCCGAGGAGCAGGGCTATGCTCAGGTCCTCTGGCTTGACGGCGTTCACAGAAAGTATATCGACGAGGTCGGCGCAATGAACGTGTTCTTTGTCGTTGACGGCGAGGTTATTACCCCGAGCCTTGACAGAGGCTGCATCCTCGGCGGTATCACAAGAAAGTCCTGCATCGAGCTTCTCCGCCACATGGGCTACAAAGTCACCGAGAGAGATATCGAAATCGGCGAGCTTGTTAAGGCATACGACGAGGGCAAGTTCGACGAGGAGCTCACCGACGTCACCGAGCGTAGCTACACCGTCGTCGGCTTCGCGGCAACGGATAACTGGACGCTCATGACCGGAGCGGGACCAGCGGCCCTCACCGCCGATGCAAGCGCCACGGGAGACATCCAGGCCTTCCTCGAGCTCTCCGGCATCTCGACCGTGAAGCAGGTCAGGGAGCGCACCGCGGAGCTCTTTCCCGACGCGGACGTCCAGACCCACATAAACCTTCTGCGCTACATGGGGATCAGCGATCACGGCTCCATCTGGCAGACCTTCTTCTACTTGGTGGCCATCCTCGCCGTCATCATCATCGCGGCCTGCGTCTCGCTCATCTACAACGCCTTTGCCATCTCGGTCAACGAACGCATGCGGCAATTCGGCCTGCTCGCCTCGATCGGCGCGTCCAAGCGCCAGCTGCGCCGCTCGGTGCTGCTGGAAGGCGGCATCATCGCCATCATCGGCATCCCCATCGGCATCGCCGTGGGCCTGGGCGCTTGCGCGGGCATCTTCGCGTGGCTCGGCACGTCCATCGCCAGTATCCTAGGCGGGCAATGGAGCAGCTTCTACCTGATCGTGGATTGGCGCGTCGTGCTCTTCGCCATGGCCCTCACGGCGCTGACGGTGCTCGTGAGCGTGTGGATTCCCGCCTTGCGCGCCGCACGCGTCTCTCCCATCGACGCGCTGCGCCAAAGCTCGACGATCAAGCTGTCTAACCGTGCGCAGCGTGCCTCCCGGCAACGCGACGTCCGGCTCGCGCCCTGGAAACACCGCGACATCGCGGGCAGCGTCTTCGGCATCGGGGGCCAGCTTGCCTCCGTCAACCATCGTCGCAACGCCTCCAAGGGACGCGCCGCATCCGTCTCGCTCGCACTTGCCATCATCCTGCTCATGACGGCGGGCTCGCTTTCCACGCAGCTCGGCATGTTCACGAAGGTGGCGGGCAACCTCTCGGATGCGGACGTTTCCATGACGGTCTCG